>Ga0302326_10024074_pt1 | contig 12387 bp, 11 predicted proteins | sample Palsa_T0_3_FD_202264 | JGI IMG/M metagenome (GOLD analysis project Ga0302326, IMG submission 202264) | Peat permafrost microbial communities from Stordalen Mire near Abisko, Sweden - Palsa_T0_3 | ecosystem: Environmental > Terrestrial > Soil > Palsa > Peat permafrost | place: Sweden: Abisko...
GGCAATTTTGACAGCGACTCACGTGCATTATGGGTTACCACACACCGTCTGTCGGGTTCTCTGGCCGCCCGCACAGTTCCTCTGCTGGGAGCTACCGGGATCATGGCTTGGCCCGGCAGAGGCCTGCCGTGTAACCGGCTAGCTTGCCCGACAAATAGTTAACAGACCATAAAATAATCCGAATACGTGCTCAGCAGTGACAGATGTTCTTGCTAGCGACGTGTTAGCTCTACTAACCCAAGCCACGCTGCACCAAACCACTATCGAGTCCGACTCCGGACTCCTACGCTCCGCACGAACGATCTCCTTAATCCTTCACGCCTGATAGTAGTTGACGGGACATGGACTGGTTGATGTTCCTCCACGGGTCGCCCTTCTTGGACAGGCGCCCGGCGGCAGTAACGACGGTAAATTGGGTTGGATTCACCTCACTCAACTCATCCCAATCCAAGGGCATGGAGACCCCGGCCCCCTCCGATGCACGGGGGGAATACGCGGCAGCCATGGTCTTTCCCCTGACGTTTTGGTTTGCATCGATGAAGACTCCTACTGGACGCTTCTTGACGCTCGCCTCCAAGGTAACTTTGCCACCCATCTCCGATTGGACCTGCGCACCCATCGTACGGGTCGCGGCCCGGATCTCGTCGTATGTGTATTCCCGCTTCATCGGAACAAAAATGTGCGCTCCGGCTTTGCCTGAACTCTTGATGAAGCCCTTGAGCCCAATGGCGTCCAGCATTTTTTTGATCGCCAGGCAGACTTCAACGACCTTTTGCCACTCATCCTTCCGCCAAGCCGAAGCCTTTCCGTGAAAGTGAGGGTCGAGATCGAAGACCAGGTAATCGGGCCGATTAAGGTCGGAATCCTCTAGCGCTTCGAGGGATGAAGCATAGTCGCCGTTTGGATCGTCTGCCCTTGAGTTCCATGGATTCAGCTCTACCGCTGCCATCTGCGCCAGCCAGAGAAGGGTAGGAAGGTTATTGCAAACCAAGAAGTCGCGAGGCCCCCCGTTGGAGTCGCTGTGAACCGATACCGTCTCTACGAAATCAGGCCTTCCCCGATCCCAGTGCTTTTGGAAGAAACGCTCCCCATCAACTCCCTCTGGACACCGCACGAAGGAGAGGGGACGATCTTTAAGGTAACTCAGAAGGGTATCGCCCACCGTTGCGTAATACCGAGCCAACCCTCGCTTCGTGACTCCGGGCCAGAGTTCCTTATTCAGATGACTGAAGTGAAGCTCTGCGCCTTCCACGGAAACCCGTAGTTCTTCATCCGGCGTTTCCAACGCGTCGAGGAAATCGCTCATAGTTCACCTGCCGCAAGGTCGAGTCTCGACCGCAAATAGATCGGAAATCGTAGGCGCCCGTCCTCTGTGAATGCCTGAAATCTCACTTCCACTATCATGGACGGCTTCACGAATTGGACTCCCTGAACTGGCAGTGTGGAGTCGAACGGAGAGGAAGTCGTGCGAAGCCCGGAAAGCGCTTCCGCAATTCTGGTGAGTTCATCCACATCGAATCCTCCTCCAACATTCCCGACATATTGAAGTCCGTTCTGACCCGGTCTCCCAACCGCGAGCGAGCCGAACGTATTCGCCCGCGCACCGTTGCCCTTCAGATACCCTCCTACAACAAACTCGTCTGAGTGGTAGCCCTTGACCTTGACCCAGTTGTGAGAGCGCACACCCGATTCGTACCTGCTGTCCAGGCGCTTTCCTACTATGCCTTCGAAGCCGGCTCGGGTCGCTTCACTATAAAGAAGTTTGCCGTCGCCCGGATACTCATCCAGAACGCGGAGGCGAGGGCCGGCCGGCTTGATCTGTTCAAGTCGCGACCTACGAGAAGACCACCGTTCCGACCGAAGGTCTTCTCCTGCGGAAAACAGAAGATCGAACAGGAAGTAGACGCCCGAACGTACCCCCGATCCCTTGAATTGGCCGGCCAGCCGCTGAAAATTGGGCAGGCCCTTCTCGTCAAGGAGCACCACCTCTCCATCTAGAATGGTCTCCCGCAGGTTCAACTTCCGAAGCTCTTCCACGATATCCGGAAAGCGGTCGGATACGTCCCTGTTGTTCCGGGTGTATAGCGTTACCTGGTCCCTATCGATCCACGCGAGGAGGCGAATACCGTCCAGTTTCAGCTCGAAGGTCCAGTCCTCGTCGTTGAAAGCGTCCTTCACCTCCGTTAGCAGCATCGGCTTTACTTGCTTCGGCAGCCGCCCGGTAGTTGGCGCCATGAGCTCAGCCATCTATTTCGCCGATCTTCCGGCCGGATAGCACGGAGCGGTCTTCCTCGGTTACCTCACAGTCCGACGTGAATTCGTCATGCCGCTTGATGAGCAGCCAGCGGTTCTCATCCGTGTGAATCAGGACAAAGCCGCCCTTGAGTTTCTGCCCGTCCAGGAGGATCTCCATCTTGCCGTCCTTGAGTTGGCTCCGAAGCTCCTTCTCTTGGGCTTCGCGGGTGCCCGGCGCCTTCTCGGTGAAGTACTCGCCCCTATCCCAGACCATGACCGAGCCTCCGCCATACTCGCCTTTCGGAATTGTGCCCTCGAATCCGCCGTAGTCCAGCGGATGGTCCTCCACCTTCATCGCCAGCCGCCGTTCGTCGGGATTGAGTGAGGGGCCTTTTGGAACGGCCCAAGAGAGCAGGACGCCGTCCAGCTCAAGCCGGAAGTCGTAGTGAAGGTGGCTGGCTGCGTGCTTTTGCACCACGAAGGTGAGGGGGCCTTTGCCGCGTTTGGGACGCGCCGGCTTGGGCTCGCTCGTCTTGGTAAAGTTTCGCTTTTTCGCGTACTGCTTGAGCATTGGAACTATCCACTCTTGCGCTTTGAACCCTTGGCAGCATCGATGCTGGCGCGCAGCGCGTCCATGAGGTCAATGACCTTGGTGGGTTCCGCCTCCGGCTCATCTTGGGTCTTGTGCCCGGCGGACTTCGCCTCGATCTTTTGGAGCAGGGCTTCGCGGAACTCGTCGCGATACTCCTCCGGATGGAACTCGCCTTCCATCAACTCGATCAGGCTCTCTGCCATCTTCAACTGCTTTTGATCGACCTCGGCGCTTTTCTTGACCGCCGGGACAGCAGCCCTGATTTCGTCCGGCCAATGAAGCGTCTCAAGCATCACCGAGTCGCCCGCTCGCCGTAACAGACACAGTGTCTCTCGATTTCGCAAAGCGATCTTGCCGAGAGCGGCGACCTCCTTCTCATGCAATGCACGCGCAAACAAGGCAAGAGGTCTCTGCCCCGCTTCCTCCGGGTCCACATAGTAGGAACGGTCGTAGTAGAGCGGGTCGACATCCGCAACGTGGACGAACGACGTGACCTCGAGAGTGTGCTTGCTGGGAATCGGCAGGCTTTCCAGATCTTCGTCTGTGATGACCACATAAGAACCCTTCTGAACCTCGTACCCTCGGTCGATCTCCTGCGCTGTGAGCGGCTTCTTATGAACCGGGCAGACCTTTTCGTAGCGCACCCTTGCGCCACAGTCTTTATGAAGCTGGTGGAAATGGACGTCCTTCTCCTCCGTCGCCGCCTGGAGATTCACCGGGATCGAGACCATTCCAAAGCTGATGGCGCCGCTCCAAACCGGCCTTCCCGCCATGTCGCTAGTTGCCCGCCTTTGCTCGGCGGGTTTCCCATCCCTTCTTTGCGGCGGCACTGCGACTCGAATCGGTCTGGCTGGATCCTCCAATGTGCCCGCCCTTGCGGGCAGGCTCATGGTTCTCCGCCTTGCCGCGCCCAGACCCAGACTTCTTGCCGCCCCCGGTCATTTTGTTAACGGTGGCCCACGCCCGTCGCTCCGCTTCCTTGTCGGAAACTCCTCGGTCCTCGTAACCTTCTTCGATATGCTCGGCTTGTCGCTTTTGCTTGTCGGTGTACTTGTCTTTATCTCCGCGTGGCATCCAAGATCTCCTTGTACAGGGTCAGACTTGGGAGATTCCGAAACCTGTTCCGGGGGGCTGGCTCCAAGGGGCGCTGTTCAACGCCATTGCACGAACTCCAGAGCCCCGACTGTAATTACGTTCAGCCCCAAGACTCTATGAACGCTGGTCGCAACCTACCGGCATCGACAGCAGCCAAGCCCGAAGGGCTGAGACGAATGTAGCCGTGTGGTGAAACCCACGGACCGCCCCCGCAAGACCTCGTAGCCCCGGAGCGGGCGAGACGACGCGTGCAGCGGGCCGCAACCCGCCCCGTGGCAGCCACCAACTCCCGGTCAGACCCAGTGCCTTCGTGACTACAGCACACCCGAAGCCGGGATCATCTCCGGCGGGAGAGCATCCTGTCAAATGGGCGTCCACTATGACGTCACCTACGATCTTCTCACCCTGTTCGGGGTTGCGGGAGGAGGGCGGGGTCGTCGTCAGTGGGGTTCGCTGCACGGCTAGCATCCGCTCACCCCTTCGGGGTTACGGACCCGCCGCTGTAGTAGGATGAACCCGCATGCGGGTTTTGGGAGTGTTGGCCGGCGAGTACACCGACCTCAGCCAGTTGCGCGGTTGGTGTGAATCAGCAAACGTGATCGTGGCGGCGGATGGCGGCGCCAACCGACTGCTGGAGATAGGCGTCGAACCGCACTTTACGGTTGGCGATTTCGACTCAATATCGGAGGAGGCCAAGGCTCACGCCGGTGAGATGGTCGAAATCGAGGATCAAGATCAGTCCGACTGCGACAAACTGCTCGAGTTCGTGCAGCACCGAGGCTGGCCCTCCGTTGCGTTGATTGGCGCTGAGGGGAGTCGGATCGATCATATGCTCGGCATTCTCCAGAGCGCGGCGCGGGCGCAGGTCCAGGTGAGTCTCGCCTATCGCGTACAATTCGGCCAGGTCTTCCGGGCGCCAGTCGTGCGAGAACTCGAACTGCACGGAAGGTTTTCTCTGATGCCGATCTACGACTGTCAAGGGGTGACCCTCTGCGGCGCCCGGTGGCCCTTGGAATGCGCAGAATTCAGCCCGAAGACGATCAGTTCGCTCTCCAACGAGGCAGACGGGACCGTGGAGATCGCCATTTCCGTAGGCGCCGCAATCCTGCTCTACGACTACGATGGCCAACCCCGCTGGACAGAACCGTCGGATCTAGGCGCACAATAGGCGCGTGCTTCACCTGTCGATTCTGGACGGAGTTGTGGTTGGCCTCTTCTTGGCCGCACTCCTCGGGCTCGGCTTCTCCGCGAAGCTCCGCGACAATTCAATCCTCCAGTATCTGGCGGCCGGACGCGCCCTTTCCACCCCCGCGTTCGTGGCAACCCTCGTCTGCACCTGGTACGGCGGAATTCTCGGGGTGGGCGAGTCGGTGCAAACCTACGGGGTCGGCGCCTGGCTGCTGCTGGGTGTGCCGTACTATGTCTTTGCGCTGATCTACGCACTCGTCTTGGCAAAGCGCGTGAGGACCGCCGACCAAATCAGCATCCCAGAACGGCTGGCCAACCGATGGGGACCGCAGGTTGGCCTAATGGCCTCTGGTCTAGTTTTCCTTTTAGCCGTCCCCGCCGCCCACGTCCTGATGCTAGGCGTAATGGTCCACCTGCTGACCGGTTTGAGCCAGACCTGGAGCGTAATCCTCGGGACCCTCGTCGGCACCCTCTTCCTGTATCGCGGCGGCCTCCTGGCGGACGTGCGGGCAAGCCTGCTGGCATTCCTGATGATGTACGTAGGCTTCGCCGCGATTCTGCTGTGGTGCCTTCTGCACTTCTCCCCAGCAGCCGGTTGGACGCGCCTGGCGAGCAATCTCAAGGACTGGACCGGCGCGCAGGGCTGGCTCAACGTGATCGGATTCTTCATCCTCGGCGCCTGGACCCTCGTAGATCCCGGCTTTCACCAGAGGGTAGCAAGCGCCAAGACTCCCGAGACCGGCCGTAAGGGTGTCTTGATCTGTATCGGGTTTTGGTACCTCTTCGACATGTTGAGCATGGGAACCGCTCTCTACGCGGTTCTGCTGGTCGATCCCAAGACGGAGGGCATGTCCCTCTATCCAGTCCTGGCAGACCAAGTGCTGCCATCGGGGTTGAAGGCAGTGTTCCTGTGTGGAATTCTCGGAACCGTCCTCACTGCGATGGTGGGGTACACGCTTGTCAGCGGAGCCACGATCGGGCGGGACATCGTCGGCCGGGTTTTGCCGTCGATCACTGAGGCAAAGGTGAAGCTGTACACCCGGTGCGGATTTGTGGTTGCATGCGTGGTGGCGATCAGTCTCGCGCTCTTTATTGACAGCGTGGTGGACCTCTGGTACCAGTGGGGCGGCGCCGTCATCGGGGCACTGCTCATCCCCGTCCTGGCCGGCTATATCCCAAAAATAAAGCTCAAAGCTTCCCCTCACTGGGTCTTTGCGTCCATGCTATCTGCCTTTATCGTCAGTTTTGGGTGGCTTATTGAAGGTAAAAGAACTCACAACGATGAATTAGTGGTCAATCTTGCGGGGCAGCAATTTGCGCTCGGGACATTGATTCCCGGCCTCGTTGTATCGGCCCTGATTCTGGCCGCCGGAGAGTTGGCCTCAAAGAGGATCGCGAAAACATGACAGACGAACTAAACCAGACGACAGTCGCCGAGCCGGATGAGACCTTGACCGCGGTGGCGGACCACCCGCACGCCGGCATTGAAGAGGAAGGCTGGAGCACCCCTGAGCCGCCAACCCATCCAGGATTTGCAAAGCTGGTGGTGAAAAGAAGCGGCGCCGAAACCGACGTTTCATTCTCGGTGAACCCACCCGCCATCATCGGCCGCTTCGACCCGTCCGTCGGACCGATCGACGTGGACATGGGCCCCTTACCGGAAGGCTCTTACGTGAGCCGCAAGCACGCCAAGATCGTATGCGACGACGGCGGGTGGAAGATCTTGGACTTGGGCTCTTCAAACGGAACATTTGTGCTCAAGTCGGACGATTTTGAGCGGGTGACCGAGTCGGAGATCCAAGACGGAACGGAAATCGCGCTGGGTAATGCACGACTCGTCTTCCACGTGAGCGATGGGGCTGCCTGCGAGGTCTAGCGGCTAGACCTCGACGACAGTTGGCAACACGAGCGGCCGAAGCGATGCACGTTTCTGGATGAATTTGCGGATCGCATCGGCCGACTTGTGCCTCACGCAAATCGGATCTCTGAGATCGTCCTTCGTCAAGTGAGCCAGGGTGTCCTTGAGATGCTCTAGTGTCAAGTCAAGAATTCCCTCCGGTCCAAAGAAGCCCCGCGCCTGGATAGTCGGATCGCCTACCAATTCCCCATTGGTTATATCAAGGGCAAGGGTGAGAACGACGATCCCGTCATTTGCCACATTGAATCGATCCCGCAGAATGTCGTCGGTGACCCCAGGAGTGCCTGAGTTGTCCACCAAAACCTGACCGCATGGCACCCTTTCGCCCATGAACGCTTTCGTGTCGTCCATGATGAGCGGCACCCCGTCCTTCATCGTGAAGATCCGGTGCTCCGCAAATCCCATCTCTTTCGCAATCTCCCCGTACAGGAACTGATGCCGGGGCTCCCCGTGCACCGGGGCGAGATAGAAGGGTCGCGTCAGGTTGATCATCATCTTGAGCTCCTCCTGGTACGCGTGCCCTGATACGTGAATCGGAGTAGCGCTCTCGTAGACGACCCGGCAACCCTGGTTGAACAGCCGATTGATCGTACGCCAAATGGCGCCTTCGTTCCCGGGGATCGGGCGGGCACTGTAGATCAACGTGTCGCCGCTCTTGATTTGGAGGCGGCCATATTCGCCTTTTGACATCTGCACGAGGGCACTCATCGGCTCGCCCTGGCTGCCTGTGGTCAGGATCGCCAGCTTGTCGTCGGGGTACATCGACATCTCATCAAGCCGAATCCGAACTCCTCGGGGGATGCGGACGTAGCCCATCCGCTCGCAGATGTCCATGTTCTGCTCCATTCGCCGGCCCACAACGGCGACCCGCCGGCCCATCTCCGCCGCCACTTCGTACACCTGCTGCATCCGGTGGATGTTGCTGGCGAAGGTGGTTAGCAAGACCCTCCCCTGCGCTTCCGCGAACACTTTGCGCAGTCCGGTGGTTACCGCGCGCTCGCTAGGACCCCAACCCGGCCGCTCCACGTTGGTGGAGTCGCTCAAAAGAACCAAGACTCCCTCGTGGCCGATCTCGCCAAACCGGGTGATGTTGGCCAGCTTCCCATCCACCGGGGTGAAATCGAACTTGAAATCGCCCGTGAAAAGCACAATCCCGTGTACGGTCCGAACCGCCATCGAGCAGTTCTCGGGGATCGAGTGGGTGACCCGGATCGGTTCGACTTCGAGCTTGCCTGCCGCGATCTTGTCCCCTGGCTTAAAGATTCGGACGTCGATCCTGTCCTTCGGAAGCTTCTCCTCCAGCTTCTGCCGGATGAGGGCGGCCGTGAATTCGGTGCAGAACACGGGAACCTTGATCTGTTTGAGCAGATAGGGCAGGCCGCCAACATGGTCTTCGTGAGCGTGAGTCAGGAAGATTCCCCGGACGCGCTCCTTGTTTTGCACAAGGTACGTAAAGTCGGGGACCACAATGTCGACGCCAGGCATCTCTTCGTTGGGGAAGCTAAGGCCGCAGTCGACTACGACCATATCTTCGTCTTGGATGACGACACTGCAATTTTTGCCGATCTCACCCACGCCCCCGAGGGCTACCACTTGAACAACGGACATTCGGCAACAGGGTACCTGTAGGGTCCAAACTATATTCGTGCAAGCGATCATTCTGGATTTCGATGGGCTGATTCTCGATACAGAGACTCCCGAGTTCCGAGTGTGGACAGAGACTTTTCACGAGCACGGGGTTGAGCTGCCGGCTGGATATTGGTCCAGCGTGATCGGCCGGGGAGCGGAGCAGGAGATCGAGCGTCCCGCCGAACTGCTCACTCGCCTGACTAGAGGCGCCTATGTCGACTCGCCGGAAAAGCACGAGGCACGAAGGGTGAAGATCCGGGAACTTATTCACCAGGAGGCCCCGCGGCCCGGCATCATCAACCTTCTGTTGGAATCGAAGGATCAAGGCGTTCCTCTGGCAATCGCCTCGAGCTCGCCACACGCTTGGGTTGACCGCTTGCTCAAAGACCTCGGCCTCATCGGGTCCTTCGACCACATTGTCTGTGCGGACGACGTTCATCGGGCGAAACCGTTCCCCGATCTGTATCAGCTAGCCTGCGCCCTTCTTGGCTGCTTGGTGGACGAAGCAGTTGCCCTGGAGGACTCACCGAACGGGATTGCGGCGGCGAAGGCGGCGGGCCTTTACGTGTTCGCGGTTCCCAACTCGGTCACGTGTCACCTGGACCTCTCGATGGCTGACCAAATCCTTGACACCCTTGAAGGGGTAGGAGTTGAGGATCTCTTCCGATTTCGATCGAGCGTGGTGCCCATTTAGGAGCGGCGGACAGGTAGAACCGCCATCAGTGTCCGACTTCAACGAAAAAGTACGCCACACCTTGCGCCGCTGCAAAGAAGCAGGGGAAATGGTGGAGATCTACGACGACGAGCGGAACCTCGACCGCTTCAATGTCGGGTTGGTCGAAAGCGTCACCCATGACACTTACTGCATGCAAAGCATCGGCCCGCACGGCGATTTCGACGGCCGGCAAGTTGGGCGAATCGAGGATGTGATCCGCCTGGCGACCGGCAGCGAATATCTGTTCGCCCTGAAGCTCCTCCACGAAGCCCACGACCGGCTGGCCGCTGAACTCCCTTCGCCGGAGGGTTACTACCCGCTCGACCTGCAGAACAGCCTACGGTTCGCCAAAGACAAGAAGATCGTGGTGAGCCTCGTCGATCCAGACCATGTCCAGATCACCGGTTTCGTCCGAGATTACGGCTCGGACTACGTCGAGATCGGCGAAGTCCGAAGAGACGGCCAAGAAGACGGCCTCCTCATCGTCCACCTGGACGAGATAGTCCGGGTAGACATCGGCGGCCGAATGGAACAGGCCAGAGCGTTCGTGCACCGAGTCAGGATGGGACTCTGAACACCACGACTCTGGGTGGCACTGGGTTCTACCTGGGGGTGGCACTGGATAGGTCCGACCACCGGTCGGGCTGTATCCAGTGGAATGCACTTACCCGGACCCCAACGTCAAAATACTGTTCGCCAATCCGAAGTTGCGGATAAGCGTCAGGTCGTCGTGGTCTCCCATTGGTTCCTTCTGGATGCCTGAACCCTGGTAGCCGACGTGGAGATTGTTGTCGGTCTCGCCCTGACCGCCGTCCACCCAACGATAGGCGTAAGCGATCTCATGGTTAAACCAAGTCGCGGAAACCGCCGACCTCGTCTGGCTCCATTCGTCGTAGTACCGCCTCACCAGCCATCCTCCCTTCACCGACTTATCGGCAATCTGCATCGCCACATAGCCGCAGGCCCAGGGGCTGTCCTTCCCGGTCATCCCTTTGCAGAAGAAGTAGATGCGTCCCTTCGGGCCGGAGTCCCGAGTCTGCTCGAATAGAAGCGTAATTCTGCCCGTACCCCGTGAGCCGCCGTTTACTCCCTCGACCCAATCTGGGTCCCCAACAAGGCTCAGCTTCCCTTCCTCGTCGGCAACCATATTCCGAATCTGCCAACGATTGGTCCTCCCCTTGTCCAGGTCCTGAGCGAGGCCCAGAACGGCGTTGCCGGTGACCGTGTCGGTTGTGAGCCCTACCGGGTTGGAGCTCTTAACGCGTAGCGTCAACTCGGGACCGAGCGTTCCGCCTGCCGACAGGATCCGGTAGGTAAGATCCTTGTCAGGCCCCGGCCAAAGAATGATATACAGCCGGCCATGATATACTCCGACGCTCGGCGTCAGTGACGAATCGTTGCTCACCGAAACTAGGGACGACATCCCAAGCGCCTTGCCTTCGTCAGAGATCGAGCGTAGGACGATGCCTTCCTCGGTCGGGTAGACGATCTGGATCTTGCCGTCGAACTCTGCCGCAACCGGATCCCCGATCAGACCACCCGAGTCAACCGTCCAGGAGTCCCAATCGCCACGCTTCTTGAAGCGTTTGAGGATCAAGCGCCCGGGACGGTCGGGGCGGATCGTCGGGTCGACCTTCTGCTCGTTCGGCCGCGAGTCGGCGCCGAACACCGCGTAAAGGCGGTTCCGATAGGTGAACAGGCAGGGGGCGGTTTTCGCCTTCCCCACGTTGTCCCTTTCGCCGGCCGTTGTCGAGTAGGCGTAGTTGACATCCGCCTTGACGTGCTTCTCGCCGAAGATCCCGTTCCAGTTCCAGTCGATCAGGGTGGTCGTGCCGTTCCGCTTAAGCCGGAAGTGGTACGGGGCCTGTTCAAGGAACTTCACCTTCTCATATGGGTACGGCAGGGTCTCGTCGAGGTCGTCTTCCCGCAAAACAATCTTCCCTAATGAGCCGTCGCTGTAGTGGATCTTGTCCCGGCTGTCCTCAAAACTGTAGCTGTAGTTGTAATTCATGAGGCTCGTGTAGATGGGGCTGGAGCCGTTGGGCCAGAAGCCTTCATGGTTGAGGCTTAGCTGATGGCCGAACTCGTGGACAAACACCGCCCATAGGGCGTTCTCGCCGCAGGTACCGCCGTCGCTCAACTCGTCCGCCTGACCTCCGCCGCCGCGCGTGATCTGCATCCAATGCACGACGCCGCGCCACTTCTCCGGACGAAACTTGTCCCGGTTCGTCCACCACGGGTTGTTTTTGTCCGGTCCCGTCACCGGAGCAAGGTAGATCGGATGGAACCGAATTCCGGTCGTGCCGTCCGGGTTGTTCAGCTTGAGGTCGGCATAGAACTGGATCACCCGTTTCATCTCAGATTTCACGCGGTCTTCCGTGACGTCGTCGAACCGCGAGACCAGACAGACGACATCGGCGTGCCCGGGAGTGCAGCCCATTCCTTTCAAGTCTAGGCCCCGAAATCCGTTGCGCTTCCAGCCGTCCAGCAGACCATCGTTCGAAGAGTCCTGCAAATCAGCCGTCTTGGGGTTGGCAGAGTCCAGTCGAACTTGGATCAGGTTCGCGGTATGAAGCTCCTTCCCGTTCCGAAACTGGAAGACAGCAGTTGGGCCGTCGGCGCCGAGTTTCCCGATCCCATAATCGGTGGCAACCGGCGGTAAGGAATCCGGCGAGAGGCGAACAAGCCCCCCGGGAGTCCAAACCTGGCCGCCGAAGACGAGAATTCCGGGTCCGGCGGCAGGTCGCCAGTCCCTTGGCTCAACCCCCACGTCCTGCGTCTTTCGAAAAGTGTGTGGCTCGAGAAACTCGACTTGGCCGCTGTTCGTCTGAGCTGCGATTCGATCCCCGCAATCGCCGACCCAGGCAATCCCCCCCGGTACTCCGGTCCGGGTGATCTGCCGGGTGGCGACATCGATCGAATAGGCATTGCCGGATCGGGTGGAGAAAGCTAGAACCCGTTTCCCCTCGTCCAACGACGCCAACGCAGGAGCGTCCAGTGGATGCGGGAGCGAGA
>Ga0302326_10024075_pt1 | contig 12387 bp, 9 predicted proteins | sample Palsa_T0_3_FD_202264 | JGI IMG/M metagenome (GOLD analysis project Ga0302326, IMG submission 202264) | Peat permafrost microbial communities from Stordalen Mire near Abisko, Sweden - Palsa_T0_3 | ecosystem: Environmental > Terrestrial > Soil > Palsa > Peat permafrost | place: Sweden: Abisko...
AACATCGGATACGTTCGACGCATGCGTGTGCTTTTCGCCAGCGGACACATGTTGCGGGCCAGCTTCAATCGTTGCAGAGACGCTTACCCCTTGCGCCTTCGCCATGCATGAACAGAACGCGATTGCACAAACAACAACGGTCACTCGCGAAAATATACGCATGATTTAGAAACTCCTAGAACTGATATCCCACAGTAAGTGTAAAAATGTCCGCTGTATTTGCCGGGCCGGTGATCCCCCAGGTCCAGATTCTGCGGTACTCCGGAGAAAAAATCAGGTATGTCTTTGGCCTGAAAATCAGGTTTGCGCTCAACATCCGGTTGCGCGCGCGTAGTTGAGTAGCGCTGGCGGTGGAAGGCAATACCAGCGAATGAAAGTCTCCGGCAAAGCCGTTGTCCTGGCCGAAGGTTACATTAGTTTCCGCGAGTTGACTGAACTTCGATTTCCACTGTGACCATCCGCCTACGTCATTCAGCGGAACATAGGTTGCTACAGTGGAGCCCGGATACGTGCCGATAAGAATGTCTTTATAGACGCCTCCGCCCAGACCGCCCAGCGAACGCCCGCGATACGCCTCACCGCTTAGTTCGAACCGTTTTGCAAAAGGCAGGCGCCAGTCTGTAGTTACCGCGTAGGCGTCCGCAGCTTCATTCGCAGGATAACTTTGCCGGCTGTAATAGCCACCCAGGCCAACCTGCGCACCGTGCTGCTCATTCGCAGCCCATGAGATGCGCGACTCATAGCCCGGCTGCCCGGAAAGTTCACCGGGCGTTGCAGTACGCTGCAGCTCATTTGGGTTGTAACCGGCCGAGGGTGTATCCATCAGTCCAAATTCCATGCCAATATGTCTGGCAGTTGAGAGCGGAATGCGATGTTCATAACTCAATTGAGGCACCCATGTCCACAGGTTCCCTGCCCAGGCCATGGCCGGTTCGGCCACCGTTGCATAGGAAGCAGGAGAAAGCGGAGAGATTAGCGGACCCACCAGACCGAGGTGAAGGAAATTGTTTTCCCAATCCAGATTTACGCTGGCCGTACGCATACGCACGGTGCCCGCCGATGTGCCGTAGGGTGCGTAGGCCACGCTCGCATAGAAATCAATGTTCACGTCCGCCGTGCTGCGCGCACCCCATAGTCGCGGCCCTGTACCCTCCAGACCTAGAATCGTTTGGCGGAACCCCGCCCCAGTGCTGCGGTTGCTTGTGCCCGCAACCGTGCTTAACGCAACCGAAGGCAGATCAACGTTGTCCACGGTGCCGCTATTGGTAAAAGCATTGAACAGCACCAGACCAGTCACGCGCACCGGATACTTCGATTCGCTCTCCACCTTTATCTGGTCATGTTGCTTCACCTCCGCCTGTACAATTTCCTGCTGTTCGCGGACCTCAGCCACCGCCGCACTCAAGGAGCTGGACGATGTGCCTTCAGCCGAAGCGGCTGCCGGAGCAATTGCAGCAAGCTGCTTGCGCACCTCCAGCATCTGGTTCTGCAACTCCAGCACCTGCTGTTGCGACTTCACCAACTGCTGCTGGGTTTGCACCAGTGCTGCGGAAATATCTTTAAGTTTCTGTTCCATCTGCACCGCGCGGTCGTCACCGGCGGGCGTTGCAGCCGGGCTTTGTCCAGCGGCGTACAGAGGAACCACGACACATAGAGCTAAAGCGCCAAGGGCCTCGGATACTGGTCTCATATCATTTGCTCCGCGCGCTCCGGCGTTTTATTCAGCGCTACCCTGTCTGGAGCATGCAGCTCCGATTTGGGCAGAACAATGGTAAAGAGCGTATGGCCCTCGTCCGACTTGCCGGTGACGATATATCCGCCGTGTTCCTGCGCAATTTGCTGCGTCAGCGTCAGCCCCAGGCCGACGCCACTCTCTTTGCCTTCGCTCACAAACGGCAGAAACATCGTCTGCCGTACGGTCTCCGAGATACCTGGCCCGCTGTCAGTAATGCTGATGCGGATAAAACTCTGGTCCTCATCCAGCACTAATGTGACCATGGCAGACCCGTTGCCGCGCTTGGCTGCCTGGCAACCGTTCAGCAGAAGGTTATAGATTGCGCGCCCCAGTTTCTTCGCATCAATCCAGGCCTCCAGCGACGACAGTCCATTGAGCGTAATTTTTACATCGCGCGCGGCTGGATGCGAGCGCACCATGCTCACGGCGCGCTGGATCATCAATGCCATGGATTCATATTCAGGATGCAGAGCGCGTCCAGTCCGGGTAAACAGCAGTAGGGAATCCAGCAGATCGGTCATGCCGTGGACCGCCGACTGAATCTCCAGCAACAGGTCTTCACGCTCCGACTGCTGTATCTTCGCGTCGCTCATGAACTCCGAATTCGCATACATCGCCGAAAGATAATGCCGGAGATCGTGCGAGATGGAGCTGGCCATCCTGCCAATGGTCGCCAGACGTTCCGAATCGAGCAGTTTTTGCTGCGTGCGCTGCAGCTCCACGCGCATACGCTCGAAGGCACGGCTCAACTCGCGCACCTCTTCTGCGCCATCCTCGCTAAGCTGATAATCAAAATTACCTTGTCCAAGCGCGCGCGCGCCGCCCACCAGCGCGGCCAGCGGATATGTAATCGTGCGCGAAATGGAAATAATCAGCACGGCCCCCACCAGGAAAGCCAGGATCCCCAGAGCTGCCACCCACTGGTTTACGCGCATCAGCAGCAGCATCGCATGGTCGATCGACTTGAGCACAATCAACTGTGAAGCGCTCTGCGGGCTACCGCGCTCGCCGGTCAGAGGCACCGATGCGGCCAGATAGTGTTCTTTTCCCAACTGAATGTTCTTGTCGTCAGCTGACGGCTGCAATAGTTGCCCCGCCTGCGATGCCAGCCCCTGCTGCAATTGCAGCGGGAGCGTACTGGCAATAATCCTTCCCCCGGAAGAAAAGGCAACTTCCGCCGCTGCCGCCTCACTCACTTCGCGCGCCATGCTTTCATCAATCGCATAGCCCACGGCCACATAACCCAGTGGCGTTCCACTTCCATGTGTTCCAAAGATCAGCGGCTGTATAGAGACTTCATAGAGCCGGCCTTGTGAGGAAAGCAGCAGCGTCTGCTCCGGCCTTTGCAGGAATTCCTGTAATTGCTTCTCCACGGCAGGCCTCGCCATAGCAGGTCCGCGATTGTATGTGGCCACCAGTTTTCCGCCGGGATCGAGCAGGGCAAAAAAATCGCTGCCGCTCACCTGCCAGAACTCCGTGCCCGCATCCTCAATAGTGCGCGCGTCGGGTGCTGTCATCAGAGCTTTAAGCGTCGGCAGATCGGCCAGCAGGGCTGATTCACGGAAGAGTAGCTCACGCCTCTGCTGCTGCAGGTTCTGATACGTATTTACAGAATGCCTGAGATCGGAAGCCAGGCCGGAATAAATTTGCTGCCGCACAATCGTGCGGATAATCAGCAGGCTCACCACTGTCCATCCGAAGGAAAGCACCAGGAGGGGGATGAGCAGCGTTGTTCGCATGCGCAATCTGTCCATCAACGCCCACCTCTGTTCACGGTTTTCATCTGCTAGTTCCCGCTAACAAACTTGTAGCCCATGCCGTGCATGGTCCGGAAATAAAATGGCTGCGATGGGGCCGGCTCCAGCTTTTGCCGCAATTTCATGATCTGGTTGTCCACCGTCCGCGTGGTCGGATACGAATTGTAGCCCCACACGTCCGTGAGCAACTTTTCCCGCGAAATCAAACGGTCGGCATGGTCAACAAAATACTTCAGAAGTTTGAACTCATGCGCCGTCAATACCACAGGCGAGCCGCCTTTTGTCACTTCCATTTTGCTGAAATCGGCTTTAATGTTGCCAAAGCTGACCACGCTGCTGCCGGAAGATTTGTGTGTGCGCCGGATGGCCGCCTGGACTCGCGCCAGCAGTTCCCGTGGACTGAAGGGCTTGGTAACGTAATCGTCTGCCCCCAGTTCCAGCATCAACACCTTGTCCGCAACCTCGGTTACGGCACTCAGCACAATCACAGGGATGTCCGCGGAGGCAGTCTTGATCCCCTTGCACACATCGCGTCCTGATGTGCCCGGAAGCATCAGATCCAGTACCACCGCCACCGGCTTCATGCTCTTACACAGCGCCAGACCCAATGTGCAGTCGCCCGCAACCTGTACTTCATAGCCTTCTGCCGTGAACTGGCGGTGCAAGGCCTTTTGTATTCTCGGATCGTCCTCGATAACCAGGATAGTGCTCATATTTGTCATCACCCAAGATGTCACAGATTTGTCACTCTACCGCTTGCAAACGACTACGGTAAGTCTATCCGGCTTCTCCGCAGCTCTCTTAGTTTCGCCGTAAATCCTTTTCAAAGCATGGGTTTAGCTATTAAATGACAAAACAAAGACATTCTTCTTACAATCCTCAGAGGATTAAACAAAAATACGCCCCAATCGGGACGCGTTGAACGCAGAACCATGTCCAAATCTTCTACGGCGTCACTTGCAGACGGTAGAGTGCAGTAAACCACAATGCTCGGCCGCAGTCGCTGGCATATACCAGCGTCTTTGAATCCTCTGTCCACGCAGGCTCCATCACATTGCACCCCGCTTCGCTCAATCTCTTCTCTTTGTCACCGTGCATCTCACGCAGCCACAGATGCCAGATCCCATGCTCCAGCCGGCTGTATGCCAGCCAATTTCCATCGTGCGAGACTGCCGGATAGCGTGCTTCCCCAAATGGCAGTCCATCAACGCGCCCGCCCGTATGGTGTATGTAGAGCCGCGGGCCTGACTCCGATAATGCCGAGAAGACCAGGGCCCCATCCGGAGCGAACGACATCTCCATCACATCGAACTCCGGCGGTGTAACCGCAAAATCCTCATGGCCACTGTTCTTCACCTCATGTAACCATGCGCGCGCTCGTCCGTGGTCCTCGCGCAGAAACGCCAGCCAGCGGCCATCGCTCGATGCAACCGGAGACTCAGCCTGCGCAATCTCTTCTTCTCCGCTTTCAACCCTAAGCACACTCGACTCTTTGTCTGCCTGCTCCACCCACCAGCCATCAGTCGCTGCAGTCTGCATCAGTTCATCCGAACTGTTATTTCTGAACTTCACCGCTCCGTTCTGCAGTGCGGCTACATGGTATCCATCCCGCAGAGTGCTCACTCTGGACACCAAGCCCACGAACGACACCCGCCCACCTTGCACCGCAGGATTTGTAGCCATTAATACGTCCGCTGGTAAAGCTATCCGCGCGCCATAGTCAGCGTACAGACCCCGCTGATGCCTCAATCCTGACAGAATGCCGAACAGCAGTGCACACGCCAGGGCCACAACCCATGGAATGATATCGTGCAGCACTTGCGGATTTTTTCTTTGCCACAACAACGCATAGGAGATTCCGCACAACAGCAGCAGAGCATAGAGCCTTGGCACCGCGAACAGCGCATGCCATCCCTGGCCTGTACCTGCAGTGAGCGCAGGAGATGCAATCAACATTGCCAGCAGCAGAACAGGCACAATCGCCCAGTGCCGCTTCTGGCCCCCAAGAGCTTCCCAGAAAAAACAAAGAGGAATAATCAACAACACGAAGTGGTACGACGCGGGCAGGGTGGATATTGCAAGGCCTGCCAACAGCAACGCCGCCCATTCCATCTGCAACTGCCGTCTGCTCCGATCTTTCGGCACCGTTAACAATAGCGCCGGGGCCAATACCGCTGTTTGCGATAGCGGATGCAGCACCGCGAACAGCCATGGCGCTGCCATCGCCGGATGAGGGTTCAACTGCGGTTCAAAAATAAAAAGCCGATGCAGAAGCGTGGCGATGGAGGAGGCGGAGAAGTTGTACGGGTCCAGCGCCTCGCCGCGCAACGCCCACGGCAGCACCTGTAGAAGATACATGCGGTGCAGCTCCAGGCCGAACGCCGCAATCGAGACAGTCACTACACTCGCGCAGCCCACCACACCGCCAAAGAACGCGCGCCAATCTTTCTTGCGCAGGAAATAAATCAGGAACAGCGCAGGAAAAAGTTTCAGCCCAAAGCCAATCGCAATCGCTATTCCCGCCGTGAATGGCCACTTCCGCAGATAGAGCCAGCACGCCAGCGTCATTACCAGCAGCAGAAGAATGTAGTACTGCCCATAGAGCAGATTGCGATACAGAGCATAGTTCAGCGTCATTATCAGGGCAATGTGCCTCCAGGGCAGGCGGCCCATGGAGCGCAGCATCGCCGCAATGCACGGCAGCATCAGCAGATTCAGAATGACCCACGCATGTTTTGCCGCCAATATCCCCATGCCCGCCAATGGCCACATTACCAGTGCGGAAAGTGGCGTGAGCGGCACTAATTGAGCAAAAGGCTGAGTAACACCCAGGTGGTCTTTCTGCCGTTGCAGCCATATCCACTCATATGCACGCGCTGGATTTATGTGAGCATGCAGCAGCCGCGCAGTCACATAGTAGTTTGGAAAATCCGTATTTGCGGTGTGCCATGCGTGCGGCAGAGTCTTCGCTCCCATATATGCGGCAAGCAGAACAATCAGCGCCCATTCAGCCGCAACTCTCCAGCGCGCAGTGCGCACTGGAGGAATGGCAGCGGAAGGTATTTCCTGCATTACGGATAGTGGCATGATGTCCTTCGTAGCCACAGAAATTCAGATGGAGGTGAAATCAGGACTGCCGTGCTTGCGCAGGCTGCTCCATGCGCGAACGGCTCGGGCCGAGCAATTGGAGCGCGACCAGAAAAAGAAACCGTGGATTATTAAATAGATACCGCTTCCACAGCCGGAACGGTTCCTGCAGCAGGCGATGCAACCATTGCAGCCCGGCATGCTTTACCCATTGCGGGCTGTCGTCGATCCTTCCGGTATGGAAGAGGAACGCGGCGCCCACGCCCAGCATCAGCGTCGTGTCTAGCAGAGGCAGATACCGCGCCATGAACTTCTCCTGCTTGGGCGCGCTCATTCCCACCCAGACAACGTCTGCTTTTGCGCGATAGACCGTCTCGATAAACTCCTGCTCCTCTTTCACTGTCATCGGACGAAACGGCGGAGTGAAGGTGCCAACAATATTCAACTCAGGAATGCGCAGCAGCAAAGCATCGCGCAGTTCCTCCGCCATTCCATAATCGCCGCCACATAGGAAATGCCTGCACCCACGAAACTCAGCCGCCGACATAATCTCCAGCATCATCTCTGGCCCGGCCACGCGCTGCACCGATGCATGGCCCAGTTTGCGTCCGACCCACACCAGCGGCATGCCGTCAGGGGCCACCAGCAGAGCATTCCGGTAAACCTCAGCCAATTCGCGGTCGCGTTGCGCCTCCATAATGCCATGCACGGAGGTGAAGCAGACATAGCCTTTTCTGTGCCGCTTGATGGCCGTACGCAGAATGGAGCGGGTTGTTTCCGCGTCCAGCGCATGCACGCCGACGCCGAGTACGTTGAACCGCTGCGGAGGAACTTCCGTTGTCATGAGGGGTTTCATAGGTGACCTGCCGGTTGCGCCAAGGTAGTTGAGCGCTGTTGATTGTTTGCAAAATGGATTTGCAGAAGATGCGAATAGAGCGAAACACACTGTGCGGCAATTTCTTTTCTGGAGAAGCGATCCATCCGCTCCGCTTTCCGCGCCGGTTCCAGCAAAGCATTGCGAATGGCCAGCAGCAGAGACTCTTCCGGTTGACGGTGCAGAGTGAAGTAATGGCATGCACTGCCGCCAATCTCGCGGTGTGCGGCGATGTCAGAGCACACCACGCGTCCGCCGCACAGCAGCGCCTCTGCCACCGGAAGACCGAAGCCTTCCACGGTTGAGGGCGCAACTACCAGGAGAGCATTGGCATAGAGCCAGTGCAGCTCCGTATCCTGAATGCCTTGCAGGATGGCGATATTATCTTCCAGAAAATATTTTTCGATCAGACGCATGATTTCCGAAGTCTCCGGCCCCTGGTTTCCCACCAGCACCAGCATGGTTTGTGGGTCAATCTCCTCAAGCCAAAGTAGCGTGCGAAATGCCCGGAGCAGCAGAGGGATATTTTTGTTGATGCGATGCTGCGCGACGCACAGAAAGAAGGGGCGATTACCGATCTGCTTCAGCGGCTTCTTCCTTGCCTGCGAGGGAACGGCTTCCACACAGTTGTGCAACACCAGCGCTTTGCCATAGACAGCCGCTGATGCGTGCTCGCGCAAGCGGAGCAATGTTGTCTCGGAGACGCATGTAATTGCGTCCGCCACATGCAGGCACTTGCGGAGAAATAATCGGTTAAAAAAAACTTGCGGGTAACCGAAGTTGCCGGGAACATCATAGGGATAGAGATCGTGCAATGTCATCACCACAGGGCAGGAAAATGCACGACGGCGGACCGGCATGGGAAAACAAAGATGGACCAGCTCCGGCGCAAGCCCGCGGATGAGCCGGGGAAGCCTGCTCCAGCACCAAACATTGCGGCTTATGGGGGAATTGGCAATGTCGACGAAAATAATATTCAGTTTCTCGGCACGTAGGTCGAATGCTTCCTGAAAATATTTCACCTGCCATCGGCCTACGACCAATGTGACGCGAGAGGCCTCTGGACGTGTCAGCAGGCAGCGAGCCAGGTTGGCTGCATGCCTGCATACGCCCGAAGGCTGCCGCGCGGAGGAAACCGCAACTAGAACGATGTGCATTGTGTTGAAAGTGGCGGAAGTTAAGTTTTCAGAGAGCTGGGGCGGCGCTGCGTCCAGTAGTAGCCGCGCAGAAATTTTTCACCATACCGCATCACGGCTGCTGATGCCTGAAGCAGAAGGAATGCAATGCTGTACAGGCCGTTTGCTTGCATTTTGCGCGCCAGAGGAGAAAAGGCCAGCGTGGCCATCTGTTTTTCCTTGAGTTGCATTCGCGCCATGGTGCAGGTCTTGCTTGCAGGATGCAGCCTGAAATCCGCCAGGACAGTTGGGAGGTGGCGAAAGCGGTATCCCCTGGACGCGAGCCGCACAAAAAATTCGTGGTCCATGGCATAGTGCAGATTTTCGTCCAGAAAATTTCCATCGTCGAAAATTTTGCGCCTGAAAAAAGTCGCAGTCGTGGGTATGTACGGAACGAAGTGATAGAGCAGAATGAAATAACTGAACTCAATCTCACGGCGGATGCGGGTCAGCGTACCGGTTTCATCCATAAAGGTATAGTCGCCGTAGAAGACGTCCACGTCAGGATTTTCAGCGAATGCCTGTGCGACGCGCTCAAGGCATCCGGGACGGTAGCAGTCGTCGGAGTTGAGCCAGCCAATGATTTCGCCCGTGGCCATCCGGAAACCTTTATTCATCGCTTCGCTCTGCCCGCTGTCAGGTTCAGATGACCATTTCAGGTGCAGCCACTCCGTGCCGGACTTTTCTTGCAGCATAGCGATTGTGCCGTCCGTGGAACTGCCATCCATCACCAGGTGCTCTACATCGGGATATTGCTGTGTGCGGACGCTCTCCAGTGTCTGCCCAATAAAATTCACCTGATTAAGAGATGTCGTGATGATGGAGATTTTTGTCATATCGTTTGCGGCACCGGGGAAGCGCTGGACGAACCTGTAGGCGCCAGAGAGAGCGCGAGTGCGGTGAGCAGCCATAACGGATACGAAAGCCCGAAGTTCACCGTGTCCGTCAATCCACGTATCAGTGCATACATCAACAGCGCCAGCGCCAGCGTCTTCAAGCTGCCGGATGAAGCCCGCTTTGCCTGTAGAAAAAATATCCAGTACAGGCCGATCACCAGCACCACTCCCGCAAGCCCGTACTCAAAGAACTGCTGCAGCAGTTCATTGTGCGCATGCCACGGCTCAAATGTTCCAAATGCGGGGATAAGCGCCCGGAAGGAGTAAATGCCATGTCCCAGCCAGGGTTTTTCCATCGCCATCGCGAAGGCCACGGCCCATATCGTTGTTCTTCCCGTCAGGGTCTCAGCCTGGTCTGCGGTTGTGCTGTACATCTCCAGGTACTGTTCCAGCAGTCCCCAGAAGGACGCAATAGCGAGAGAAGCGAAAACTCCAATCCATATCTTTGTCCTGCGGCCCATCTTCGAGTCGTACAAGAGATAGAAAATCTCAGCGGCCACGAAGGCAATAATGGATGTCTTACTCAGTGTCCGCAACAGCGTGACTGCAAGTGCAATACCGGGCCACTTCCAGGGCGCATTTTCACGCGCCAAATACTGCGCAAACAATGCCGCAATCGCGAACTCGAGGCCCAGCCCATTCGGATGCATGAAGTCCAAACTGCCGATCCTGAGATCGGGCAGCGTTGGAGCGCACCACGCCACCAGGGCTACGACTGTTGCACCTACGCAAAAGCCCTTCATCAGGGCGGCCACGCACCGCTCCGTATCGTCGGTGCGAATGAGAAGAACAGTGGTGAGCACATCGGCCGTCATGCCCACCCAGTAGGCCGCGCTCACCATCGTCGATTGTGCTTCGCTCCAAGCCAGGCTGATGCAGGAAAAAGCGAGAAATCCAGCCATCCACCGCAACACCGGTATTCGCAGCACGGACAAAGACGCAGTACGCGGGTCTCCAATGGAACAGACCAGGGCGGCCAGCAGCAGAAGCAGGTTCAGCGCCATGCTTATCTCGGTCCCCAGTTGCGGGTCCGACTGGAACCACAGAAAAGTGATGCATATCCTGAACGCAAAGAAGAAGCCCACAGTGCCTTGCAGAAGAAGCATGGAGTCATCCGTCTGGATTTTTTGTGGGGCCGTCAAAGGTGGCTGTTCCATCTCCGTCATCTGTTTTCAAATGCCGCCAGCAGGGGCCGCTCATGCATGGGCTGCTGCTTTCCGCACCAAACCATTTTGTAGAGATAGAAGTACGTTATCCAGGTAATCGGACCGTATACGAGCCGTGCAAGAGCTGCCCCATGCATCCCAAACTTTGGAACCAGCATGACCATGGTCAGCAGCATCACCACCACTGCCGTTAGATTGATGAGAGAGACGAGTTTCGCACGGCCCGCGGCAAGCAAGGCAAAGTAGGCCGTCACATTGGCTGCAAGCAAACCAAAGCTTGCGGCAACAATGGAGAGCGTAATCCAATTCTTCTGTGCAAAGGACTGTCCCATCCAAACTGTGAGCATATATTTGCTGAAAAACAGAAAGGGCATTGTCAGCAAAACAACCAGTCCCAGATTGATCCAGAACGCAACCGCGATCGTATGCCGCAGGGAACTCATGGGCGCAGCAGAAGATCGTGCGCTCAGATGGGGAAAAAGGAAATGGAAGCCGGAGGAGATGATCCCATGGATGGGCTGTGCAGCCTGTACGCAGATGCCGTAGTACGCGACCGCCGGAGCGCCAAGAAAAAAGCCGATAACGATCCGGTCCAATTGCGTGGAGAAGAAGCCAACTGTCCCTTGCAGCCAACTGAAGCAGCCGAAGCCCGCGATTTTTTTCACAGTCTCACGGTGCCAAGACGGCAGAAGAATAAATTCCCCTATTTGCCGGCGCAATGCAACTGCCTGCATCAGCACTCCCACGATGGTAAGCAAGAGGGTCGCGAACATAATCTCTACGACACCATAACCAGCCAGCGCACAGAGCACCGCGGCCACCAGTATGGCTGCGCGGACAAATATCGTTATGCGCGCGGCAGAGCCATATCTCTGGAACGAGCGCACGGTGTTGATAAAGACACTTTCAACCGACTTCACCACCAACAGAAGACAGCCGATATAAAGCGCGCGCATGCAGGCCAGTTGCAGAGCGGAATCCAGGCGGGCAATATGGTGGACCAGATAGGGCACCAAAAGCCATAACAGCAATGCGATGGCGCTTCCCAAGGCCAGGTTTATCCCCAGCAGGTTGCGCACAATTTGCCGGATGCCTTCCCAATCTTTCCGCTCCCTGTACTCTGAAACATACTTCAGCGCTGCGTCCTCAAAGCCTCCTGACACAAGTTCCCCGCTTCTGACGGTCGCGCTTGCCAGCACCCATACGCCATACTGCGCGGCCCCCAGACGATGCAGCAGAAACGGCGCAGCCATCAGCATCAGCACCGGCTGGGTCACATAGTCCGCGGCGCCGGAGAGGGAGTTGGCCAGCTCTTTGCGCTTCAGGTTGCGGAAAATTTTCATGCGGTTGTCCGCCGCAATTGATTAAATTTGTTCTTCGCATTGTTGGTGATGTTGCTGACAAGCACTTTGCGTGGATCGGTTTCGCTGATTGCGCGCCAGGACCGCTGGAGCAGCAATAGCAGAGACGCCGCTGCTACCACAGCAAAAGTGCCCGCCAACATAAACACCAGCCGTGGCGGAAAGGACTTCTTCTCAGGCCAACCCGGCGGATCGATCACGCTGACGCTCGGAATCTCCTTTGCTTCTTCAATGCGCGCGGCTTCATACTGTGCTGAAAGCAGCTCGTACACGGTCTCCTGGATTCGTACATTGCGGTACAGGTTCGCCCATTGCACGCCCAGCCGCGGCAACTGG
>Ga0302326_10024076_pt1 | contig 12387 bp, 13 predicted proteins | sample Palsa_T0_3_FD_202264 | JGI IMG/M metagenome (GOLD analysis project Ga0302326, IMG submission 202264) | Peat permafrost microbial communities from Stordalen Mire near Abisko, Sweden - Palsa_T0_3 | ecosystem: Environmental > Terrestrial > Soil > Palsa > Peat permafrost | place: Sweden: Abisko...
GTCTCGACAACCCAACTCTCCAGGGTCAGCCCCGTACTCCTCAAGCCCTTTCGTGATCCCGAATCACGAGCGGTGATTTAGAGCCCAGCTTCTGCCGCGCGTCAGGGGGAGGCGTGCGTCGGCAAACCTCGTCATGAGGCCAATCGTCGGTCGGGGGCGCAAACGGACGAGGCTCCGAGCTTGGTCGGCCAACCCTCCGGCTCGTCCACCCCAGCACGGCGTGAAGTACACGATTGCCTCCGCGTTCACCTCCTCTGCGGCGCGTGCCACCTGCCATGCATTGATGTGGGGATTGCCACCCATCGGCACGCCCTCCGCGACGCCCTCGCCCCAACCGTGCGTGTAGACACCAACGACCCGGCGGCTCTGGTGCTCGAGAAAAATGCGCAGACGCGACCGGAAAAGGTCTGGGTCCTTCGGATAGTGGATGAACGCGATGGCGCCGTCACTCGTCCGGCGAAACATATTCGGCCCGATTCGCTCCACGCCGTCTGGGAGGTTCTGCGCAAACGCTGAATGCTCGATGACAATGAACGAGGCTATCGACACCAAGAGCACACGCAAGTATGCGATGATCCTCTGTGGACGATTCATTCCTGTTCTCATATCACGACCTGCACAACGTAGTTGGTTTGTAGCTCGGTACGATCGGCCAGATCGTAGGATGATCGCGAAGATCGTATTGCGCAGCTCGTGCGAGTCAGCGCTTCTGGTGGCGGGCGCGGAGGATCTGGAAGTAACGATGGGCGATGCCGGAGGCTGTGGCGGCGTGAACGACGTTGCCACCGTGCTTGGCGACGATGCGATCGATGTAACGACGCTCGAAGTCTTCCACCACGCGCTTGCGCGCGTCCGTCAGCGGCAAGTTGAGACGAAGCACGCGTTCGATGCTGTCGACCGAGCCGTGCTCCGCGTTGGAGTCTGCCTTCGGGCGTGACTCGTCGGCCAGGTCTCCGAGAGCGACCCGACGAATGACGTCGTTGTACAGCTCTCGGACGTTGCCGGGCCACGCGTCCTCGGCCCACCGGCGGAGCACATCGGGCGGGATGGGCTTGGGCCCTCCGAGCTCTTCCCAGAACGCGCGCCCGAGCAGGCTCGCGTCTCCGTCACGCTCGCGAAGAGGTGGCAGCTCGACGCGGGCTACCGCGAGCCGAAAGTAGAGATCGTCGCGAAAACGACCTGCCTGGACCTCGCGTTCGAGGTCTCGTCTCGTTGCGGCGATCACACGCACGTCGACATGAATCCATCGGTCGCCGCCCACCCGACGCACCTCGCTGCGCTGGACGGCGCGCAGAAGCTTGGGCTGCAGGGCGAGGTCGAGATCACCGATCTCGTCGATGAGCAGCGTCCCGCCCTCTGCCTGCTCGAACATACCCTTGCGCGTCGCCACGGCGCTCGTGAACGCACCCCGCTCGTGGCCGAAGAGCTCGGCTTCCATGAGGTTCACGGGCACCGCGGTGCAATCGAAGACGACGAACGGACCGTTCGCGCGCGGCCCCATCGCATGGAGCGACTCGGCGAGGAGCTCCTTGCCCGTTCCGGTCTCGCCCTCGATGACGAGCGGCAGATTGGAGGCTGCGAGCTTGGCGCACAGTGGATAGAGCCTGCGCATCGCCACGCTCGCTCCGAGCACGGCTCCAAAGGACGTGGTCGTGGCGAGCGATGAAGTGACCGCGCTCGCAAGCTCGACGCGAACCGCGGTCCGTCCGAAGCGAATGACCTCTCCGCCTCGAAGATGCGCGTTCGTCACGCGCACGTCGTTGACGAACGTTCCGTTGCTCGAACCGAGATCGACGAGGTGCAGCTCCCGCTCGCCCGCATCGAGCGCGAGGTGTCGACGCGACACCTCACGATCTTCGAGCACGATGTCGCACGTGGCGCTCTGGCCGACGTAGATGCGCGACGGACGCGTGCTGTCCAGCGTGGTCTCGTAACCCTCGTTCGGTCCCTCGAAGACGACCAGTTTGTAAACGGCAGCTTTGACCGCTTGCGTCTCCGTCTGAACGGGAAGCGCGGTCGACGGCTCGTCGTCGTGCACCTGCCCATCATATCTCAAGCCCTCTCGACGCGAGCTGCAAGATTCGAGCGTTCTCCGGCACGGCATGCAGGAAGCTCATCCGCCAGTCGTCGCGACGGATGTGCCTGGCGCGCTCGAGCAGGCGCTCGTGTGCCTCGGCGCAGGCACGGCGAGCTTCCCCGGTACGACCGACTGCGAGGAGCGCCTCGAGGTGAGCGAGACGAACGCGCTCCTCGCCCTCGTGCAACGCTCCGAGCAAGCGCATGAGCTCGGTGGCTTCCGTCGCCGCGCGAAGCGCTTCGTCACGATTCCCTTGCGCGAGCACGGCATGGGAGAGCGCGGCGAGCACCATCGCGCGCGCCGGTGTCGGTGCGTGTGCAACGACGAGAGCACGCCGCGCGTGATCGACGGCCGCCTCCGAATCACCAGCGAGCAGCGCGATGTGCGCGGCGTAGCAGCGCGCCATGGCCTCGAGTCTCGCATCACCCGACGTCATGAATGCGTCGATGGCGGACTGCTCGAGCATTCGGCCCTCGTCGAGGCGACCCTGGCGGGCCAGCGCGAGGCCGAGGTTGTGCTTGCACACGGCGACGAGGGTCGCGAGGCGCACGCCACTCGCGGTGCTCAAGGCCTTCGTGAGCGCGTCCATCGCCAGCGCATGCTGTCCGATCATCATGAGGCCGTAGCCCCAGTTGACGTACGTAACGCACGCGTTTCGAATGTCGCCGGCGGCTTCGAAGCACGCTACGGCGCTGCGCATGTGCTCGGCCATGGCGCTCGGATCGTCGTCGATGAGCTGGCCGCGAAGCGAGCGACCCATGTGGACGCGAGCGTTGGTCGCCGGCTCGAGCGAAGGCGAAACCGCGGCGGCGCGCTCGACCGCACCCAGCAGCGACGTCGCGAGCTCGCGCCGGCCCGCGTGCATCAAGGTGGTCGCGGCTTCGTACGCGGCGACCACGGCTGCCGCAGGCGCACGATCGCACACGTCGAGGATGTCCGAGCCGAGGGACTCGGCGACGTCAGCATGCCCGAGCCGACGACACTCCACGCTGGCGCGCGCGACGGCGGCAAACCAACGCTCCGAACCGGGCGCGCAGAGACGGGAGGCTGCAAGCGCAGCGCTCTCCGCCCGCGTGTGCACCCCACGCCACGCGTACGCGTCGCACTCCACGAGATGAAGCGCGGCCCGCACCTCCGAATCGGTCGTCGACGCAAGCCCGGTCGCGGCGTGCGTCGAGGCGGCCTCCCAGTCGTTGCCGGCGAGCGCATCCTCCGCGCCGCGCTGATACCAGCGCGCGGCCCGTGCTGCGTTCCCACCGGCTCGCGCGTGCTCCGCGAGGGCGATGGCGTCGCGCTCGCCGATCCTCTCGAGCCAGGCGGTCGCGAGGCGATGCCCGAGTGCCTTGTCGTCGTCCGTCATCGAGCGATACGCGGCTTCGCGCACGAGCGCGTGGCGAAACGACCACTCGCGCTCGCCACGAAAGCGAGGCACGCTGCGCTCTTCGACGAGCTCCTGCTGTACGAGTGCCGCGAGCGACGTGTCGAGCGTGCTGGACGCATCGGGTCCAGTGAGCGTGGCGACGCCTCCGCTCCAGAACGACTCGCCGAACACGCTGCCTGCACGGAGGACGCGTCGCGCAGTGGTGTCGAGCGAGCCGAGGCGCGCCTCGACCATGGCGAGCACGGTGTCGGGTGACTCCGTTCGACCGATGGCCGCGGCACGCACGAGCTCCTCGATGAAGAACGGATTTCCAGCAGCACGAGAGACGATGCGTTCGATCGTGGGGGTCGAGGCGCGCCTTCCGAGCGCATCGACGACCATCGCCCGCGCCGCGCCCTCGTCGACGGGCTCGAGGGCGAGGACGACCTGCCGGTTTCCCGCCCAGAGGTCGGGAAACAGAGTGTGGACGTCCGGGCGCGCCGACGCCACGACGAGGAACGGCCGTGTGGACAGGGCTCGCAGCGTGGCGTCGATCGTCGTCATCGTGGGGAGATCGCCCCAATGGAGATCCTCGATCGCGATGACGAGGGGTGCAGTCGCGCAGGCGCCCGCGACGAAGTCCTGCCAAGCGCGTCGGATCTGGTCGCCCATGATCGAGGAGTCGGCGCGCGCCGCGCGCAACATCGCCTCCGTGGCCGGCTCGGTCGGTGCCGTATCGACCTCCGCGATGAGCTCCCCCAGGAACGTCGCGACTCGGTCTGTATCTTCCGCGTCGACCAGAGACTGCACGGTCGCGCGGAGTCCGGCGGGCACGCACGCGCTGCGCACGATATCGGCGAGAATGAGGAACGGCGATGCCGCACGTACCGGGTCGGCGCGCGCCGTCCACAGCCGCGCGCGCGGGCGCACGTGTTCGAGCAGCTCTGCGACGAGCCTCGACTTGCCTATGCCCGCGACGCCCGTGACGAGAGCGACCCCCGGCGACGGGCTTCGAACGCTCTCTTCGAAGACTGCCCGCAGCAAGACCAGCTCTCGCATCCGACCCACGAGCTGCGTGGACCGTCCGAGCAGCGTGCGGCGGGCCATCACCGTCTCGCGCTTTCGCACGAGCTCAGCGCCGATGCCATCTCGCCCGACCTCGTTGCGCTGAGCCAGAAGCCTGGCCGTCGCGTCGTCGACGCGTATCGTTCCTGACCGTCCGACGCGAAGGAGCGCCATGGCGCGGTCGATGATGTCGCCGACGAACGCCCCCGTGACGGAATCCGTGCGCCCGAGGACCACCGCGATGCGCAGCTCCGGGGCTGCCTCTCTCAGCATCAACGCGATGCTCGCGGCCCTTTCGGCGAGCTCGTCCACCATGACCGGGCCCGCGATGGTCGCGAGCAGCGTGCCGTCGAGCAAACGCTCGAACCGTGCGCCGAACGGGGTGACGACGTCGCGCATGCGCGCCCAGGCATTCTCGAAGGGCAGCTCGGGTCGCGTGGCCGTCGCCTCCTCGAAGCTCGTGACGCGCGCGATGAGCATGAAGACGAATTGCTCTTCGCTCGACGACAGCGTCAGGCCCTCGCGCTTCGAGCTCGTCCATGTCGTGCGCACGTCACCGATCGTGTCGATGGCCTCGATCACGGCTCGTGCGTCAAGAGGTCGTGCACGGGCATCGAGCGCCGTCATCCGCGCGACGAGATCGTCGAGCGCTTCAGGAACCATGGGCAGCACGTCGCGCAACCGCGGCGTGCCGTCCCGACGACGCACGACCTCCCATCGCTGCTGGCCGACGATGCACCGAAAGAGGACGCGTCCGAGCGAGAACACGTCCCAGCGCGTGTCGACCGTGTCACCCGCGAGCTGCTCGGGACACATGTATCCAGGTGTGCCAATGGCACCCTGGGGAAGGGACCCCGCCTGCACCGCGATGCCGAAGTCGATGATCTTCACGCCGTCGTCGGACACGAACACGTTGCTCGGCTTGATGTCTCGATGCACGACACCGCGTGCGTGCGCAGCGTCGAGCGCATTCGCGATGCGCCGTACGTGATCGAGTGTCTCGCGCGCGTCCAGGCTCGCGTGCCCGATCACGTCGCGCAGCGTTCGACCCTCGAGCCACTCGAGAGCGAGGTAGACGCCACCCGAGGGGAGATCGCCGTGCGCGACGTAACGCACGATGCCGGCATCGGTCAGTTGTGAGAGGATCTCCGCCTCGTGCACGAAATGGCTCGCGTGCGCCGAGTCGCGGCCCACCTTCAGAGCGGTGCGCATCTTCGTGAGCCGATCGTGCGCACGAAAGACGATGCTCATCCCGCCCACACCCGCGAGGCGCTCCACCTCAAAACGGTCGGCAACGAGCTGGCCGAGATCCATCCGCGGCCGAGTATAGAACGCAACGAGGTCCATGCTCGACAAGCGCGCTCGCTACGATCCAGTCGATCGTAGTCGATGACGCTGGCTCAGCGCGACGAACGTCGGGCTTTCCGGCGCCTCCTCCTCGGGTGCTCGGGTTCTTTCGAGCTCGATGCCGTTGTGTTTCGGCTCGACGACGACGTGTTCGAGCTCGATGGGTCGTGTTTCGGCAGGGCCACGGGTGTTCGAATTCAAAGACGTTGTGGGGCCCCGTCCTCGAAAGGCTCCGAGCGATGGGGGCCGCAGAAACCGTCCTCACGCGATGGCACGAGATCGTGATCGAGCCGATCAAGCCGGATCTCGACGACGGTGACGACTAAGGACGACGCGCTCACGCAGTCGACTTTTCTCGCTTCGCTAGGACGCGCGCGTCTTCAGGCTGTCGACGGCGTGAACGGGCGGCGCGTCGCCCGTCATCAGATGGGTGATCGCGCCGTAGACGAGGCGCTGGCTCTCGAGCGTGCTCTTGCCCGCGAACTCGGGTGAGGTGACGTCGATCGTGAAGTGCCCGCCGCCGCCACTCACCGCAGCGCGAGCGTTGGGGATCTTCTGCTCGATGGCTTCGCGAAGCGCGTCGATGACGGAGCCTTTGAAATCGGTCGGATGGTCGGACATGCCCGCGAAGCATACGATAAAGTAGGCGCGTGTTCAGGATCCACGAGACGACGAAAGACAGCGGCGAGCTGGCGAGTGTCTTCTTGCGCGTCGACGACGGCGTCGTGTCGATCGTCGATGACGAAGGAGCGTTCGCGCTCCCCGACGGCGCAATTCGGACGGTGATGACGCGATATGGTGCGCCGCTCGAACCGACCGAGCGTGTGACGCGCATCGCGACACTCGATCTCGGTGACGGCGCGACGCTCCATCACGTGCGCCACCTCGCGCGCTTCGACGTGATCGCGCGCGACTATCTCGTGTACGAAACTTCGAATCGAGAGGCGTTGTGCGTGCTCGCATACAACGTCGCGCGTGCACTCAATCATCTCGCGCACGCGGCGCGTTGATCTCGAAAGTTGATGTAGGAGCGCACCCCCGCCGCTTGCATTCCCCCGATGATGTTGGCAACACGTAGCCAATGCCGGACCTCCGCAAGACGCCCCTCCATCCCGCTCACATCGCGGCGCATGGCAAGCTCGTCGCCTTCGCGGGTTACGAGCTCCCGGTCCAGTACACGTCGATGCTCGCCGAGCATCGCGCGGTGCGCGAGCGTGCTGGTCTCTTCGACGTCTCGCATCTGGGAAAGATCGATGTGGGTGGACCGGGCGCGCTCGAGGCGCTTCAAGGGCTGGTCACCAACGACCTCTCGAGAGCCGCTGACGGCCAGGCGATGTACACGGCCATATGCACGGAGGCAGGCGGCATTGTCGACGACGTGGTGGTTTATCGCCGCTCGGTCACCGACTTCTTGGTCTGCGTCAACGCCTCGAACCGCGAGAAGGACGTGGCGTGGTTCGAGGACCACCTCGAACATGCCGAGCAGCGGGACGCGAGCGACGACTATGCCCAGCTCGCGTTACAGGGGCCGCGCGCTGCCGCGATCCTCGCCAAGTTGACGCCGCTCGATTTGACCAAGATCGGTACGTACCGCTTCGAGAGCGGCGAGGTCGCCGGCCGGAAGATGCTCGTTGCTCGCACCGGCTACACCGGCGAGGATGGGTTCGAGCTCTTCTGCCGCCCGGAGGAAGCTGTCCCGCTGTGGAACGCGCTGCTCGAGGCGGGTCAGCTCGAGGGGCTCATGCCCGCGGGCTTGGGCGCACGCGACTCGCTGCGCACGGAGATGAAGTATTGCCTCTACGGCAACGACATCGACGAGACGACCAACCCGCTCGAGGCCGGCATTGGCTGGGCGGTGAAGCTCGACAAGCCGGGCGGGTTCATCGGGGCTGAAGCGCTGAGAGTCTTCGAGAAGGAGCCGTGGAGGCTGTACCGCAAGCTCGTCGGCTTCAAGCTCGAGGAGCGCGCCATCCCGCGCCACGGCAACCCGGTGGTGGTCATGGACTATGACAGCCGCACGTGGAACCCCAGCCGCCGGCCGGAGGCTTGCGTTCAGGACGCGACGGTCACGAGCGGCACGCTCTCGCCCACCCTCGACGTCCCCATCGGCATGGCCTATGTGCCGGACAACTTCAGCGCCCCAGGAACGGGCACTCGAGACCCCAACGATCGTTACGTGAGCGTCTCGGTCGTGATCCGTGGCCGCGACGTGCCGGCAGTGATCGTCGAGACTCCCTTCTACAAGCGCAAGCGCACCTGACGTGTTCACCAAGCATGCGCGATCCATCGGACGACGCGATCGTCCAGAGCGCTTCTGCGTACCCACGCGCCTTCGCGGCGCGACTCCATGAGGTGCTCGCGAATCAGGTCGGCGGTGGATAGTCTTGCGGGTACCGTGAGGGGTTCGTGATGGGAAAGCTCGGCGTCAATTGTTTCAGCGTCTCTCTCGACGGCTTCGGGGCGGGACAGAACCAGGATCTCCAGAATCCGCTAGGCGTTGGCGGCATGGCGCTCCACGAGTGGTTCTTCTCGACGCGCACCTTTCAGAAGGTCCACGGCACTGGAGGTGGCACGACAGGCATCGACGACGACTTCGCCGCACGCGGGTTCGCAGGCATCGGCGCCTGGATACTCGGGCGGAACATGTTCGGGCCGATCCGTGGGCCTTGGCCGGATGAGGCGTGGAAGGGGTGGTGGAGCGACAACCCGCCGTACCACACGCCCGTCTTCGTCCTCACGCACCATGCGCGACCAGCCATCACGATGGAGGGCGGCACAACGTTTCATTTCGTCACTGAAGGCATCCACGAAGCGCTCGCGCGTGCCCGCGACGTCGCCAAGGATCACGACGTGCGGCTCGGCGGCGGCGTCGCCACGATCCGGCAGTACCTGCAAGCGGGCCTCGTGGACGAGATGCACCTCGCCATCGCGCCCGTCTTGCTCGGAGCCGGCGAGAGCTTGCTCACGGGCATCGACTTGCTCCGGTTGGGCTATCGAGTCTCCGAACACGTCGCGTCGCCGAAGGCCACGCATGTCGTGCTCACCCGGGATGCTACGAGAAAGCCGTTTATGACTTCGCGCCCGCCTCGCGAAGGACCTCGATGATCGCGTCCTTGTTGGGCGCGGTCTGCGCCATCGCGAGGGGCGTAACCCGGGGAGATTTGTCCGTGAGCAGGTTGCTGTCGATGCCGTGCGCGAGCAAGCGTCGAACATGCGCGACGTGACCGGGTCGGAATCGGAGACTAGCCGCCGACCGCCTGGAGGAACATCACGATGGCGAGCGTCCCGAGCGTGCCATTGATGACCTCGATCGCGAGCAGCCTCGGCGGATAGTTCGTCTGGATCCACATGTTCCAGAACCGCGGATAGACGCGCGTCGCCGCCAGCAACAGGCCGAGCAGGAGCGCTCCCACGTAGCCCGACACGCCGATCACGGGACGCAGCCAGAAGAACCCCAGGGTCAGGATGTACACCTCGACTTGCGTCCCGAAGAACTGCGTCACGAAGTACCGTGCCTTCGAGGGCCACTGCTTCACCGCGGGGGCTTTCTCGAGATCGGCGGAGAGCCGGTCGGTGATGGGGTTCGCGTAGAGCAGCGCGATGACGACGAAGTGGACGAGCCCGGCGAGGGCTCCCCACAAGACGACGTGGGCGATCACCCCGTGCTCTCGTAGAAGCGCGTGGTCATCGAGCGCGGGTCGAAGAGCGCGCCGAGCTCCCGCATTTCGGGGACCGTCTTGACCTTGGCCATCCACGCGTCGAGCTCTACGCGCGTCTCGAAGCGCATCACGAGCATCCACTCGCCGTTCGAGGCGTCCTTGGCGAGCTCACGCGACGTGTACCCTGCCTCTCGCGAGATCTGGCCCTTACGGACGCGCTGCTCGATCGCGAGCAGCGCGTCGTCGGTCACGCCGTCCTTGAGGTGGAAGGTGGCGATTTCGATGCAGCTCATTTCGCACCGAGCTGCCGGATGGCCGTGGCCCAGTCCTCGAGGTGGCGGACGCGGGCGATGCGGCCGTTCGCGAGCTCGTGGATGTCGATCGTGTCGATGCGGAACGACCGCGTCCCGTCGAGCGTCATGCCCATGAAAGGCCCCTTCGGCGAGCCGCTCGCGACGCTGCGCACGACGACCTTGTCGCCGTCGATGACGAAGTCCTGCGGCACCCACTTGAGGTCGGGGATGAGCTTCCAGAAGCCCTCGACCTGCTTCGCGAGCTGGGCCTTGGGCTTGGACTCCTGGCCGTTGACGGATTCGAAGTCGTCGGCGGCGATGCGCTCGAGCACGGCCGTCGGCGTGGTCTCCGTGTTGACCGTGAGCGCCTTGTTGTAGAATTCGTTGACGATGGAGCGGGCTTCGATGGGGTTCATGCGCTGAATGGTGCACACGGGCGCGGCGCGCGACTAGGTTTGGATGGCGCGCTCACTGTTCGATAGAATCGAACGACGATGATCGATGAGCTTCGGGCACTGGCGGTCCTTGCGAAGGTGGTCGAGGTCGGGTCGTTCCGCGGTGCGGCGCGTGCTCTCTCCCTCGCGCCTTCGGTCGTCAGCCACCATGTGAGCGAGCTCGAGGCGCGGCTCGGCGTTCCGCTCATCTACCGCTCCACGCGGAAGCTCTCGCTGACGCCCGCGGGCGCTCGCCTCGCGACCGACGCGCAAGGCATGGTGGACGCAGCGGAGCGAGGGCTCGATGGTGTGCGCGGAGGTGAGGCGCGGTCACGTGGCACCCTGCGCGTGACGCTCCCGGCGTTCCTCGCAGACAGCTCCGTCTGCGGCGACCTCGCAGAGTTCGTGCGCAGCTACCCCGAGGTGCAGATCGTCGCGAGCTTCAGCGACGCGCCCCGCGATCTCCTGCGCGACGGCTTCGACGTTGCGCTCCGCATCGGCACGGTCGAGGACAGCGGCCACCGCACGCGCCGCCTTGGCGCAATGCAGCGCGTGCTCGTCGGCGTCCCCACGTTCCGCTGCGAGCCCAACCAGGCCGAGCAGCTTCCGTTCGTCCATCTCGCGTCGCGTCCGGCGATGGTCGTTCTCACCAAGAAGACGCGCGAGCTCGCCCTCCGGTTCGTTCCGACCTTCTCGGTCGACAGCGCCGCGGCGATCCGCGCGCTCATGCTCGCCGGCGCTGGGGTGGGGACGCTCCCCGAGGTGATGGTGCGCGAAGATCTGGCGTCGGGGAGGCTCACGGAGGTGCTGCCCGGTTGGCGCGTGCAACCGGTGCTCGTCCAAGCCGTGTGGCCCAGCAGCCCAGTCCGGCCGACGCTGACGCATCGCTTCGTGGAGTTCCTCGCTCCCCGGCTCGCGCGCCTCTTTCGGGGACCGTGACAGGTTCTCAGACCACGAGCGTCGAGACGGTTGACCCCGTTCGAATGCGAGCTGACCCCTTCACCATGCGCCATCGCACGAGCTCGGTACGAGATGTCCCGTCGCCCATCGAGCTCGCACGATCGCGGTGCAGCCTTCCCGGTTCGCTCGGGTTCGTCGCACGTAGGCTCGTCGAGCCGGCCCCGACCGTGTGCGCCACCCCTCCCATGCGGCGCGCATTCGCCCCTTTCAAATGCAACACCGACCCGAGGCAGCGCGATTGTGCGCCGAGTCGCTGCACGCTTCGCCGGGCTCGAGGCTGCCTTCCATCGACCGAGTGAAATCGAGAAGAAACGCGCGTTTAGCGCGCGCCGCGTCGCTGCAAGGCGACACATGCACTGTGGAAGTGAGCCCCGACCTTATGGAAGTGAGCCCTGTGACAGTTTGCGTGTGCAACGCCTCGCCTACGCGTCCATGGGTGACGGTGCGCGCGAGCACTGTGACGGTGCGCGCAAGCATTGTGACGGTGCACGCGCGCACTGTGACGGTGCACGCGCGCACTGTGACGGTGCACGCGAGCACTGTGGCGGTGCACGCGAGCACTGTGACGGTGCACGCGAGCATTGCGACGATGCACGCGAGCATTGCGACGATGCACGCGCGCCGCCGAACTTTGTAAGCTCACACATGCACTGCGCGATTTGAACGCGTCGCGGTGCTCGCGAAAATATGCACGCGTTCCGCTTCCACAGTGACGGTGCCAGCGAGCATGGTGACGGTGCTCGCGCGCACTGTGACGACGGGTCCGCACAAGACCGCGCTGCACGAGCAAAAATCGACGGGGGGATCATCCACAGTGACGGGGCTCACTTCCATAAGGTCGGGGCTCACTTCCACAGTGCACGGGAGACTTTACAGACTCGATCCGCAGTCATCTCAAGCACCTACAACTTCGAGCTCGTACACCACTCTACCGAGCGGACGCATCGGGAAGCACGAGTGGCGTTTGAGCTCGTCAGCCGATTCAGCGTTGCGTCGTTGTCATTGACGTGGACCGCGACGGCGACGAACGCTCGCGGAGCACGAGCGGCAAGCCACCAATACGAGATGCTGGAACTTCGCGGCATGCTGAGGTGACATAGACGCGTGACATTCGCGGTCCCACTCGCCGTCGTCATCGTTGGCGTGTCGGGTTGCGCTGCGGACGTGTCTCGTCCGCCGCAACGGGTCGACG
>Ga0302326_10024077_pt1 | contig 12386 bp, 12 predicted proteins | sample Palsa_T0_3_FD_202264 | JGI IMG/M metagenome (GOLD analysis project Ga0302326, IMG submission 202264) | Peat permafrost microbial communities from Stordalen Mire near Abisko, Sweden - Palsa_T0_3 | ecosystem: Environmental > Terrestrial > Soil > Palsa > Peat permafrost | place: Sweden: Abisko...
CGGAGAATCCGCGCAACCCCCACCATCCGCCGCGGCGGGTGCGCGCGGGCAACCAAGCCACCGACGAAATGGGCCACTTATGGTTGCAAATACTGCCGCACGACGCACGCGATCACCGCCGTGAGCTCCAGGAAGCGGTGATGCGTCACCGCCTGGAAAAGAACCCCAACGATCCCGTGGCGCACATGAACCTGGGAGCGATTCTGCTGTCGCGTCTGGATCCGCAGGCAGCCGTGACTGAGCTGCGAGCGGCGGCGCGGCTGGAACCAAAGCGCCCGGAAGTGCGCAATATGCTGGGCCTCGGGCTCGCTCAGCTCCATCGGAACGCGGACGCCATCGCGCAATTTGAGCTGGCGCTCAAAGCCCGGCCAGATTATGCCAGCGCGCGCTTCAACCTGGCGACGGCACAGGCCAAACTGGGTAGGATCGATGAAGCCGTCGAGAATCTTCGCCGGGTGCTGGCCGTCAATCCGGACGACCCCTACGCGAAGCGGCGCTTGAGCGAGCTAATCTCGAATCACAGCAATCAGTTACCAGCCAACACCCACTAGCAATGGGAACAAAGTTACCGGTTCTGCCGTATACTTTGGTACAAGCTTATGAGTTTCCTTTCCAAGCAGTTCATCGATGTCATCCAATGGACCGAACCGGAAGATGGGATCCTGGCCTACCGTTACCCGATGGAGGACATGGAAATCCAGAACGGCGGCAAGCTCACGGTTCGCGATTCCCAGATGGCGGTCTTCGTCAATGAAGGCCGCATCGCCGACGTTTTCGCGCCCGGCCTCTACACGCTGAACACGAACACGCTGCCGATTCTCACGTACCTCATGAATTGGGACAAGGCCTTCAAGTCCCCGTTCAAATCGGACGTTTATTACTTCTCCACGCGCCTGCAAACCAACCAGCGCTGGGGCACCGCTACGCCGATCACAATCCGCGACAAGGAATTTGGCGCTGTCCGCCTGCGCGGCTATGGGATCTATGCGTACAAGATCGCCGATCCCAAAGTGTTTTATCAAAAAGTCAGCGGCACGCGCGATATCTATGGCGTTCCCGATCTGGAAGGCCAGTTGCGCAACACCATTGTTGCGCGCATGACCGATAGCTTTGCGCAAAGCTCCGTTCCATTTCTCGATATGGCGGCCAATCAAGCGGCCCTCGGACAGAAGATTGTCGAGACACTGAAACCATCCTTCGCCGAGCTAGGGCTGTCGCTCGAAACTTTCGTAGTGGAGAATCTCTCGCTGCCCGAGGAGCTGCAGGAGCGTTTGGATCAACGCATCGGCATGAATATGATTGGCGACATGGGCAAATATACTCAATACCAAGTGGCGCAATCCATGCCCATCGCAGCCGCGAACGAAGGCGGTGGGGCCGCGGGCATCGGCGTCGGATTGGGCGCCGGCCTGACGATGGCGCAAAGTATGCTGAACGCGGTCAAGCCCGCCATTGAACCACCCCCGGCTTCGCCCGCGCCGGCCGGGCCGGTGGCTCCTGTTGCTCCGGCGACGGAGACCAAATTCTGCACCAACTGTGGCAAGCAGATCCCACGGGCCTCGAAGTTCTGTCCGGAGTGCGGCACCGCGCAGCAATAAATGTCCGGCCTAGAGTGGATCGTCGAAGCGCACGGATGCGATCCGGCCGCACTGGCCGACGCAGGGCGTCTTGAGGAATTGTTTCACGCGCTAATCCGTGCGCTCGACCTACACCCCCTCGGCAAAACGAATTGGCATCAGTTTCCCGGAACTGGCGGCATCACTGCAGTGAGTCTTCTCACGGAATCGCATCTGGCTTGCCACACCTTCCCCGAATACGGATCGCTCTGTTTGAATGTATTCTGCTGCCGCCCGCGGCCCGCGATGGACTTCGCGGCGCTGCTGAAGAAAGAGCTTGGCGCAGTGCAAGTTTCCGTACGCCAGGTGGACCGGCCCTATCAGGTATGAGCGGACCGGCCGCAAACTGCCCCAGCTGCGGCGCGCCGGTGAAGTTTCTTTGGTCCAGCGCCGTCCAGACCACCTGCGAATTCTGCCATTCGATTCTGGTGCGCACCGACGTCGATTTGAAGAAGGTGGGAGAAGTTGGCGATCTGCCGGCCGACGCCTCGCCCATTCAAATCGGAACTGAAGGCGCATATCAGAACAAAAGCTTCGTCGTGGTCGGCCGCATTATCTATGAGTACGAGCAAGGCGGCTGGAACGAATGGCATCTTGTTTTTAACGACGGAACCAGCGGCTGGCTGGCGGATGCGCAGCTCGAATACGATCTCTCGTGGACCGCGAAGCCTCCCACGCCGCTGCCCGGCCCGGATGAAATCCATCAGGGGCAAACTTTTCAGTGGAATGGCCAGAGCTTCAAAGTGACCTCGCGAACGCGCGCGCATTACAAGGGCGTGCAAGGCGAACTGCCGTTCGAATATTGGGACAAATCCGAGGTGCTCTTCGCCGATCTGAGGACCACCAGTGCAGATTTTGGAACCATTGATTACAGCGACAAAACGCCGCTCTTGTTTCTCGGCCGCGCCGTCGAGTTCGATGATCTACACTTGAAAAACCTTCGTGAATTCGAAGGTTGGACCTGATGCCGACCGTTCAAGCCAAGTCGATCTCCTGTCCCAATTGCGGCGGCCCGGTCCAGTTGCGCGGCTTCGCCAACACGCTTAGCGTGGTGTGCCCGCAATGCCTGAGCGTTCTCGACGCTTCGACACCGGAAGTTCAGATCCTGCAGAAGTTTCAAGGAAAGACGCAATTCAAGTCGACCATCCCGCTCGGGACGCGCGGCAAAATCGGCGACACGCAGTACGAAGTGATCGGTTTTCAAGTACGCCAGGTCGTCACCGGCGACGACTCATATTCCTGGGATGAATACCTGCTCTTTAACCCCTACAAAGGTTTTCGCTATCTCACCGAATACAACGGCCACTGGAACTTCGTGCATGTCGAAACCGCCTTGCCTGTTAAGACCCAGGCGCGAGGCAAGCCGGCCATGCAATATGGCTCGCAGCTTTACCTCGCATTCGATTCCATGGAAGCAAGCACGGTTTACGTTCTGGGCGAATTTCCCTGGCGGATCAAACGCGGGGACTCGGTGGTCTGCCAGGATTTTGTAGCTCCCCCGTTCATGCTGTCGTCGGAGGCCACCGCCGGGGAAATAACATGGTCGCGCGCCGAATACATGACAGGGCCGCAGATCTGGCAGGCATTCAAGCTCCCTGGATCGCCGCCTCCCTTCTACGGCATCTTTGCGAATCAACCGTCGTCTTATGGATCGACTGTCGCATCATCGTGGGGCACCTGGGTCTGGCTGAACGTAGTATTGGCTGCACTGGTTTTTCTCTTCATGTTTATTTCTCCGGGCCACGTCGTCTTCAGCGATCACTATGCTTATTCGCAGGGGGCTACCACACTGAAGAGCGACAGCGCGTTCGTAACTCCGGCATTCAAACTGGACGGCCGCGATTCCAACGTCGAGCTTTCGATTCACACCGACCTCGACAACAACTGGGCGTATTTTAATTTCGCCTTGATCAACGATAAAACGGGTCAGGCCTTCGACTTTGGGCGCGAAGTGAGCTACTATCATGACTCCGATGGCAGCGATGGGGACCGCAATAACAGCGTGATCATTCCTGCCGTGCCGTCGGGCGAATACTATTTGCGAGTGGAACCGGAGATGTCGACGGGCTCCCCGTTTATGCGCTACGAACTCGAATTGCGGCGCAACGTCCCCAATTATGGATTTTTCGGATTGGCGTTCCTGCTGCTGCTCATCCCGCCTGCATTCACGACATATCGCAGAGGAAGTTTTGAAGCCGCGCGCTGGCGCGAGAGCGACTATGCGCCCAAGTCCAACAGCGGAGATGACGATTGAATACTCCAATATTCCTGATCTATGGCGCGCTGCTGCTCGGGGTCACTGGCATGGCTGAGTATCGCGGCTGGAGCTTCTCCAGCATCAATCAGCAAAGAGTGCTGCCCAAGTCGATCCGCGACAATCCTGGCGCGTATCGTTCATCCTATGGCGGTTATTCCCGATACATCGGAGGTAAGTGAACGTGGACCTGCATGCTCTTGCGAACGCCCTGATTTACTCTGTACTCGGCATATTAATCTTCGCCCTCGCGTTTGTGCTGATCGACAAACTGACGCCCTACCATCTGTGGAAAGAGATCGTTCAGGACAAGAACGTCGCGCTCGCGATTCTTATCGGCGCGCTGTCCATTGGCATGTGCATCATCATCGCCGCCGCGGTGCACTAGGTGTCCATCGCACTTTTCCTCTCTGTCTTTCTGATCGCGGCTTGCGGGCTGATCTATGAGCTGATCGCCGGAACGCTCGCGAGTTACTTACTCGGAGATACGGTTTTTCAGTTCTCCACCATCATTGGCTGTTACTTGTTCGCGATGGGAATCGGCAGTTATTTGTCCCGGTTCCTGCACCGTGGATTGGTGGCGCGTTTTGTTTCCATCGAGCTGATGGTCGGCGTGGTCGGGGGCTTTTCCTCTTCGCTGCTGTTTCTGGCATTCGCTTACACGGAAGCCTTTCGACTGGTGTTGTACGTGGTCGTGATTCTGGTTGGAACTTTGGTTGGACTCGAGATTCCGCTGCTCATGCGTATCCTAAAAGAGCGTTTCCAGTTTCGAGAGCTGGTTTCGCACGTCCTTACGTTCGACTACCTGGGCGCGCTCGGCGCGTCGCTCCTGTTTCCGATATTGCTGGTGCCGAAACTTGGCCTGGTTCGCTCGGCGTTGGTTTTTGGAATTTTCAACGCCGGAGTCGCGCTCTGGTCGACTTACTTGTTCCGCGAACAAATCGGCCGTAGTCGTTATCTGCGCGCGGGCTGCTTCGTGGTGATGGCGCTGCTCGGCGCGGGAACGGTTTTCGCCGATCGCATCTCCTCCGCCGCCGACAACAGCCTCTATGCGGACCAAGTCATCTTCAGCCGCACGACTCCGTATCAGCGAATTGTACTTACTAAGTGGAAAGACGACTTACGCCTGTTCCTCAACTCGCATCTGCAGTTCAGCTCGCGCGATGAATATCGATATCACGAGGCGCTGGTGCATCCAGGTCTCGCGGCGTTGCCGGGCGCGCACCAGGTGCTGGTCATGGGCGGCGGCGATGGACTGGCAGTCCGCGAGATCCTGAAGTATCCATCGGTGGAAAGGATCACTTTGGTGGACCTCGATCCGGAGATGACGCACTTGTTCTCTACGCACCCGGTGATGTCCGCGCTGAACCAGCATTCGCTGACCGATGCGCGCGTGCATGTAATCAACGCTGACGCATTTCGCTGGCTCGACACCAACACCGAGCAATACGACTTCATCGTGGCGGATTTCCCCGACCCCACCAGCTACGCGCTCGGCAAGCTGTTCACAACGGCATTTTATCGGCTGGCGGCGAAGCATCTTGCGAGCGGAGGATTGATGGTGGTGCAAAGCACATCGCCGCTGTTCGCACGGCAATCGTATTGGTGCATCGTTGAATCGGTCAAGCAGGCCGGGCTGCGCGTCTATCCGTATCACGTGTACGTTCCGTCGTTCGGCGAGTGGGGATACGTTATTGGTAGCTTTGCGCCGTATGAGCCGCCGCGGCAGTTGCCTTCGGGTCTTCGATTTCTTTCGACTGCGAACGTCCGGGAGCTGTTTGTGTTTCCAGTGGACATGCAGCCGGTGCCGGCCGAACCGAATCGGCTGAACGATCAGGTGCTGGTTCGGTATTACGAGCAGGAATGGAAGGACGTCGCGCATTAGTGATCTCGCGCCGGCAATTCGTCGCCGCGCCGGCACTTATCGGCCTGTGGCGTAAAACCGATCGCAAAATTACCGGCAGCTTCGTCAATGATTCGTTTCCGCTGGGCCATAAGCTGCGCGATCGCTCGGCATTCAGCGCACCGGCGCAGCAATTGCGCGTTCCAATCGTGATCGTGGGCGGCGGCATGGCCGGCTTGAGTGCCGCGTGGCACCTCGACAAACGTGGCTTCCGCGATTTCGTGTTGCTTGAGATGGAGCAACAGGCGGGCGGCAATTCGCGCTGGGGCGAAAACGAGGTCTCGCGATTTCCGTGGGCGGCGCATTATGTTCCGGTTCCTGCGAAAGGCGAGTCGCTCGCGCGCGAACTCTTCGAGGAACTGGGCGTACTGCGCGACGGCAAGTGGGACGAGCGGGTGTTGTGCTTCGATCCGCAGGAGCGGCTGTTCATCAATGGCCACTGGCAGGAAGGCATCGAGCCTGAAGATGGCGCGACGCCCAGGGATCGCGCCCAATATCGGCGATTTATGGAAAGGATCGGCGAGTTTCGCGCGACCGGGCAATTCACGGTTCCGATGGAGAAGGGCGCGAAGCCATCGGTGTTGGATCGTATATCGATGACAGATTGGCTCTCGCAACAGGGCTTCGATTCGGCGCCGCTCCGCTGGTACATCAACTACGCCTGCCGCGACGATTACGGCGCGCCGGCAAAAGACACGTCGGCCTGGGCTGGGATTCAATACTTCGCGTCGCGCGAGCCGGAGGAGAAGGGGCCGCTGACATGGCCCGAAGGCAACGGATGGATTGCGGCGCGGCTGATCGAGAAATTGAGGGGTTACCTGCGGACTGGTGGGGTGGTGTATGGTGTGGTGCGCGATGGCAACAAAATTCGCGTTTTGACAGAACGAACCCAATACGTCGCGGACGCCGCGATCTGGGCCGCGCCGACATTTCTTGCGTCGTATGTAATTGAGGGCGCCCCGCGCGCGGAGGAATTTCAATATTCGCCGTGGATGACGGCTAACTTGACGCTGGATCGGATTCCCGATCAGAAGAATGCCGAGCCCGCGTGGGACAACGTGATCTACGATTCGCCGGCGCTGGGATATGTGAACGCGACGCACATGAGCCTGGCGACGCACGTGGATCGGACGGTGTGGACGTATTACTGGTCTTTGGCGGAATACACGCCTGAAGCCGCGCGGCGATTGTTGCTCGCGCGCGATTGGAATTACTGGAAAGAGGCGATCTTGAACGACCTGGCGCGCGCGCATCCCGATATCCGCCAATGCGTGGCGCACATCGATATTATGCGCATCGGTCACGCGATGGCGCGGCCGTCGCCCGCGTTCCTGTTCTCCGCAGCGAGGGAGCGATGGTTGAGGCCCCAGGGCAACATCTTTTTCGCGAACTCCGACTTGAGCGGATTCTCGATTTTTGAAGAAGCGCAGTACCGGGGCGTGGAGGCGGCGAAGGGAGCTCTGCGGGTGGTCGGAGGAGCGTGAGCATGCCCCGGGCGGGTGGCGCATCAGGGGTAATTTTGTGTTTGGCCGCGTATTTTTTCGGGATGGCGGCCAGCTCGGCGATTTCGCGTGCAAGCGGCATTCACAAGAACAGAGTACACTCCGCGTGGAACAGCGATGTCGGTGAAATCACGTAAATTGCTGTCGGAGTAGCCGAAAGAGTCTTGGAAAGCGAGGGATTCAACGGCTGGCTTTCGTCGCTCATATCCTTATCATCGCTCATTTGTTTGGGTTTGAGAAAAGGCGCCGGTCAGCATACGGTAGAGTGGGGGAGTGAACGTGTACCCCATCCTGATTGGGCTGGCGTTGGTGACGCTGGTGGGCACGCTGGCGGGAATCTGGCTGGCGGAAACTCCCCAGCTTGCCGAGCGCGTGCTTCCGTTCAGCGGGGGGCTGCTGGTGGGGATTGCGCTGTTCTGGATTCTCCCCGAGATCGCGGAATCGTATGGCTGGAAGCAAGGATGCGCGGGCTTGGTGGCAGGGTTCGGATTGCTGTGGCTGGTGGATCGTTACGTGCATCCGGTCTGTCCGGCTTGCTCGCACACGCACGATCATAGCGGCTGCAGCGACAGCCTGCACGGGTTCGCAGCACCCTTGTTAATCGCGGCGGGGGTACATAATCTGTTCGACGGCTGGAGCCTGGCGGCATCGCAGGAGGCTGGGTTCGAACGGCTGCGCTTCGCGTTTTTGGCGGGAATTGGTTTTCACAAATTGCCCGAAGGCCTGGCACTGGGGGCGCTGTTGCTGGCCGCGTTCGGTACGCCGTGGAAAGCGCTGCTGGGAGCGGCGGGAGCGCAGTCGATGATGCTGCTGGGCGGAGCGCTGGCATTGGCAGTGGGTCCACATCTGAGCAAGGACTGGACGGCGCTGCTGCTATCGCTGGCCGCAGGCGCGTTCGTTTATCTCGGTTATCACGCCATCGACAGCCAGTATCAGCGTCGGCGCGGGGCGCTTCCGGTGGTTTCGGCATTGACGGGCGCGGTGGGCGCGGCAGCGTTAAAGCTCGGGATTGGCGGTTAGGTTGGAATAGGCGGGCGGCGCTGGTGCCAATCGGTGCGCTCCTGGAACGTTCTTCCGATCGCCAGCAGCATGTTTTCAGAGAAGGGCGAGCCCACCAGTTGCAGTCCCATGGGCATGCCATTCGCGAAACCACAGGGAATTGAAAGGGCCGGGAGTCCAGCGAGGTTGCCCGCGGGAATCAACGCGCCGAATCCGGCCACGGAAGGCGTGGGGCGGTCGGCCGAGCGGCGATCCAGCGGCTGGGTGATTTTCGGGGCCGGTTCGAAACGCGTGGGCGCGATGAGCACATCCACGGTGGAAAGAAGGTCGCGAAACGCTTCCTGAATGAGCGAGCGGATGCGCATGGCCTTGAGGTAATCCTTAGCCGGAATTTCAAGGCCGGCTTTGAGGCCGGCGATCTGGTGCTGATCGGCGAGCTGATCCACTTTGCCGCTCTTGATCAGCGGTTCAAAGACGGCGGAACCTTCAGTGGATATGATGGCGCCGATGACGGGCCCATAGGGGAACTCGGGCAGCTTGGTCTGGGTGAGGCGGACGCCCAGGGATCGGATGGTGTCGAGAGCTTTGGCGTAGTCGGCGCGCGCGGCGGGATCCACTCCATCGCTGAAGTCGGCGGGCTCGAAGCCGATGGTGACGTCCTTGAGATCGCGCGAGAACTGCGGCGTGTAATAGAAGCTCTTATGGGCGGAAGACGGATCGTCGGGATCGGCGCCGGCGATGGCTTCGAGCACCAGTCCGCAATCTTCGGCGGAGCGGCAGATGGGTCCGATTTTATCGAGCGTCCAGGAGAGCGCCATCGCCCCATTGCGAGAGACCAATCCATAGGTCGGACGCAATCCGGTGACGCCGCAGAATGCGCTGGGCGTGAGAATGGAGCCGGAGGTTTCCGAACCGAGCGCGTAGGTGACCAGTCCCGCGGCAACCGCGATCGCCGAGCCGCTGGAAGAGCCGCCGGACCAGCGCGTGGTGTCCCACGGATTCAAACCCGGGCCAGTGAGAGAGGCACTGGCGTAACGGTAGCTGGGGCCGCCGGCGAGTTCCACCATCGCGAGTTTGCCGGTGAGCACGCCGCCATGCTTCTGAATGTGTTTGAGCGCGCCGGCGGTATAGTCGAACACCTGTCCGGCATAAGGTTGCGCGCCCCAGGTGGTAGGATGCTTGGCGAATGAAAGCAGATCCTTGGCGCCGAACGGAATGCCTTGCAGCGGCCCGCGCAGACGCTCGCGCTTGATGTCGCCATCCACGTCCTTGGCGTCGCGCAGAGCCGTTTTGCGTAGCGAAAGCGCCAGAGCGTTGTAGCGGGGACCGATGGCTTCCAGGCGATCGCAAAAAGCGCGCGCCAGCTCGTGCGCGGAAAACTCCTTCTTCGTGAGTTTCTGATTGATTTCGGTGATGCCGGCGAAGAAGATGTCGTCCGAGATGGAGGGCATGGATGCGCCTAGGGTTTGAACGTTGTGGCGGGCTCGGTGGACATGGGCAGCGGGAATTTGTCGAGCTGACCGGCGCCGTCGCGGAGCTGAGCTTCGGAGGCTTTCAGTTCTTCATCGGCGTTGGCGGGCAACGGCTGGGCGTTGGGTTGTGCTTGGGGCCGGCCCAATAAAACCGCGGACGTGGCAAGCGTGGCGGCGAGTTCACGGCGAGTGAACTTACTCATAGACATTAGTGTAGAGCACCTAGGAGACCGGAGCGAGGGCTTCGATGGCGGCCTTCTCCATGACCGAGCGAGGAGCCGTGGCGCCGGTCCAGATTTCGAATTGCCGGGTGGCTTGTTCGAGGAACATCTGGAGCCCGGAGATGACTGTTAAACCTTGCGATGAGGCGTGGCGGAGCAGCGTGGTTTCGAGCGGATTGTAGACCATGTCGAAGACCAGCGAGGCGGGGATGTCGCCGGGAAAGAAGCAGGCGTCGGAATGCGGGAACATGCCGACCGGCGTGGCGTGAACCAAGGCGTCGAACTTGCGGCCGTTCATGTTTTCGCGCAGCAGCGATTCGGCGCCGCAGGCGCGGGCGAGAGACCGCACGCGGTCCGGATTACGCCCGACGATGGAGACTTTGGCGCCGCTGCCGATCAGCGCGTACGCCGCGCTGCGAGCCGCGCCGCCGTTGCCAACCACCAAAACGGACGACTTGGAAAGGCGCAACTTGCGCGACAAAGGCACCGTGACGGCGTCGGCGTCGGTATTGGCGCCGCGCCACTTTCCGGCCTTTTTCCAGACCGTGTTGACGGCGCCGATGCGGCGGGCGAGCGGATCCACCACGTCGAGATAACGCAGGATGCGCTGCTTGTGAGGGATGGTCACGCTGAATCCGGCGATGGGCAGCGATTCGGCGAGCATAAAAAAATCCTTCAATTGCGCGGGCTGGACCAGAAAGGGAAGGTAAACCGCATCCAGGCGATGCGATTGAAACGCGCGATTGTGCACGGCTGGAGAGATGGAGTGCCGCACCGGATCGGCGATGACGCCGTAGATCTTGGCGGCACGGGAGAATTTTTCGGCGCGGTAGAGATGGCGCAGCACGCGAGCGCTCACTTGACCGGATGCGGTGGCATCGGAAGCATTGGGCGCGGCGTAAGTGAACATACCGCCCCAGGCGGGGCCCAGGACACGGGTGGCGAATCCGGTCTCACCCATGGCGAGGACAACCAGAGGCGTGCGGGGGTGGGATTTGGTGAGGGCGAGAATGCGCGAATTGTCGGACGGCTTGCGCGCGGTGGTGACGATCTTGTAGCCGTCGGCGGGGATACGCAGCATGCGGCGCACAATGGATTCGGGCGAAGGCGTGCCGTCGTAGTTGTGATAGGAAAGCAGTAGTTGGCCTTTTCCGCGGAGGACTTCCAAACGAGGGATGGCATTCTCGGCGCTTTCAATTTCGACGTCCACGGCGCGAGCGCCAGCGTCGAGCGCGGCGTCGAGGACGCGGATTTGATCTTCCACGCTGCCGTTGAATTTTCCCTGATTCTGATGCCGGCGGCAGGTGGCCAGAATGCAGCATTCCGGATGCGCGGCGAGAAACTTGCGGATGAGGGCTACGCCCTGTTCGGGCGCGGGCAAATAATCGAGACGGAACTCGAAAAAGCATTCGCCGGCGTTGGCTTCGCGGCGCGCGTGTTCCAGCAACTTGGCCGGGTCTGGAAAGCCCATGGCAATGCAGATCCGAGGTAACGAGGTTGGACGCGGCATGAGCGCAAGCGGCGGAAACAGCATAACACAGGCCGGTGGCTGGGTTTGGGTAGTGTCCTATCGGGACACTACCTGGGATTGGGATTAGGGAATGGAGGAAGCTCAATTCGACTTGCGGCGTTTGGCGGTGGTTCCGACCGTGAGGCCCATCTCGCGCAGGCGAGCCTTGGCCTTGGCGGCGATATCGGGGTCGAGGTCGATATAGCGCGAGTAGACGTCGCGAAACTCGCGGGCGGCGGCGTCATTGCGTCCCAGGCCCATCAGGCACATGCCCTTCATGTAATGCGCGTCGGGGGTCCGGCGGTTGTCGGAATACTTTTCGAGCACGGCGTCGAAGTTCTGCATCGCGTCGTTGTAGTCTTGTTTCCGGTAGTAAATGTCGGCCAGATAATACTGCGCGTCGGGAGCAAAATTCGTGTTGCCGAAATATTTCAGGTAGTCGGTGAACTCCTGGATGGCGATGTCGTTCTTGCCCGCCTGATAATCGCGGAACGCGTTGGTGTAAGTGCTCTCGGCTTGCATTCCGGCCGGCGGACCGCTGGCCGCCTGGGTAGCATTTGGATCGCCGGGAGCCGCACCGGGACCTCCTACCGAGGGCGGTGGCGCGGCAGGCGCGCTGCGGGTGGTATTGATGAGGTTCTGAAGATCGGCCATTTTCGCGTCGAGCTTGCTCATCCGGGTGTTCATATCGAGCACCGATTCGCGGACGGCGCGGAAGTCTTCCGACATTTGATCCAGCTTCTGGCCGACGTTGGCAACCGGGCCGTTGAGACTCTGCTCCTGCTGTTTCATGGCTTCATTGAAACGATTCTCCATGACCGCCACGGCCGTGTTGGTGCGGTTGGCGCTATCGAGGGTTTGCTGCGTGAGAGTCTGAATGGCAGCGACCTTTTGATCGAGGGTGCTTTG
>Ga0302326_10024078_pt1 | contig 12386 bp, 13 predicted proteins | sample Palsa_T0_3_FD_202264 | JGI IMG/M metagenome (GOLD analysis project Ga0302326, IMG submission 202264) | Peat permafrost microbial communities from Stordalen Mire near Abisko, Sweden - Palsa_T0_3 | ecosystem: Environmental > Terrestrial > Soil > Palsa > Peat permafrost | place: Sweden: Abisko...
GCGTCACTTTCACCTGCTTGAGCAGAAGCATGCGCTTCTCAGTCAGCAGCCGCAGAAGCAATGCGATGTCGTCCAAGGCGACCAACCGGCTGGGCGGAATGCGGTCGCCGCGATCCGCCAGGCGAGCAAGTTTGCGCCCGCGCTCAACGAATCTATCCACTCGTTCTACCCGGATTTCAGTGTTTCGCAGTTCCGCCTCTTTCGCCTCTTTCACCAGCACGCTCCACTCCTTCTGAAAGCGTGCCTCAATCTGTTCAAAACCATCCAAGTGTACCGCCGTCACCTCACCAAGATAATGACGATGATGTCGCCCATGAGCCGAATCATACCCCAGCACCCGGCCATTATCGCCCGCATGTATCAGGGCGTTGATGTATGCAAGGTCGTACCGTATGACGCGGCCTTGATCGTCCACCCGGATCTCCCGGCGCAGCAGCCCGCCACCGTTTGCGCTGGACGGGTGTAGCCGTTCATCGACGACCTTCCGTAACCCCGCTACAGGCATGATTGACGACGGTTATTTTACGTCTTTGTAGCGCGGAAATTCTTCCGGCCAGGCCGCCCAGAACGAGAAGAGCGCGTTGCCCGCGAGGCGGTGCGTCCGAGGGAAGCGCGCGCGCAGGGCAGCCGGCAGACCAGCGCCATCGCACAACCATCCGATCGAGCGCACCGAAGCGGGGAACCGGTCGGACAGAGCGCCCCCGCGCGGAGCGAATACTCGTAAGCCCGGCCCATCGAAATCCGCCCAGGCGACATCGGAATATTCGTAAGTCACGGTCCGTATGTTGGGCGCTTCCGTGCGCTGCCGCATGCAAAAGATCAGCTTTTCTTCGGATCGGCCCGGCAGAGCGTCGATCAGCTCGCGAAGCTGCCGTTGCGAGCTTTCGAGCAGCCCTGGCAGCCGCGGCGAAGCTCGCAAAAGTTGGTAGGGCAGCGTCGCAACCGCGGGGTTGATGAAGCGCTCATAGGGGAAGTAGCCGGAGGCCAGCCCCACTGCCGCCGCGGCGGCAATCCATCGCGGGCGATTCCAAACCGGGGACGCCAGCCAGGCGCCCAGTAGGACCAGCGGGGGCAGAGATAGAAGTACGTAACCCGGCTCACCGCAGTGGACCAGGCAGATGACCACCAGGTTGGGACATAGCCATAGGACGAAGAAGAGGGGCGCGTCCGGAAGCGGCATGTTGCGGCTGAGACGGCGCGGGCGTGCGCGCCACCGGGCTGCGAGAGGTAACGCCAGGCCGGCCACAGCCAGGGCGAAGTAGATGCACACGTCCGCGAGCATGTGAGCATGGACCGCCAGCGGTGCGCCGAAGAAGATCGAAGTAGTGCGCGCGCTGGCGATGGTCTGGTTTCGATCCATAGCTGCCAGAGCAGCGAAGCCTCCCGACAGCAGCGCGGTTGGAACATACCAGGCAAGCCCGAACACGGCGCCCGCGAGGAGACCGGCGGCCGCATAAAGCGGTTGCTTGCGCCACGCGCGCCACAGGGCCAACGATAGCAAGGGCAGCAGCAAGGTTGCGCCGCTCGGGCGGAATCCCGCCGTGACCGCCGCCAGTGCAAATGCCGGCGGAGCCCAGCGCGCCTGGCCGAGGCATAGGCGGGCCGCCAGCCAGCCGATGGAGCAGGAGGCGAACAGGTCCACGGCGTAGGTCAGCGGCGTGATGGCATAGAGGCATACCAATGCCGAGAAACCCAGCACTACGGAGGCGGCCAGTCCGGCGCTATCCCCCAATAGCTCATGCGCCAGCGAGCGGAAGAAAAGAAGGGCGGCGCCGGTAAATAGCAGCGCGAGGATCACCTGGGCGGAGTTCGCGCGGCCGCCTGCCAGAGGCGTCAGACCTTTAAGGGCGAGTATCCAAAGCGGGTAGCCGGGCGGGTGCGGCTGATGGCGGGCGATGTCGAAGTGTTCGACTCCCCGCTCGAATTGCGACGAATCCCAGTTATAGGAATAGCGCGTGCCCACATGCGGCAACGCCAGAGCGAGCCACAGCAACGCAAGAAGCCACTTCAAAGGCGGGCCCTACTTGATTTCCAGGATTTCCTTTTCCTTGATCTTGGCGGCCTGGTCGATCTTCTCCATGTAGCCGTTGGTCAGCTTCTGAATTTCGTCGTGGGCCCGCTTGTCCTCGTCTTCGGTGATTTTTTTGTCCTTGAGCAGCGCCTTGACGGCCTCGTTGCCGTCGCGGCGAATGTTGCGCAGCGACACGCGATGGTGCTCGGCGACGCCATGCAGGCGCTTGACGAATTCCTTGCGGCGTTCCTCGGTGAGGGGCGGAATGGGAAGCCGGATCAGCTTGCCGTCGTTGGCCGGATTCAGGCCCAGGTCCGAGACGCGAATGGCTTTTTCGATGGGACCGATTTGCGAGACATCCCACGGCTGGATGGTGATCATGTTCGGCTCGGGGACGTGCAAAGTAGCCACCTGGTTGAGCGGCGAAGGCGTCCCGTAGTAATCCACGCGAATGTGATCGAGAAGGCTCAACGTGGCGCGGCCCGTGCGAATGGCGGCCATTTCGTGCTGGAGATCGCCCAGCGCCTTCTCCATGCGGCTCTTGACATGGTTTTCGGCGTCCTTCACGGACTCAAAGGCTGGCCCGCTGGGGGCGGCTGTATGTTCGGGTTTCATAGTGGGCTAGTGAATCAGCGTTCCGATGGGCTCGCCCATCGTCATTCGCATTATATTGCCGCTTGTATTCAAATTGAAAACAATGATGGGCAGCTTGTTGTCCCGGCACATGGCCACGGAGGTGGCATCCATCACGCCCAGCGGCTTGGACAGGACCTCCAGGTACGAAACTTCACGGTACATCACGGCGTCGGAAAACTTCAAGGGGTCCTTGTCGTAGACGCCGTCCACGCGGGTGGCCTTGGCGACAATCTCGGCGCGGATTTCGAGAGCTCGCAGGGTGGCGGCGGTATCCGTCGAGAAATACGGATTGGAGGTGCCCGCGGCGAAGATCACAATGCGGCCTTTCTCCAGATGGCGTATAGCGCGCCGGCGGATATACGGTTCGGCGACCTCGTGCATCTCAATAGCGCTCATCACCCGGGTTTTCACGCCCATCTGCTCGAGCGCGTCCTGGAGAGCCAGGGAATTGATCACCGTGGCCAGCATGCCCATCTGGTCGGCCGTAACGCGGTCCATCTTCTGGGCGGCAGCCGCCACGCCGCGGAAGATGTTGCCGCCTCCCACCACCACGCCCACCTGCACGCCGCTGGCGGCCACACCGGCCACTTCCGTGGCTAACTCCTTGACGCGATCGGCATGAATGCCAAATGCGGCGCCGCCAGCCATGGCTTCGCCGCTCAACTTGAGCAGAATCCGCTTATACCGCGGCACTGGTGTCGGACGGCCCTTCGCCGCCGGCTTCCGCTGCAGCCACGTCACCCACCTTGTACCTGGTGAACCGCGAAATGGTGATATTCTCCTTGAGTTTCGCGATCTTGGTCTTGATCAACTGGCCCACGGTAAGGGTGGCTTCCTTGACGAAGGGCTGCTCGAGCAGGCACACCTCTTCATAAAACTTTCCCATGCGCCCCTCGACGATACGATCGACGACGTTGGGCGGCTTGCCTTCGAACAGAGCGCGGGCGCGCTGGATCTCGCGCTCTTTGTCGAGCGCCTCGCCCGGCACGTCGTCTTTGCCGATGAAGCGCGGGTCCGCGGCCGCGATGTGCATGGCCACATCGTGTACCAGCTCCTTGAAGTCCTCCGTGCGCGCCACGAAATCGGACTCGCAATTCACTTCCACCAGAACGCCCAACTGGCCGCCCGCGTGAACGTAGGTTCCGATCAATCCCTGCCTGGTGACGCGTGCCGATTTCTTGCCGGCCGAGGCAATCCCACGCTTCCGCAGGATCACTTCCGCCGCGCCGATATCGCCGTCGGCTTCCACCAGGGCGCTCTTGCATTCCATCATTCCAGCGCCGGTGCGCTCGCGGAGCTGCTTTACGAGTTGAGCGGTGATTTCCGCCATAATCCTTTCAACCTGACTAGATAGAATAGAACCACAGATGAACAACGACGCACACGGATAAATCCAGTTCCCTATCTCTGTGCATCTGTGGCCATCGGTGGCTAGAATTTTTTAGTGTCCGCCCTCTGTGACCGCCTCGGGGACCGGTTCGGCCGTTTCCGAGGCAGGACCTTTGCGCGGCGAAGCGGCCGGCGGCTCCGGCTCTTCCATCAGCGTTTCGGCCATGATCTTCTCGGCGTACTTCGGGTCCACGTACTCGGTGTATTCGGGCACCTCTTCGACCGGAGTTTCGTCGCTGACGATCTTCTCGGCCGTGAATTCCTGCTCACTGGCCAGCGCGCGGCCCTCGACCACTGAATCCGCGATCTTGCTGGCGAACAGGCGGATGGCGCGCAGGGCGTCATCGTTGCCCGGAATCACGTAGTCCACCTCGTCCGGATCGCAGTTGGTATCCACGATGGCCACCACCGGGATACCCAGGCGGCGGGCTTCCTTAACGGCGATGGCTTCTTTGTTCGAATCGATCACAAACAATATATCCGGCAGGCCGGGCATGTCCTTTATCCCGGCCAGGTTCGAATCGAGGTGCTTGCGCTCGCGCTCCAGGCGGATAATTTCTTTCTTGGGCCGGCCGGTATAGCCGCCTTCGAGGCTGGCCATGCCTTCCAGCTCTTTCAGCCGCTTGATGGACCGCTGCACGGTGGTCATGTTCGTAAGCAATCCGCCGAGCCAGCGGTGATTGACATAGAACATCGCGCAGCGGGTGGCTTCTTCGGAGATGGCATCCTGCGCCTGCCGCTTGGTTCCCACGAAGAGCACGTTCTTGCCCTGCGCGGCCATTTCGCCTACGAACCGGGCGGCATCCTTGAACATTTTCAAGGTTTTCTGCAGGTCTATAATATAGATACCGTTGCGTTCGCCGAAGATGTATTCCTTCATCTTCGGATTCCAGCGCTTGGTCTGGTGCCCGAAGTGAACACCGGCTTCGAGCAATTCCTTCATCGATATTGCGGGCGTAGACTACCTCCTATAGTTTCCGTGCGCGAGCCAGGCGCATGGTCCAAGGCGAGATTTACGCGCCGGACCCGGCACGGAGATGTTAAATACATTACCGTTTGGAGAACTGGAAACGCTTGCGCGCGCCTTTTTGGCCGTATTTCTTGCGCTCGTGGCAGCGTGGGTCGCGAGTCAAAAACCCGAGTTTTTTTAATCGGGGCCGCAATTCCACGTTGAACTCACACAATGCGCGGGCGATTCCATGACGCGCGGCGCCGGCTTGTCCGGAAATACCGCCGCCATCCACCAGCATCAGGATGTCGAATTTGTCAGCCGTCTCCGTCGCCAGGAGCGGCTGCCGAACCGAGGCGCGGGCGGCTTCAGTCGGAAAATAGGATTCGAACGTCCTTCCGTTAACCGTAAAATCCCCTTTGCCGGGGCGCAGAAAAATGCGGGCCACCGATTCCTTACGGCGCCCGGTACCAAGATATTGAACGATGCTTGCTGCCACTAATAAACCTTTCGTTATTTCAGGGCCAGCGCGGCCGGCTTCTGGGCCGCATGCGGATGCTTGTCGCCTGCGTAGACATTCAGCTTGCGATACATCTGCTTGCCGAGTTTGGTTTTCGGCAGCATACCCTGGATGGCTTCTTCGATCATGCGGGCGGGCCGCTCGGCGCGCACGCGCCGGGCGCTGGTTTCCACCAGTCCGCCGGGATAACCCGTAAAATGCCGGTAGATTTTGTTGTCGTCCTTCCGGCCGGTGAGCCGCACTTTAGCGGCATTGACGACCACCACGTGATCGCCTGTATCCAGGAACGGGGTAAACGTCGCTTTATGTTTGCCCATCAACAGCATGGCTGCTTTGCTGGCCAGCTTGCCGAGCACTACGTCCTCAGCATCCAGCAGATGCCACTGCCGCGCTATACCGTTCTTGGAGGGGAACTGGGTACTCATTGACACACGTCTCCACTTCGTCGCTGTAAACTATTCTAGCGTAGCGGGCGCTGGCGCGGTTGTCAAATGCAGCGGTAGGACAGGCCTCCGGGCCTGTCGCTCTAAGCTGCCGGGATTTAGGTGGCAGGCTCGGGAATCGGGTCGCCGCCGGAACTCGATGGCTTCGCGAATGCAACCGGGGAGATGCGAGTCTTTTCGATCACAAAGGCGCAGTGCGTCATTCCAGATCCTTGCGAATTGAGTCCCGATTGTTTCAGGTTGTGGCTGCCCCGCGTGTTGTGTACCGTCAAAGATATTCAGACCCTGGCGTCACGACTTTCCCCAAGCTACCGGCCAGGTGTCAGGTTCTGGCAAACTTTTTGAACCGTTTGCGTGAGTGCACCAGCACCCAGCACCGCGAGCGGAGCGAGAACCATTAACCCGCCTTAGCCAGCAAACGTTCCAGATTCCCGCCCAGAATCAAGCGGGCTTGTTCCCCGCCAACCTCCAGGTCGTAAAGCGCCTGCATCTGACTCTCATATATCTGCGCATGCCACCCGCGCGGAAAAAAAGAAGAATCCGAGCCGAACAGCAGGCGCTGCGGGCCGGCCACTTCCAGAGCTTTGCGGAACACCGTCTTCAGATCCAGCGACTCCGGCTGATAACGGGTCCAACTGTTGGAGCTCGAAGTATCCAGATGCACGTTGGGGCATAGATCGCAAAGCATCAGCGCCTCGCGAAAATAGCCGGCTCCGAAATGCGGGATCACAAAGTTGACCTTGGGGAACTCCAACGCCACGGCGTGCAGATCGATGGGGTTTGAGTAGCGCATGTCGAAAAGCGAAGGGAGCGCCAGTTTCCGGCGCACGCCCACCGTGAGGACGCCGCAATGCACGAAGACGACAGTGCCGGGGTGTGCCGAGGTGGCTTCGAAAACAGGGCGGACGCGCGGGTCCTGGACCGAATAGCGATGCATGGCGGGAAACAGACAGATGCCTTGCAGGCGTCCGCCGGCCAGAGCCCTTTGCACGCGTTCAACGCCATCGGGCGCTGTCGGGTTCGCCATGAAGAATCCGTAGAAGCGATCGGGATAGAGAGCGACCGCGGTGGCCACCGAATCTTCGTCGCCGGGAATACTGGCGATCAAGGCCGCCTTGGCCACGCCGTATTCGTCCAGCTCGCTTCTCCAGTCCTCCGCCAGATCTTCGCAGGAATGGCGGACGCGCCAGCCCAGAACCTGGGCCACTTCCTCCACGGGCCGCCCGCTCTGCGCCGACAGCGACGAGAAAAAGGCGTGCGAGAAGAAATGTACGTGAGCGTCCGAGACGGCCACTTCACCCCATTGGGTGTGCATCGGGTTTCCACTGCGTAAGGCCGGCCGATAGAGCCATCTGGGTGAGACCGGCGACGTTATTGACCCCCAGCTTTTTCATGAGCGTCTTGCGATAACTACGGACGGTCTGTTCGCCGAGCTCCAGCAGCACGGCGATATCCTTGCTGGTTTTGCCATCGGCGATCAGCCGCAGGACCTGCTGCTCCCGCGGCGAAAGCGTTTCCACGGGCGCCATGCTGGTCCTGAGCTGCAGCTCGCCGCTCTGAATGCGGTCGAGCAGCCTGTCGGAGACTTGCGAGCTGAGGTAAGATCCTCCCTTGGCCACGTTGCGGAGCGCATCGATCAGATCGCCGCCGGAAGCCCGTTTCAGCACGAAGCCGCGCGCGCCGGAGCGAATAGCGCCCAGCACGGCATTCTCATCGTCGTAGACCGAGACGATCAAGACCCGGGTTTGCGGCGAGTGCCGCAGGATCTCCGCGGTGGCCTCGATGCCGCTCATGCCCGGCAGGCCGATATCCATGATGACCAGGGCGGGGTGCGCCTTCTTGCACAATTGCACGGCGTCGGCGCCGCTTTCCGCCTCTCCCACAACGCGGAATTCGGAATCGCGCTCCAAAATCGCACGAATGCCGTCGCGCATCAGCTTGTGATAGTCCACCAGCAGGACATCGTGTGGCATACGACCGCTTAGATTCTATCCCAAATGGGGGATGCGGCGCTGCAAATAGTTTGAATAAAAGACTGAACAGCGCGGCTCGAAATGGAATATTCAGGTATAACCGGTGTAGTTGCTGCAGATAGCTTAATTACTGGAAAATGATACCAGAGGGATGCCAGACACTCCGCCAGATTCCAATAGTATCGAACTCCCGCTCGCGGTGCGCCCGGCGGCCGCCTTCTCTTCCCCGCGGCCGGATCTCGAATCGGAGGTGATCTCTCTGTTCGACCAGTTGCGCAACCCGCTGCTCCGTTATGTTCTCTCGATCGGGATACGCGTACAGGAGGCGGAAGAAGTCGTGCAGGATGTGTTTCTCTCGCTCTACCGCCATGTGCGTATCGGCCGGTCGCGCAGCAACCTTCGCGGATGGGTTTTTCGCGTGGCGCACAACCTGGCCCTGAAGCAGCGCGAATCGAGCCGGCGCCATCTGGGGAACGCGGATGGGTCGGGCGATGTGGCGGAACGCAGATACGACCCAGCGCCGGACCCCGAAGAACAAATGGTCCGGAGCGAGAGGCGTAAGCACCTGCTGGCGGTGCTCCGCGCGCTGCCCGAGCAGGACCGGGCATGTCTGTATCTGCGGGCGGAAGGTCTGCGCTACCGGGAAATCGCCGACGTGCTGGAGATGTCGCTCGGGTCCGTCTCGATTTCGCTTACCCGTTCGCTCGCACGCCTGCAGCGTGCCGATGGAGCCACTGGAGCATGGCAATGACGATCGAAGATCCTCACCCGTCCGATCGGGAAATGTTGCTTGCGGCCGACGGTGAGTTATCGTCCCGGCGCGCCGCTAGCATTCGCGCGCACTTCGCCGGTTGCTGGGCGTGCCGCACCAGAATGTCGGAGCTCGAAACCACCATTCGCGATTTCATCGAGCTGCACCGTTCCGGGCTCGATCCGCTTTTGCCCGCCGCGGCCGGCCCTCGCGCGCTGCTCAAGGCGCAACTGGCCGAACTCGCTGCCGGCGACCACGGCGAGTCGCCGCTGCGATTGTTTCCGCTCAGTTTCACGCGCACCGTGGCAGTGTGCCTGAGCACCGCGGTACTGCTAGCGGCCGCGGCAATGCTGCTGACACGCTCCTCGCGATCCCTGCGGGAATCGGCCGCCATTCCGGTAGCGAACCTCACGCCCGGCGCCACCCGTCCGGCAACCAGGGAAGACGTTTGCCGTTCCGAGCCGGACCCGAACGTGCGGTTGGTCCCCGCATCCGTGCGGCAAAAGGTCTTCGAAAGTTACGGCCTTAGCAACGCGCGGCCGGACGCTTACGAGGTGGACTATCTCATCACACCCGAATTAGGCGGCTCGGGCGATATCCGTAATCTGTGGCCGCAGCCCTATTCGCACACTGTCTGGAATGCGCACGTCAAGGATGACCTCGAAGATCGCCTGCACGAAATGGTCTGCGACGGAACCCTGGACCTGCATACGGCACAACACGACATCGCTTCTAACTGGATTGCGGCTTACAAGAAGTATTTTCACGCGGATAAACCCATAGCTCGCTGAGTATCCGCGCCCGCTCGCCCCGCTCAGTTCTCTACCAGCCATCCGCCAACTGCTAACCTGTAACGTGACTGTAAGGAAACCGGGGAGAGGCATGGCATATCATTTGAAACTGGGCGAATCGATTCCCGAAGGAATCCGGCGCGTAGTTCGCGAGGAGATGCAATCGGCGGCCGTGCAGCTGGGCGGCAAGGGCGCGGCCAACCGCGATGAGGCGATCCACGAAGCGCGCAAGAGCGTGAAGAAGATCCGCGGCGCGCTGCGCCTGTTGCGGCCGGAGCTGGGCGATACCTTTCGCGCGGAGAACACCCGTATGCGCGATGCGGGCCGCAAGCTGTCGGAGTTCCGGGACGCCGGCGCCATGCTCGAAACCTTCGATGCCTTGCTCGAGAAATATCGCGGCGAGTTGGGGGAGCACACCCTGGCTTCCATCCGCGCCGGTCTGGCGGCCCGCAAGGAGCAGGGCGAAAAGCAGGCCAAGATCGAGCGGGCGCTGAGCAGCATGGCGGGCGCGCTCGGCAGGGCGGGCAAGCGCGTCAAGATGTGGCCGCTCGCGGCCGACGGCTTCGCGGCCATCGCGCCGGGTCTGGAGGAGACCTTCCGCGAGGGACGCAAAGCCCTGGCCCGCGCCCGCAAGCGTCCACGCGCGGAGAATTATCACGAATGGCGGAAGCGCGTGAAGGACCACTGGTATCATGTCCGCCTGCTCGAGAATCTTTGGACCGACGCCATGCGGGTGTATGAGAAGAGCCTGAAGGAGCTGGAGACCTGGCTGGGCGAAGATCACAACCTGGTGATGCTCGGCGAAAAGGTGCTGGCGGAGCCCGCGTTTTATGGCAAGGCAGAGGAGATCCGGGTCTTCGGCAGAGTGATCGACAAATACCAGAAGGAGCTGCGCGGCAACGCCCAGGCGGCGGGCGCGCGCATTTACGAAGAGAAGCCGCGGCAGTTCACCAGGCGTATGCAGCATCTTTGGGATGCATGGCAGGCGCAGCCGCCAGCGCACGCCGGGGCGCTAAGATAAGTTGGGTATGGCCGCACGCCTGAAATCCCTATACCGGAAGCTCGGGCGTATCGAAAAAATATTTCTGATCCTGTTTGTCCTGACCTGGACGCTGAGCTACGCGGCCCCCGCTTCGGGCGTCGGGCTGCTAGTGACCTTTGCCGTCTGGATCGCCGGCCTCGCGGTGGCCATCCGCCTGGCGAGGACCGGCATTCGCAAGGCGATCTGGCGCCTGCGCAACCGGCTGATCGTGGCGTATGTATTCATCGCCATGGTGCCGATTGCCCTGATCCTGGCGCTCGTAGCAGTGAGCACTTACGAGATGACCGGGCAGATTGCGCTTTACCTGGTCAATTCGGAGCTGGACCGGCGCAACAACATTCTACGGGGCGCGGCCGGGGCGATCGCCGAGACCCCCCAGGCCAAGCGGCCGGAGATGATCGCGCGCACCGACGACTTCACCCGGAGGCTGTATCCTTCCACGGAAGTGCTGCTGCGCGACGGCAGCGATAACGCCGAATACCGCTATCCGGCATCTTCGGACATCGTTGCTCCGCCGGCGGGGTGGCAAAGTAAAGACGCCAACGGCCTCGTGGTTAAGGACGGCAAGCTGTACAGTTGGGCTCTGGGGAGATCCGGCGGGACGGCTGTAACTATCATGGCGCCGATCCACCAGGACTTCCTGTCGGAGCTGGTGCCTGGCCTTGGCGATGTGGATTTCAGGGTCTTATCCGGTATGGACGGACCGTTGAAAACCGGCCTGAGCGGCGCCACGCCGGCGGCGCACGCGGCACGCATTCCGCCCCCGAACAATTTGCTCGACATACAGGTACATGGCGCCGCGCCGGTTTCGGTAATGTACTGGAACTCGCCCGGCGGCAAAGACAAAGGATTGCTGCTGGTGCGCACGCGCATATCGGCGGTCCTCGGCACGGTCTTCGGAAGCAATATTTTCCTGGGCGACATTCAATACGGGCAGGTGATCTGGGTATTGTTTCTGGTAACGGTCACGCTGTTTCTGATCGTGGAGCTGATCTCGCTGGTAATCGGCGTATCCCTCTCGCGCACCATCACCAGCGCCGTGCATGAATTGTACAGGGGCACGCGACGGGTGAAAGAGGGGGATTTCTCGCATCGCATTCCGGTGCGCGGAAACGACCAGCTTGCGGAGCTGGGCGCGTCTTTCAATACCATGACCGAGAACCTGGCGCGGCTGATCGTGGTGGCCAAGGAGAAGGAGCGTTTGGAATCGGAGCTGGAGATTGCGCGCGAGGTGCAGAGCCAGCTTTTTCCCAAGGACGTGACGGGCGCGAAGACTCTGACTCTCACCGGCGTCTGCAACCCGGCGCGGGTGGTTTCGGGCGACTATTACGACTTCATGTGCCTGGCCGATGCCTGCCGCGCATTCGCGATTGGCGACGTCGCGGGGAAAGGCATCTCGGCCGCGCTGTTGATGGCGGCCATTCAATCGACCATGCGGATGCAGCTTACGGCGGACCTCCCCGGCGCCGAAAATGAATGCGTCCGCGGCGCGTACGCGCTCTCCACGGCGGCCATGGTGTCCCGCCTGAACAAACTGTTGTACGCCAACACTTCACCGGAGAAGTACGCGACTTTCTATTTCGCGCTGTACAACGATCTGACCAGGACGCTGACCTATACCAATGCCGGGCACCTTCCGCCCATCCTGGTACACAATGGCGCGGCCGAGCTGCTGGAAGTCACCGGCACGGTAGTGGGGGCCTTCCCGTTCGCGGACTACGAGGAGAGGCAGGTGCAGATCGAGAGCGGCGACCTGCTGGTGGCTTACACCGACGGCATCGTGGAGCCCGAAAACGAATACGGGGAGATGTTCGGCGAGCAGCGGCTCACCGACTTGCTGGTGAAGAACGCGGACCGGGATTCGCCGGAGATCATTGCGCG
>Ga0302326_10024079_pt1 | contig 12386 bp, 13 predicted proteins | sample Palsa_T0_3_FD_202264 | JGI IMG/M metagenome (GOLD analysis project Ga0302326, IMG submission 202264) | Peat permafrost microbial communities from Stordalen Mire near Abisko, Sweden - Palsa_T0_3 | ecosystem: Environmental > Terrestrial > Soil > Palsa > Peat permafrost | place: Sweden: Abisko...
GCCGATCAACTCGCGCTCTGCGACGGCCGCGAGACTGTGGACGCCGAGTGGATAGAGCCTGGCGAGGCCCTGCGTCTTGGGGAACTGGGAGAGCGCAAGGTGATCTTCCCAACCCGAATGAACCTCGCTCTTCTGGCGCAAGCCACCGGGGCCGATGACGCCGTGAACCGGGCCCGGGCGCGGACCCTGGTCACCGTCGAGCCCAAGCTCGTGGAGAGCCCGGAGGGCCGCATCCTGGTGATCCCTCCGGACGCAGGCTACGGCGACGTGAGCGAGCTGCTCTCCCGCGCGATGTGATCTCACAGGCGCAATCTGTACCGCGCCAGCCGCTCGTAATAGGGCCGGGCGGCTTCGGCCAGATGGCGTAGCGACGGAGAGAGAGCTTCAAGGTTCGTTGGCCGCGTGGCCGCTTCGAATCCGGTCGAACGCTCGACCGCGTCATACCAGGCCGGGGCCCATGGGCCGTCGGTGAGACGCCTTCCCGCCGGCCAGGTCAGCATCGCCGGGTCGAACGGGATGCCGAGCGCTTCGCAGAGGAGCGTGAGGGCGCGCCTGGGATCTTCGAGCACGTCGCGGGCGTCGATCACCGGCGGCGGGCGGCCCAGGCGGGCGGCCTCGATGTCGAAAAGTTCGGCTTGGCGCGCGAAGCCCAGGTCGTCGAAAGTGACATCGGGACGTCGGACGGCGTAGGAGGCCAGGACTTCCTCAGGGGCGCGAACGAGGAAAGCGTTGGCGCAACCCTCCGTCCACGAAAGTTCGATCTCGGGAATCATGTGGTGCGTCATCTGCTTGGCGTAGAGGATCGACCGACCGCCGGCGACCGGACCTGTGAGCTGCGCCGCCACCCGTCGCCAGTCGGTGGGCCAGGCGGCCAAGACCTCCGCCCGCAACGGATGGTCGACGCCAGTGGCGGCGAGATAGACGCCGTAGAAAGGCTCGTCGAGCACGACGCAATCGGCGCGGTTTCCGAACGCGCGCATCATCGCCGTAGAGATGTTGCGAGGCCCCGACCACAGGTTGATCCGCATGGGGCTCATGGCAGCGGCAGAGGGTGCGCCGCGGCGTCGGCGTCCTTCAGCGCCTCATAGAGGTCGGCGAGGCGCAGCGTAACCGGTCCAGGCGCGGCGCGCATGGCCCGGCCGTCGATCGCGCTCACCGGCGTGATCCCTCCCAGGGTGCCGGTGACGAAGGCCTCGTCGGCGACCCAAGCCTCGTCGAGGGTGAAGTCGCGCTGGGCGATCGGTGTCCCCTCGCCGCGGCGCAAGGCGATGATGTTGGCACGGGTCACGCCGTTGAAGCAGTGCTCGCCAGTGGAAGTGGACACCTCTCCACCCCGGACGAAGAAAAGGTTCGTGGCGTTGCAGCTGGAGACGAAGCCCCGCTGGTCGAGCATCAGGGCCTCGTCGGCGCCGGCCTCGATGGCCTGCAGGAGCGCGCGGATGAGGTTCAGTCGGCTGTGTGAATTGAGCCGCATGTCGAAGGCGTCGGCCGGGGCGCAACGGACCGAGGCGGTCGCCAGTCGAAGTGGTCGAAGCGCCGGCGGCGTCTTGTGTTCGGCGACGATCGCGATCGTAGCGGGGCCAAGGGCGGTGCGGGGATCCTGATTGACGGTTGCCTTCAGCCCCCGGGTCACCATCAGGCGGACGTGGACTCCATCGGTCATGCCATTGGCGGCGAGTGTCGTTGCGAGGGCACGGACGATCTGGGCCCGATCCAGGCCGATATCGAGCCGGATCTCGCTCGCGCCGCCATAGAGGCGGTCGAGGTGGGCTTCGAGAAAGAGCAGGCCGCCCTTGTGGAGGCGCAGGCCTTCCCACACTCCGTCGCCCAGCGCGAAACCGGCGTCGAAGATCGAGACCTTTGCCTGCGGCCTCGGGACGAGGTCGCCGTTCAGCCAGACCAGAACATGCTCGTTGCGGGGATCGGGCGCATAGTCCTGGCTTCCGGCCATCGCCGATGCGCCTCCTTAGGAAAACGGGTCGCCGAAACGGGACTCTGCGAGCGCTATATCCTTCCCCCGCTGCTCGGTCTCGCCTGCGGCTCCGAACCGATCGGTTGTGCGAGCGGCGTCGGCAGCGATATTGCGGAGCGGTGATTGAACAGAGGTCCAAAGAGATGTCGGACAAAGATGCTCCCGCAGAAGCCGGAGCCGAGGCCGTCGAGGTGGCGAGCGGTTACCGGGTGGAAGTGCGCGATCCAGGAGTGATGGTGGTCACCTTCAATCGGCAGGCGCGGCTGAACGCCCTGACCCAGGCCATGAAGCGCGATCTCATCGAGCTGATGACGCGCGTGCAGATGGACGACGCGGTGCGGGTGGTCGTCTTCACGGGCGAGGGACGGGCCTTCTGCTCCGGCGATGATCTCGGAAGCTACGCGAGGGAGGCGCCGGTGACCGTTCCGGCCATCGGCGGCGGCCATGGAACCCCGATCGGCACCACCCAGGGGCTGCGGATCTATTCCCAGGCTCTGAACGTCGCGGTGCGAAACCTCGACAAGATCACCATCGCCGCAATCAACGGACCAGCTATCCAGACCGGCCTTTCCCTGGCGCTGTCGTGCGATTTCCGGATCGGTTCAAGCGAGGCGCGGCTCGGCAGCGCAACCCTCCGCTTCGCTCTGCTCCCCGACGAGGGCGGCCATGCGTTGCTGGTCGGGCATCTCGGCCTCGCGCGCGCCCTCGACTTCACCTTGAGAAAGCGCATCGTCGGAGCGGAGGAAGCCCTCGCGCTCGGGCTCCTCAATGAGGTTACCTCGCCCGATGATCTGATGGTGCGCGCCCTCGAGCTCGCCGACGAGATGGCGCGCGGCCCTCAGGTAGCGATGCGGATGCTCAAGCGTTCGCTCTACAACGCCGCCGAATCGACCTTCGCGCAGGCGCTCGACGACATCGCCGTGCGGACCGCGGTCACCGATCACCATCCCGACGCGAGGGACGGCGCCCGTTCCTTCAGCGAGAAACGCCCGCCGCGCTTCAACGCCTGGCTCGAGGAGGAGGTCGAGCGCCACTGATCGGGGCGCATCGATCGTCGTTCGCGGTTGCCTCGTTCGCCGCTGATGTGGTCGACTGCCGGCGAGACGGGCGGGGCGAGGCGAGATGGGTGATGTCGAGACCGCCGGCGCGGTCCTTTCGGCGGCGGAGCGACGGAGGGTTCTCGCCTACGCCGGCATCCTGCTGTTGCTGCTGAACTTCGCCGCGCCCAACGGTGGCCTCATCGGCGTTCCGATCAGCTTCTTCCTGAAGAACCGGTTGCATCTGCGGGCCCACGAACTCGCGCTCTTCAATCTCTGGACCGGGGCGCCGCTCTACGCCGCCTTCGTCTTCGGATTGCTCAGGGATCGCTGGAATCCGTTCGGGACCGGGGATCGCGGTCACCTGGTGCTGTTCGGGGCGGCGACGGCGGCGATCTACGCCGCGATCGCGTTCGTGAGTCCCACCTACGCCATGCTTTTCGCCGGCGTGCTGATCGCCACCGCCTGCCTTCAGACGGTTTCGGGCGCCGCGAACGGTCTGATATCGACCATCGGCCAGGAACACCTGATGGCCGGCCAGGTGAGCACCCTGGTCAATATCTCCACCTGCCTGCCGGCGGTCGCCGGCTATCTCCTCGGCGGGTTGTTCAGCGACCTCCTCGAAGGTCGCGAAGCGTCGGCCGCGGCGCGAACGCTGTTTCTCGTCGCCGCCGGCCTGATGGCGGCGGTCGCCGTCATCGGCGCCATGGGGCCCAGGCGCTTCTTCGCCGAGAGCGTTACCCGGCCGCGGGCCAGCCTCGGCGACGATGTCATGCGGCTGCTGAAATGCTGGCCGGTCTATCCGCCGCTGATCATGCTCTTGCTATGGGATTTCGCGCCGGCGGCGGGGGCCGTGCTCCAGTATCATCTGGCCAACACGCTACACGCCTCGGATACCCAGGTGGGCGTCTTCTACGCGATCTTCTACGCCTCCTGTCTGCCGACCCTGCTGCTGTACGGCTACCTTTGCCAGCGAGTTCGTCTCTCGAAGCTGCTCTTCTGGGGCACCCTTGTCGCCATCCCTCAATGGGTTCCGCTGGTATTCGTTCACTCGGCGAATGCGGCCCTCCTCGTGGCGGTCCCCATCGGCCTGATGGGCGGCCTTGCCTCCGCCGCCTATGTCGATCTGGCCGTGCGTTCGTGCCCCAGGGGCTTGCAGGGGACGATGATGCTGCTGGTGGTCGCGACCACCTACTACGTGGCGGGCCGTTTCGGCGATGTCTGGGGGACGGAACTCTATGACTTCAACGGCGGCCTGGTGACGACGGTCGTCGCGACCACGATCGTCTACGCCTTGATCCTGCCCGTGCTCCTGCTCGCGCCGAAGCACTTCACCTCCACCGCCGACGGGGTGGCTCTCGGCGCAGCGGCGCGGGCCTGACCGGCGCGGATCCGAGAGGCCTGGAATTTTCGCTACGGTCATCGCTCGCGTTCGGCCGGGTCTTCACCGCGGCCGACTCTCGTTAAGGGCGGAGAAGGGCGCCGCCGCTCCGGCGACGCCGAACGCCGTTTCGAGCTGGAGGGCCCATGGCGACCTACGAGGGATCGCGCTTTCTAGGCAAGGCCATAGGACTAGACGGCAACGCCTTTCGGCGCTGCTCGTTCGAGCGTTGTTCGCTGAAGTTCGGGGCGACGGCGGCCACCGAGCTCAGCGGCTGCAGTTTCATTCAGTGCCGGCTGATCGCCGAGGGTCCCGCAGGGTTGACCATCGCCTACCTGAAAGGCTTCCACCAGGGGCTCGGCGAATGGGGCCACGCCGCCGTCGAGGGCCTGTTCGACTACATCCGCGGCCAGGAAGATGCGCCCCGGCGCGGGGCGCAGCAGGCGCTGGAGAATCGCGTGCCTTCGGCTTGGCAGGCCGAACTGGAGGCCTTCGGCGCCTCGGCGGAGGGCCGGACGATAGTAAGCGGGTTCAAACGCCTCTCGAAGGCCCAGCGGGGCCAAATCGCGGCCTTGATTGGCCGGGCGGCGCAGGCCGATCCCGCTCCGGGGCCACGGGCGATGGCGATGGCCCGTCAAAGATGAGGAGGACAATTCGAGCGATGCGCGGCCGGTCGCACTCTCGGGCCTAGGCGCGACTGCCGTAGTGGACGACCTCGACCTTCTCGAGCGTGACAAGGCCCAGATCGGTCATGCTGTCCAATTCGACGAGGAACTCTCTCACCTTCTCTTCGCTGTCGACGATCTCGATGACCAGCGGCAGCTTGGCCGAGAGGTCGAGAATCTTGGCCGTGTGAATCCGAGCGTGGAGTCCATAGCCCATTGGTCCGCGCAACACTGTCGCGCCAGCCAGCTTCGCTGCGCGCGCCCTCGTGACGATATCCTCGTAGAGCGGCCGATGACCATTCATCTTGCCCTCTTCGGTGTAGATCCTGAGAAGGAGGGCGGGTTGCGGGGCCTGCATAGGGTCAGTTGCCTCGGACGGCGTTCACGCTCGCGGCCACGATGTAGCCTAGCCAGACCGCCGCCAAGCATAGCACCACCGAGGCCGTCACGTTCAGTCCGGCGCGGAAGAGCTCCCCGTCCTGGACCAGAGTCATCGTCTGCAGGCTGAACGACGAGAAGGTCGTGTAGCCGCCGCAGATTCCCACCATCACGAACTGCCGGAAATCGCCCGGGACCAAGATGCGTCCGTCGGGGCCCGTCAGTGTCGCGAAGAAACCGATGACGAAGGAGCCCAGGACGTTGATCATCAGGGTGCCCAGGGGGAAGGTCGCACCGAACAGGTTGGCGACCAGGCTGGAGCAGCCGAACCGCGCCATGCTGCCCAAGGCGCCGCCGAGCGCCACCCAGAGGTAGGTGATCACCGTTGCGCTCCTCCCGGGCGCGCGAGACAGAGCGATCGCACGTAAAGTCCAGGATTGTCACTAGACCCGACAGCCGGCGCCCCCTGATCGTGGCCTGTGCTAGTGGGACCGCGCATCCTGGGCGCGGCGCGCGACCGAGGGGAGGGCGGCCCCGTCTTAGGGTCCTGGCTGGGGGGTCAAAGGCAAGGTGAGCGGCGCAACCGGCCCTGGAAGCCTCTGGCGCCACGCCGACTTCCTCAAACTCTGGACCGCCCAGTCGGTCTCTTCGCTCGGCGCGCGGATCACGCGGGAGGGCCTGGCCTTCGCCGCAGTCACGAGTCTGGGAGCAACCCCCGCCCAGCTCGGCGTCCTCGCCGCCCTCGTTCGCGGTCCGGCGATCCTCGTCGGCCTGACTGGCGGCGGCCTTGTCGACAGGCGCCGCCGCCGCCCCCTGCTGATCGGATCGGATATCGCCAGGGCCCTGGCGCTTGCGACCATCCCCATCGCCGCCTGGTCGCGTCTGCTGACGATGAACCAGATCTATGCGGTCGCCGCCGCGGTCGGGGCGCTGGGCGTGCTCTTCGACATCGCTGATCACGCCTATCTGCCCTCGCTGATCGCCCGCGACCAGCTCGTCGACGGTAACTCCAAGCTCGCCACCACCGAGGGCCTGGCCGAGATCGGCGGTCCGGCGCTCTACGGCGTCCTTTTCCAGTTCCTCACCGCGCCGATCGCCATAGCCGTCAATGGGGGGACCTATCTCTTCTCCGCCGCGGTCCTGGCGACCATCCGCTCGCCGGAGGCGCGGCCATCGCCACACCTCGCCGAACAGCCCGCCCACGTTGTCGGCGATTTTCGTCTGGGTCTCGTCACCGTGATCGCCCACCCGGTGTTGCGGCCCCTGCTGGCGATTGCGACCGTCGGCGCTCTCTTCGGCTCCTTCTTTTCCGCCCTCTACATCGTCTACGCCTTGAAGGTGCTGCACCTCGACGCCGGCATGCTAGGCGCGACAGTCGCCACCGGCGGCGTCGCCGCGATGTTCGGCGCCGGCCTCGCCGGGCGTTTGATCCGCCGCTTCGGCATCGGCCCGACCTTCGTGATCACCGGCATCGTCGCTGGCGCCGGCAGCGCGTTCATCCCGCTTGCTCATGGCGCGCCGTTCTTCGGAATGCTGATGTTGATGGCCTCGCAGCTGATCGGGGACTCGGTGGGCACGGTCACCGAGATCGCCGGCCGCAGCCTGCGCCAGATCCTGGTCGAGCCGCGCCTGATGGGCCGCGTCGGTGGGGTCTTTGCGGTTGCGCCGGGGATCACGGGAATCGCCGGCGCGCTTCTGGGAGGCTGGCTCGGCGGCGCGATCGGCGATCGGCCGGCGCTGCTTATCGCCGGCGTCGGCGTAACCCTCGCGCCCGCGATCGGCCTCTTCTCGCCGCTGCTGAAACTGCGGGATACGGTGGCCCCGTCAGCGGCGGCGACCTGATGGCGTCCTCGCGCTCATGCGGGCAGGAGAGCAGGATGGCCGTCAATGAAACGCCGAACGTCAGCGCCCCGCGAGGTAAAACGCCAAGGCCACGGCGGCCCAGAACCCGCCGCATGTAAGGAGGATGAACCCCAATGTCGCGCGCTTCGACCATCGCTTTGTCGAGGGATCGGGGAGTCGCACGAGCTCGGCGCCTCCAGTTGGAGGAATCGCGGGGGAACCTTGGGGAGCGGTCCGCGCCAGCCGGAAAATCTTTGAGGATGTCCGCGCCGCCGCTCGCGCGGGGAGGTCCGTTGGGTCGGTGCGTGGCATCTTCCTTGTCGTCAGATCGCTTCTGATTGTCCCAGTTTGCGCCATGGTTACCACCCGGTTCCAGTTAAAACGCGTTCGTATCGTTCCGACGGACCTAGCCTGCGCTGGAGCAGGACGATTCCGCGCCCTGCCTGACTCGACTGCAAGAATGGCGCCGCAGGGGCGGCATCTTGAACCAAATACAGTAAACCGAAAGTAATAACGATTCCCGGTTGGCGGGTTCGCGGCCCTGTGTACTATGGGATCACGCGGTACATTTGGGGGCTGGGCTCCTGGAGGGTGGCACTCCGTGCTGGGGACGAGCGGCGTGGGGCAAACCGATGTTTGACGCAGTCACGGCCGGTCGTGGCGCAGAGACCGAGCGCGTTATCGACGAGCCGCGCGGGTTCGGCCTCGCCCCGGCGAGGTTCGACGATCGCGTCTGCCGCCTGTTCGACATTTTCGTGGCCACGGTGGCGATCGCTTTCACTTCCCCATTGATGCTGGCGTTGATCGTCGTCGTATGGATGTCGGACGGCGGGCCGGTTTTCTTTGGACACCAGCGCATCGGTCGAGACGGTCGGCGCTTTCGATGTCTCAAGTTCCGCAGCATGATGGTCGACGCGGACGAGCGTCTCGCGGCGCTGCTTGCGAACGATCCCGTCGCCCGCGCCGAGTGGAACCGCGATCACAAGTTGCGCCAGGATCCGCGCGTCACGCCGGTCGGCAGGTTCCTGCGGCGCTCCAGTCTCGATGAATTGCCGCAGCTTTTCAACGTCTTGGTTGGCGAGATGAGTATCGTAGGCCCAAGGCCGATAGTAGCGGCCGAGATCCCAAGTTATGGCCGGAGGTTTTCCTCCTACTGTAGGATTCGGCCTGGCATAACCGGGTTATGGCAGGTGAGTGGCCGAAACGATGTTTGCTATCGCCGCCGCGTGGCGATGGATTATCTATACGCGAGGAGGAAAAGCCTCTTACTGGATATGTGGATTGTCTTACTTACGGTTCCGGCGGTTCTGCTTGCTCGAGGATCCTATTGACGACGTCAGAATCGCAGCGCGGTCGATAGGGTCACCCTGTTGTCCTTGAAGGAAGGTCCGCTAGCCGCTCCTTCCGAGCGCTGGTCGGTGAAGGCGTAGGTGAAGGTCACCCCGACCCGGCGATTTACAAGCCATTTCGCCGAGAGGCCGGCGGCCAGGTGGTTGTCGGTGCGGTCGATGCCTTCATACTGATCGCGCCCGCCTGTGAAGTCCGCGCCGAGGATGAGATTGCGCAGCAGTTCGTGGTCGACCTGAACGCCGCCCGTCGTGGTAAGGTAGCCTGCCGAATTGATGACACCCGCGTCCTCCACCGCCCGCACGCCGGTGAAGGTGACGGTCGTGAGGGGGGTCACGAACCAGTTGATCCTGCCCGTGGCCGAGAGGCCCCTGACCGGCCGGAAGAGCGGCGAGACATACTGCTGGTCCTGGTAGCCCAGCTGGACATCTCCCCGGACCAGGTCGGTCAGGTTGAACGTCGACCCGGCGACAATGCGATAGCCCTGCGAATTCAGAGCCTGGGCCCCGGTGGTCGGCGCCAGATCATAGCGTTTGGAGTTGAAGGCGCCGGTGACGTAGAGCGAGGTGTCGGGACTGACGCCGTACTCGGCCTTGCCGGTAAAAATGGCGACGTTCCGGTTCTGGCCCTGTTCGAACACCTCGAGCCCGTCGCTCGCGAGCCCGTTCCGATACGCGTAGATATGGTCATCCACGCGCCCGGACAGTTTCAGGCGATTGAAGGTCTCCAAGAACTCGGCGTAGAGACCCGTGAAGTCATAGAGGATCGGTCGAACCGAGACGAGGCCGGCGTTGTCCCAGGCGCGCGGAAGAACGTATTGGCCGAATTTCACGCCGCCTGACAGATTTGCCTCGCCCAGATCGAGTCTGCCGCCCGCGCCGAAAAGGGCCTGGGTCGCGTCCTGGTTGGAATGGGTTGCGTAGACATCCTCCGACGCCTTGACGAAGGCCCAGAGCAGGTCGCGCGACCATGCGGACTGGATGTCCACCTCCGGCGTGACGGTTAGAATTCCATCTCCGACGGCGCCGTTCTGGACGACGAAGATGTTGTCGTCGTAGGCGGCGGTAAGGGTCAGGCTCGGATAGACGATGAAGCCGCCCAGGTGGTCGCCGGGTTGCTGGTAAAGCGGGTGCGGGCGCTGAAGCACGCCGACGTTTTCGGTATCGCCCTCGGTGGCCGCGACCTGACTTGGCGTCGGAAAGGCGCCAAGGTCGGCGGGATCGAAACTGGTGTTCCAGTCGAGGGTCTGAACCTGGGCGGTCGCGTCCGACCCGGCGCCGAGCAGCACCGACATCGCCGCGAGAAACAGCCATCGATCGCCGGCTCGACAGGCCATCGCCTTCGCCGTCCTCCAAGACGCCCACACAGTTGACCCCGCACTTGTGAAGCCCGTGCGGTTGAGCGGTCGATCATCGATGCGAAGCGTTACCCGAGTGCTATCGCCCGCGATGAGCCGGCTGGCCGGAGGCCATGAGCGCGAAGCCCCAATTGTTATGAGGTCGTTGGTAAAGCGACGGTACCTTCGAAGTCGGTGGGCGAGGCGCCCTCCGTCCCAACGACGATCGGGTCGACGGAGAACAGGTGCGCGTGAAGCTCGCTTATCTCGTTCATGACCTGAACGACGCGGCCGTCGCCAAGAGGGTCGCCATGCTGAGGGCGGTCGGCGTCGAGGTATCGCTCGCGGGTTTCTGGCGTGGCGAGAAGGCGCCCGATGTCGTCGCAGGCGCGCCGGCGACGCCGCTGGGCCGCACCTACGATGCAAGACTGTTCGCCCGCTCGCTCTCGGTTCTGGGCCAGGCCGCCGCGCCGACAGACGTGCGCGAGGTCGTGGCAGGCGCCGACGTAGTCATGGCGAGGAACCTGGAAATGCTGGCGCTCGCCGCTCCGGCGCGCGGCAGGTCGCGGCTGATCTACGAATGTCTCGACGTCCACGGCGCGCTGCTTGGCGCGGGTCTGCGGGACAGGATGCTGCGCGCATTCGAACGCCATCTACTCGAGAGCGTCGATCTCCTGCTCGTCAGTTCGCCGGCCTTCCTGACCCAGTACTTCCTGGCCCGGCAGGACTATCGGGGAGAAACCCTTCTGGTCGAGAACAAGGTGCTCGAGATTGGGCGGGAGTCGCGCCGGCGTTCTTTGCGCGCCGCCCCCGACGGTCCGCCTTGGCGGATTGGCTGGTTTGGAATGCTTCGCTGCCGGCGCAGCCTGGCGTTGCTCTGCGAGCTGGCGAAGGCTTCCGACGGCCGCGTCGAAGTTATCCTCAGGGGCAAGCCTGCTCTGAATGAAATGCCGGAGTTCTTTGATGTCGTCGAGAAGACGCTAGGCGTCAGTTTCGCGGGCGCCTACACCGCCGACGACCTCGAACGGATCTACGGCGAGGTTCACTTCAACTGGACTATCGACTATTTCGAGGAGGGCCTGAACTCCAGCTGGCTGCTACCCAATCGGATCTACGAAGGAAGCCTGCACGGGGCCGCGCCCATAGCGCTCGTGGGCGTGCAGGCGGCTGCCTGGCTCGCGCAACGAGTGGCCGGCGTGTTGCTCACCGACCCGGGAAAGGAACTCGCCCCGATGATGGACGCGATGACGCCGCAGGCCTATGCAGCCTTGCGACAGGCCGTCGAAGCGATCCCGCGCCGCGACCTGGTGTGCGATCGCGAGGACGCGGCGCGCCTGGCCCGGGCTCTGGCAGCGCCGTCGCTGGCCGAGGCCGCCGGATGACGACCACTTCAGGCTTTTGTAAGGTCCGGCCGCTCTACGCTGCGCCAACCGCAACGACGAGAAACCAAATGGTCATCGGTCCCATTCCGCGCGCCGGCCCGGCGGATTCTGGTTGGCGAGCTTGCCATGGCGCGTCCGCGCTCGTCGCAATGGCCCTGCTGCTGGCCTTGCCAAACGGCGCGGGCGCTCAGAGCCCCGAGGCCCCTCCGGGCGCGCAGGTCGACATGAACGCGGCCGTCGCGGGCCTGGCCGACTATCGCCTGGGGCCGGCCGACAAGCTGCGGGTGATCGTCTTTGGCGAAGACAGTCTCTCCGGCGAATTTTCCGTTTCGCCGGCTGGCCGGATCGCCCTGCCTCTGATCGGCGAGATCAACGCCAGCGGTCGCACCGTTCCGGAGATCAAACAGGAGGTGGAGGCGCGCTTCCGCAACGGCTACATCAAGAACCCGCGCGTAAGCATCGAAGTGATCCTCTATCGTCCGTTCTATATCTACGGCGAGGTCAACAAGCCGGGTGAATTTCCCTTCGAGCCGGGGCTCACCATTCAGGGCGCCGTCTCCGCCGCCCAAGGCTACACCTACAGGGCCAACACCCATCGCGTTTCGATCCGTCACGCCGGCGCTGACAAGGACGAGACGATCAAGGCCGACAGCGCGACGCCTATAGCGCCGGGCGACGTCATTCGCGTCGGCCAGAGGTATTTCTGACCTCGCGCCTGGCGATCAGAGTTCGGCGGCGCTGGGCGCGGGCGCTCCGGGCGCGCGCCGCAACGGCGCAGGGCGGGCAAAGAGGCGCATCTGAGCGGTCCGGGCGGCGGGACTGGGCGTTCGGCCGACCCTCAGGGCGACGACACCACAACAGAAGATCAACGCGCAATAGGGCGACAGCGGCTGCATCAGCGTTTCGCTGAACGACCGCAGCATGAGAAGAACATATGCCGAGAGCAGGTAAGCAAGGGCGGCGGACGGGGTTCTCAGAAAGCGCCAGGTCAAGGCCCCCAGAACGAGAAGGAAAGTGAGCACGAGGATGAGCATTCCCACGAATCC
>Ga0302326_10024083_pt1 | contig 12385 bp, 6 predicted proteins | sample Palsa_T0_3_FD_202264 | JGI IMG/M metagenome (GOLD analysis project Ga0302326, IMG submission 202264) | Peat permafrost microbial communities from Stordalen Mire near Abisko, Sweden - Palsa_T0_3 | ecosystem: Environmental > Terrestrial > Soil > Palsa > Peat permafrost | place: Sweden: Abisko...
CTTTGCCTCTGGTCTTGGGCCGAACCGCTGCTCATGTTCGGGGACAGGCTGCACCAAAGCGCCCGAGCGGCGCGGTTGTCCATTGTGAAACAAGCACTCTCGGGGACAGGCAAGCGGTCTTCGGCATTGTGCGACCTTTGATTGCGTGCGCAAGCCCTTGTTGAACTAGCTACTGGCCCGAGTGAGTAAGTTCGGGTTCGGGGTCCAGGTCGAAATGGCCGCAACTTGGGAGGTTGGGTTTTATTTCGTTGCATCGTTGAGTGCTTTCCTAGCGTTGCTTTTCGGCCTGTTTGCATTGTCGGATGACCCGATCGTGGGGGTGCGGTTCACGATTGGAGGAATGGCCCGTGCTACTGTACGCCGTAGCAGGCTTGTGTGGAGCGCCAATATTCAAGAACTAGCCTCGCGAAAAAAGTAATGGGAAAAGACCGCGATTGAACGAAATGGCGCCCCTTGGAGTCGGCTCACTTCCCTCAAGATATTCACAAGTGCAGTTGTGTCGGCAGTTGCTGGAGTTGTTTCAGCACCAGCTCGAACATCTCAGAGTCGTCCATCCTTAACAAAGACAGGAGCAACCAAATATGACACAACGAGTCGACAGGCGGTTTTGCCCCCTCTCGTTTGTCTCGGCACGTACCGTCTTCCTCCTAGTAGTGGCCGGATTGTTCGCAGCGCTGTCATTGCCCCTTGTTGCTGACGATGGGCCTAAGCCGGATCCATCTGGCACGTCAACTGGGGACAAGACTAGCGCCGTGGACGCCGCAGGCAATCCTTTTGTGGCGCCCGAGCCAACCGACAAGGCGGCTCCGGACTACGCCAAGAACAAGAAGGATTTCGATGACTACCAGGCGCAGGCGGGCAAAGAACCTCTCGCTGTAAAACTGGCCGACGATGTGGGTCACATCCGCGTGGCAACGAACTTTGCCTGGACATTAAATACCGGTTACCTAGTCCTGTTCATGCAGGCTGGTTTCGCACTCCTCACCTGCGGGCTGGTGCGAAAGAAAAATGCCGCCCACTTGATGATGCTGAATTTCGCGGCCTACGTATTCGCCTTCCTGGCGTACTACGCAGTCGGATACGCCTTCCAGTTTGGAGCAGTCGCTATCAACGCCGCGCCCACTAATCTGGGCGGTATCCCCACCCTCAACAGGTTTCTGGTTGGGAGCGGCCAATGGGGGTTTGTGGGTGGGAAGGGTTTCTTCCTTGTCGGTCCTGCCTATGACAGTGCCAGCAACTGTCTAACCCTGTTCGAAGTCGTATTTATGGAGACCGCCGGCTACATCATTGTGGGCGCCGTCTGCGAGCGGATAACCTTTTGGGCATTCCTGCTTTGTGAACTCTTCATCGGCGCAATACTCTACCCCATCTCCGGCTGCTGGACGTGGGGTGGGGGATGGTTGTCGCAAGTCGGTTCCACGCTGAACCTCGGCCATGGCTATGTCGACTTTGCGGGATCGACTGTCGTCCATGCAGTAGGTGGTTTTTGCGCCATGGCTCTGGCGATCATTTTGGGTCCGCGTCTGGGTAAGTATGGTCCCGGGGGGAAGATCCGCATCTTTCCCGCCCATAACGTCGTGTACGTCGTGACCGGTACATTCATTCTGCTTTTTGGATGGATGGGATTCAATCCAGGTTCCACTCTCGGGGCAACGGACCTTCGCATCTCCGTAGTCGCAGTAAATACTAATCTGGCCGCCGTAGGGGGCTCTGCCGCTGCGATGCTTCTGTGGTATCTCCTGTTCGGCAAGCCCGACATAACCATGGCCTGTAACGGAATGCTGGCGGGCTTAGTCGCGATCACCGCACCGTGCGCCTTTGTGTCTCCGACGTCTGCGGTATTCATTGGGGTACTTGCGGGATGCCTGGTTTGTGGCGGCGTCCTCTTCAATGATCGGTTCCTCAAGATCGACGATCCCTGTGGTGCGATTTCGGTGCACGGCTACTGTGGGTGGTTTGGCGCGGTCTGTGTGGGCATCTTTGCCGATGGCACCTATGGCAGCGGATGGAATGGCGTCGGTGCAACGTCCTACCTGGGACGAGCGGGACAAGGGGTGACGGGCTTGTTCCACGGTGATACGCGACAGTTCTGGTGCCAGCTCATGGGCGCAACTTTGTATGCCGCTTGGGCGTTCGGCGCAACCTACGTGGTCTTCTGGTGTGTCAACAAAGTGAAGAGCATGCGAGTGGCACCCGAAGTGGAAGAAGAAGGTCTCGACGTTCCCGAGTTTGGGATGTCCGGTTACCCGGAAGACGCGGTCGCTGTGGCCCGGTAAGTACAGCGGCGGGGCGTGGGGCAACCGTTCTGTGCCCACAAGGGTTTTTCTAGTGGACGAAATTGCTGACACAAGTCCAGCATTCTCCGCACGATAGGTTTGTGGTGGTATATCGCATTCGTTTGGTGGAGTCATCAAAGTTCCTTCTTCGAAGGTCACCGACAAAGTTCCGCGCAGTCCGGCGACGAACTCAAGAATGGTTGCTGCTTTCGTCTCCAGGACGGGTTCCATCATTATCCTGCCAGTGGAATCCAGCACCGCGACTGAGATCGTGGTTTTTGTGCAACGATATCACTAGGCAATTGGCCGTACGACGACGCCATCGACACACATTGCAGAGACATTCTGCTTTGGACGAAAGGCCCGCTGAGAAGACTCAGGCTTCAATAACGGGAATTGCGCGACCGAATGCCAATTTTCTGTATCTAATTCAACCGACTAGACGATCCGAAAGCCTGTGATCGCCTCTTTGCCCAAAACCGAGACCCAGCATGCCCAAACCAATTTTGCTCAGCGTTGATGACGACTCCGATGTTTTGCGGGCAATTGAGCGCGATCTTCGGTCGCAGTACGGCGGCACCTATCGGGTCATAGGAAGCGATTCCCCTATGGGCGCACTGGATCTGTTAAGGCAGTTGAAGGTGCGTAACGATACCGTGGCCTTGCTACTTGCCGACCAGCGGATGCCGGCTATGGATGGTGTCGAATTCCTGCGAGAAGCCATGGGAATCTTTCCCGGCGCGAAGCGAGCCTTGCTGACCGCGTACGCTGACACCAACGCCGCGATTAGCGCCATCAATCACGCCAGCATCAACTACTTTTTCCTGAAGCCGTGGGATCCGCCCGCCGAACACTTGTATCCGCAACTGGACGACTTACTCGATGACTGGCAGGCATCGTTCCATCCGCCATTTCAAGGGATCCGGGTGTTGGGCACTCGCTGGTCGCCGCGATCGTATGAGTTGAGGGACTTCCTGGCTCGGAACCACGTGCCGTATCAGTGGATGGACGTCGAGCTTTCCGCCAATGATCCGGAAATCAAGCACCTTCTGGAAGCTCTGGGTCCGGAGGCGAACAGTCTCCCTATAGTGCTCTTTCCCGATGGAACCAAGCTTCTTGAGAGTGTACCCGCGGACGTCGCGCAGAAGGTCGGGCTGCGGACGCGCGCCCAAACCAGCTTCTATGACCTGGCCATTGTGGGTGGGGGGCCGGCCGGTTTGGCGGCTGCCGTGTACGGAGCTTCCGAAGGTCTGCATACGGTGATGATTGAGCGGGAAGCGCCCGGCGGGCAGGCTGGCATGAGCTCCCGCATCGAGAACTATCTTGGATTTCCCACCGGGCTCAGTGGCGCCGATCTGGCGCGGCGTGCCGTAGTGCAAGCCCAGCGTTTCGGAGTGGAAATCCTGGCTCCGCAGGAGGCTGTTGAGGTCCGCACGGAAGGGCCCTACCGCATCATCAAGCTGGCGGACGGCAACGAGCTTTCGTGTCACGCTCTGATGATCGCTACCGGGGTGCAGTGGCGTCGACTTGACGCCCCGGGAATCGACAGGTTGCAGGGCGCAGGCATCTACTATGGCGGCGGCGCCACCGAGGCTCTGTCCTGCAAGGGCGAGATTGTCTATGTGGTGGGCGGGGCGAACTCGGCGGGCCAGGCGGCGATGAACTTCGCCAGATTCGCGGAGCGCGTCGTTATTCTCGTTCGCGGCGAGTCGCTGTCCAGCACTATGTCGCGGTACTTGATCGACCAGGTCCAGGAGACGCCTAACATTCAGCTGTGGACACATGCCAGCGTGGCTGAGGCGCACGGCGAAACCCACATGGAAGAGATTTCGGTGCTCTGTTCCGATACCAGCAGAATTGAACGTGTGCCGGCGAATGCAATGTTCATCTTTATCGGGGCATCGCCGCGGACGGACTGGCTGGCGGACCTGGTCGAACGGGACCAGCGCGGTTTCCTATTGACTGGGCCCGATCTTATTCGCGACGGGCAACGCCCCAAAGGCTGGACTCCCGACCGGGACCCTTTCTTGCTGGAAACCAACGTTCCCGGTGTTTTCGCGGTTGGCGATGTGCGGCACGGTTCTATAAAACGCGTGGCTTCCGGAGTCGGCGAAGGGTCGGTGGCAGTACAGTTCATCCATCAGTATTTAAGCAAGGTGTAAATGGTCGAAAAATCGGAGTTACTTCGCGTTCCGGCATTCGCCGATCTGCCCGAGGACCAGATTGCCTGGTTCCTCAGCCAATCGGAAGAGATGAATCTCAAGGCGGGTGACGTCTACTCACGTCAAGGTGACCCAGCCGATGCCATGTTTGTGATTCTTGAGGGGCAGCTTCAAGGGCGCGGCGAGCTTGGGGGAGAAACTTTTGTCTTCAACTTGGGCCCCGGCGACGTTACTGGAGTACTGCCGTTTTCGAGGATGAAGCAGTTTACAGTGAACGGGCGAGCCGAGACGGACAGCCGCGCTCTACGATTTCCTGCCTCGCTATTTCCAGATCTGGTGCAGAAAATGCCAGAGCTCACCAAGCGTCTCGTGGGCCTGATGTCCGACCGGATCCGTGAAACCACCCGGCTCGAACAACAGCGCGACCGGCTGGTTTCTCTGGGCAAGCTCTCGGCGGGACTAGCGCATGAACTCAACAATCCGGCTTCTGCTGCGAAACGCGCCGCCAGCCAATTGCGCGACATTCTAAAGAAAATCAGGGATGCGAGTCTCGAGCTGGGAAGAAGCGACCTAACGCCCGCACAGAAATCGGAAATTGAAAAACTGGAAGCTTCGTTTATACAGCAAGATGTCGTTCCGCCGGATGCGCTGACCATCAGTGACCTGGAAGACCAGATTGATTCTTTATTGCGCAGTCATGGACAGAACGACTTATGGATGCTGGCGTCGGCGCTGGCGCGACGGAGTATTAAGCCGGAAGTCCTGGAATCGCTGTTCGCGAACTTCGATGGGAAGACTGCCCGGGCCGCGTTGGTAAGGATCGCGGCTTCGGCGGAGATCGCGAGTCTGGTACACGAAATCGAGAGCAGTACTTCGCGGATATCGGACTTGGTCGGTGCAATCAAGGAATACACCCACATGGACCAGGCGCCGGTGCAAAACGTGGACATCGTAAGGAGCCTGGAAACCACGCTTACGATCTTGAACCACAAGTTGAAACTGGGTGTGACGGTGCACCGCGACTATCAGCGCATTCCCCTTCTCGTGAATTCGTTTGGCAGCGAGCTCAATCAGGTCTGGACCAACATCATTGACAATGCCATTGACGCAATGGGCGGAAAGGGAGAGCTACGGGTTCGCACCTATCGGGAGAGTATTTGTGTCGTAGTCGAGATCGGCGACAACGGCCCCGGGATTTCACCGGGTGTCGAAGCGCATATCTTTGAGCCTTTTTTCACGACCAAAGCAGTTGGACAGGGGACGGGCTTAGGCCTGGACACGGTCCAGCGAATCGTGAAGAAGCACCAGGGAAATATTCAGGTTTTTTCCAAACCCGGTGACACGCGTTTTCAGGTATGGCTCCCGTTAGCGGAGGCCCCGTCCTAATGTGCTGTCGCATGCGGCCAAGATGCCAGATCCGGTGCCACTTACGAAGGGCGCTCGGAACGCGACGGTGGCTGACTTCGACAACATTCTCCTGGCCAGGCGCGCCTGAAGAGCCGAAGTCGAGACAAGAGAAAGCCAGAGTTCGTTGCCCGGCTTGCTGAGTCTCTTTTCTAACTCGGGGATGAAGCCGCGGCGGTGGCTGAACTGCCCTGCGACAATGTCTCAATGACGAGGCGGACATCCTTGCTCTCAGCCTGCTGAATAATCTGTAGGCCGTCACCGCCGATAGGGCGGCTGGCGTTGTCATAGGACTGCTGAACAATCGCGTCCAACGCGGAGACTACATCGTTGATGGTTTGCACACTCATACAGTACTGATGAGAGACAGAGTTTTCGTCTTAGCTTTCGACAGCCAATACTATAAAGCATGATTGGATTCCAAGGCTTACTTCCTTACTTGGCGGAGTCCACAGCCTGGGGTTGCAAGCCCATCCTTGGCACCGAAGCACCCTTGCCTTCTTAATGTCCTTAGTTGTTGCCCGCCGCCGCTCGGAAGCGGCGGTTGAACCAGTTTCAGATCCCTACGGACCTGAAGTGTAGGTGTATTGGTTGTTCAACCACTGGACTCCAACATACGAGTACAGGGTCACGTAGATCTGGCTGCCGTCCGCCGGCAAACTGTACACCGTCGTCGTCAGTACATTGCCCAGATTCCCCGACTGATAGTAGTTGTTTCCGCCCACGGTGCTCCCGACATCCATCCAGTATGCCATGGCCCCTGAGCCCGCGCTCCAGGTAAACGTGGCAAAGTTGCCGCTTAGCGTCGAACCCGGAGTCGGCGTCTGCATGATCCCCAAGGCGCTCCCCGCGTTGTACGCCGTATAGGTGTAACCCGTAGTCAGCCACTGTCCACCCACCAGAGACCACAGCGTCACGTACACCGGAGTGCCATTCGTCGGTAAACCGTTGACCGTCACTGTTAGTACATTGCCCAGGTTGCCAGACTGGTAGTACTGGTTGCCGCCAACCGTGCTCCCGACATCCACCCAGTAGGCCGACGCACCCGCGCCCGCCGTCCAATCGAAGGTCACGCTGCTGCCGTTGAACGTCGAACCTGGAGTTGGGGTGGTCATTACACCCTGCGCCCCACTCCCGCTGAACGCCGTGTAGGTGTAAGAGTTGCTCAACCAAGTTCCCCGCACCAGCGAGTACAGGGTCACATAAACCATGCTGCCATTGGTGGGCAGTCCGCTTGCCGAGGTGGTCAAAACGTTGCCCAAGTTGCCAGACTGATAGTACTGGTTACCTCCCGGAGTGCTCCCGGCATCCAGCCAGTACCCCGTAGCGCCTGTGCCCGCCGTCCAAGTGAAGGCTACGCTGCTACTACTCAGGGTCGAACCAGGAGCCGGTATCGTGATCACGCCTTTGTTGCTGGCATTGTTGTAGGCCGTGTAGGTGTATTGGTTGTATACCCACTGACCGCCGATCAGCGAGTACATAGTCACGTAAACCGTGCTTCCGTTGGTGGGCAAGCCGCTTACGGTGGCGGAGAATGTAGTCGTAGGCAGGCTCTGGGACTGATAGTACTGATTGCCACCAGCACTGCTTCCCACATCAATCCAGTAGGCTGTGGCCGGGGCACTGGCTGACCACTGGAAGGTCACCGTGGAGCTGGTCAAAAGGGACTTGGGACTCGGGCTTTCCACCATCGCCGATTCCGAGAAAGCCGTGGAATTCAGCAATATTGATACGTTGTCGCTCTTGTAGTTTGCTACCGCCAGGTCGAGCTTGCCGTCGCCGTTGAAGTCCCCCACCGCCACCAAGCGGGAACCTGAGTCCGCGCCGAAGTTCGCCGCCGCCTGGAAGGTACCGTCGCCGTTGCCCAGGAGCACGCTGACGTTGTTGGTATTCTCGTTTGCCACTGCCAGGTCGGGTATGCCGTCGCCGTTGAAGTCCCCCACCGTGACTGAGTTGGGAGTTGTACCCGCGGCGTAAGTCACCGGCGCCAGGAAGGTGCCGTCGCCCCTGCCTAGGAATATGGCAACGCCACCACCGACCGCCAGGTATGTCACCGCCAGGTCGGGTATGCCGTCGCCGTTAAAGTCCCCCACTGCCACCGAGGTGGGATCTGTACCCACGCTGTAGTTGACCGCTGCCAGGAAAGTGCCGTCGCCCTTGCCCAGGAGCACGCTGATGTTGTTGCTATTGAGGTTTGCCGTCGCCAGGTCGGGTATGCCGTCGCCGTTGAAGTCCCCCACCGCCACCAAAACGGGTTCTGAGCCCGTGCCATAGTTCACTGCCGCCAGGAAGGTGCCGTCGCCCTTGCCTAGGAGTACGCTCATCGTGCCGCTATACCAGTTTGCCACCGCCAAGTCGGGTATGCCGTCGCCGTTGAAGTCCCCCACCGTCACCCAGTAGGGCTCTATGCCCGTGCCGTAGTTCACCGCCGTCTGGAAGGTGCCGTCGCCCTTGCCCAGAAGCACGCTCACGTTGTTGCTGCGGCCCCCACCGTTTGCCACCACCAGATCGAGCTTACCGTCACCGTTGAAGTCCCCCACCGCTACCGAGAAAGGCTCTATGCCCGTGCCGTAGTCCACCGCCGTCTGGAATGTTCCGTCGCCATTGCCTAGGAGCACGCTCACGTTGTCGGTAATAAGATTTGTCACCGCTAGGTCGGGCTTGCCGTCGCCGTTGAAGTCCCCCACCGCCACCGACCAGGGCTCTGAGCCCACGCCGTAGTTCACCGCGGGAAGAAATGACGCTGGAGGAGGAGATTGCGCCCAGACTGCATTCAAGCAAACGACTAGGGTGATGACGACGCCAGTCGAGCGAGCGAAGATGTATCCAGCGCGGAACAAGGTCGTCGCGCCTTCGTGCAGGTCACATGCGCCAGTTCTCATGGTTGGGAACCTCATTTTCCTGAGTGCACAATGCGCCCCTTAGCCTGTGCGATCAATACTCAGGAGATCATTTAGAGGTAAGTTTTAGGTCAGCGGCTAAGCGGCTCAAAAGCCAAGAGTTACACCCAGATGTCATCACGAAAATCTTGCGCCGGAGTCGGCATTATGTGATCCCGCGCAACTTTCCTGCCCTTAGGATCTGCAGCAAGAATAGAGAATTGCCAACATCGTTAGTTATCAACCAGGGGACGCGGCGAGTAGCGCTCTTCCCTCAAGGTGCGCGCCGCATCGCGCATCTACTGCCGCTCGGCACTGTTGTCCAGCGCATCGTTGTGTTGGGCCCTTGTTTTCAAAACCGTTTCTTCTGAGCTCGTTTTGTCTGCTTTACTGGGAGTGGTCCCTGTTATTTAGTTGTCGGAGGCTCGCTTCCACTCGAGCCACATCCCCAGCATATCTGTTATCACCTTGTGACAGCTTCCGGACGAGGCTCAAGGCCTCTTGATAATGAGCTCGGGATTCTTCGATCCGAGTCTGGTCGGCCTCCACGAACGCCAAATCGTTGAGGGCCATCGCCAAGTACGGTAGGTACGCGGCCGGATTCTGCTGCGCCAATTGGCGGCGAATCTGCAAGGCCTCCTCATAATGCCGCCGCGCCTCGTCCATCCGGTTCTGGAGTCGATCCACTCTCCCCAAATTGCTCAGCGTCATCGCCATGTCCGGCAGGTACACAGCGGGATCCTGCTGCGCCAGTTGCCGGTCAATCTTCAAGGCCTCCTCATAGTGCTGTCGCGCTTCCTCCATCCGGTTCTGGATTGCATCCAGACGCCCGAAGTCAGTCAGCGTCATCGCCAAGTCGGGCAGGTACGCGGCGGGACTCTGCTCCGCCAGTTGCCGGTCAATCCTCAATGCCTCCTCATAGCGCTGGCGCGCCTCGTCCATCCGGTTCTGGGTTGCGTCCAGGAAGCCGTACTCATTCAGCGTCATGGCGATGTTCGGCAGATATTTCGCGGGATCCTGCTCCGCCAGTTGCCGGTCGATCTTCAATGCCTCCTCGTAGTGCTGGCGCGCCTCATCCGTCCGGTTCTGGAGTCGATCCACGGACCCCAGGTTGTTCAGAGTCGCCGCTAGGTATGGCAGGTACACGTCGGGATTCTGCTGCGCCAGCTGCCGGTAAATCGCTAGCGCGCCCTCATTGTGCTGACGGGCTTCGTCCGTCCGATTCTGCAGTCGATCCAGGTTCCCCAGATTGTTCAAGGTCCTGGCCATGTCCGCCATATATACGCGTGGGTTTTGCTGCGCCAGTTGCTGGCGCAGTTCCAAGGCCCGCTCGAAATGCCGCCGGGCTTCGTCCATTCGCTTCTGCTCTGTACCGGCGTTCTCCAGGTCATACCGGGTCATCTCAGAATCGGGGTGCATCAGCGCAATCCCGAAGGCGTTATGCGCCAGCGGACTTTCCGCGCCCGCCAGCGTGTTCGACCACAGGTCGTAATCGCTGTCCCAATAGCTCATCTGGCGGTGAGTGACGCAGCCCAGCGCTGCCAAAACACTCACTGCCGGAATTACCAGCCAAACGGTGCGAACTTTTTTCGCCTCCGCCAAATCGGCAAGACTCCAGGCAATCACTACGAAGATTCCGATCAGCGGGACGTAGGCATAGCGATCGGCCATGGCGTACTCTCCCACCTGCACCAGGCCGATAACTGGGACCAAAGTGCCCAGAAACCAGAACCATCCTACCGGCAAGTAGCGCTTGCTGCGAAAGGCTACTACGAGCGCCGTGATAGTGATCAAAACGAGCGCGGATAGAATCCATTGCCATGCCGGGAGGGCGGTTACAGAATGGGGATAGAACGCAAGCCGCGCCGGCCAGATCGCTTTCCACAGATATAACCCATAGGCCACGATGGCATTCTCGATTCGAATGCCGAGGGGAAGCTCTTGGAAGGTACGCTCTGCAACTCGCTGCGCCTTTAGCGTGATCCATGCGCTTGCGGCCGAGAGAAAGAGTAACGGGATTTTCTCCAGCAGCAGCCTCGAAAATCCCATCCCCGGCACGCCCTCGGAGGTTGCCCGGCCGCTCCCGGTTCGATCCAGCGGCGCTCCATTCAGCGGCGTTCTCTCCAGCGGCCAGTAATCCAGCAGCAACAGGACAAAGGGCAGCGTGATGACCATCGGCTTGGCCATCAATCCCGCCGCAAACAGCGCCGCTACCAGCAGATACCGCCGCCAATCCGGCTTCTGCGCGTACCGGCCATAAGCACCGATCGCTAACAACAAGAACAACGTGCTCAGAACGTTCTTTCGTTCTGCTACCCACGCCACCGACTCAACATTGATCGGATGCAGAGCGAACAGGACCGCTGCCAGCAAGCTCGCTCCCACGCGCTTTGTACCCCATGCCAACAGCAGAAATAACAGCACCGCATTCAGAGCCTGAATCAGTACGCTGTCCAAATGATGGCCGACCGGATTCAAGGCAAAGAGTTGATAGTCGAGAGCATGGGAGAGCCAGGTCAGCGGATGCCAGTTCGCCGCCTCCGTGGATGCGAAGGCCCACTTGATCGTGTTCCAGGACAAGCCACCATGAATGTGGGAATTTGCGACGACGTAATCGTGATCGTCCAGGACGACAAATGAGTGCCCAATAACCGGGCTGTAGAGCGCGATCGTCACGCCCGCGATCAGGACGCAGAGAACGATATTCAGCTTCTTGCCGGCGAGCAATGGCTCCCTCCCCGAAGGTTTCTTGGAAGTCGGCCTCTTACGGATTTGGGAGCTTGTTTTCGAGGGAGTTTTGGCGCGGCTCATTTCGTCTAGCCGATTGTAAGTCCTTGGACGACTTCAATGGTGTCATCTGTTCTAATCGCGCAAAGCCACTCTTACTGCGTGTAGTGGCATTGCGCGCCCGAAACCTTCGAGTCCACGTAGTCGAAGGGAATGCTCCAGTTATAGTCCTTATCGTCGCTATACTTGGCCGGAACTGGCGGCTTAGTAGCTATCCCAGTCTTGAAAAGGCTCGGCATGGTAATGCCAAAGGTAAAACATCCCTTCAGCGGGCAATCGATATCCTTAATCGCCCAGGAACAGACTGAGGAGTCGGTACAGTCTGTGTTGGGTGCACACTGGCACTGGCTTCCGCTGGGCGCGCAGTAGGTGGCTGGCTGGCAGAACTTGGGCTTGTCGTTGGCGAACTCCATCTCGTAAGCAGCTTTACTCGTCGCAGTCAGGCTCAGGCTCACACGTATCGTCACCAGCCCGGTGCCGCCGTCGTTAAACTTCCTATCGTCATAGCTGACCGAGAGGAATTGCGGATCGCTGTCGGCGGGATTGAATTTATAGTCCTGGTTCTCGAGGATCACCCGGAACTGCTTGACCGACCCTTCCACCATGGCCTTGTTCAGTCCGTAACCCACAAACATCTGATAGGTCTGGTCCAGGCTCGGCGTGGCATAGATGAAGTACGTGTAGTAAGTCTGGTTGGGCTGGTAGATATTCAACTCCGTGGCACCGCTCATCAGCTGTGTCTGCAAGCTCGCCTGATCGTCGATGTAGTACAACCCGTGATTGACGGTCAGGGTGCTGCGCTGCCCTGTCGCCTGCCCCATCAGGCGGATTGCGGGTCTCAGGAATTTGGGATCGCCGGTGTACTTGGTCCACTCCG
>Ga0302326_10024084_pt1 | contig 12385 bp, 8 predicted proteins | sample Palsa_T0_3_FD_202264 | JGI IMG/M metagenome (GOLD analysis project Ga0302326, IMG submission 202264) | Peat permafrost microbial communities from Stordalen Mire near Abisko, Sweden - Palsa_T0_3 | ecosystem: Environmental > Terrestrial > Soil > Palsa > Peat permafrost | place: Sweden: Abisko...
GCCCGGCGGTCAACATCACCAGGCCTCCGCCGAGCACGGGGCGCACGCCGAAGTGACTCACGAGTTTGCCGGTGCGCGAGGCGACCAGCATGATCATCAAGGTCATCGGCAGGAAGATCAGGCCGGTGTCCAGCGGCGAGAGATACAGCACCTGCTGCAGGTACAGCGAGCTCACGAACCACAGCGGGAACAGCGACGCGCTGAACAGCAGCACGATGTTGTTGGCGATCCGCAGCGGCTTGGTCAGCTCCTTGAAGGGGATCAGCGGTTCAGACGCGAAACGCACCTCGATCACGCCGAACACCCCGAGCAGGACCAGGCCCGCGACGATTGGGCCGAGCGCGGCAAACGTGTCCAGGCCCGCCAGGCCCGCTTCGACGATCCCGAAGACGAGCACGATCTGCCCGATCGTCAACGTCAGCGCGCCCGCAAGGTCAAAGCTGCGCTCTGATCCCCTGCGGCGCTCGCTCACGACCGCATAGGCCACGATCGCGGCCGCGATCCCGATCGGGGGGTTGATCAGCAGCACCCAGCGCCAGCTGAGGAATTCGGTGATCAGGCCCCCAAACAGCATTCCAGCGGCGCCGCCGAGGCCGTTCATCGACGCCCAGGCGCCGATCGCGCGGTGCAGTTGCGGGCCCGGCGCGAACGACGAGGTGATGATCGCCAGCGAGCACGCCGCCATCAGGGCGCCGCCCAGCCCCTGCGCGGCGCGCGCGACCACGAGCAAGCCGCGATCCGGTGCGAGTCCGCCGGCGAGCGATGCGAGCCCGAACAGGAGCAGCGCGATCACGAACATCCGCCGCTGGCCGAAGTGGTCGGCTGCCCGTCCGCCGAGCATCAGGAAGCCCGCGAACGTGATCGAGTAGGCGTCGACGATCCACTGCAGTTCCGGCGCCGAGAAGCCGAGGCTCGACTGAATCGACGGCAGCGCCACGTTGACGATGCTCAGGTCGAGGATCACCATGAACTGCGCCACGCAGCAGACGACCAGCAGCCACGCCAAGCCTGAGCCCTCCGGCCGGCGCCTCAAACGCCTGGTAGGCTGGAGCCCGCCCCGTGAGAAGAACGCCACTTACCGCCATCCTAACGCTCGTGGCTGTCCTGGCGAGCACTGTCGCAGTGGCGGGATGCGGCGGCAAAAGCGGGGGCTCGTCCACGACAACGACGACGACCAGTCCCACGACGACCACCACGACCACGACGACCACCACGACGACGAAAAAGCACAAGTCCAACCCGAACTACTGAGCGGCCTGACCGCCTCCTCGAAACGGATCGATCTCATCCCGACGGCCCGGAGCTCGGGAGCGAGGCCGCGTAGCTGACCACCCGCACCGTCTTTGAGGTGCCGAGCGTTGCTCCGCTCGCGTCGAGCGCCTGCACCGCGACCCTGGCGTACTTCTTGGGGAGGGTCGTCGAGCTTTCAAAGCCACTGGTCGGGATCGTGGCCTGTGCGGTGAGCGATCCGCTGGCGCCGCCCGCAAGCACGCGCCAGGACGACACTTCCGTGGCACCGTTCCAGCTCGCGTGCACGATCGTCTCTTCGCCTGTGTTGTTCAGGTCCGCGAGCACCGCCGGCGGGCTTGACGGACGCCCACTCCAGGGGAAGCGGAAGGCACGATAGAAGGACATGTCAAACGGCATGTTGGCGTCAAACAGCAACGAGCCGCTGCTGGCGTACTCGCTGAGCGCCGGCACACCACCGTAGCCCACTACGGTGTTGCCGTCGGCCAGCGTCTGCATGTTGCCCTGGCTGGCCGCGAGCAACGGCGGGTCTGTGTGCGTGTAGGACGAGACGAGATGGGCTTCGTGTGTCTTGAAGTCAAGTGCAATACGCACGGCGCGCGACTGCGAATGGATCGGCGGGTTCGAGCCATCGTCGAAGAACGTGACGTCTCCGTTCGACAGGATGCGACCGTCGTGCTGCCACGCCGTTTCGGTGCCGGGCCCCATCTTGAAAGAGCTCTTGAGCCCACCGAGTCGCCACAGGATCTTGCCGCTGCCGCCTTCCAGCTGATAGCCGGCCCAGGTGCTGCGCGCCGAGATGAAGATGTTCGCGGATTGATTGGAGTCCCCACCCTCCACACCGATCGAGTTGAGGTGAAAGTAATCCCAAGGCGTGGCGTCCGTCGGGACTTCGACTTCGGACTCCGCCGCGCCGACGTGGTCGAGGCTGTGCCATTCCCAGCGCACGAGGCCCGTCTTCATGTCGATCTCCTGAATCGCCGTGTCGACTATCGCCCCGCGCGAGGAGCCTTTGATCGAGCTGAGGTCGCAACGGATCGGGTTGTACGCGGTCGTGTAGGAGATGTCCTTCGGGGCGATCTGAAAGTCGTGCAGGTCCGCCTTCAGGCCGTTGCCGCCGGCGACCCTCGCGACCGTCTGGTAGTTCGAGCTCATGACGATGTCTTCGCCCTGGCCGAAGCCCAGCGAGAGCACGCGCCCCTTCCACCACGTAAGGGCCGGCCGGCCTTCATATGTCTGCTCGTTCAGGTCCTCCGCCGATTCGCCGCTGGGCAACTTGTCGAACCACACAAGCCGGCCCTGCGGCGTATAGATCAGCGGCCCGTACTGACCCGGACCGGGCCCGTTGGTCGTGAGGATGTCACCCGCCGCGGGATCGCGGTCCGGCACTGTGACGGTCAGGATCGGAGCCTGGACGCCGGGCATCGTGTCGAAGCTCTGATAGTCGGCCGGCGCCGCGGACGGGTTTCCGAACTCCGGGGCGCTCGCCGTCGGATAGGGGGTGTCGACGCGGAACCGAAATGCGATCGGCTTGCCGCCACCGGTCGTACCACCTGCAGCGCTGCCCGCCGCGCCGTCGGCCCCGCCGATCACGGCTTGCACGAACACGCGCTCGCCGGCGTCGAACGGGGTGTCGGGCACGAAGCTCGCGCCGTCGCCCTGCGAGTAGGCCTCCAGGAGCCCGACGTGAGCGCCGCTCCGCTCGCCCACGACCGAGATCACGTGGATCCGCGCGGCCGGCACGCCCAGGAAGCTGATCTGCGTCGCGGGGTTCGCCGTGTCGGTTTCCGGCGCCGGCGAGACGTCGACTCCCAGCCCCTCGAGCTTGGCGCTGTGATCGAGCGTGGCCGGCAGGCACGCCGGCGAGACACCGCTCTGCGCCGAGCCCCGCGAGCCGGATCCGCCGCAGCCGGCCAGCACGACCGCGGCCGCGACCAACGCGACGAGGACGACCAACACGACGATGAGCCCGTTCCGTTTCATTCAGAGTCAACCCCGCGGCTCCGATGCGGAGCAGACCGTCGAGTCGAACGTGCACGATACCGCCGCAAACCGCGCGCTTCCGGCGCGGGGCGGTGCGATCTTTACCAACTTCTTCGCCGGCGCAGCACAGAACCAATGGCGCCAAGGCGCCGTGGACGCGACATAATGGGACGATGGGAAGAGCTTGGATCGCGATCTTCGTCGCCGTGCCGGCCCTCGCGGTGGCGCCCGCCACGGCGCTCGCCAAGCGTCACGTGAGTCACGTAAACGTCACCTCGACGCGGGCGTACGTCAAGGCCGACTTCACGCTGGTGTCCACCGCCAGGAGCAACCTGAAGACCGGCGAAGCGGCGCTGGAAGAACTACAAAGTAAGCTCGGCGCCGAATGTCCCGGGGCCGCCACGGCGTCGCCCGAGAACGAAGCCGCCGAAAAACTCAGCAACGAGGTGATCGGCGCGATGTCGACCGTCTTCATCCGCGCCGATGCTCAAGCGGTGGAAACCTTCGCCACAGAGGTCGCCGGCCTGCGCTGGAGCAACCAGAAGCTCACGCACAAGGTCTCCTCCTACGCGGCCAAGCTGAAGGCGCTGGCCGTGCTCGCGATGCCGAATGTGTGCGGCGATGTGAGCGCGTGGGCCGCGAGTGGCTATCGCACGCTCCCCGCGAGCACCACGCAGTTCGACCAGCAGTTCAGCGCCCAGGACGTGGGGATCGGAGAAGTGCCGGCACGGCTGCTCGCTCCTTACGAGAGCGCAGGCGAGCGGGCGACGCTGAGGCGTACGACGCGGTTCGAAGAGGAACTGGTCGAAGCGGAAGCGAGAGCCGTCGAACCGTGGGGAAAGATCCTCAACGCGCTCGACCTGCAGCCGTAGCCCGGGCGGGGGCCAGCGCTCGGTTCAGGCAACTGCGTTCAGATAGGCGCCGGCACCGGCGAGCCGGTCATCGCCCCAGAACAGCTCACGATCGATCGCGACCGTGGGAACTCCGATGACTCCCAGCCCGTGCGCCGCATCGGTCGCCTGACGCAACGCTTGCTTGATCTGTGGGTCCTGCGTGGCCGTCTCCAGCTCACGCCGATCCAAGCCGGCGCGCTCGCCGACTTCCAGAACATGGGCGACGACGCTCAGGTCGAGCCCACGCTGGAACGCGTCGCGGAAAGCCTGTAGCGCGAACTCGCGCCCGCGCTCGACCGTGAAGGCGAAGGTGACCGCACGCATCGCCGTCAGGTAGTCGCTCGGCCAGGGGTCGGGCCAGCGCATCGGCGGTAGTCCGTAACTGTGGGCACGGCGCTCGACCTCGGCCATACCCGCCCGCCGGCGCTCCTCCTCTCCCAGCGACCAAGAGCTCCTCCCCGTATGCCGGAACAGGCCCCCCAGCAGCACCGGCTGCCACTCGATCGGCTCGGCCACCAGCGTGTGCAGTCGCTCGGCGGCGAGATACGCATAGGGCGATCCGAGGTCGAAGTAGAAGGTCGCGTTGGGCATCGGTCACCTCTCCCGGAATGTGGCTCTGAGTCTGTCGCCTGCGCGCTCAGTCGCCGGTGGGCAGATCCCCGACTTCGGCTCGCCGCGCCTATCGCGCATCGCGCCACATCGCCCACATCTTGGGGCCGCGCGGCATGCGCAGCTCGGCGGTGACGCGGAAGCCATGGCGGGCGTAGAAGTCGATGTTGCGCTCCTTGGAGGACTCCAGATAGGCGCTGACACCGTCGGCGTCGCACTGCTCGAGCACGGGCCTCAGCACGGCCGAGCCATGACCCTGACCCTGAGCGGACGGGTCGGTGCCGAGCATTCCGAGGTACCAATGGGACGGGTGGTGGGGGTGCTTGCGCTCCATGTTGATGAAGCCGGCAGCGACCATCGGGGCGCGCGCGAGCAGGCGGGGGTGCAGCATCGAGCGGGCGATCGCGATGTCCTCGCGAGGCGTCGTCTTCCAGCGCTCAGGCGGCGCCCACAGCGCGGCGCTCGAGAGCTCGGGCGTGGTCCAGACCTCCTGGTGGGCGAGCAGCTGACGCAGGCGCGTGGCCTGAAAACGCTCGAGCAACTTCGGGCGCAGACCATCCGGCCTGCACGACCAGATCGCCACCGGATCGTCGAAGAACGCCCGCGCGAGCATCCGCGCGAGCGCCGGCACGTCCTGGAGCGTGGCTCGACGCATGACGGTCGGGGTGCTCACCGCCTCAGGATGACACGTGGTAGCTATTTCTACCTCTTCTTCTTCACCGGAAGGTATTTCTTACGCGCCTGTTTTTCACACGCGGCCAGCAATTGTCAAGAGGACGAGGACTCCGAGAACCCCAGCAACAATCGGGTCGGCCATTTCCTTGACCACAGGGATTCTGTCGAAGACACCAAACCGGGCGTGCTTCGGTCTCCAGGATACGCCCACGGCTCGCTACTTCGGCATCTGACCAGAATGCCTGCGCACGGACAGATCGCCCGGAAAGCACGTGGAGGGGCTGTAGCAAACCGACCCGACCCGCCCACCCGACGCGGTATCGTTGCCGCGATGCGACGGGTGTGGGTGTGCGGGATTGTTGGTGTCGTTGTCGCCGTGCTGGCGCCCGCCGCCGCGCAGGCGACGCCGGCGGGGACGATCACCACCGTGGCCGGCGGCCCCGTGCTCGGCCCGGCGGCAGCGACGTCGGTGGGGATCGGGCCCACGGGCGTGGCGGCCGCGACGGTAGGCGGGAGGTCGTTCGTCTACGTGGCCGACGGGCAGAGCCACGTTGTCCGGCGGGTGGACGTCGCCGGCGGCGCCGAGCAGGTGGTCGCCGGCGGCGGGGGCGGCTTCAGCGGCGACGGGGGGCCGGCAGTCGGCGCCGGGATCGCCAATCCGGAGGGCGTCGCGGTCGACGGGGCCGGCGATCTCTTCATCGCGGACGGCGGCAGCGACCGCGTGCGCTTCGTGCCGGCGAGCACGGGGACCTTCTTCGGGCAGGCGATGACCGCGAACGACATCTACACGATCGCCGGCGACGGCACGAGCGGCTTCGGCGGCGACGGCGGGCCCGCGACGAGCGCCGAACTCGGCATCGCGCCGACCTTCGGGGGCGGGGGCGGCATCGGGGTCGACTCGCGCGGTGACCTCGTAATCGCCGACGCGAACAACAGCCGCGTCCGCTTCGTGCCGGCGAGCACCGGCACCTACTTCGGTCAGGCAATGACCGCGGGTGACATCTACACGATCGCCGGCACGGGCGAATCAGCCTCCTCCGGCGACGGCGGGCCCGCGATCGCCGCGAAGCTGCGCTCGCCCGACGCGGTCGCGTTCGATGCACATGGGGATCTCGCGATCGCCGACAACGGGGACGAGACCGTGCGCTTCGTGCCGGCGAGCACGAGCACCTATTTCGGGCAGGCGATGACCGCGGACGACATCTACACGGTCGCCGGGATCAGCGGCTCCTATGGCTACAACGGCGATGGCATCGCCGCGACCGCCGCCAAGCTGTACGTGCCGGGTGGGGTGGCGTTCGACGCGGCCGGCGACCTCGTGATCGGCGATGAGGCGAACATGCGCGTCAGGCTCGTGGCGACCGTGAGCGGCACCGCCTTCGGGCAGGCGACGACCGCGGGCCACATCTATACGGTCGCCGGCAACGGCGCGTTCGGGTCGACGGGCGACGGCGGCTCCTCGACCAGCGCGACATTGGAGTCTCCGTCCGCTGTGGCCGTCGATCAGGGCGGGGATCTCGTGATCGCCGACCCGGGCGGCCACCGCGTGCGCTTCGTAGCCACCGGCGCGGGCACGCTGTTTGGCCAGGCGATGAGCGCCGACGACATCTACACGGTCGCCGGCAACGGCACGGTCGGCTTCAGCGGCGACGGCGGGCCGGCGAGAGAAGGGGAGCTCGCCTACCCGGGCGGGGTGGCAGTCGACGCGCACGGCAACCTTGCGATCAGCGACTTCTCCGACAACCGTGTGCGCTACATGCCCGCCGGCTCGGGCACCTTCTTTGGTCAGACGATGAACGGCGGCGATCTGTACACGATCGCCGGGGATGGCACCGATGCGGACCTCGGCGACGGCGGCCCGGCCGCCAGCGCCTCCGTAAGCCAGACCGCACAGGTCTCCTTCGACACGGGCGGCGACCTGGCGATCGCCGATCGCTTCAACAACGCCGTCCGCTTCGTGCCGGCGAGCACGGGCATGTTCTTCGGGCAGGAGATGACCGCGAACGACATCTACACGATCGCCGGCAACGGCACGAGCGGGTCGACGGGCGACGGCGGGCCGGCGACGAGCGCTCTCCTCGACGAACCGGAGGGCACCCAGCTCGACCAGCGCGGCGACCTGGTGATCGCCGACACACAGAACCAGCGCATCCGCTTCGTCCCGGCGAGCAGCGGCACCTACTTCGGCCAGGCGATGACCGCCGACGACATCTACACGATCGCCGGCAACGGCACGTCCGGCTTCAGCGGCGATGGCGGCCCGGCGAGGAGCGCCGAGTTGAAGTTCCCCGGCGAAGTGGCGGTCGATGCGCAGGGCGGGGTCGTGATCGCCGACGAGGGCAACGGGCGTGTCCGCTTTGTCCCGGCGAGCAGCGGCACCTACTTCGGGCAAGCGATGACCGCCGACGACATCTACACGATCGCCGGCAACGGCTCCTCGGGCTTCGCCGGGGAAGACGGACCGGCGAGTAGCGCCGCGATCGGCGAATCCGGGAGCGTTGCGCTGGACGCCGCGGGCGACCTGGCGATCGCGGCCGGCCCGGACGACCGCGTGCTCTTCGTCCCGGCGAGCAGCGGCACCTACTTCGGGCAAACGATGACCGCCGGCGACATCTACACGATCGCCGGCAACGGCACGTCCGGCTTCAGCGGCGACGGCGGCCTGGGAACCACGGCGATGCTGGACGAAGCGGCGGGCGTCGCGTTTGACCCGGCCGGCGATGTCGTGTTCGCCGACAGCGGGAACGACCGCGTACGGATGGTGACGCTCATCGCGAGCCCCGCCGGCCAGCCGGCGCCCACACTCACGTCTCCGATCGTCCTCCCAACGCCGGTCACGCCGATTGTCGCGAACGCCAAGCAGTCCCATCGTAAGTGGCGGGAGGGCAACGCTCTCGCCAGGCTCGCGCGCAAGCAAAAGCTCCCACCGCTCGGCACGACGTTCTCCTTCACCCTCAACGAGCAGGCGAGGGTGGGCTTTGCGTTCACGCAGCAGTTGGGCGGGCGCAAGGTGAACCGCAAATGCGTGACGCAGACGAAGGTAAACCTCCGCAAGCACGCCTGTAAGCGCACCGTCACTCGGGGTACGCTGTCCTTCGCCGGTCACGCCGGAACGAACAAGGTCTCCTTCCAGGGCCGGGTCTCGCACTCGATCAAGCTCCGGCCGGGGACGTACACGCTGATCATCACAGCCACAAACACCGCCGGACAGCGCTCGAGGCCCGAGCAGCTCACATTCACGATCGTGAAGTAGCGCTTGGACTTCAAGCCGACGCGGGGACTCGAACCCCGGACCCCAACATTGAACATGGGGGGAGCAGGCTCCCCCCATGAACCCCCCACGTAGAAACCAAGCCGACGCGGGGACTCGAACCCCGGACCCCTTCATTACGAGTAGGTCCGGATTACCCCAGATTGGCTCTAGTAAGCCAAAGTTGGCTTATGAAAAAGTGCCTATTTGCGGGTTAGGTTCGACGCCTAGGGAAATCCTGGGGAAATCATGGGACCGCATCCCGAGCTCATTGGTCGATTCGAGCTCGTGGAGGTCAGTAGCCATGATGAGTACAACAGGAAAGCCCAGAGGACATCTGCAGGTCAAGGGCGGCAAGAACGGACGAAGGCGGACCTTCCACGCGTTTTGGTGGGACGCCGAGGGCAAGCACGGACGCTGTTTGGGCCCGGCCCACGTTAGAGACACGGGCCGCAGGACCGCACGGAAAGCAGTCATTTGGCGTGCCGGCGACGGTCCCAAGCCGACGCCCGGGCACGTCACGCCGAAGGAGGCCGAGGATCTACTGGACGACATCCTGCGGGAGGCCGAAGCCGGCGCGCGGACAGCGCCGCAGCCGGAGCTCGCGCACCAGCTCACGCTCGCCCTCGAACCAAACCGTCCCATGGCAACTGTGACCACAATCCGCCCTGTATCAGGGAATGCAACCCCCGCGTTCCTCGAGCGCTTGGAAGAGGAGATCCCAGCGAAGTGGTTGCGCGAGGTGGCGCGGCTCTACGCAGAGACCGACGCACAGCTCTCGGCGTAGCGGTCTCGCGCGCAAGTCCGCGCACGTATCGGCGGACCCGCATGCTCGCTCGCCTGCTGACCGCGAAGCGAACGGGGCGGGAAGCGTGTTCGCATGGCTGGCATCCGTTCTAACAACTATCGTCGCCCGCCTCCTAACCGTCATGGGAAGCTGAGATGCGCGGAAAGACTCCACTTCGACAACGATATGAAGCAGAGGTGCGAGCCCTCGCCGATTTGCGCGCGGATTTGACGGCGGCCGGCGTAGAAATCGAGCAGGTCGCCAGAGAGCTCCACAAGCGACGCCGAGCGATCGGGCTTCGGTACAAGCTCAGAACACCGGTGCGTGGCAAGCAGGGGCAGATCGCGATCTATCGCCGCAACCTGCGAAGATATGGCAACCCATTCGGACCCTCCGTGGTCTGGCTCCGGCGTCGCGGTCGGACTTGGGAAGAAATATGCGAAAGTGCCTCCCGCACCGACGGTCGCGATCTAAACTGGTAGAGCATGGTTTACCTCCAGGACGCCGATAACGCCTCAAGGCTCTCCCAACTCGACGGCAGCGGCGTCCGGCGGCTGTCGGCGGCACGGAGCCGCCTTCTCAAGAGGACGGTTGCCCGAAACGTGTCCGGGCATCTCGGTCAGATCGCCGACAAACCTGCGGCAGTCTACGTCGCGGGCGGGCGACTATGGCTCGCGATTGACGATCAGCCATGGTTGCTCGACGAGTTGAGCGCCAAGGTCGATCAAGCAGACCTCGGCTACTCCGTTCAAATCTCGACACCCAGGCGCGACTATCGATTCTTCGTCGATGCCGCACCGTCCGATGCCGACACGACCCCATTCGCTGCTGTCGAGGACACCTCGTTCGGGCTGTGGGCCGCCCGGATCATCGAGAATCGCGAGCGGCAGAACGTCCTTTTACAGGCGCTCGTCGATGCACCCCTCAACGAGGTTCCAGAGCACGCCGCGACGGATGCACATGAGCGCCCAGTGAACGTGAGGCACTCATGGGGACGGTCCACGCGGGCCACCAATCGCGATCCAAACCGCAAGCATTCGGCGGAATAGCACCGGACGTCTGGCGGCGGCGCGCCGCGCCCGCTCGCTCGCCGCTACGAGCGAGTCTGCCTTGTCCGCGTTGATCGCCACCGAGCGCGCAGCCGGACGCCTCTGAGCCCAAGCCGCCGCCAGCAGCGCTCACGGTTCGCGCTGCTGGCGCACAGCGCCAAAGCCCAAACAGACTACGGGTATGAAATACGGGGTGGGCTGTTGTCCGGTCGTGTTCGTAGGGTCGTTTGACCGGGACAGGGGCCCTTGTGGGAAGGACGCTTGTGGGCAGGCCGCCGTGCATTTGGGCTGCGAGCCCGTCAATGACTAGATGGCCGCCCCTGCGACTCACCCGGTTGGGCTGAGAGCCCGAATCCGTAGTTGTCGCTGCCCGCGGTGCCTTCCATCTCATATGTCCAGTTCGTGAAGAGGGGATGGTTTTCTCGTGCGGTTTTTTGGTTTGGATGTTCATCTCGATTTCTGCGAGGTAGCGGTCGCCGAGGGCGGCCGGGTCTCGCGCGTCGGTCGGATCGCGAGTACCCCGGAGGCGATCCGGGAGTTCGCGGGCAGCCTGAATGGCAGCGACCAGGTGGTGTTGGAGGCCAGCTGCGGCGCGATGATGATCGCCCGGCTACTGAGCGAGAGCTCGGTTGGGCGGGTGGTGGTGTGCAACGCGGCGGAGACGCGTGCGATCTCTCACGCCCGTGTGAAGTCCGACCGCTTCGACGCGGCGATGCTCGCCAAGCTCCTCTCGGCCGGGATGCTCAAAGCGGTGTGGGTGCCCGACGAGGCGACGTCCGCTTTGCGGCGGCGTGTCGCTCGCCGGGCGGGCCTGGTGCGGGCACGCACACGGGTGAAGAACGAGGTGCACGCGGTCCTCGCAAGATGTCTGATCGGCCGTCCCCCCGTGAGCGACCTCTTCGGCAAGAAAGGACGTGTGTGGCTGCTCGAGCAGCAGCTACCCGAGGAGGAGACCGAGACGGTGAGGAGCTGTCTACGCCACATCGATTTCCTGGGCGGCGAGATCACCGGCCTCGACCAGCGCATCGCCCAGCAGGCCCTCGCGTTCCCCGGGTTTCAGCGGCTGCTAACGATCCCCGGGGTCGACGTCGGGACCGCAGCGGCAGTGATCGCGGCGATCGGGGACATCACCCGCTTCCAGAGCCCCGGCCAGCTCGTCGCGTACTTGGGCCTGGACCCGAAGGTCCGCCAGTCCGGGTCAGAGCCGGCGCGCTACGGGCACATCTCAAAGCGCGGAGACCCGCAGGCCCGCTCGATGCTGGTCGAGGCCGCATGGATCTCGATCCGAAGCCCCGGCCCACTCAAGGCATTCGGCGAGCGCGTCCGTGCCCGCCGCGGCGCTCAGATCGCAGCGGTCGCCGTCGCACGCAAGCTCGTCGTGCTCTGCTGGCACCTCCTCACAAAGGATCAGGACTACGCGTTCGCGCGGCCGTCGCTGACCCGCCCAGAAGACCCGTCGCCTGGAACTCCTCGCCGGCGCTCCGCCGCTGCCACGCCGTCACGGCGGGCCGCCAGTCAGCCCGACGAGCAGCCAGCGCGCAGCCGAGCGCGCACTACAACAACAGGCCGAGCTCGCCTACCGGCGCCTTGTCGATGACTGGCGCACAACAGCATCACCGAAGGGTGGTGCGGGTGCGACACCGGGGCGCGCATCCAACAAGCCCTCGAAGGGCAAAGCCGCGCGGCAGGCCACAAGCCCCTGACGCCTGCGCTTCGCTACGTCAGTCACCCGCACCACCACAGAATCATCCCACTCCGAAGCACCCGGCGCGACGCCGCCGCCGATACTCGCCCCTGCGCCACGACACGCCCAGCGGCACAGAAAAAAAGCCAGTACCCAGTACCCAGTACAGACCATATGCACGACCCTCCGGGCGCCGTGCCAGCGCTG
>Ga0302326_10024086_pt1 | contig 12384 bp, 12 predicted proteins | sample Palsa_T0_3_FD_202264 | JGI IMG/M metagenome (GOLD analysis project Ga0302326, IMG submission 202264) | Peat permafrost microbial communities from Stordalen Mire near Abisko, Sweden - Palsa_T0_3 | ecosystem: Environmental > Terrestrial > Soil > Palsa > Peat permafrost | place: Sweden: Abisko...
TCCCCACATGCAGCGACCACTTCCAGCCCGGCTGGTAGGTCGCGCGTCCAATCGTCATTCCCCCAGCATGAACCATCTCGAACCTCCCCTTCTCAAAAGTCCGCACCTCATCTGGATGCTCGAACCTTTTCAAGATCACCTCGTACATGACTCCCTCCTGAGGATGCAGAAAAGAAAATATACCCCGATCAATAGTTAAAATCGTATTCTGACGGTTGACGACCCGAATCGAGGATAGCGGATGAACGAAAAAGAAGCCAAGATACTGGGCCCGTTAAAGAACTTCCTCGCCTAGCTTGTGATCGGGGGATTGACCGTGTCGGACGGACACTCCCTTCGGCAAGCTCAGGGCAGGCTCTGTCTGTCGCCTTTGACGTTGATCTCCGCCCGCGCAAGGAGTGAGACCGGGAAGGGCACGGCTTCAGCCGTGCCGCAAAGCAATCGCCAAACATTCCGGCTTCAGCCGCTGAGGGTGGTGAGCGCTGAAATAGAAAACGTCCCGTTCTGTCCCCGATTTCTTCGCACCACTGCCGGCTCCGTCGCTTTCATTGACTTGCCATAGCATCACCGCCTACCATTGCACGAGTCCATGATCGGTCAAACCATCTCGCACTATCGCGTTATCGAAAGGCTCGGCGGGGGCGGGATGGGCGTTGTCTATAAAGCCGAGGATTTGAAACTCGGCCGTTTCGTCGCCCTCAAATTTCTGCCCGATGACGTGGCGAAAGACTCGCAGGCGCTGGCCCGTTTCCAGCGCGAAGCCAAGGCTGCCTCTGCTCTGAATCACCCCAACATCTGCACCATCTACGAGATTGATGATCAGAGCGGGCAGGCCTTCATCGCCATGGAGTACCTTGAAGGCGTCACGCTGAAGCACAAGATTTCCGCCAAGCCATTGGAAATTGAAACCTTGCTGGATTTAGGTATCCAGATCGCAGACGCACTGGACGCGGCGCACTCCAAGGGAATCATTCATCGCGACATCAAGCCGGCCAACATTTTTGTTACCACGCGCGGGCAGGCGAAAATTCTCGACTTCGGTCTGGCTAAAGTCACCATCAAGCTGGAGAGCGGTGGCATGAGCGCCCCGACCCTCGACGTGGAAGATCATCTCACCAGTCCGGGCAGCGCGCTCGGCACGGTCGCCTACATGTCGCCGGAACAGGCGCGGGGCGAAGAGTTAGACGCGCGCACCGACCTGTTCTCCTTTGGCCTGGTTTTGTACGAGATGGCAACCGCGCGTCCGGCATTCTCGGGCGGAACTTCGGCCGTTATTTTCGATGCCATTCTGCACAAAGTGCCGGTCTCGCCTCTGCGCCTGAATGCTGAACTTCCCCCGGAACTTGATCGCATCATCAATAAAGCGCTGGAAAAAGATCCCGAACTGCGCTACCAATCTGGCGCCGAATTGCGTGGCGACCTGAAACGCTCGAAGCGCGATTCGGGCTCTGGACGGTCCAGCGCCGCTTTGCCCAGCGCGAGTGAGTTGCCTGCGGGATCATCGGCAAGCGGCACGGCGAAAATAGCAACGCCGCCCGCCAAATCATCGCGCAACAAATACATTGCCGTCGCGGCCATCGTTGCGCTCCTCGCGGTCGTCGCCGTGGCCGCGTACTACCTGCGCAATTCCTCTACTGGCGCAGCCAAAGTCACGCAGATCAGCCATTGGAACAAGCCCATGAACAGCGCGGTTCTGTCGCCCGACGGCCACACCGTCGCCTTCACCTCGCCGGTCGCGGGTTTCGACCAGGTGTTCGTAATGTTGGCTTCGGGAGGCGACCCGCTTCAACTCACCAACGACTCAGTTAGTAAATATGTGGAGGCTTTTTCGCCGGACGGTACCGAGATCTACTACTCCAACGACTTCACAGTAGAAGAGAGCTTCAGTGTACCCACCCTCGGCGGCGCCTCCAGCCTGGTCGCCTCCGGAATCGCCCTGGCGATCTCTCCCGATGGAAATTCTTTCTATTTCATAAAGGGCCGCCGCGGCGAAAATGCGGTCTTTCGCAAGCCCAAGGTCGGCCTCGGGGAAGAGATGATCTTTCACTCTCCGGAGAGCTCGTACCCGGCACACCTACTGCCTTTCCCAGATGGCAAGGACCTGCTGGTCACCACGGGAGATGATCAAGTACTGGGTTCTACAACGGTGACCTTCTACCGCGTCAATTTGGCCACTCACGCGTCCCAGAAAATCGGCGAACTATCCGGCAGCCCAACCGGCCTGGTCTGGAGTGATCCCGGCAAAACCTTCCTGTGCAGCCGCACCGTCAACGATGTCACCAATATCTGGGAGTACCGCGTGGCCGATGGCAACCTGAGACAGGTGACAACCGGCGCCGGTCCTGATCTCTCACCCATGCCCGCACCCGCCACCAAAGGAATTTATTTCGTCAACGGCAGGCGGTCGGGCTTTCTCACGGTTTACCATCCGCAGACCAAGCAGTCGTTCGACTTAACCAATGAAGAAGCCACTCAGCCCGCCCTTGCCTGGGATGGCCGCCACGTCATGTACATCACCCTTTCGGGCAACGCACAGCAGGGAGATCTCTGGGTTTCCGACATCGACGGAAACAACCGAGTCAAAATCACTTCCGGAACAGAGCTGATAACCGTTACATTTACGTCGGATGCTTCCAAGCTGGTGTTTGCAGCCTCTGAGGGTGGCAAGACAAAAATCTACATCGTGAAAACCGACGGCACCGGCCTTCGCCAAATTCCCTGGTCAGGAGCAAATGGCGGCTATGGGTCGTCCAGTGTCGATCCGAACGTTTTCTACCTGGGTGGTCAGGAGACCGACTTGGCCAAGACTTCCACCTGGAAAGTCGCCGCGGATGGCTCCAGCATCGAGAAGTTAGTGGACAATTGCGGTGCCGTCTGGGATTCATCGCCCGATGGCAAATACCTGCTCACGTCTCTAAACTCAGTCAGCGGATCGCCCGGTATCAGCGAATTCTCTTTGGCCGATCGCAAGTGCATCCCGCTGGTACCGGAACTGGCGACACTCATTGTGCACTTCTCCGCCGATGGCAAATCAATCCTTTACCTGGGCGCTTCGCATGGAGAGACGACGATCTATCGCCAGCCCTGGCATGACGGAAAGGTGACCGGGCCCGCCCAAGTGGCCCTCAAGCTCCCATTCGCATTCCGCCAGGGCTACTCGGGCAACGCGTACGACTTTTCCAAAGATCTTTCCTCGGTTGTCTACGCCCGGCCCGCCGGCCACGCTGACCTCTATCTTCTGAGCCAGAAGTGAACCTCGCGGCGAAATTGATAAAGACAAAGGCCACAACTCTCGTCGTGGCCTTTGTCTAATCCGTGCAAACCCGTGGCAAAGAAGTTAGTGCCGTCCCCCGCCAGGGCCGCCGCGTCCACGATCGCGCCCGCCGCCACCGGGACGTCCACCGCGCCCGCCGCGTCCACGATCACGCCCGCCGCCGCCGGGTCGTCCGCCTCGCCCACCGCGATCTCCGCCGTGCGGACGATCACCCTGAGGCCGGTCGCCGCTGGCCACATGCGCCACGCCGTCGCGATTAAAGTTCGGTTCGCCTTCGGCTTCTTCAGGGAAGTCGCCGCCGCCTTCAATCACCATCGTGCCCGTCACTGCCGGAACCGGCTCGCCCTCTGCCACCGCTGCCGCGGGTGCTCCTTCCGGACCACCGCCGCCGCCCATTTTAGCGCGCTGCTCTTTCAGAATCGCTTTGCGCGACAACCGGATGCGGTTGCCTTCAACCGCCAGCACCTTCACCAGCACTTGATCGCCTTCCTTCAACTCGTCGCGGATGTCACCAATGCGATGCTCCGCCACTTCGCTGATGTGCAGCAAACCGTCGGTGCCAGGGATGATTTCGACGAACGCGCCGAAATCCGCCAGCCGCGTTACCTTGCCTAAATATGTTTTCCCTACTTCCGCAGTCGCCGTCAGATCGCCAATGATCTGCAGCGCCTTCGCGGCCGATGCCTGATCGCTCGACGCAACCTTGACCAAACCGGAATCTTCCACATCAATCTTCACACCGGTTTGTTCCACGATGCTGCGAATCATCTTCCCGCCCGGCCCAATCAGGTCTCGAATCTTGTCGACCGGGATCTGCACCGTGTAGAAGCGCGGAGCGAAGTCGGAAATCTTCTCCCGTCCGGTGGAAATCACTTCTTCCATCTTGCCCAGAATGTGCAATCGCCCGCGCTTCGCCTGCGCCAGCGCCTCCCGCATGATCTGCGAAGTAATGCCGGCAACTTTGATATCCATCTGCAGCGCGGTGATGCCATCTTTCGTGCCCGCGACTTTGAAGTCCATATCGCCGTAATGATCTTCCGCGCCAGCTATGTCGGTGAGAATCGCATACTGCTCGCCTTCCTTCACCAACCCCATGGCAACGCCCGCCACCGGAGCCTTCAGCGGAACTCCCGCATCCATCAACGAAAGCGAAGCCCCGCAAACCGTAGCCATCGACGACGATCCGTTCGACTCGAGAATGTCGGAGACCACGCGCATCGCGTAAGGCCACGCCTCTTCCGTCGGCAGCACTCCCGAGATCGCGCGCTCTGCCAGCGCCCCGTGTCCAATCTCTCTTCGCCCCGCCCCCCGCATGAATGCAACCTCCCCCACCGAGAACGGCGGGAAGTTGTAGTGCAGCATGAAGCGTTTCTTGGCTTCGCCTTCGAAGCCTTCTAGGCGCTGCATGTCGTCGGAGGTGCCGAGCGTGGTGGTTACCAGGGCTTGGGTTTCGCCGCGGGTGAAGATGGCGCTGCCGTGGGTGCGGGGCAGGACGCCGGCTTCGATCCAGATTTCGCGGACTTCGTCGAAGGCGCGGGCATCGGGACGGCGTTTCTTCTCCAGCACTTCTTCGCGGAAGATGCGCTCGCGCAGAGTCTCGAAGTATTGCTTCAGCTTCGCCTGCGCTTTTTCGTCGTCCTCGGGGATTTCGGCTTGCAACTTTTTCTTCAGTTCCTTGACTAGCGTGTGGCTCTCGGCTTTGGGATGTTTCTTGGTGTCGAGCCGGTCGGAGAGGTCAGCGCCGACTTTCTTCATCAGCGCGTCGTAATACTTCTGATCGAATTCCGGGGGAATGACTTCCCTCTTCTTCTTCCCGGCTTTAGCGCGCAGGTCGTTGATGGCGGCGCAGATCTTCTTGATCTCGGTATGTCCGAACTCGATGGCTTCGACGACGATCTCTTCGCTTACTTCTTTCGCGCCCGACTCGATCATCACGATGCCGTCGGCGGTTCCTACCACCATGATGTTCAGCAAGCTCTCGCGCATCTCGTCATACGTGGGATTGATGATGAACTGTCCGCCGATCTGGCCGACGCGGACCGCGCCGATGGGGCCGAGGAACGGAATGTCGGAAAGGGTGAGCGCGGCGGATGCGCCGTTGATGCCGAGCACGTCGGGATCATTGTTAGTGTCGGCGGAGAGCACGAAGGCGATGACCTGGGTCTCGCACTTGAATCCGTCGGCGAACATCGGGCGGACGGGGCGATCGATCTGGCGGCTGGTGAGCACTTCGCGCTCGCTCATGCGGCCTTCGCGCTTGATGAAGCCGCCGGGGAAGCGTCCACCGGCATAGGTGTATTCGCGGTAATCGACGGTGAGGGGAAAGAAATCAATGCCCTCGCGAGGATCGGCGTTGGCGGTTGCGGTGGCGAGGACGACGTTCTCGCCTATGCGGACAACGGCCGCGCCGTGGGCCTGCTTGGCCAATTTTCCGGTTTCGAATGAGAGTTGTTTGCCGCCGGCGAGGTCGACTGTAACGGTACTAGCTTCTGGTTTCATGTTCCATCCTTATTGTGATCAGGAGGGCAGTCGTGCTTTTCCGTCTACGACTTCGATGTTGCGGGGATGGAAAAACGCGTTCAGCCATGGATAGGTGGCCGCCACGAGAGATGGGTTCCGAGATACGGTCGGAATACGTCTTCGATAATACGCACGGTGTGAATTGGCTCAGTGCTCGGCCGGCTTCGAGAGGAAGGCGGCGTTCTCAGATACGTTGAAGGGAACAATTTCCCAGGATTACTTTCCCAAGCCTACTTGCGGATGCCGAGTTTCCCAATGACCGTCTTGTAGCGCTCGGAATCGTATCTCTTGAGATAGTCCAGTAAACGACGCCGTTTACTGACTAGCATGAGCAGGCCGCGGCGCGAGCCGTGGTCCTTCTGGTGCGTCTTGAAGTGGTCCGTCAACTGGCCAATGCGTTCACTGATGATGGCGATCTGAACCTCGGGACTCCCCGTGTCAGTCGCGTGCGTCTGATACTGGTCAATGACGGATTTCTTTTGCTCTCTGGCTAACACTAACCTGGTGCACTCCTGTTCTGATTTTATCTTTGTGACTGGGATGAGGTTATCATGCGGCGGGAGGGGGTGTAAAGGCGGAGGACGGGGCAAGAGTTCGCGAACATGAGGCTGCGGTTCCGTTGGCGGAGAGATAAAGTTAAGATGGATAAACGATCAAGAGGTAGCTCTCGTGGAATTCGGCCCCTCCAATTCGGGGATCCTGTGTCCGTACTGCAACGAACGCGAAGTGGGGTCGGACGACCACATCTTCCTGGAAGCGATTGGGGGCCGTAGAACGATTCGAGCTTGTAAGCCCTGCAACGACCTCTTCGGACACAGCTTTGAGGGCAGTGCAGTGGCGACTTTCTTCCACCCCCTCATGATTCAGCTTCGTGGCGTTGGTGTGTCCGTGATCGATACAGGAATCAAGTGGAAACGAGCCTTTGTCGACGATTATGGAATGGTGTACAACGCCGTGCCGGAGAAGGACGGATACAAGTTTGAATCGACCAACGTTGTCGTAAATCGAGATAAAGCCAACCCAAGAACGTTTCTGCCTGTTCTCGGCGATGACCGTGTTGGCCGCAGGCAGATGAAACAGTTTCTTGACCCGTCCAAGTTTCGTCTGGTTTCGACTGAAAAAAGACTGGTCAATGTTCCGCAGGAACTGAAACTCGATTGGGGTTTTAGTCCCGACCTACGGCTCACGGCGCTCAAGATGGCGTTTGCTGTCGGGGCTATTGCTTTCCCTGATGAGGTAGCGAACTTCGTTGAGGCGCGCAAAGAGCTCACGCGGCCCGATCTAAACGTAATGCCAACATCTGTTGCGGCAGACCTCCGCGACCATGCCGGGCTTGATTCTCTTCGTGATGCTTTGTGCCTTGTGATCTATGCCGAGCAGGGGGACGACTGCATACACGGGTTCGTGCAATTGTTCGGAGCTGTCCAGTTCTGGGTACGGCTGGCGGCGCAAGTCTCCGGTCGCCGCACCGACGCCTTGATCGCCAAGCTCGATCCGGTAACAGGGGCTGAGAGCTTCGGCAGTTTGCCACCGCTGAACCTGCCCCCGTTCCGTGAGGGGATGGTGGACGGCCTGGCACCGATGAGAAAGCTCAATGCTGGAGCTGCGCACCGCGGTGCACGAACCGCTGAGATGCTCAAGGTGAATGAGATCCGTGTTGACGGCGTTCCGTTGAAGGCGCCGCCGAGACCCTACTGGATGTCTTCGTGGACCGGGTACGTGCCGAACAAGCGGACCTGAGGATGGTCCGAGGATTCGCTCGCCGCAGGTCTCGCCGAAGAGTCGGGCGTTGCGAGGAGTAGCGGTGGGGATCATCTCTCCTCCTCACGGGCCGGCAGAATCGGAGGCGAGTCGGCCCACCTTTCCCTGGCTGCGTTGTCGGCACTATCTTAACTTGAGGCTGCCCGGTCCGTCGCGGTTTTCGGCGGGCGCGTGGCGCTGGGCTCGATCGTTAAGGTTCATCCAGTGAGCATTATTGCTCAGACCGTTTTAATCCCGATTTGGTAAAGTTAATGTGATGGTGTGTCCGAATCTCGACCCGGATTCGTGCGCAAGACACAGCACGAAGCCCGAGAGGCGGCGCAGAGATAATCGAAATGAGGTTATTCCATGAAAAAAGTAATGTTCGTATTTGCTATGTTGGGTCTCGGCACGCTGTGCTGGGCAGGGTCGGCGCGGCAAGATGCCACCGACCGGCTGGACAATGCTACCAGCGTGCTACACGAAATTATGGGAATGCCTGACAAGGGAATCCCGGAAGAAGTGTTGGAGCATGCAAAGTGCGTGGCCGTCATACCGCACATGGTCAAAGGTGGCTTTGTCTTCGGAGCGGAAGGAGGCAAAGGCGTCGCCACCTGCCGCACGGCGCATGGCTGGAGCGCGCCGGCGTTCATCACGATTTCGGGTGGAAGCTGGGGGCTGCAGATCGGGGTGGAAGCCGTGGATGTGGTAATGATCATTCAGAATGACAAAGGGATGGAAAGGCTACTCTCGAGTAATTTCCAAGTTGGCGGGGACGCTTCCGCGGCAGCGGGTCCAGTTGGACGCCATGCCACGGCCGGTACGGATTGGAAGTTGGATACAGAGATCCTGACCTACTCCCGTGCCAAAGGCGCGTTCGCTGGGCTCACGCTGACAGGTGCATCGCTCCGCCAAGACGATGATTCACGGCGTGCGATCTATGGGGACAACGTCACAACTCGGGCTTTGCTGTTGGGCAAAGTGCCAGTTCCAGCCGCAGCTCGGCCGTTTCTTGCGGAAGTGCGCGGAGCAAAAGCTGAGGCCAGATCCGACAAGAATTAGGGCTTCCGGACTCTCGGTTCGAAATGACCTCGGGGACTCGGGGGGGCGGGCCCAGCTTTCCCCGGCTCCGTTGTCGGCGCCATCTTAACTTGAGGCTGCCTCGTCCGTCGCTGTTTTCGGCGGGCGGGTGGCGCTGGACTTGCTCCGACACGCACGGGCAAGCCAATCCCCGCATCAAACGCGGGTCCAGAGGCGAGTTACATAGGTCCCTTCGGCAGGCTTAGGGCAGGCTCTTCGTTGGGAGTCGCCCGCGTTGCGTGTTGGGAGTCGCCCGCGTTGCGTGCGACTCCGCTTCCTCAGGATGACAGCGAAAGGCAAAGTCAAAATCAAAGTCAAAGGCGACGGACAGGAGAGTGTCGGTCCCACACGGGCAGAATCAAGATCAAAGTCAAAAGCAGCGGGCGGGGCGCCCGCTCTACACTCGCTACGCGAATTCCAGGCTGTCTGGTTGGCGGAGGAGGTGCCAGGCTTCGCGGTAGGGGTTGTTGGGGTGGGGTTTGCGGCGGTTTTTGGGGCTTAGCAGGAGGCTGGTCAGGCCCAGGATGTGCGGGAGGGGGAAGATGAACCAGGAGTCTTCGGGATTACGTAGGCGGCGATGAAGTCGATTTCGGAGAGTTTGTAGGGGACGGCGCGTCGTCTGTCCCCGAATTTGCCCGCCCGCTTCCTCGTGCCCATGAATTGTCACTAAGTGACCAAAATTGGACAGAATTGGTCGAGACAGTTCTGCCACACTGCAGCCATGACGACTCAAACGATTCCGGAATATCTTGAGGAAGAGCGCCAAAAAGCTGCGGACACTCAGCTACGAACGCAAGAGGAAGCTGCGCGCATCCAGCCGTTGCAGCATGGCCACCATCGCACGGCGAAACAGTCCAAGGTGGAATTGCTGGCTCCAGTCAAACCCGCAACCAAAAAGAAGCGAAAGAGAAAAACTGCCGTGGTAGCTCGCAAGAAACCACGCGCCGCGGGAAAGAAGGCAACGAAAAACCGCAAGAGGGCGTGACCTGCATGTACTTGTCGCAACTACGGGAACAAGGCTGCTGTTCAAATTCAGGCTGTCTACCCTGTTCGCCCGATGGCTTACCCGAGATACACGCGTAGGATTCAGGAGTGGGATGATCTCAACCGCATTCAGAAATAGTGCAACTAAAAACATAGAGGAGGAACTCGTGAATAAGGATCAAGTTAGTGGCAAGATCGATCAGGCAGTAGGCAAAGTGGAGCAAAAGGTCGGACAAGGTGTTGGTAGCAAAAAGCTAGCGAACAAAGGAGTTGTCAAGCAAGCCACAGGCGCGGTGAAGGAAACCTGGGGCGATGCCAAAAATGCCGCGAAGCAGATCCACGAATCGCACAAGGAAGCCGCTTCCGAGAAGGCCGCCCAGAAGCGGGAGACCATCAGTCAGTCCGTGGATGACGCGAAAGATAAGGCGAAAGGCAAGATTGAGGAATTCAAAGAGCGCCACTCTGCGTGACATCTGAATTCGGCCTGTCAGGGATCTTCTTCGGGTTTTCCCTGAGCGCTGAGCTGCTAGTTGCCCCTGCGGGCAGGCTCAGGGCAGGCTCTCGGGAGTCGCTCGCGTTGCGGGCGACTCCGCTTCTTCAAGATGGCAAGGCGAGTCAAATGACATCCCTTAAAAGGACGCCTACAATGAATACCCGATACTCGACCGTCGAAATGAAAGGTTAGCGTGCGCAAATGACAGTTCTCACTCCACTTCTGAACGCCCTCGTCATCCTTCGCAACGTCGTGGGCATCATCGGATTACTTTTCGGGGCGTACCTGGTCCTGTCGGCGCTGCCTGAGTTGCCGCGCTACGTCCGGATAAAAATGATGTAACAGCATTTGTATACGGCTGGCGCGCTTTTCCGTGGCTCTATTGTAGGCACTATCTTAACTTGACGCTGCCTCGCCCGCCCGCCGTTACTGACTCTGCTTCACGACGCGTCCATTGAGCGGCTGCGGGGGCCGGACATCGTGCGGATAGAGCTTGGCGAAGGCGCTGATCTCCTCGGCCGAAATGTCCATCGGCGTCTTCAGCACAAACCACGTGACGCCCTCACTACAGGGCGGAGCGGTTAGCGATCCCATGTACGTGTAGTAGGAGGCGTCGCGGGGCAGCAGGCCGGCGGGATTCACCTCGACTCCAGCGATCTCCTGCTCTTTGCCCTCGGTCTTTGGCATATGTTCCCAAAGCTGCTGAATGGTGGCGTTCGCGCCGCCCGCCTTCAGAAGAACTGCGACTGCGGCAACCTTCCCGTCGCTGGCTTGGTGCATCAAGTGGACCACCATGTCGTAGGGCTTACCGTGAATGTACTCTTCGCTCGGACGGTGAAAGTGGAATTGTGTTAGTTGATACCGTTTGTCTCCCACAATCAGAAGGTTTCCGCTTTCCGGGGCGTCGTGGTAATTCACCCGGATCGTGTAGCCGTTGTTAATTAAATATTTGAGCGGGCCGCTCTTGTATTCGAATCGTAGGGCGGGGAGTTCAGCTTTCTCGGCATTTTGAATGTCGATCGGTGACTGTTCCTTCCCGGCGTTGCAGGCAGCATAGTCCGGGTCCAACTCGCTCCAATGTTCGGCCCCGGTTGGCCCTTCATAGCTCCATCGTGTCTTCCACTGCGCGTGTGGACCCGCGGGCACCAAAACTGCCGCAACAACCAGCAATGCAAACGTCATCCAACCTTTTCGCAAATTGCACCTCGCTTTGCGCTCAACGGCTTATCTGCCTGGTGAAGGGCGCTGTCGGACCATCGCCGTCAGTATGCCAGTTGCCGGAAATCGACGATTAGTCCGTCATCGAAGTATTGAATATCGATATTACTGACGCGGGCGTCGGGGCGCCAGCGAGGAAGGCTAGCGCCCGGTGAGGAATGACAGGATGATCAGTGGGGCGCCGGGGGACGGTAGATGAGGCCGATGACGAGGCCGGTGACGGTCCATTCGACGAAGTAGGCTGCCGCTTGCTGGAGGGTGAGCTTCAGCCCGATGTTCAGATTCACATAGTTGTGGATCACGAACGTGCAGACGGAAAGGACTCCGATCAATGCTCCGAAGAGGGCGCCTAAGCGGGCACCCCCAGCGAGGCCGGAGGCGCCCTGGTATAGCATGGCGTAAATCACCGCAAGCACCAGCATCGCCACGAACATGGCCGCCATTCCGGGCGGCATGTGGCTCATCTGGCCTTCCTGGTTGCGGTACACGGCAGGATATTTGCGGAGCTCATCGCGAAGAAACGGCATCAGTCCGAACATGAGAAATCCGAGGACAAAGTAGGCCACAAAGGCGCCGAGAGCTGCGAGAGCGATGCGTGAGAGGTTCATTTGGAAACCTTTCCAGATCACGTCCAAGTCACAGGCAAAGAGTTTACTCCCGCGGTATACTTTGCGGCGATAGCTGGGCAGACGGGCGGAGGTGAATTGTGGCAGTAACCTTCGAAATCGCGCGGCGGATGGCGCTGTCGCTGGATCACGCGGAAGAAGGCTCGTCCTATGGCACGCCGGGGTTTAAGGTGGGCGGCGCTCTGTTTGCGCGGTTGCATCAGAGTCTCGACGCGCTCGTGGTGCGAATGGATTTTGAGCAGCGCGCCGAACTGCTGGCAGCCGATCCTGAAACCTACTTCATCACGGATCACTACTTGAATTACGAATGGATCCTGGTGCGTCTGGATCGCGTGGATCCCGATGCGCTGCGGGATCTGCTGCGCGGGGCCTGGCGATCGGCTGCAGCGGAGGCGAAGAGGAAGAAGAAACGATCTGCGGGGCGACGGTGATGAGGGTGTCGGGGACAG
>Ga0302326_10024087_pt1 | contig 12384 bp, 18 predicted proteins | sample Palsa_T0_3_FD_202264 | JGI IMG/M metagenome (GOLD analysis project Ga0302326, IMG submission 202264) | Peat permafrost microbial communities from Stordalen Mire near Abisko, Sweden - Palsa_T0_3 | ecosystem: Environmental > Terrestrial > Soil > Palsa > Peat permafrost | place: Sweden: Abisko...
ATTTACACTAGGCAGCGGTTTTCGGACCTTTTTCAGAATGATCCGTACTACAGTCCCAACCTGTCCGTCGAACGCATTGACGAACTCGCGTGCCCGCCCCGGCGGCTCAAGCCGTGGCGTCGCCCGTCGACCGATAGACCGACGCGCGTGATGTTCCTCAGCTGGACGTATGTGATCGGCAACGGCGTTGCGCTGGTCATACGCTTGCAGATCCAGCGGCTGATTAGTGAAGGATTCGAAGTGATCGTGGCAGGTCCCCTGAGTCAAAACGAATTCGCTTTTGAAGGCTGCCGCAGGTTAGACCTTTCGACAGCGATACTGGCCGCTAACATCGCGTCGCTAGAAAATGTCGATTGCGTCATCGTCCACACTCCACCGTTCTTCTCCATAACGCGCTATCTAGGCAGGTGGCCGATGGTGTATTTTTTCGATCACGGCGAACCGAACCCGGAGTTTTTTGAGGATCGCTTGCAACGCGAATCGGTCAACTGGGAAAAGCGATTTTGCGCGCCGCTTGCGAAGCGGATATTTGCGATTTCGCGCACGACCGCAGAGCAATCTTTCCAGCGGGACGTGACCATCCTGCGGAATGGAAACTCGCACATGGCGAATTGGTCGCCTAAATGGAGCGAGCCGCGGCGCACGACACGCGCCAAACTGGGATGGGAGGATAAATTTGTCGTATTGAACGTCTGTCGCTTCGGTCCGGGTGAGCGACGCTATAAGGGCATCGATAGATTTATCGAGGTGATTGAGGAGTCTTGGTTCTGTCATCCTGACTCGCGCGGCAAGATCGTGTTCGCGCTGGTGGGAAAAGCCGACTCGGATGATGTTGTTGAAATGCAAAGTCAGGGCCTCGCGGTGTTTCCGAACGTTTCCGACGAGTTCATGATCGAGCTGTACGCGGCGAGCGACTTGTACATGAATTTTTCCAAATGGGAAGGATACAACTTGGGCGTTGGGCAGGCGATGGCGATGGGCCTTCCGGTCATCGCGTCCGACATTGAGGCGCACCGGGAGTTTCCGATCATCACCACCAACATCGTCAGCGTGGCCGTCGGGAAGTTGCATGAATATTTCAGGGTGGCGGCCCAGGGCGAAACCCGACGCAGGGCCATCACGTTTGACTGGGACGAGCCGATCAGCAAACTGGTAGACTCGATTCGAGGCGACTTGAGGGAAACCTTTCAGTCCGAAAGTGGTGAACATGCCCCTATGAAACAAGGGGCCGCATGTCGGTGAGAATTAAGAGTCGTTCGCTTTGGTTTTGCTCTTCATCGTGAACGCGGGGCATGGAACGAGGTGCGGCTCGGCTCAGGAATGCCCCTCTAACTTGCGGAAGACCGCCGTGAAATCGAGTTGGTTGCGCTGCGTTGCTCGCATCCCTTCCAAGCGGAACTTCAACAACCCGGTCCTGCTCAGGTCGTTCATCAATTCGCTGAAACTGGTCGGAGTGAACACCGAACAGTGGGCGTCCTCGAAACTGGTCAATGCGCTCTTCGCGCGGGCAACGGCTGCCGCATAATCTTTTTGTGGGGGACCCACTTGAACGCCGTTCCAGATGTCGCCCGGGTCGAGCTGCGCGGTGGCGAAAAAGTAATGGTCGAACACCTGCTTGTATGATGGCCGACGAAGCTGCTGCTGGTTCGCCGATATCACGTCCGAAAGGTTAGTCACGCGTCGATGGTAGTCGAATGTAAAGCGCTTGTCCGGCACCACTAGGAAGAGAACGCCCCCATCCTTGAGCTTCGAATAAAGCTCGTTGAACCACCAGACAAGATTAGGAACGTGCTCGACGACATGTGCGGCGGCAATCCAGTCATAGTGTTTAGTTATAACCTGGTAGCCGAGCTGGATCTCGTAGTCGATGGGAACAACAAAGTCGGGGTTGTGACCACCTAGGCGGTCAGCTAGTTGCCGAAGCTCTTCAAAGGTTCGGGAGTCGGCGAACTCGCAGGTTCCCTCACCAGGTTCGACAAGTGGAAGATCCATCGCACCGATTTCAAGACCAAGGCTCTTCCGAATGTCGACCGCCTGTGCGAGATGATTCCGATGGAGCCAGAACGTGGGAGTCCTGCGAGGATTGGGAAGCATGATGGTGACTTCTCATTGCAATCAGGCAGCGAGTGTGAACGCTAGCCGCAATCATGCACCACGCCTCTCTTTTTTGCACGCTGGGCTGGCGCACGCACGCCGTCGGTCCGTCCGTCTGGATCGGTGAGCGTGAGCTCGCCATGCAAAGCGTTTGGGGTTGATCTGGCGTCATCGGAGGCGCGTCGGGGCATTTCGCCCCGCGGCTCATCTGCCGCACAGAAAGTGTCGTCGATATCGAAGATCTCCGGCCTGCCGGGCTTCGCCGTGGTGCCGAACTGATCGAGCAGAGCCGCGGCGAGCCGCGCCGCCTCGGTCTTGCTCGGCGCGTTCTCCAGACGCCCGATGGTCGATTGCGAGGCCAGCGCCGCACCGCGGACAGCGGCCGACCGCCAGTTTCATCAGCGGGTCGTGCCGCAACCGGTCGAGGTCGATGGCGTCCTTGTGCCCGCAGGCGATCGCGGAGACGCGCGCCAACACCATTTCGAACATCGCGTGCCGGACGCGGTCGGGATCGCGACGATCCGGTATTGCTTCCGCAAGCCGCCGGCATACACCAAGCCGGCGTTCCGCCTGCGGCAGCAGGAGGCCGCCATCCGAGGACTGGTCGCTGCCCTCAAAATCCACTGTGAGTTTCTTGCGGCGGACGGATGGCAGGTCGGAGGGAAGCGGCATATCGTCGGTCATGGCGGCTGTGGCGCGGGGGCTGATACGCGAGGCAACTTGTCGGAACAACGATTTGCTACGTGAATCGGCCGCTTTGGGCCACAGCCGTCGCTAATATCTCATGCCTCGTGCATAATCCGGGCTAGCGCACGGTCACAAGGCCAGCGATTTGGGAAATCTTTTATTTGGCGCTTGCGCTTGTTTATTGTTGCCGTCAGTGATTTGGAATTCGATGAGGAAGGTTACAAGGACCAGAATCCGGACCTTGCGAGGGTTGTTGGCAATCGACCGTCGAATGAGGCCGGAACCCGGTACAAGACCGTTGGTGACGTCGATCCGCGGCCGCTTCTGCTTCAATTCGATGCAGACGACTACAAGCGTCGCAAGCTGACCACATTGGCTCGTCGGTCGGGCAGCCGGTGGTCCCGCAATGGCTGGCGCACCCGGCACGCTGTTCCTTGGAACGGTAATCCATACCGTAAATTGCATTCGTCTAAAGCGGCGTCCGTCGTCCGTCTGTTTGTGCGTTTTGCGCAAGCGCTTGACGCTTGACGTGAAGGTCGATCGCACAGTCATCGGGATAAACTTGATCATCGTAAGCGGCATCCATCACAGTATTCCTGCTTTTGACGATACCGGGACGCTTGGCAAGCGACTGCAGGACCGGGAACTCGGTGACTGTGAGACCTGGGACGCGGCGCAGCTTTCCAAGACGCCATTTCGTGCGCGCCCTTGCTTCCAAGGTCGACCGAAATCACTGCTCAGGGGTGCGGCTTCGCTTGAAAGCGTGCGGCTTTGCAAACCAATCGACCGCGGTGGCGATGCGTCGGGCAACCGGCTCACCCGATTGTGCTTCAACGGCGACTGCGGCTTCGACCGTCGATCGAAGCGCGCCGGCAAGCACGGGATCGAGCCCGTGGTGGGCGATGCGCGCTGAAATGCGCAGCAGCTCGGCCGCCAGTTCGCGGGAGGCGGGCGCATGGGCCCTGCGGGCATGGTACGCAGCGCGCTTGAGCTTCTGCACTCCTTTGGCCGACGCCAGCGGCCGCTTCTCGGGCGCTTGCCGGCCGCGCAGCCGCTGCTCCAGGGAGGTGATTTTCCGCAGGGTGTCCTTCTCAACCGCATCCAACGCTGGTGGTGTCGCGCGCACGGCCTAAGGCTCCACTGTCACGCGGTCGTTCGGCGCCGGCGGGGTGTGCGCGGGCGCGCCGACCGCGCAAGCGCGGCCCCGATATGCACGTGCCAGAGGCCGGTAAGCGCGCTTGACCACGCCGTCGTTCCTCCAAGCGCCATGCCTGAATTATCGAGCGAAGCGCAGTCTCCCAGGCTCTTGGGCACGCTCCCGCTGATCGCCGTGAAGAGTATCATTGCCTCCTCTCGGAGCCGGCAGGTGGTGCTCCACGGCGTGCAGAGCTTGCGCTCGCAATTGCACCGCGGCGAATCGGAATCTTGATATCCACCATCACGGTCGAGACGGCCGTGCCGCGGACCTCGCGCACCTGCACCAAGTTCGGATCGACGCAGCCATGCCGGCCGACAACCGCGAAAATCTCCTCCCGCAGGATCGCGATCAGATCGGTCCGGGTGACCAGGCGCCGTTCATGGTCGAGCAGGAGGTGCAATCGATCGCGCGCCCTCGGTGCCGATCTGATCGGTGTCAGAATTCGAAACAGGTTCATGCGGCTCTCCGTCCGAACAGCTTGGTGAGCAGTCCTCTGTTGTGGCGCGGGATGGTCACCTCGACGCATTCGCCGGCGAGCCTGCCCGCTGCGGCGAAATAGGCGCGGGACGGCGCACTGTCGCGGCCGCAGACCGTGACCGGTGCGCCGAGATTGGAGGCGCGCAGCACCTCTTCGCTTTCCGGGATGATGCCGAGCAGGGGGATCGACAGAATATCGAGGACGTCCACGATACCAAGCATTTCGCCGCGCGAGGCTCGCGCCGGGTCGAAGCGAGCGATCAACAGGTGCTTCTTGAGCCGCTCCCCCGCTTCGGCCTTCAAAGTCTTGGAATCCAGCATGCCCACAATGCGATCGGAATCCCGAACCGAAGAAACTTCCGGATTGGCGACGATGACGGCTTCGTCGGCAAAGCGCATGGCGAGCGTGGCGCCGCGCTCGATCCCCGCCGGACTGTCGCAGATGACCCAGTCGAATACTTCGCGCAAATCTGAGATGACGCGCGCGATGCCATCTTCAGTGAGAGCATCTTTGTCGCGGGTTTGCGAGGCGGGCAGTAGGTAAAGGGTCTCGAGGTGCCTGTCGCGGACCAAAGCCTGCGCCAAATTGACCTGACCCTGTATGACGTTGATCAGATCGAATACGACCCGCCGCTCGGCACCCATCACGAGGTCGAGATTGCGGAGTCCGATATCGAAATCGACGACGACGACGTTGTTTCCCCTGCGCGCCAGCGCGGCGCCGAGCGCCGCGGTCGACGTCGTCTTACCCACGCCTCCCTTGCCGGATGTCACCACGATAACTTTCCCCATGTTGTGCCCCCAATGCTCATCCAGTGCGTTCATTCCGCATCGTTTGCTCAACGCCACTGTTTGACGGCTTCACTGCGTCGATCGCGATGACGAAATCTTTGCGAGGATTTGTGACGAGATGACGAACCCTTTATGGCTTTGGAAAGAATGCCAAAATAGCTTTAAAGCTAACGAGTTGTTAACCATAATGGTCGTCGAGAGAATCGAATGAGCCGAACGGATAAATTGTTAAATGTGGGTATGTCGTGGTTGCGCTCAGGCGCGGTTGTTCTCGTATCGATAATCACGGCCGTAATAATTGGCGGGGTAATCGAGATGCGCTGGTCTTATGCGGAGTAATAATAGGTGTGTGTATCTAAGATGGTTGCAGCCCGTAGGCGAGGTTTCGGAGAACCTGTTTGACCGCGGGCATTGTCAAGTAACCAGGTGTCAAGATCGGTTGCACCGGTGGCGCGACCCAACCAGATTAAGCTCTTCGGAACAGCCAAAAAAAGGTGTTCTAGAATTCAAACGAAACCAGCGCAAGTCGGTGAGTCTCGGTAGTCGGTGCCGATGATACGCGCTGACAATGGGAGCGCGCGCCCGCACGGTGACCGCGGCGGCGCGCCGGCCACTCTTTCGAGGCTCAGCGCACAGGTCTCTCCCACTCCGCCTATGGCGAATAGGATCGAGCGATGACGTACATGATGATGATCAACAGCGCCGTTAGACGGAGCCCAACGAGATTATGCTTGTCCCTCGGCAAGTCGCTGAGGTCATTGCTTGGATCAACCACGTCGGGCGCGAGCCGTCGGGGTCCGCAAGAGATCCGACGGCGAGTGGCATCCATGACCCTCAACATGGATCCGGCGGCGCGCATCGGCTTGGCCGCGGCTGTGCCATGTCGGGCGCCGGAGTCACTCAATCCCGAAGACGGGAGGCGGGATCTTCATGCACCGGATCGGAAAAAGTTCTATCTCGGTGCGACGAACCGCACTTGGCACGATCGCATCAGTCCATCCCTTGTCGGCCGAGCAATATCCGACGACCATGGCGGGTGTCACGCCGCCATTTTTCCGATGATCCTTCCTCGCGTATCGGGTCCTCAGGGCAGTTGTCAGCAAGAGCGATCTCACGGACCAGACCGAACCAAAGGCGCCGCGCACGCGGCGGCCCCTCCAGCTTGAAAATGCCGTGTCTGGGCCGACGCGAATGTGAGGCAGTTCGTACTCGATGGAAAAAAATGGGGCAACTCGTTCGCCGCCGCAAACGCCTACGCCTCTCTCTCACTGGGCTCATGGCCACCTCAATGCTGGTGATTCCGGGCATTGGGTCCGCGCGCCGGTAGCAAATACGCTGCCTGTTGCAAGCCGGACACGATGGCCCCCGCCCCAACGTGGCAATACTGTGCGTGGGGACGGAGCCACGCTCTTGGAACGGATCTACCATCAACTTTAAATTATGCTCATGACAGATCGTTTCGTCAGGCGGGCGTTGCTGGCGACCGTTTCATTCGGCCCTAAGGACGGCGCAGTCAGGTAATCCCGCCACCGTTCGGCCTCGATGATCGTCTCGCGGGAGTGCCTCAGTTTGGCCTTCTGTCAGGGGCATATTTTGGAGGATGGCTCCGGAGAGGCGCAACAACTGACGGCGATGGGCGCGAGAACGGTCGGATTTATACTTTATCTCGCCCTCTCTTACGGGGTGATCTACTTTTTGATCGGAACAAAGCGATCGCTCGGTGGCCGGAGTACGAAGGAGCCGCTGACCAGTGCGGCGATTATGGCCGCATTGGTCTTGAGCATCGCCGTCGGTACGATGCTTGTTGGCCTTCTCCCCATGGTTTTTTTGGCTGTCGCACTTGTTGCGTTCATTGCCTACATTTTGCCGTCGGTCGATGGGACTGCGAGCGACCGCACATCATTGACGCGCATGTTACCGAGCATCGGCTCCATCGATTGGTTGAAGCGAGCGCCGGCCCTGGGCTTAGGCGACTATGGCTTGGGCTGTGCCCGGCGCCCGGTTTTTATCGCAGTCCGGCGCGCGCTCGCGGAGGGCGTTGCGAGCTTGGCGGGGTATCTTCGGTCACGTGCCCGCGGATTCGGTAACCGCGGCGGGGATGACACGCGCCGCGCGAAAGCGCCGACCGACCAGGAACCAACGCCGTCCCCGATCCATGCCCGCGTGGTCGCCGGGGGTGCCGGTTTCACCGAGGGGCACCGGCCGGACGCCGAGCACGCCACCCTGGTGCCGCTGAAGCAGTTGGGGCGGCGGCTAACGCGCGATGAAGCGAAGCGGCTTCTTGAGTGTCTAGAGGCCCGGTAGCACCCGGATCGGACAACGACCCGCCGGGTAAGGGGGCCGAAGCCATCGTTGGCGGCGCGCGTCGGGAAGACAGTACATGCGGGGAGGGGGCTCGTGAGCTGGACCGAGAGGTCGATCTTGTTGAGCTTGTGAACCCAACACCGCTGGTGCCGGGTGCCGGGAAAAGATCTCATCGATGGCCTTCCAGAAGCCGAGTGCGCCGTCGCCGACCGCGAGATCCGGCCCATCTCGAACTTGCGCCGCTTGATATCGATCACGGGCTCGCGCCAGCTCTGCGCGCTTCCCGCACCCCGGTCTGGAAGCCGACGAGTTCCTGCTTGCCTGCGGGTGTAGCGCCAATCAGCACGAACATGCATTCGGGGCTCTCTTCCATCCGCGCCTGCAGGTAGGTATTGCCCCGATCCCACACTTCCCCGGGGTTGGGGCCTTCGTCGGGGGCGCGAGGTCGGAGCGCTTCATCGGCAGGAATGGCCAAGTCTTGCACGCGATCGGCCACCGGCATGGCCCCCCGTTTAGGGGGGCGCGGTGCGATGTGACGGGTGCTAGAGAATTCCCCAGTCCGCAGGCCGGGGAGTGCCGCCCCAGCCATAATGCTAGGAACTTCTGACCCGGTACATTATGCGCACGCGACCGCCGCTGGAAACTGTGGCGAAGGATGCTCTGCGGAAGATCGCCTCCCTGGAGCGGGAGTTGCGCGCCCGGAAAGAGCCGGAGAAGCGGCCCCTGGCACTGGCCAAGGGGGTGCAGAAGCTCAAGCGCGCCGCATATCATGCCCGTAAGGCCCACGCGCCCCGACCGCTGGAGGCTGGACTACTACGCATTTCGGCAAGCATCGAGCGCAACGGGCTCGACGCGCAGCTTGCCGACGACCTGCGAGCGATGGTCGGGCCCGCCGTGGCGGTTGAAGCGGAAACAGGCGAGCCGGTTGCGCAACGCATCGCCACCGCACTCGATTGGTTTACGAAGCCGCATGGATGAAGCCCGGTGGTGCGATCGTCACAGCGAGCGCATCCCGTAGCTTGCGATCAGTTCCGTCTCTAGCACGCGGGGCATTGCTTACTTTCGGCAACGGTGTGATCTATCCGCAACCACCGCACCTCCAAAATGCTCTAAGATGTTGTCTGTCTACCCCTGCGCGCATAATTCTGGGAACTGGCCCCGCATTCTGCGGGGCTTTTTTTGGCGGGGCGCTGACCATCGGCCGCGCCTGGCCGCCGCATCGGCGGACTGTCCGGGTTTCTTGAGGTCAATGCTCGCGGGCGTGGCGGGCCAGACCGTATGTCCTTCCCCAAAAGAGGCGACTCACCCTCGATGTTGCCGCGAGGGTTGCCCGGATTGGCCGGGCAGAGCCTCAAACAAGGAGGGCGAGTCGTGAACCACCATAGCGAGGCTTTCGTCGGAACGGATGGCCGGCCGAATTCAGGCGAACCAGCCGAGAGAGACGGCTGGGGCCACCGCGGGGCACGTCAGTGCCGGGAATCACAAGGTGACCCAGCGCAGTTGTCGGGGGAGCATAAGCCGTCGGGCACCAATGACCGTGGTCAGCGGCCCGGGCTCGACACCATGATAAAATGGTAGCGCGTCGCGGCATCGTTGGTCGGTCGCATTGGCCGACCGCTGATTGATCGCTCGACTTGCTTCGCGAGCTTCACGCCAAGGGCGTAGACCTCTTCCTGCATCAGCAGGGCCTGGATACCTCGACACGATCTGGGCTGCGATGTTTCAGATGATGGGCGTACAGGAATATTTTCATCGACAGCACGTGTGAGCGAGGTCTTCGGCTGCCTGCGGACGATTCTTTGCCGCAATTGCTCGGTTTTCTGGTATCAAGGAATCGTGAACGCGGAGGGCCGGGGGGCCCGCGCCGGGTGAGGGGACTGGGGAGCCTTGATTCACATCGGGTTGCGCTCGACCACCGCAGGGATTGGGGCCCTGGCTTTCGGGTTTGCCCTGGGATTGGTGGTTACCTACCGCCTGGCCGACATCGGAAGGCGGCCCTTGGTCGCGCGCCTGTCAGATGTCGAGACAAGCCCCCCAATCGATTTCCAACGACCCCTCGGATGGCAGATCCAGAAGAACGGCTCGGGCATGCAACTGGCGAGCCTGGAAATGCCGCTCAGTCCCGCCGACACGCGGTTCACCAATCCCCGCGCGTTTTCCGGCGACCGCCTTCTTCTCGACGATCGCCTCGCTTCCTTTGACGAGCGTTTTGCCGGCGCACCCGCCTCATCTGGCACCAATTCGGCCGGAGCCGCGGAGACGGAGGAGCGCGCGGACACCGCACTCCAGCCATCGCCGGATCTCAAAGCGGCCCAACCTGCGACCGGCCGGTCCGCGCCGAAGCCGGTCCCTTCATCACCGCTCGCCAGCGCCGAAAAAAAGCGGCTTCGCATCGCAGATGCGTCGCACGGCGTAAGTTCGCTTCAGGCCGACAGTCACACCGCAATCTATGACATCGCCGCGCGCACGGTGTACCTGCCCAACGGGCGCCGGCTGGAAGCACATTCCGGCCTCGGCAGCCTGATGGACGACTCGCGCTATATCAATGTAAAGGCGCGAGGGCCGACGCCGCCCAATGTCTATAATCTCGCATTGCGCGAGGAGCTGTTTCACGGTGTTCGTGCCATTCGCCTCAATCCCGTCGACGATGGCAAGATGTTTGGTCGCGCTGGGATGCTTGCACATACTTACATGCTCGGTCCCAACGGCCAGTCGAATGGATGCGTCTCCTTCAGCGACTACCCAGCCTTCCTGAGCGCTTACTTGAGGGGTGAAGTCGACCGCCTCGTGGTCGTCGACCATCTTGCGACCGCGCCCGATCCCGAGACAGCCTCGGGATGGATTTCAGAGGTGATCAAGGACTATTTCGGGCGATCCTGAGCATGAATGCTGCTCGCATCCACGCTTTGAACGTTCGGCCCCATGCTCGCGCTGTTTTCAGACACACGAGCCGTGCGACCAGCAGGACTGTCAGTTCGCCAAGAAGGTCCTGGACTGAGTTTCGACGGGAGAGTCCGCGGACGCTGCTCGGACGGACAAACGTGCAAGGTCTCGGCTTCTGAGCGCCTCAGCACGGATCGAGCGGCGCGAAGTCGGGACCGGGCTAGCCGGCCAGCGTCCGTTCTGCCGTCGATTACCTGCCCGACGAGGGCAGGTCGACTCGATTGAGGGACTGGCTGATACATGCGGTCGCTCGAAGGCAATTATGGTTAAATGCGCCGAGCATGATCTACAGCTTGGAGGTGAAAGTCCTCTATCCAGCCCGATGGTAGCGAAGGATTAGCGAAGCGCAAGGGCGTCGTCGCGAGGCGGGGTCTGAAGGAAGCGTGGAGCAAAACCGCGGCACGATGGACAAAAATCGGATGACCAAGCCTACCCGGTCGGACGAGCGAACGTCTGATCGCGAAGTCCACAACCATCAAGGATCGGGTGCGGAAATTACTGGGCTTCAGCTTCACAAGCGGGACGAACACCAAGCGGCGCCTTCCGCCGCAGACGGTAGCCCGGTTCAAAGCACGAGTTCAGGAGCTAACGCGCTGGACCCGCGGCAGGAGCCTCGCGCAGATTGTCAAAGAGCTGTCCGTGTACCTCACCGGGTGGCGTAGTTACTCCGGTTTCTGCGAAACCCCGACGGTGTTGCGCGCCCTGGAACAGTGGACTAGGCGGCGGCTGCGCGCCATGGCCTGGAAACAGTGGAGGCGTGGTCGGACGAGGTTTGCACACCTGATCAAACGCGGCGTTTCACCCGAACCGCCGTATACGGACCCGTACGTTACGGTGGTGTGGGAGGGGCGGCGCTGTGAGGCGCCCCCCTATCCCGATTTCGATTTCATGAAGATAACACCTCCGCCGTCGACGGGGGACTTGTCGGTCACTCAAAAAATAGTACGGATTGCAAGCCAGATCAGGAAGGCCATCCAAACGCCCTGGACGCCTGCCGCGAGCACGATAAAGGCGATGACAAAAGGCGTGCCGTGCGCCCGTTGGGCGGCCGGTTCCGCGGCTTCGCTCATGTTCCAATTCCCTGACTGCGTCCTTGGTATTTGGTAACGCGGACCGATTGATCGGTTCACCGCTCGTGCCGGCGGCTGTTGCGTCGCCCGGGCCGCCGATCCGCGGTATGTTCGCATACTGTCGACCTCCCCATGATCGCCAAGGCTGATCGTCGGCGCGATGCGGCGATCGGTATCACCGGGCGTGGCTTGGTGCGTTGGGCCCCAGCCGTCAGCCATGACCCGGCCGGAGCCCATGCCTGCCTGAGGCTGGAGCGATAGACCTACCGATCACCGCCCAATTGACGGTCCGAGTTGAGGTTCTTGTTCTCATTTCCAGGGCGCGCGTAGAAGTCCGCCGCGTAGGGATGCACCCTGGACGACCAAGTTTGAGCGTCCTGACGGCCGTTCGGAACCTGTTGGGCGAAAGCCGGCGCCGCCAACACGGTGCCGAGAGCGACTATGGCGAGAAGCCTTTTCATCGAAGTTCTCCTGAGTTGCGCGCCGCCTAAGCCAAGCGGTGCGCGGTTCACGAGATTCGAAGATGCGTTGCTTTTCCGTTCCGACGTATGAACGAGTTCACACATCGTGCACGATGTCCGCTGAGCCACGGCTTTTCTCATCGAGCGAATAGGGATAGGGGTCGGCCTTGCGACCTCCCCCTCCCACACCACCGTACATACGGGTCCGTATACGGCGGTTCGGCAGATTGTGGGAAACGTTCCCGTAGGAGGGGCGGCCGTCGGGGTTTGGAATCGTGCATCGCCGAATGCATGCTCGCACTAAGGACATCCCGAACAATAATTGCTACGATTTTGCCGGATGCCGTGGCGTGATTGT
>Ga0302326_10024088_pt1 | contig 12384 bp, 5 predicted proteins | sample Palsa_T0_3_FD_202264 | JGI IMG/M metagenome (GOLD analysis project Ga0302326, IMG submission 202264) | Peat permafrost microbial communities from Stordalen Mire near Abisko, Sweden - Palsa_T0_3 | ecosystem: Environmental > Terrestrial > Soil > Palsa > Peat permafrost | place: Sweden: Abisko...
TGAGGAGAAACCCCTGCCGTCCCGGCTCCGAAATGACCGCTGGCCCCTGCTGACTTCTTACTTCTGACCGCTGACCCCTGACCACTCACCCCTGCCCCCTGGCTATCCTAATGGACGGATGACTCGACGAAACTTTGCGGCCTGTCTTGGCTTCGCGGGCCTTGGCCCACTGTCGCTGTGGAGCCAGGGTGTGGCCACTCGCGGCGTGAAGGCACAGCCCCGGGGAAAACCATCCGGCCTTCCCTTCAACGCCCGCTTTGTCGATGTTGCCGGCGAGGCCGGACTCGTGCATCCTGTGATCTACGGAAGCGCGGACCGAAAGGATTACATCCTCGAAACCGTCGGCTGCGGCTGCGCGTTTATCGACTACGACAACGACGGCTGGATGGACTTGTTTGTCCTCACCGGAACGCACATCGAAGGCGCGCCGCCTGGGATTTCGAATCGCCTGTACAAAAACAACCGCAACGGCACATTTAGCGACGTGACGGAAAAAGCCGGGCTTCACTGGACCGGGTGGGGCGCAGCCGTCTGCACCGGCGATTACAACAACGATGGCTTTGAGGACCTGCTGATTACGTATTGGGGCGGGTTCATCCTCTACCGGAACAATGGCGACGGTACGTTTTCCGACGTGACGGCGGCCTCGGGCTTCGTCCCCGACAAGACTCGCTGGTACTCGGGCTGCTCATTCCTCGATTACAACCGGGACGGCCATCTCGACCTGTTTCTTGCCAGCTACCTGCGCTTCGACTTCAAGAGCGTGCCGAAGCCTGGAGAGGGCACTAACTGCAACTGGAAAGGAATCCCCGTCAACTGCGGCCCGCGCGGATTGCCGCCCGGCACGTTTTCCCTCTTCCGCAACGACGGCAAGGGTAAGTTCGAAGAAGTCAGCGAAGCAGCCGGAATCAAAAAGGCCATCAATGGATACGGAATGACCGTCGCCGCGGCCGATTTCGATCAGGACGGCTGGCCGGACATCTATGTCGCCTGCGACTCGACCTCCAGCTTACTGTTCATGAATAATCGCGACGGTACTTTCCGCGAAGAGGGTCTGATCCGAGGAGTCGCTCTGAACGAAGACGGCACGGAACAGGCCGGCATGGGCATCGGAGTTGGCGACTGCGACCTGAGCGGCAGCCTCGACATCTTCAAAACGCATTTTGCCGACGACACGAATATTCTCTACCGCAATGACGGCAAGGGGAACTTCGAAGATGCTACAGCAGGCTCAGGCTTGGGTGTGGAGACCAGGTTCATCGGCTGGGGCGCGGGAATCGTGGATCTGGACAATGATGGCCTTCCCGACCTCTTCTTTGTTACCGGCTCGGTGTATCCCGAATTGGAGGCGAAGCTCCCTAACTACCCGGCGAAGACTCCCAGGGTGGTCTTTCGCAATCTCGGTGGCGGCCGGTTCGAAGAACTCATCGATGAGGCCGGACCGGGCGTCGCGGCCCCGCACATGAGCCGCGGCTGCGCCTTCGGCGACTTTGACAACGACGGCGATTTGGACATTCTCATCGTCAACATGAGTGAACCGCCTTCGCTGTTGCGAAACGACCTGACAGGCGGCCGGAATTGGCTGAAATTGAAGCTGGTTGGCACCCGCTCCAATCGCAGCGCCATCGGAGCACAGGTGCTCTGCCGGTATGGCGGCAAGCAGCAAGTCCAAGCGGTGCTGAGCCAGTCCAGCTTTTTCTCCGCTAACGATCCTCGCCTGCACTTTGGGCTAGGCGAGACCAAGGCGGTCGACCTCGAGGTGCGCTGGCCTTCGGGACTCAAGCAATCATTCCGAACCGTGGCAACCAACCGGATCGTTACCTTGAAGGAGGGCGACGCCTCGCTCGTAGAATGGACCGCGCATCCCCCGATTCCCCCCAGCCCCATGCGGCTCAGCGCCGAGCTGCGTTAGCTTGGGGCTAGCCCGCACACAGAGAAATGGCCCAAGCTGGCGCATTGAGCCGAGAGCCCCATGCGTTAGCTTGGGGCTAGCCCGCACACAGAGAAATGGCCCAAGCTGGCGCGTTGAGCCGAGAGCTGAAAGAAACTCCTCGGACTTCTGCTGATATCCAGCATGCTTAGTTTTCGGTTGCAAACGATCAAGCTGGCTGCTATAGTTATCGCTTACTTTACGCCAGAACCGGCAGCGGTTTTTGCGTTCGTAATAAAGGGCCGCATTACTTGAGTCAGGCGAGAGGCCCTGGGATGGCTGTGGCACTGCCTTTGAGCTGTGATCCTGTCTCGGTTCGTATGCCGCCGGCCACGGGACAGCGTGGGGAATTGTTGTAGCGGCGAATCACTCCGAAGTCTGCTCACACATGGCCGTACGACTCAAAGACATCGCTCGGGACCTCGGCGTCTCCGTGGTGACGGTTTCCAAGGTGCTTCGCAACCATAGCGATATCAGCCTGGAGACCCGGCGGCGCGTGCTCAAGCGGATGAAGGAACTCAATTACCGGCCAAACTTAGCAGCCCGCGCTCTGATCACTGGCCGCACGCACACCGTTGGCCTGGTTGTGCCGGATCTTCTCCATCCTTTCTTCGCCCAGGTCGCCAAGGCCCTTTCAGGCGTTCTTCGCGAGCAGGAATATGGTCTGATCATTTCCTCGTCGGAAGACGACCCGGCGCTCGAGTCGCGTGAGGTCGATCAATTGCTCGCTCGCGGCGTCGACGCCCTCATCGTCGCCTCCACCCAGTGGTCCGTGCAGAGTTTCCGGCTCATCGAAGAACACAAAACACCCTACGTCTTGGTGGACAGGAGCTTTGCCGGACTGGCCGCGAATTTTGTGGGTGTCGATGACGTGGCGGGAGGCGTGCTGGCAACCGAGCACCTTCTCGAGCAGGGCTGCCGGCGAATTGCCCATATTCGCGGGCCGGACGTGAGCACGGCGGTGGGCCGGCTGGAAGGCTATCGCTCCGCGCTGATGCGGGCCGGTCTGGTGCCGCTTCGCGAGCACATCGTCTCGGTGGGCGTCTCCGGAGACGACCGCGGGGATGCCCGTGGTTATGACGCCGCCAACCGGTTGCTTGCGGCCGATCCGATGCCGGATGGCATTTTCTGTTACAACGATCCGGTGGCGCTGGGCGTGATGCGCGCCATTCTCGAACGCGGGCTAAGGATTCCCGATGACATCGCTATTGTTGGCTGCGGCAACCTTCCATACGCCGACGTTCTTCGCGTGCCGCTGTCGTCGATCGATCAAAACAGCACCGCCATTGGCGAGGGTGCCGGCAGGCGGGCTCTCACTCTCATTGCGGCGGAAGGGCCACAGCGTCCGGAAGCGATCATAGTGAAGCCCGCGTTAGTCGTGCGCGCCTCAAGCTTGCGGAAACCGGATCGCTAATAAAGAGCTCGGGAGATTCGCTTCCGGTCCCAACTGCAAGTATTTTCACGAGGCAAGAATACTGCAAGGCCAGGATTGCCACGGCAGTTTGGCTGGTTTGCGATTTTCCCCCTTACCCTGGCGATTTTCCTTCTTGACACAAACCGGGACCACTAGTAGAATCCCAGTATACTTTATCGATACAGTCATCGTTAATTGCTGGCGTATTGGTGTATTCAGGGTCTCGCAATCAGCTTTTTCAGGCAAATTGGGTGTCGCGCCGGTTTCGTCATCGGCCGATACGCAGACTTTGGACGGCGGGTCAACAATCCACGTCCCCAGACTCTGACTTCACCCAGCGCTCGCTGCGGGGTTAGCTACAAGCAGGTTTCGAATAGCTGTTAACAGCAGGCAGATTGCCAACGTTTGGCATCAGAGAGGACCAAGTCAAGCCCATGGAACGTCACTCCCGTCGAAAATACCTAAACATCACGCTGTGTTTAAGCGGTCTCATTTGTCTTTTGTTTCTTGCAATGCCCGTAACCCTTTCCGCACAAGAGGCTGCGGCGGCAATTAACGGCACCGTCACCGACGCTAGTGGGGCCGCTGTGCCCGGTGCGACCGTCACTCTCTCCAACAGCGCAACCGGCGTGTCTCGCACGACTCAAACCAACGGCGCAGGCATCTATAACTTCGTTCAAGTGCTGCCGGCCCCGTACACCATGAAGGTGGTGAAGGAAGGGTTCAACACTCTCACGCAGCCGGAAATCGTCATGCAGGTGAACCAGACCGCGACTTACGACTTCAAGCTGACTGTTGGCTCGACCCAACAAACCGTCGAAGTCCAAGCCACTGCGGTGGCTATTGAGGCGTCCACGGCCGAACTCGGAACCGTGATCAACGAGGAAGCGGTGAAGGACCTGCCGCTGAATGGTCGCAACTTTACGCAGTTGCTCACTCTGACCCCGGGCGCGAGCCCCATCAGCGTGGGGCAGAATTCGGGCGGCGGCGGCGGTTTCGCCGGCAATGCCGTCGGCTCATTCTCATTTCCTGCCCTGAATGGCCAGCGCAACCGCAGCAATATGTTTCTGATGGATGGCGTGGTTGACCTCGGGTCTTTCATCGGCAACTATAACGTCCAGCCCATCATAGACACCGTGCAGGAGTTCAAGGTTCAGTCCCACAACGACCTGGCGGAATGGGGCGAGGCGCCGGGCGGCATTGTGAACGTCGTCACCAAGTCCGGAACCAACTCGATCCACCTCACCCTCTGGGAATTCTTGAGAAATAGCGACCTTGACGCCAACGGGTTCTTTGCCAATTCGTTGGGCGACAAGCGCAATGCTTTGAAACAAAATCAATTCGGCATTGCCATCGGCGGTCCGGTAGTGTTTCCGAAACTCTACAACGGCAGGAACAAGACCTTCTTTTATGGAGGCTATGAGGGCTATCGTCAGAACGTGGCATCTCAAAGCACCGGTCTCGCTCCGACAAGCGCCCAAGTAGGCGGCAACTTCCAAGGATTCGCCACGATCTACGACCCTACCACCGGGATGCCTTTTCCCAACAACACAATCCCGACGAATCGAATTAACCCCATCGCGGCCGCCTATGCCGCAGTGAATTATCCCACCGGTCCATACGTGTCAAGCGGGAACAACTACATTGACAACGCCCCCACGAAACTGCCGCAGGACACCTACTCCTTCCGCATCGACCAGACCTTCGGCGAACACGACAGCCTTTTCGCCCGTGTGTCGCAGTATTGGCAGCCGGAAACCGGGTCCGACGGATATACCGGCGCTACGAATTTCGCGCATGACTACGGTTCGAATGGCACCATCCATGAAGTGCATACATTCGGTCCGACCGCCGTAATGGAGGGATTTTTCGGACGCAATTTAGGTGATGCCGACACCGGCAATGCCCCGCTGGGCGTGGGTTCGCTTGGGGCGCAATTGGTTTCGTTGGGCGCCTCTCCCAACTTCCTGGGCAACTTCCAGGGCTCGTCGGCCGTGTACGTTCCCGGCATGGGTACGTCATACCTCGGGGGCACCGGACAGAGCTCACAGAATACCCGTTACGCCGACGATTGGACGTTTGGCGGCAGCTTCACCAAAATCATCGGCCGGCACACGCTGAAGATGGGCGTGAATTTCGCCACCAACAACACGCTTTCTCCGATCTACAACACCGATGACGGATTCTCGATTGTTCCGACACAAGGTCCCCAGGGACAAGGCGGCGATTCATTCGCTTCGTTCTTGTTAGGCCTTCCGGATAATGCAGGCCGGCGAAACGTACTCGAAACCGAGCACGGCGGCTGGGTAAACGGCGCATATATCCAAGATCAATTCAAGGTCAACTCCAGACTTACTGTCAACATTGGTGTGCGCTACGATGTCACTCTGTGGCCGATTTATGGCCAAAAGCCTGCCCCGGATGCCTACGTAGGCGACGTCGATTTTAACAACGGAACCTTCATTCTTGCCAACACCCCCGGCGCCTGCTCAGCCACTCAAGGCTTCCCCTGCATCCCGAACGCTCAATATGGCGGCAGTTTGGCCGCCGTCCAATCCGCTATGGCGTCGCTAGGCTTAACCGGTATCGTCCCCGTCTCTGACTTTCTTGGCTCGGGATCGCTGCCGCCTTTTGTGACGACCACTACCCACGGCAACGGTTCTATTTACACCAACGATCACAACGACTGGCAGCCTCGTCTTGGTTTGGCTTACCGCTTGTTCGATAAGACCGCCATCCGCGCCGGCTACGGCCGCTACTACGACAACTGGAACGCGATTATCCAGTTGGCTCAAAACTACGAAGGAACTTGGCCGGATGTAGGCCAACTGCTTGTCAACAACCTGAATCACCCGGGCGGAACAAAAGCCACCATTGGCAATCCCTTCAATCTGGCCAGCGGCAGCCTCGTCTATCCCACGCCGTCGCCTTTCTTGAGCTCCGGTTTCGAGGATTGGTATGTCGATCCAGGCACGTACAAGATGCCTTATTCAGACCAATGGGACTTCACGGTTGAGCAGGGTTTGGGGAACAGCATCGTCGCCTCTCTCGCTTATGTCGGAGCCCACGACGGCCAGCTCAACGAGGGGACCGTCGCCAATGCCGATCCCACGAACGGGACGACTTCGACTGAAGTGCAACGCCGCCCGTATCCGTACATTCCCGTAACGTTCTACGACAAGAGCGTCGGCGTGAGTAGCTACGAAGCATTCCAGTTCCGGCTGCAACAGCGTGCGACTCACGGCCTCTCGTACATCATTTCCTACACGCGGTCGAAGTCGATCGACAGAGGCTGTTCCGGTGACTTCGGCGCGGAGGGCTGCGAGACTCAAAACCCGTACGATACTCTGGCAGACCGCAGTGTGTCGGGATTCGATCTGCCCAACATCTTTTCAGGCAGCTTCGTTTACAACTTACCGGTTGGCAAGGGCCAGCAGTTTAGCACCCACAACAACTTTGTCGACTACATCGTAGGCAATTGGCAAGTCAGCGGGATTCTCACTTTGCACTCCGGGACGCCGTTCGATGTAACGATGGCGAATGGGGACACGGAAGGAACCGGCAACGGCACCACCCGCGCCAACTTGCTGCTCCCCGACCCGTACCTGTCAGGCGGCGGACTTCAGTACCTGAATCCCGCGGCATTCGGGAGTCCGGCAGTCGCAAATGCAACCACAGTCGGAGGTTTTGGGAACTTAGGGCGCAATAGCCTGAGAACCGATGACTTCAAGAATTTTGACATGTCCCTGACGCGGATTTTTCCCATCAGGGAGCGAACCAATCTTCAGTTCCGTTGCGACTTCTTCAACCTTACAAACTCAGTCATGTTTGGAGCACCGAGCAGCAGTTTGGGGAATCCGAACTTCGGGCTCATCACAGGTACTTCAAACCAATCGCGCGAGATTCAGTTCTCGTTGAAACTTAGTTTGTGAGCTAGATCGCGCGGTACTTTTCTTGACCGGCCCCACTTTAGAGTAAGTGGGGCCGGTTGTGTTTTGCTCCCTCGGCGCACACTCCACACGTCTTTGTGGCGCGGGCACTCGTGCCTGCCGTGTCGAGACTCATCTCGACACATGCCGGCCGCCGTGGCTCACTCACCGTGGGCAAGCGCCGGCGCGGCAGGCACGAGTGCCCGCGCCACATTAGCACGCCACCACCCCCTGCCCGCGCCCGCCACTCGGAATTATTGCTTGTGCTTCTGCTGCGCGCGCGTAAAAGCAATGATCTCGAGCGCCTTCTGAACGTCGGCGTTCTGCGGTTCAAGCGACTTGGCGGCAAGAAGATCTTTTTCGCCGTTGTCTAGATCGCCGGATTTGCACTCGATCAGGCCCAGATCCTTATGTAAGTCCGCCTTTGACTTGCAATCGCCGCACTCAGCAAGAGCTTCGTGAAATTGGGAAATCGCCTGAGCGTAATCTCCCCGGTTTGCCGACGCGAGAGCGAAGTTGCCCAATGTTTCCGCTTGAGTCACGAGTTGCTTCTGCTGTTGCAAAGCGACGAAGCGATCGCGATATGTCTTAGCCTTCGCAGGATCCGTTTTCAACACGGCTCGTGACAGGTTATACAGAGCTTCCGTAGCATTTGGATCGATATCGACCGCCTTTTGCCAGGCTTCAACGGCTTCGTCCGGCTTCCCCAGTTTTTGGTAGTTCTGCCCTAGCAGGAATAGAGCATCGGCGTTGCGCGGTTGCAGAACGAGAAGTTTCCGCAGAGCTTCCGCAGCTTCTTCGTAGTGCGTCACTCTGGTCTCGGTCAAGCCAAGGAAATACTGCGATGCGGGGAACGACGGCGCCAGCCGGCAGGCTGTCTTCAATTCCGCCACAGCCTCGTCATAGCGGCGCAAATCGTAGTAAGCGCGGCCCAGGTTGTAGTGCGGCGCGGCGCTCTCCGGAGCGAGCTTGACGGCCTTAGAGAACTCATCCAGCGCCGCGTCGCTGCTATAGGTGTCTGCCAGCGCGATTCCCAGATTCAGATGAGCCTCCGGAGAATTGGGCTGCAGATCGGCGGCTTGCCGTAACGTAGCGACGCTTTCCGCGGCCTTGCCCAGTTTCTTGTCAAGCATGCCGAGTGCCGTCAGCGCCTTCACATTCTTAGGGTTTATTTGGAGGGTCTTCTCCATATCCCGCGCCGCATCCGCGTAGCGGGCCTGGCTGGCCTCGATCAAGCCGAGATTCAAGAAGGCCTCGGCCAGCCGCGGGTTGTTTTCCGTGGCCTGGCGGAGCAGCGTTTCGGCCTCCTGAACACGGCCCGTTCGGCCATACAACACGCCGAGGTTACTCTGGGCATCGGCGAATTGGGGATCCTCTTCAATGGCCTTCTTGAAGTGCTGCTCGGCTTCGAGGGTCTTGCCGTCATTGGCGTCGAGCAATCCGAGCTGGTTCTGCGCCAGCGTCAATGTGGGATCGAGCGAGATCGCTTTTTCCAGGGCTTGGCGTTCCTCGGGCCGGTTGCCCATTTGATCGAGCGCGATGGAGAGATTGAACCAGGTGCGGGCATGGTTGGGATCGTGCTGAAGTGCCTCACGGTATTTTGCGGCCGCCTGCGCGGGGTCGCCTTGCAGCAGGAGCTGGTTAGCGCCGCCCCCTGCGGCCTCGGCCATACTCTCCTCCACGCCCTGCTGCTTTGAGTTGCGGAAGATGTCGAGCTCTTTCTGCGCTTCCTCCCTCCGGTTCAATGCCTTGAAAACGTTGGCAAGCTGAAAGTGCGCCTCAGAAGAGTCAGGCCGCAGCGCCAGGGCCTTCTGCAGATGCGGAAGCGCCTCTGCCGGCTTCTCTTCACGCGCCAGCACGAAGCCCAACGCGTATTGCAAGCCATACTCGGAGGGATGTTTTACTGCCGCTTGCGTCAGTTCCCCTTCCGCCTCCCGGTAACGGCCGAGGCCGCGGTAAGCGCTTCCGAGCATATAGTGGCCTTCCCAGTCGCTGGGCTTCCGCTTGACATACTCCTCGGCCAGGGTGAGCGCGTCCTGATAGTCGGCGGCCGTCGCATAGGCTTTCGCCAGGGCCAGGCGAGTTACATCGTTCTCCGGCTCCAGCTTCAGGGCGGCTGAATATTCGTCTGCCGATTCGCGAAAGCGCCTGTTTTCGGCGTAGATGGTGGCGAGATTGAAATGCGCAATCGCCAAATTAGGTTCGGCCTGGATGAGATTGGTGAGAATCTCGACCGCGTGCGCGGAATCCTTGTTCTTTGCGTAGCCGACAGCCAGCTCGACTTGGATCTCCGGATCTTTCGGAGACAGCCGCGCCGCTTCGGTCCATTTTTCAATGGCGGGCGCAAACCGGCGTTGAGCCGCGTAAGTCTGAGCCAGGTGATCGAGCAACGAGGCCGAATGCGGATCGATGGCCAGGCCAGCTTCAAATTGGGCTTCGGCTTCCTCTAATTGGCCGGATTCCTGCAATGCAACACCCAGCGCTCCATGCGCCGGAGCGTCATTCGGGTTCAGCTTCACGGCAATGCGAAATGCGGAAACGGCCTGCCGCGGCTGATTGTTTTGTATGAGGGCAAGACCGAGGTTGAAATGGCTGGGAAACGAGTTTTTATCTAACCTTGCCGCCTCAGTAAATGCCGCCACGGCGCAGCCCGGCTGCTGGTGTTCCGCGAAGTACCCGCCGAGCGCGTTGTAGGCATCCGCGGTCGGCGACGCCTTGATCTGGCGATCCAGATCGGGCGGACGAACGCAGTCGGCGGCGTGGACCAGCTGCGCTGCGAAAAACGCACGTAGGAGTAACAGGCTTAAATGGCGCATTTAGTTCGTGACCCGAGCGAGGAGGCTGCGCATGAAATCGTCTTCGGGAAACAGCGCCACATACTCCTCCAAAGAATGCCGAGCCTCAGTGTAACGCTTCAGTTTGATGTACTCAAGAACCAGGTTCTTGTGTAACTCCGCGCGATAGGGATCGATTCCCATTCCCTTCAGGAAGGCATCGACGGCCTCGTCGCCGCGGCCCAGATTCGCGAGGGCTTTACCCATATCTTCGTAGACGGCGGCTTCGCCAAGCTGGATACCAATTGCCAAATGCGCCAGAGCGTCTTCGCTCTTACCCTCCTCGAGCGCCCTGTGCGCCAGTGCTGCCTGCACATAGGGATCGTCGCTCTTTGAGCGGCCCAATTGGTCGAGCAGCGCCAGGTAACGGCGTTGATATTCCGGCGATCGGCCGGCCAATTCGTTATACGCGCGCAACAAGGTTATCTCGGGAAGCGGCCTGAACTTACCCTCCGGCTGGTCGACGATCAAAAGGTCGTTTCCGGAATCGGCCTTCCAGGGCGGCAGCGGCTGATTCGGACGGGCTGGAATACGGTGATTGGTTAGCGCGGAGTGCGAGATCACGGCGATACTGCGTTTGGGCATATGGCAGGCAATGCAATCGTCGGGCGGAGTCTGCTCTCGCCGGATGGTTAAGGCAAGCTTGCAGCTTCGCTCGGTATGGCAACCGAGGCATTTCGATCGAAAGTAGGTTGAAGCTTCCGGAGCCCGCGGCTGCTCATGCGGATCGTGACACGTGGTGCAGCTCAGCTTTCCGCCGCTCGCAAGAAAACAGCGGCTGGCCTGCATCGCGAAGTTATGCTCCAAAAGATCTTGCTCACGCTGCTCTTCATTGCCTGCGGGAACTTTCAGAATGGCGACAGTTTCAATAAGCCACTGCCCAGGACGAAAATTCTGATAGGTCTTCCCGGATTGCAAAACGCGAGCGTCGCCACGCTGGTGACAGGCCATGCAGATGTTTTCCGCCAACCGCGGGGCAAGTCTCGCGGGGTTGACAATTACGCCGTGGCGTTTGGGGTCGTGCGCGTGCGCCTCGCCCGGACCATGGCAGTTTTCGCAGCCGATCGCCAGTTCCTGAAACGGCGGGTCGCGATAAGCCTCAGGGCGGTTCACAGCTGTTTGGGCCCGTCCACTGTGGCAGAAAACGCATCCCTCCGGCGTGGAACGCGAAAATCCGAGATCTCCGTACTCATAACCGGGAGACAAGTCCCATTTGTTGGCTTTCGAATAATATGATAAAGGAGCTTGAAACAGATAATCGCCGCGGCGAACGAGAAACGTAAGACCATTGGCTCCGGAGCCCACGACGTAATCAAGCTGGTGTTTGTCCTCGAAGACGTTCGGTTCGCTCTCGCTTTGATACCACCCGGTGCGATCGCCGAACGCCCTGAGAACTCTATTGCCTCCCGGCAAAGGCAGCGTTGCTTCGGTGGGTAGATTAGCTTTATCCAGATCGGCTGCGGGACGCATCGATCTTCCCATATCTGTCTTGAGGTAAGAGCGATAAATCTCCGTATGGCAACCGTAGCAAGCTCTTGACCCAATATAGCGATTCTCGGGAGACGCACTAAGAACGCCAGTTACAATCGCCATCAAGGGCAGCAAACCACAGCTTAGTTTTGCCATCGCTCCAACTTACTTGCCGCCCAGGCGGCGTCCCTTGCCGAATGGCACAACAGGCAGGCGTTCGGGCTATCTTCCTGGCCGAAGCGCTGGGTCAAATCTGCGCTCGGAACGTCAATTTGATGCGAGCGCGCCTTAAAGAGAAGCGCGTTGACGATGCGCGGCATATGACAGGAAACGCACCGGCTCGCTTCCGAGCCAGCCGCGTGATGCGTATGAGTGGAAATGCGATTCCGGAACTGGTTGTGACAGCCGAGACACATCTCGTCAGGGTTGCTTCGAGATTTCAGCGACGTCAGGTTGTCTTGCGAGTCCGCTTCGTGAGGTGAGTGGCAGGAAGCGCACTGAGCCGTGCCCTTCCGATAACACGCTGAACGGGTGAACGCTTCCACAATGAAGGTGGTCTCGCGGAACCGGCCATCTTTAAAGAAGGCCCGCCGGGAAAATGCGTCGTAGGGCCGGCTCCAGGAACGCGGTATGTAATCGCCAGTCGTCGATGAGTAATTCATTTCCGTTCCCTCGCCTATCTCGCGCACAGCCGATTGGCGATGGCATTGAGCGCACACGCGAGTACCATGCCGATTGTCGATCTTTCGAAAATCGATAGGCGGCTCAAGCAGATCCGCGTTGCCCAAGTGGCCAGAACGCATCCGC
>Ga0302326_10024090_pt1 | contig 12383 bp, 12 predicted proteins | sample Palsa_T0_3_FD_202264 | JGI IMG/M metagenome (GOLD analysis project Ga0302326, IMG submission 202264) | Peat permafrost microbial communities from Stordalen Mire near Abisko, Sweden - Palsa_T0_3 | ecosystem: Environmental > Terrestrial > Soil > Palsa > Peat permafrost | place: Sweden: Abisko...
GCTCGGCGCTGAGCCGCATGGGGCTGAGACACTCCGGTTTGCGCCTCCGCCACGCTAGGGCTTCTTCGGCGCTGGGTTCAACGCGTCCCACCGCGAGTCGCCCACCGCCTTGTAATCTTTCGGCAGCGACTTCCACTCCGGCCGGCTGATGCCGTTCAAATCGTAAACAACCTTTCCGCCCTTGAGCGTCAACTCGCACTCGAGCTTGGCGGTGCCGTCCAGGCGCGCGCCGTAGGTATCCGTGAAGCCGAACTTGCCATGCTGCAGCCGCAGCACGCTGACGTCCGCCACCGATCCCACGGACAAATTCCCGAGCTCGTCGTGATGAATCTCTCGCGCCGGATTCCACGTCGACTGGGCAATCACAGCATCCAGCGGTTCTCCCAGTGCAAGAAATTTGCTCATCAGGTTGAGCATGTCTTTCATGCCGCTGTTCATGCTGCCAATGTGCAGATCTGTCGAAATCGAATCAGGAAAAAACTTTTGCTCGATCGCCGGCACCGCGACGCGCCATGGAAAACTCCCCCCACCGTGCCCCACATCAAAAATCACGCCGCGCTTGCGGCCCTCCCACATTCCCGGATTCACCTTGCCATCGATCAGCTCGTCTCTCAAGCCCGAGTAGCAATGCGTGTAGATGTCCCCTGGGCGCAGTTTCTGCGTCACCAGCACGCTCAGCGGCCGTTCTTTGTGGTTAGTCCCGAAGTCCACCATCACGGGAATGTTCGCCAGCGTCCCGGCCTTCACGGCGTTTTCCACGGGGGTCCACTCGGGTCCTGAATAATGCGCGGTCTTGATCCCGATGATCAGGCCAGGATGAGCATTGGCCACCTGCGCCGCCACCTCTGGATCCATATCCGCCAGATTGTCCTCAAACTTCGGACCCCTCATCCCCGCGCCGACGATGTTCAGGAAGGCCAGTACTCGCGTCTTCGAACGGTCGATGATGTGGGTCTTGAAATCCTCAAAATTCCGGGCGCCGGACGAGCCGGCATCGGCCACCGTGGTCACTCCGGCGCGAAAGGTGAAGCCGTCCGGGAATAAGCCGTTATCTCCGGCATAGGACCCCGCCTCTCCGGTGCTCCCGTAAACATGCACATGGATGTCAACCAATCCCGGAGAGACGTAGAGTCCGGCCGCGTCGATCGTTTTCAGCGCGGCCGCGGAGTCGATATGCGCGGCCACCGCCGCAACCTTGCCATCCAGGATCGCCACATCACGAACGCCCGAAATGCGGTTTTTCGCGTCGATGACATGGCCACCTTTGAGCAACAGATCGTACTTGGGCGCGGCTGGGGAGCTACCCGGCTGACTTGGCTGCGGCATCAGGGGAGCGCATACGACAAGTGTCGCTGCGAATATAAACAGAATGCTCCGGAAAGTAGTCATGACAAGTGCGGTTACGACGCGGGGCCTTAGATCCCGGTCGAAGCCGATCATACTACGATCGCGGCGGGCAGCCGGCTCGAGCTACAAGACTGTCCACGCCCTCAGGTCTGCCTGCTGCCAGCCCGAAGGGCGAAAGAAAATATGTGGCACAGCCTTCAGGCTGTGGTTGTTCGTGGGAAATCGCGCGCGTTTCGAGTTACACTACGGGCTTAGCGGCTCGCGCCCGCTCGTGACGATCACACCAGGAGACAGACAAGGAATGACAACCCATCGCAGAGCATTTCTCGAGACCGCTTTCGCCGGCGCCGCGGCGACATTGTCTCAGTCAGTCAGCAAGGCCGACTCGCCGAAATATGGGATCCCGGGCCCATATCCGGGCCGCGTGGTTGCGGTGGAACATTCGCGTTCCATCGTGTCGGGTGTCTACCAGGGCGACGCCATCCAGCAAATGGTGCAGCGCGGCATGACGGATCTCACCGGCGCGCCCACCTGGCAGGATGCCTGGCGATCCATGTTTGAGAAAGGCGATGTGGTGGGCATTAAAGTCTGTCCGGTCGGCGGGCCGAAGCTTTGCTCCGACGCGACCGTCCTCCACGCCATTCTGGATGGCCTCAACCAAGCCGGCGTCACCGACAGCAACGTCATCGTCTTTAACCGCTATCGCGAAGAGGCCGTGCACGCCGGCATGCTGAACTGGCTGCGCCCCGGCGTTCGCTTTGAAGCCGCCGCGCCCGCATACGATGACAGCCAGCTGGGTATGGATGGCTATGACGAGCGTCACTACATGGAACTGGCCATCGTGAAAGCGGGCGACGATCCCAACGATCCACACTCGCGGCGATCCTACGTGGCCAAGATCGTCACCTCGCAGGTAAACAAGATCATTAATCTGCCTGTGCTCAAACACCACCAATCGGCCGGCGTCACCATCACGCTCAAGAACATGTCCCACGGCTTCGTGAACAACGTGAACCGCAGCCACATGACGCCATCCGCAAACGCCTGCGGCATCTTCATCCCCTCCGTGGTCAGCCTCCCCATCATTCGCCAGAAGGTTGTTCTGCACATCGTCGATTCGATTCGCGCCTCCTACCACGGGGGCCCTCCGGGCAAGGAGCGCTTCATTTGGGAGCCCAAGATCCTGTACTTCGGCACTGACCCCGTTGCGCTCGACAAGACGGGCTGGAAAGCCATCGACGCAAAGCGCGCCGAAGTGGGTATGGCCTCGATCGCCCTTTCCAAACCCGACGACGAAAGCCATTACCTCAACTGCCAGGTGGAACACATTGAGATCGCCGGCATGCTCGGCCTGGGCGAGTTCAGCGACGAAAAGATCAAAGTTCAGCGCGTCACTGTCGCCTAAGCATTCACCGTGCGCGCGCCGGCGCCTTGTCGCCGTCTTGACAAGGAGGGAGAAGCTTGGAACTCGAGTGGTTGCGGCGCTATGCGCTTCAGTTTCTTTATGTCACCGAGCAAGTGCAGTGGGAGCACGACCTGCTCCTGAAAGTGGGCGGCAAAATGTTTCTCGCCATGCCGCTCGAGCCGGCCCGTGTGGTCTGTTCCTTCAAATGTTCTCCGGAAAGCTTCGCCGAGTTGACCGAGAGGCTCGGGGTGATTCCCGCTCCTTACCTCGCTCGCGCGTCGTGGGTCTCCCTGGAACTCGCGAGCGCAATTCCGGCGACCGAGCTGAAGGCGCTAGTGAAGCGCTCCTACGAATTAGTCTGGGGAAAACTCCCCAAGAAAACCAGAATCGCGCTCGAGCAGGGCGCCTGAGCGGCGAAGTCCGGCAGGTGACACCGGAGCCAATCGAGAGCCACGAGCCGAGCCGCGACCGTGAGATGCGGGAGCCAATCCAGAACCACGAGCCGCGGCCGTGAGATGATACCGGAAGCCAATCCAGCACCACGAGCCGAGCCGCGACCGTGAGGGAGCGTTCTTACTTCGCTTTACCGCCGAGCTCTTAAGAGCGGGAGCGGACGTTTATTCTCAAGCCGGAATCGAGCCGCTCTTGATGACCCGCTCCATCACATTGGTGAAGGTATCGATTTCTTCGAGAGTCGTGTAGACGTTGGGTGTAATGCGCAAGCCCTGGTATTCGCCGGGGGTCACGATGGCCACCGTCCAGATGCGGTACTTCTTCCAAAGGTATTCGGAGAGCTTCGGCGCGTCGAGCCCATCCACGCTGATAAAGCCTATGGCGCAGGATTGCTCGGGATCTTCGCTGTTCAGAATCTTCACGCCGGGGAGCTGCCGGAGCTGGTTTGACCAGCGCTTGCGAAGATAGCGGAAGCGCTCGGCTTTTCGCTCGCCGCCAATGCTGTCGTGGAAATTCAGCGCCTCCGTGATGGCGTTGCGCTGGGATGCCGGATGCGTGCCGATCTCCTCGAATTTGCGAATATTGTCGTTCATCTCTGGGGGCGCCGCATACATCGGCCAGATCTTGGGAATCTTGTCTTTTTTCACATACAGCATGCCGGTGCCGATAGGCGCCAGCACCCACTTGTGCAACGACGTGCCGTAGTAATCGCAATCCAGATCCGCGTGCGTGAAAGGAAACTGCGCAAAGGCGTGCGCGCCGTCCACGATGGTCTCAATGCCGCGCGCCCGAGCCATCTGGGAAATTTTCTTCACCGGGAAGATCTGCCCAGTACGGTTGGTGATGTGGCAAATATGAATCACCTTGGTGCGGGGCGTGATGGCGTCCTCAAACATCTTCGCCAGATAATCCATGCTCGGCGGAGGCACCGGGAACTTGAGCTGCTTCAACTTGATTCCTTCGCGGCGCTCGCGCTGCTGCCAGGTGGTAATCATGCGCGGGTAGTCCTGATTGGTGGTGATCACTTCATCACCCGGATTGAGGTGCATCCCGAGCTGGATGATTTCGTTCGCCTCGCTGGCGTTGCGCGTGATGGCAATCTCTTCGGTATCCACACCGAACATTTGGGCCAGGCGCCGGCGCACGGTTTCCACGCCGGGGTCGAGCACGTTCCACATGTAGTAAGACGGGTTGAGGTTCTCGATCTCGAGATACCGGATTTCGGTATCCATCACGATCTTGGGCGCGGGCGACACGCCCCCGTTGTTCAGGTTGATCATGTTGCGGTCAACCGTGAAGTCGTGGCGGATGTTGAACCAGAAATCCTCATCGCGGGCCACCGTGTCGGCGGGACGGCCGCCGACGGAGGCAACCGCGCTTTGCGCGCGCAGCGACCCGGCTTGCAAAGCAGCAGCCAAGCCGGCGGAATAAGAAAAGAAACGGCGACGATCCATGTGCCCTAGCGTAGGCCTCTCGCCTTGAAAATGCAAGGGCCATACCTGAGAGGTCCTGTTTGCAGGGTGTTGGGGGACTGGCACTCTGTCCCATGTCGGGCAAGCGTCCCGTCCTGCCTAATTCCTTGCAACGGGCTGCCCAGCCAAAGTGGGGCGGACCCCCTGGTCCGCGCGGGTCCCCCAGGACCCGCTCTCGCGCATTCTCAATTACAGGGACTCACCCTAATTCTTCGCGGTCACCAGTGGCTCCAACGCCGCCAGCTTCTGGCGAAGCACGCCGGCATTTGGCGCATGAGGAACCTCCTCCAGATAAACGCGAAGGTGTTCGACAGCCCCGGCGTATTTGTGTTGTTCCGTAAGCAGGCCCGCAAGCAGCAATTGCGCCTCGGGAAACTTCCGGAGCCGGTCAAGATTCACGGCTTTGTCGGCGCTCAGAGCGGCCGGCTCGAGCTTATGAAGGTTGTACTGACTCACGGCGTTGTAGTACCAGAGGCCGGCGAATTCCACCGAGTTGAGATCCAGCCCTTGCTGGCTGATTCGCGCACCCTCTTCCCACTTGCCTTCCTGAATCGCAAGCAACGCCAACTGCTCGTACGGGCTGGTGTACTTGGGGTCTGCCTGAAGCGCCCGATTATAAAACTGGCGCGCTTGCTCGCGATGAGCCTGCGCCTGTTCGATTCGCCCCAGCTCAAACCAGGCGGCCGCATATTGCGGGTAGATCTTCACAGCAGCCTGGAAACTGCCGGGGGCGCCCCTCCAGTCGTTCTTGCGTTCCTGCGCAATCCCCTTCTCGAAGGCGCGCTTGGCCTCCTTAGGCGCCTGGGCCGACGTGAAGCTGATCGTCGTGCCTTGAATTCCGGCAATTCGATGCAGAATGATCGTTCCCACATCCGGCTGATCGAGCGAGCGGCGGCTCGTCATGTTGATTCCTTCGGATCGATACCCCGGATACGAGGCACGCAATTCACAGCCATAGATATCGCGCTCGGTCATCAGCTTCGCTCCCGGCATGCCGGAGGTCAGCGCCTCGCCACGCGTGCCGCCGTCGGCCGGTGTCTGGCTCGACGCGGTGGCGCCGTCCGTCGTCGACGATCGCCCGCCCAGGTTCACGCCAAAGTTGCCCTTGGAATTCGGATGCCCCTCGATAAAAACCGTCGAGCCGCAGATCCGTTCGATCACGATGTCGGTATTCGGAGGCGTCCCATCGTCAAACTGAACCCGCCCGGTAATGAAGGTCTGATGCTCGTCCAGCACGTTAGGACGCGACGAGTCCTGGCCTGCGCCGGGCGCATTGACTCCGGGGGTGGCTCTCTGAGACATGCAGGGCCAAGGCGAAGCGGCAATCAGTAATGCCGCGCCGATTTTTCCGCTAAGGACCATCGAGAGGCGACTCGCCATGCGAACCCCGTGCCCGAAGTATCGCACAGAAATTTGACCCCGTGGAAAGGCCGCCGTGTCAGGTTCTGCCGCACCGGCCAACGATTTCTTCAATAAAGTGGCACAGCCCCATGCGGCTCAGCGCCGAGCTGCGTGAGCTTGGGCTATCTCGAAGCCCAATAACACCCGGATTACGATCCTTAGCCGCCAAGGAACGCCGACGAACGCAGTTAAGCCATTTGCTTTCCATCAGCGTTGATCGGCGTCCATCAGCGGCCATCCGTATTTTGGCCTTTTTTCAACAGTCCCTTCGGGCTGCGACAAATCGTATCGAGCAGCTCAGCTCAACCGGCCCTGGCACGTCGCGGCCTTAATTTTTGCAAATACACTTGACATTATGTAAGTGTTGCTTTACTTTTAGAACAAGGTGCTTTACTTGATGACCACCAATCGAACCTCCTCTTCCCGCTTCATCCGCCCTGCCTTCCTTTGGGCGGTTGCTGCCGCACTAACACAGCTCCTGGTGACATGGCTTGTCGTTCACGGGCAAGTTCCGCGGTGGCTGGGGTTGCTGCCGGTTGTGCCCTACATGTTCTTCTTCGCAGCCATGGTACGCAGCGTCCTGAAGATGGACGAGATGCAAAAGCGCATCTGCCTTGAGTCGGCATCCATCGCGTTCTTGTTGACCCTCATCATCACGGCCTTTTTCGGCGGCCTCGAGCTAGCCGGAATCGGTCACCCACCGTGGCGGGAGGTGGGAGGCTTGATGATGCTGCTGTGGGCTGGTTTCTACGCGGTTTTAGTCTGGAGGTACCGATGAGCCTTCGCAGCGCCACGGATTGCCCGCCAGGTGGTGCGCGATGAAAAACCGCCTTCGAGTTCTCCGCGCAGAGCGCGAGTGGTCCCAGGCCGACTTGGCCGGCAATCTCAAGGTATCGCGCCAAACCGTGAATGCAATTGAAACCGGGAAGTACGACCCGAGTCTGCCCCTGGCTTTTGCCATCGCGCGACTGTTCGAACAACCCATTGAAGCCATCTTTGAACCCGGCGATGACAAATCCGCCGGCTGACCGTGCCGGCTTGCCGGGCAACGCACCCGACATTATGTCGGCGAGCAAAATACTCACAATCAACCAAAGAAGAATTTACCTCATGAACATGCATAGGGCGTTACGCTTCGGATTCTTGGCGGTGCTGGTGACCACGATCGCAACCACTTTCGTGCTTGGCGCCGCGACAACGGCCTCAGTCGCAGCGGCAATCGGCGATTGGGAAGGAACGATCGACACCGGGAACGGCAGCTTGCGAGTGATCGTGCACATCTCACAGGCGACGGATGGCAAGCTGAATGGAAGCCTGGATAGTCCGGACCAGGGCTCCACAGGAACAGCGATCGACTCAGTCATTTACAAAGAGCCTGATCTGCACTTTGCAATCGAACTCTTCGGAAGCACATTTGACGGCAAGATGAACCACGACAACTCGGAAATTACAGGAGAGTGGAAGCAGAGCGGCCGGTCTCTGCCGTTGGTGTTCAAGCGCCGGAGTAAGTGAGCGCAGGGCAAGGGTGTCTTTCCGTTTGACCCCAGCCCCATGCGTCAGCTTGGGGCCGTTTCCATGCAGCGCGATAGCCCCAAGCTACCAGCCTGTGAGCTGTCCAAACCATCTATCCGAGATTGGCCCCACGCCAAGCCCGGAAGGGCGCCAGACAGCTTAAATTATTAGCCCACGGCGCAAGCCGTGGTACAAATCGGATCAAGCAGCCCAGCCCAGCCTATGGTGGAGCTTGGGGCTATCGCGTGAGCTTGGGGCTATTTCTTCCAGTGCGCTCAGTCAAACTGAACCGTGGCTCACGGCTTGGTCGCTTCCCTGTGCGCCAGCCGGCTGCAGGCATCGCCTGCGCCCACAGTCGCGATGGCATCGGCGCCCGCTTCGACATAGCTGATCTTGCCGTCGGGATCCACCACGAATGTCACGCGATTGGCAAAACCTCGCTCCGGGATCAGGACGCCGTAGTCTTTCGAAACCTTGCGATCCACGAAATCGCTGAGCAGAAGAAAAGGAAGGTTCAGCTTGCTCGCGAATTCCTTTTGGGAAGGTACGTTATCGGTGCTGATTCCGAAGACCACGCTGTTCGCATCGTTAAATTTGGCGCTTCCTAACTGGAGCGCTTGCATTTCCTTGGTTCAACCACCTGTAAACGCAGCCGGGAAGAAGGCCAGCACGACGGTCTTCTTTCCGCGGAAGCTCGATAGCGTCACCTTGGTGCCATCGGAGGCGGGAAGAGTGAAATCAGGCGCCGTGTCGCCAACCTTCAAGGCCGTCGGCGGCGGAGCGACTGGCGCCGCCTGCTGGGCCTCCAGAAGCGGAGTCAGGCTGAATGCTGCACTCAGGGCAAGCCCGGCAAGCAACGGTGTGGAACGACGCGAGTACATCGGCAAGTGCCTCCTCGTTTGCGGTTTGTCGATAACGATTTCCCTACCCTATCACGGAAGGAATGACGGCGCGAACTCCAAAAAAGAGCACGCTCGATTTACGTCGGACGGATTAATTATTCTCCTTCAAGGCGAAGGCCAGCGGGTGTACACTTCCTCGCGCTCGGGAGCGAAGAGGTATACCTAACTGGAGGGGATCTTTCATGCCACGATTCTTTGTCGTATCGGCCCTAGGGGTCGCGATATTAGCAGCCATCGGACTCGCCCAGCAAGCCTCGACCGGAGGGCCTTACAAGCTCCTCAGGACCGCCAAAGTCGGCGGCGTGGGAGGTTTTGACTACGTCTACGCGGACGCCGCCGCACGCCGGCTCTACATTCCGCGCCCCTTCGGCACCGCGGCCCACATCAGCGTCTTCAATCTGGATACGCTCGAGCCCGTTGGCGAAATTCCAAATGCCAACGCGCGTGGAGTTGCCATCGACCCCAAGTCAAACCACGGATTCGCGAGTAGCAAGCCCGTCGTAATGTTTGACACGAAGACCCTCGCCACGATTAAAACCATCGATGTCGAGGGAGGCCCCGACGGCATTCTCTTCGACCCATTTAACGAGCGAGTCTGGGTGTTCAGCCACCGCGCGCCTAACGCGACAGTGATCAACGCGGCCGATGGCTCCGTGGCGGGCACCGTGGACCTGGGGGGAGCGCCGGAGCAGGCTGTCACCGACGGCAAAGGCCATTTGTACGTCGATATTGAAGACAAGGACAACATCGCTGTGGTGGACGCCAAGACCCTGACGACAACCGCCCATTACGACCTCGGCGGTAAGGGTGGGGGACCCGGCGCGCTTGCATTTGACGCAGAAAATCATATTCTCTTCTCCGCTTGCCACAATCCGGCGACCATGGTGATTCTTAACGCCGATAGCGGCAAAATTCTCGATACCCAGCCCATCGGCAAAGGTGTGGATGCCGCCACGTTCAACCCCAATACGATGGAGGCGTTCAGCTCGCAGGGCGATGGCACGCTGACGGTGATCAAGGAAAACAGTCCGACCAGTTTCGCCGTCGAGCAAACGGTCCAAACGGCGCCGGGCGCCAGGACGTCGACATTGGACGCCAAAACAAACCATATTGTGCTGATCACGGCTGAATTCGGTCCACCTCCCGCGACGCCGGCCGGAGGACGTCCTAGCCGCGGCCAGATGGTGCCGGATTCATTTTCCATTCTCGTTGTCGGCAAATAGGTAGCTGACGGCACAGACGCTCAACCATAAACTGATTTCTCCGAACCTATGCGTCTGAAATCTCTGATCACGCTTGCTTTTCTGTTCATGTCGGCGCCTCAAGTGAATGCCAGGATGGTCAAGCTCCGCGTCGAGCGTCGCGAGACGGTGCTGAATGGCAAGTCTTTCGGCGCCGCGGGTCCCTACGAAAAACTCGTGGGCAAGGTCGAGTTTACGCTTGACCCGGCCGCACCGGCCAACGCTCGGATCGTCGATCTCAGCCTCGCTCCGCGCAATGCTCGCGGCGAAGTGGAATTCACCGCGGATTTCTATCTGCTCAAACCGGTGGATGCCTCGCGTGGGAACGGGCGCCTGCTGTATGAGGTCGGCAACCGCGGCGGCAAGGGACTCTTGCACACATTTCAGAAGGCGAAAGGCAGCCCCGACCCGACGACCGCCGCTGAATTCGGCGATGGCCTTCTGATGACCCAGGGATATGCGCTGCTCTGGATGGGATGGCAATGGGACGTGCCGGAAGGCATGATGCGGATGGATATGCCCATCGCCACGGATCATGGCCGGCCAATCACCGGCCTGGTTCGCGCCAACTTCATCCCCAATGCGAAATCCGACACCGGCCCGCTGGCCGACAGGGGACATCGTGCTTACCCGGTCGACAATCCTCTCAGCCCCGAAAATGTGATGACGGTGCGCGACCGGCCGCTGGACGCGCCGCAGCTTATTCCGCGCAACAAATGGCGCTTAAACGACTCGAGCGTGAGCATCGAGGGCGGCTTTGAGCTGGGCCGCATCTACGACGTGGTCTACAAGGCGCGCGATCCTCGCGTTGTGGGATGCGGACTCGCCGGCACGCGCGATCTGATCAGCTTTCTCAAGACTGAGCAAGGCGAAGCAAATCCGCTACGCGGTATCCGGGTGGCGTATGGATGGGGTGTTTCCCAGAGCGGACGCTTTCTGCGGCACTTTCTCTACGAGGGCTTCAACGAAGACGAGCGAGGGCGCAGGGTTTTTGACGGCGTCATCGACGAGGTGGGCGGCGCGGGGCGCGGATCCTTCAATCATCGGTTCGCTCAAGCCTCGCGCGACGCGGAGCAGTTTTTCAACATTTTCTATCCCGTCGATATGTTTCCCTTCACGGATGGCGAGGAGACCGACACCGTGACCGGCCAAACCGATGCTCTGCTGGCGAAGGCGGAGGCGCGGCACGTTTCTCCGAAGATTTTTCACATACTGAGCAATTCCGAATACTTCAATCGCGCGGGATCGTTGATTCACACGGATCCCGCGGGGCAGCGCGACATCGAGCCGCCCGCGAATACGCGCATCTACGCCATCGCGTCCGGACCTCATTTTGTAGGACCCTGGCCGCCTGCGCCGGTGGGCGGAACGGCCGCGCCTCTCAGTGTTCTGGACCGCACACCGATCGTTCGCGCGTTGCTGCGTAACTTGGACGAATGGGTGACGGAGGGCATCGCGCCCCCGGCGAGCCGCTATCCAAAGATTTCCGATGGAACCTTGACCGCGCCGAAAGCGGCCGGTTGGCCCTCAATTCCCCAGGTGCGATTGCCTCCGCCGATTCTGATCACGTACCGGCTCGACTTCGGGCCAAATTGGACTTGGGGGCTCGTCAGCTTCGAGCCGCCTCACGTGGGAAAGCCCTACGTGGGGTTGATACCGGCCGTCGATTCGGATGGGAACGCCATCGCGGGAATCCGCTTGCCGTCGATTCAAGTTCCGATTGCCACCTATGCGGGTTGGAACTATCGCGCGCCCGGCATGGGAGCAGCCGATCAGCTTATGGGCGAGGCGGGCTCGATGTATCCGTTTGCGCCAACCCGTTCCCAACGCTCCAAGGGCGATTCGAGACTTTCGCTCGAAGAACGCTACACCAGCCGCGACCAGTATCTTGGCAAGATCGCGCTGGCGGGAAGACAGCTCATCGCCGAGCGGTTTCTGCTGGCGGGGGACTTGGCAGACGTGATCGATCGGGCCGCGATGCAATACGACTGGGCGGTTGGGCGCTGAAGCTACGCGAGTTCCAGGGCAACCGCCAGAGCGTGGTCCAACTCGACAAGCTTTCCGCCGCGCATGCGGCCAACAAATCGCGTCAGCATCGATTTCGGCAAGCTGACCAGCTCGTCGCAGTGCACGCTGCTCTCATGCTTGAGCCCCTCCTCAATTCCCACTGGCACTTGGGTGCTCAACCCATCATGCCGGGAATACACGGGAGCACAAATTACCGTCGAGAATTTTGAATCCACAAGAACTTGCCGGCTAGCCACGACGAACACACGCTGCCTGCGAGGATCAGCCTGTCCCGGCTTGCGCACCAAATACAGATCCCCTCGTTGCATTTACTCGGGCAGGTCCTGGTACTCGAGGACATCTGCCGCCTCCCGGTTCAACCGCTCTGCGTTCCGCTCGAGAATCGCCGCGTCCTTGGCGTCGCGATCGTGCTTCGCGCTTTGGGCCAAATACAGCCTGGCGGCCTGTTCGAAGAAAGCTGACCGGTTGCTGTTTAGGCGATCGATCTCTTCCAAAAGTGTGCTGGGAAGTGTGACAGACGTCTTCACTTTCATACCACCAACATACCACCCGACCCCGGACGCGAGCTCCTGAGGAAAACGGCGAACCTGCCCTGGCATCCTGAAATGTTTTCTCCTAGCCA
>Ga0302326_10024093_pt1 | contig 12382 bp, 12 predicted proteins | sample Palsa_T0_3_FD_202264 | JGI IMG/M metagenome (GOLD analysis project Ga0302326, IMG submission 202264) | Peat permafrost microbial communities from Stordalen Mire near Abisko, Sweden - Palsa_T0_3 | ecosystem: Environmental > Terrestrial > Soil > Palsa > Peat permafrost | place: Sweden: Abisko...
CCGGCATTTTGAGGATCTTCGGGACGGTACACACGGCGGTTCCGCAAGTCGAAAGGATAAGGAAGCCCATTTCGAAAAGGCCGTGCGGCTGCTGGGTCCCATCGCCCGCCAGGTTCTCGCCGAAATGAACACGAGCCTGCTGCTCGGCACCGGGCAGGTCACCGAGACGGGAATACGGCCCACGGCGGATGGAGGGCTGAACGCATCCTGGGCTTTGAGCTGGCCCGAACAGCGCGCAGCCGGTGTCCAGCCAATCGCGCTACAAGCCTATTTCGGAGGCGGCTTCCATCACCCGCATCTTCGAGGGACGACCGTTCAGGACTGGCCGCTGAACGTGTTCAGCGACGAGGATGCCGCGGCTCAGCTATCCATACTCCGGGCCATTGCGTCCAGCGACCTGCACAATTTGGTCTACCGCTCGGACTATCGGATCGTCCCTGCGATGAAGGCGAAGCTCACCAACCGCTCGGCCATGGAGCCAAAGCGACGTAACTGAGTCGTACGCCGAACTAGGCGATTCGGTTATGAATCTTCTACTGGAAGGCAAGACGGGCCTTGTGAGCGATATGCAGCCTAAATAAACTTTATCGGTGAACTAAACCGCTTCGCGATAGCCCGTCATCGAGCAGCCTGCCAAATGCCAACGTAGCTTGGCGCGAAGCTCCCGAGGTGGCTGTCGCGACGTTCATCACACTGCTGCCGGTTCCGGTGCTCTACAGCATCGCGGTATTAGATTCGAAGATCGTCAAATGGGAGACAAAGCCAAAGGAGACATCATGAAGACACCAGCAGAGGACATGCACAAGGAACGCGGGAGCCGTCGGACAAACAGCGAGGTGGCCGGCCCGGCACGCGACCCGGTGTTGGATCGAGGAGCGATCGCTCTTCTGGCCTATTCTTATTGGGAGGCCCGCGGCAGCCAGAATGACTCGCCTGACGAGGACTGGCTCCGGGCAGAAGCAGAGCTTCGCAAGCGTCTCGCTTCGACCCCTACCGACTGAGGGGGTCGCCGCCCGGCGGCGGAATCGCCCCACAATTTGCGCTATGCTTGAATATGCCCGCGACGGACCCTAATCCGCGGGCCAAGAGGAACCTGCTCCATGAGTCTGAAGATCAATGTGCGTGAAAGCGGCAACGTAGTGATTCTGGACCTGAATGGCCGGATCACCATAGGCGAAGAGGTGTCGTCGTTGCGGGACAGCATCAAGGAACACCTCGATAGCGGACAAAAGAACATTTTGCTGAACTTGGCCGAGGTGAGCTACATCGATAGCACGGGGCTGGGTCAGTTTGTGGGCAGCTTTGCCACTGTCACCAGCCGGGGCGGGGAGCTCAAGCTGCTGAACCTGCAGAAGAAGCTGCAGGAATTGATGGCGATCACCAAGCTCATCACCGTGTTCGACACGTACACCAACGAATCCGCCGCGGTCCGCAGCTTTCAAGCGGCAGCCACAGCGGGCTAACCCGCGCCTTACCGAGCCGCATTTCCGAGCCGCGCGCGTCGGCAAGCGGCGCCGCGCTACTCCACGTCCCCGGGATCCACGGCCTTCCGGTCTCCAGCCGCGGCCCACCGGATATAGGCGACGATGTCCGCAATCTGCTGGTTGGTGTACCCGCCGGCGGACGGAGGATGCTTCCAGGCCGCATTGTCGGACTTCGACTGCACATCCGCGGCGGCGAATTTTCGCAACTCCGGCGGCGTCTTCGACAGATCATAATACTGCAGCGTGGTGGCGTCCGAGCCGGCGGCCATCATGCCCGGAAACGTATCGCCCGCCTTCAGCTTGATGGTCTCGACGTACTCCGTGCGCGAGGCGCGGATGGCGGTGACCAGGGCCCGCACACCCACACGCCCCAGAAGCTTGACATCCGGTCCCACGGCCGTGCCGCGGCCTTTCAGCGCATGGCAAGTGGCGCAACCGGTATCCGCAACGAAGAGCGTCTGGCCCCGCTCGATCTGCGGGTTCGGCGCGGAAGCCTGCAAGAAGAGCAAAACCGATAACCAGATCATAAGATCCTCCGATCATAGTATAGTCGGAATCAACCATTCCGGCGTGCAGGTAGGTTCAGAAAGAAGTCTGGCTTGCCGCGGCATCGCGAGCGAAACGACGCCAACCGTTTCCGGCGGCTCAAGCAACACCGGTTCAGTTCTCTTGGCCGGGCGCGCGGTACTTGGAGGGGAGCGCCAGCGCCTGATCGACTTCATCGACGGTCACGGGTGCTACCGTAAAGCACGTCCCCCGCCCGTGGACTCTCTGTAGGGTTTCAGCCGCCCTGACATGAACCATTATCGGCCTCTATCGGCGCGGTCCACGCGCAGACGCAATCGGTGCAGCAATCAAAGCACCTGGAACGTCAGGGAAGCCGAGATGACTGTGAACACGGCCGCAGTGCCGTTAAACGTGACCCTCGTCGCGCCTGTCAGATCTGTGCCGAGAATTTTGATTATCGCCCCGACCTCGCCGGACGTCTTTTGCGGTTCCACAAATGGACCCAAGCCTACCGACAGGCTGAACACTGTGCCATCGCCGGCCCCGGTAAATGGCGTAGTCCCGTACAGTTTTGCCGTTGGTCGCTTGGACTCATCCGTGGGGCCCACTGCCGTCGGCCCAGTTCGCCAGGGAGCAGAAGCTGTAAAGGGTCGTTAGTGTACCGTTCGGGGTGATTTGGAATGCCGTGCCGCAGCCGTTCGCCCCGCCCTGTACCGTAGTCCCGTAGAATTCGCCATTGGTTGCCTCGACCAGACTCGCCTGCGGATGCTGGCCGTCCGGGCAAGTCGCCAGGGAAGCTATAGAGGGTCGTTAGGCCACCACCCGGGGTAAGTCTGAAGACCGTGCCGTTGTCGCTGGCTCCGCCAACGTCCGTGGTCCCGTATAGGCCGCCGCCAGTGGCCTGGACGAGCCCCACGTTGGGATTCTCGCCGTCCGCGCACAACGGAAAGGCGCCTTGTGGGCAGAAACTGTAAAGAGTCGTTAGGGTGCCGCTCGGTGTCATCTTGAAGATGGTGCCGCATCCTGGTATTCCGGTGCAGTTGGCCCGCCAGAATACGTGGCGCCGTAGAGGTCGCCATTAGTAGCTTGGACCAATCCGTGGGTCCCGTTGCCGCCGGCGCAGTTCCATGCGGTTCGCTTCCCCGGCGTCCGCCAACGCCGTCAAGTTCTTATAAGCGATGGCCACCACCAGTTTATGCGCGCCCTCCTGCGCGAGATAGTCGACGTACACTTCGTTGAGGGGCTTGCCGCGGCGGCGGGCCATCTCCGCTTCCGCCTCTCGCGCCGGTTGCGCAGAAGCCTGCACGGCGGGCGCGGGATCGGCCATCTCCGCCCAGGGACTGTCGTCCAGCAGCAGCGCGACCGTACATGTTCAACAGGGCGAAAGAGGCCGGCGTGGACGCTGGCGGCAGGCGGAAGCGCCTGCCCCACCACTATTTACCGATGTTGCGCACCGCGACCAAGGCGTTCTCGCGCACGGCGTCGGACGGATTGGCCACCACCACTTCGCCGGCGGAGAGGCCGGCGACGACTTCGATCTCGCTGCCCAGATCCTGGCCGATGCGGATCTGGCGCAGGTGAATTCGATGGTCCGGCGCGACTACCGCTACGCGTGGACCCTGGCGACCTAGGATCAGCACGTCGCCCGGAACGATGACGGCCGCCTCGGCGCGCCCGGTGGAGAAGCGCACTTGCGCGTACATGCCTGGCATCAGCACGCCGCGTGGATTGGGTACTTCGAGCACCGTCAGCATGGCGCGCGAGGTGGCGTCCAGCGCGTTCGCGATGCGCGTGACGCGGGCGGAGAAGACCTGGCCGGGCAACTCCTGCACGCGCAGCTCGGCGGTCTGGCCGGGGTGCATCGAGGCGACGTTAGTCTGCGGCACGTTGACGAAGATGCGCAGCACCTGGATCTGCGCGATGTGGAACATCTCGCGAGCCGCGCCGCCATTGCCGGAATTGATGAGCGTGCCGATATCCACGTTGCGCGCGGTGATGACGCCATCGAACGGCGCGGTGATGCGGGCGAAAGCCTTCATCTCTTCCAGGCGATGCACATTGGCTTCGTTCGCGCGGACGTTTTCCTGGGTGGTGGCGATGGAGGCCTGCGCTCTGGCGACTTGCGCCTCGGTGACGGCGAAATCGGCCTCTTTCTGATCGGCTTCCTGACGAGCCACTACGCCGCCCTTGGCGAGCCGCCGCCAACGCTCGACAGTGAGACGCGCCATGTTCAGATTGGCTTTGGAAAGGTCGAGGTCAGCCTTGACCTCGTTCAGCGTGGACTGCGATTGCGAAACGGCGGCGCGCGCCTGGCGGATCTGCTGGTCGAGTTCGGGTGTATCAATTTCGGCAAGAAGCTGGCCGGTTTTGACGCGATCGCCGTAGTCGACCAGGCGCGTGCGAAGGTAGCCGTCCACGCGGGCGAAGATGGGCGAATCGACCAGGGCTTGCATGTCGCCCGGCAGATCGAGCGTGGAGCGGGCGGGGGCGGGGCGGGCGGTCGAGACTTCCACCAAGGGCCGCTGCTCCGTTTGAGTTTCGGAGGCGGCCAGCAGTGCCCTTCGGCGGGTGAGGCGGGGCAGGGTGCCGCCGACTACTGCCGCGGCCACCAACACGGCGATCAGGGCGAAGAATGCCAGCAGGCCGCGGCGGCCGGTGCGCGGCTTGGGGCGGGCGGTGGTGGGGGGGGTGGGGTCAACGATCATAGGTTTCCACCACGAACGCCTGGCCGGTGCTCCGGGCGAGCTTCGCTCGCCTGCGCTGGCAGGAGTGCCAGCGCGGCAGACACGAGTGTCTGCGCCACGCGGGATCAACGACCATAGGCCTCCACCTCGGCTTCGTGTTCGAGATAGGTGGGCGGATTGCGGCGGAGCACGCTGTAGACGACCGGCACGAAAAAGAGCGTGGCCACCGTCGCGAGGAGCAGGCCGCCGATGACGGCGCGGCCCAGCGGGGCGTTCTGCTCGCCGCCTTCGCCGACGCCCAGCGCCATGGGCAGCATGCCTACGACCATGGCGAGCGCGGTCATAATGACCGGGCGCAGGCGGGTGTATCCGGCTTCGAGCGCGGCGGTGATGGCGTCAGCGCCCGAGGCGCGCACATCGTTGGCGAAGTTTACGAGCAGAATGCTATTCGCGGTAGCCACGCCAATGCTCATGATAGCGCCCATCAGGGATGGAACATTGATCGTCGTTTGGGTGACGAAGAGCATGAGCAGGATACCCGCGAGCGCGCCGGGCAAGGCCATCAGGATGATGAACGGATCGAGCCAGGATTGGAAATTGACCACCATCACGAAATAGACAAGCAGGACGGCGAAGACCATGCCAGCGCCCAGGCCGATGAAAGAGGTCCGCATGGTTTCGACTTGGCCGCGTATTTCGAAAAAGCTGCCCTTGGGCAGCTTGGGGCGGAAATCGTCCAGCACGCGGCGCACTTCGCCGGCCACGCTGCCGAGGTCGCGATCCTGCAAGTTGGCGTAGACATCGTACAGCGGCTGCACATTATAGTGATTGACGACCGAGGGCGTGGAGCCGCGCTCCAGGCGCGCCACGTTGGTGAGCAATTGGTTTTGGGCGAGCGCGCCGCCCGCGTGGACGGGCGTGCCCAACAAGTCCGCAGTGGAAGCCATCTGGTATTCGGGCGTCTGCACCGCGATGGGATAGTCCACGCCGTTCTGCGGATTGATCCAGTAGTTGGGCGCGAGCTGCATGTTGGAGCTGAGCGAGATCAGAAGACTGTTGGCCACGTCCTGCTGGGTGAGGCCCAACTGATCGGCGCGGGTGCGGTCGACGTTAAAGCGCAGCTCGGGCGCGTCTACGACTTGTTGCAAGTGCACGTCCACCGCGCCGGGAATGCGGGCTAGGCGCGCGGTGATCTGCTGGGCTAGCGCATAGTTGGCAGGGGCATTCGAGAGCGGCCCGATCACCTGCACGTCGACGGGCGCGGGCAAGCCGAAGTTAAGGATCTGGCCGACGATATCGGCGGGCTGGAAGAAGAAAGTCAGATCGGGAAATTGGCGGTTCAGGCGGTGGCGGAGATTGCGAATGTAGCTCCACGTGGACGCGTGATCCGGCTTCAGCGACACCAGGATCTCGCCGTCGAATGAGCCGATGGTGGCGGTGTCGCTCAAGGCGATGTTGTAGCCGCTGTAAGGCAAGCCGATATTATCGAGGATATCGGATAGCTCCGCGGGCGGCACAGTTTGGCGAATGATTTGTTCGACCTGCTTGAAATATTCTTCGGTCTCTTCGATGCGGGTGCCGGCGGGAGCGCGCACGTGCAAGCGGATCTGGCCGGCGTCTACTTGGGGGAAGAAATCGGTGCCGATGAAGGGGATCAGGGCGGCGCAGGCGGCCACGATCAGGCCGAAGCATACGGTTACCAGTTTGCGATGCGCCAGCGCGGAACCCAGCAGGCGGCGGTAGGCGTTGCGCATGCGTTCGAAGCGCGTTTGAAAGCCGTGATGGATGGAGGCGAAGAAGCCGTGGCCGGTGTCGGCCATTTCGCCGGACTCATCCTGGTAGCGGTCGGCTTCGCCGCGCAGGAGGTACTTGACCATCGTCGGGACGAGGGTGCGCGAAAGGAGGTAAGACGCCATGATGGCGAGCACCACCGCCAGCGCGAGGGGCGTGAACAGATAGCGGGCTGCGCCGCTTAAGAAGATGACCGGCACGAACACGATGCAGATACACAGCGTGGAAACGAACGCGGGGATGGCGATTTGCGACGCGCCATCCAGGATGGCCTTGATGATGGGCTTGCGCATGCCCATATTGCGGTGGATGTTTTCGATCTCGACAGTGGCGTCGTCCACGAGGATGCCGACGGCCAAGGCCAAGCCGCCCAGCGTCATGACGTTGATGGTTTCGCCTAGCAGGTTCATGACGGCCAGCGAGGTGAGGATGGAGAGCGGTATGGAGATGCAGACGATGATCGTCGAGCGCCAGCTTCCGAGGAAGAGCAGGATCATGAGGCCGGTGAGGCAGGCGGCGATGATGGCCTCTTTGAGCACGCCGTTGATGGCGGCGCGCACGAAGACGGATTGATCGAACAGCAGCTTGATATTCAGGGCGGCGGGCAGCGTGGAGCGGATGCGCGGCAGGATCTCTTTGATCTTGGCTACGATGCTGAGGGTAGAGGAGCCGCCGTTTTTCAGCACGGTTAGCAGGGTGGCGCGGTTGCCGTTGTGGCGCACGATGTTCGATTGGATGGCGTAGCCGTCGCGCACGTGGCCGATGTCGCGGAGATAGACGGTGGTCCCGTTAGTCTGCTTGATGGGGAGGCTGTTGAAGGCGTCGGCGGAGGGCGGCAGGCTGTTGAGGCGCACCACGAATTCGTTGGGTCCGATCTTGGCGGTGCCGGAGGGGATGATCAGGCTTTGCGCGTTGACCGCATTGACTACGTCGTTGGCGGAGAGGCCTTGCGCATAGAGCGATTTCAGATCGATATCGACCATGATCTGGCGGGGGCGTCCGCCGTAGGGCAAGGGGAAGCTGGCGCCTTGCACGGTGGCCATCTGGGTACGGATGAAGTTGTAGCCGTAATCGTAGAGCGACGATTCGCTCATGGTGTCGGACGAGATGCTCATCTGCAGGATGGGGACGCTGGAGGCGTTATAGCGCAGGATGGAGGGCGGCGTCATGCCGGTGGGCAGGGAGTGCAGGACGGCTTGGGAGGCGGCGGCCAGTTGCGCGACGGCGGAATCCACTTTGGCGCCGGCGTGGAAGAAGACCTTGATGATGGAGAGGCCGGGGAGGGATTGCGACTCCATGTGCTCGATGTCGTTGACGGAGGTGGTGAAGGAGCGCTCACAGCGGATAGTGACGACTTCGGCCATTTCTTCGGGGGAGATGCCGGCGTAGGACCAGATGACGCTGACGACGGGGATGTCGATTTCGGGGAAGATATCGGTGGGCATGCGGAAGGTGGCGAGGATGCCGAGGATGACGATCATGAGGGACATGACGACGAAGGTGTAGGGGCGGCGGAGGGCGAGGCGGACGATCCACATGGGTTGGCCGGGGGGCTTTCTGATAGTTTAGTCCGATTTGGGCGGGGGGTGATGTCAGGATCGCTTGCCGGGTACCCACAGGTGGTACAAACAAAGCCCAACGTATTGATAATGCAGGCTCGATGATTGATAATGCGGGCTTGATGAGACTTTGGGCGACCTTCGCTCGCCGAGGTTGCGGGTTGTGCGGTCAGGGGTTCCCCGCGGCCTTGCGGAATGATCTTTCGGAGCGCCGGCTCGTGAGCTGGGCTTAGTAATCGGCGAGGTAGCCATAGTCTTATTTAGGAACAAAGCCAATAAGTAGTTGGTTTACCTTCACTTGCAAAAATCACGAAGCCAATTTCCACGGGCCGAGATGGGATAGAAAGGCCGACCCCAGCCGGCGGCGCGGAGGAGTCGGCTACCGGCGGGTTTGCGCCAGGGAAAGAAAGATTTCTGCACAAGGAGACTTCGCTTCGTGGGAGGGGCTCCAGCGCCGCCATCCTTCCCTAACAAGCCAACTCTACCACGCCTTTTCGACCGCTTAAGCGTCTCAACTGGCGGTTCGGTTTTGTTTTCAGTTAGATCCGGGAGGCTTTCGGCACGTGATCATCAAAGTGGCTGATGGCGAGCCCGCGCTTGACACGACGCAGTTCTGCCCTTACCCTTGAGACATGGATGTTAATCTTAGTCCCGACCTGCAAGCTAGGCTTGCCCGGCTTGCCGCCGAGCGTGGTAGCGATGCGGCGGCCCTTGTGCAGGAGGCCGTGGAGCGCTTCGTGGACTATGATGAGTGGTTTCTCCAGGAGGTGAGGACGGGACTGGCCGCCGCCGACCGTGGCGAACTCATCGACCATGAGGATATTGGCAAGTTGATTGACAGCCGGTATCGAGGCTGATGCGCATCCGTTGGACGGAGCCCGCCGCCCGCGACCTTACCGACATTTGCGATTACACCGAGGACCATGACGGTCCAGAGGCTGCCCGGCGGGTCGCGCTCCGTCTTTACGAGGGACTGAACACCCTCACCCAGTTTCCACGCCGTGGCCGACCTGGCCGCACTCCTGGTACCCGCGAGCTTGTCTTTACGGGCCTTCCCTTTCTCGCGATCTATCGCGTCGGCGACGATTTCGTCGAAATTGACCGTATTCTCCACGGCGCGCAGAGGTGGCCTTAGAAGCACCGTGGCCGCCCCTGGCACGCGCGCCGCCTGCGCCCCTGGCGGGCAGAGCTGGACGACTTCGGGCCGGCGGAGTGAGCGGGAAGTTCCGGCTGGGCTCTGAGAACGCGAGTGCGCGGCGCGCTCGCCGCGCCGCCGGGTTCTCTTGGTGAGGCGCGCCGAATGTAAGGCGTTTCTGGGCGCGACGCGGGGAATCTTAAGGATTGAGCCATTCACGATCAGGCCTTGTGATCAATCGCGCGTCAATGTAGGCCATGTCCATCGTAAGGACTGTCCGTATTCGGTAGATGCGCCTAGCCTTATCTTTGTCTGCCACGAGTGCCAAGTCAGCCTCATTTTCGCTCGTAAGATTTAGCGGTAGCAACAGGCTGCATTCTACCGTCGTGCCAATGCGGGATTGCGATCTTGTAATTCCGGATGATTTTCTGTTTTACCAGTTGGACAGAACCTTGGATCGCAGATATGGCCAGGGTCCGGTTGTCGCGGAGGATCTCGGGAAGGCGGTCCCTGCTCTGGTCGAAGATGTGATCGAAGTTCACCTCGAACTCATACGATGTGTCGAATACAAGATCGGCCGGGTCTTCCACGTAGCCGGCGATCCCAGGGAGCGGCCTAAAGTCAGAAAGCCTTTCGGAGTACGAGTCAAAGAATCCAAACAGGGTCCAGGCCGGCTGGTCCTTCTCCGCGGCTAGCTTGTACCGGAAGAAGGTGGCAAAGATGTCCTTCTCGTTGGGGGTTTGCAGCCCGGTGTTGAAGCACGCGCGTGAGTCGTCGGCCGAGTATGCGATCCCCCCTAGTTCCTGAAGACGCAGAAACGTGTAGTTCAAATAGCTGGTAAGGACTGGGTAGGCGTGACCAAGGCGTCTGAATTGGCCCCGGTGGAAGTCCCAGTCCTCCGGTTTTGCCATCCTGGCCAGTTTCTCGTACGGCGTCTCCCAGCTTTCTCCCTGATCGCCTCGGTACCCAAAGTGGGCGAAAACCTCTGTTGCGGGCTGATCCTTGTAACGCCTCACGAGGCTAACGTAGTTCGTTGGCATCACGTGCTGTCCTACCTGAAATTGATGCCTAGCCTATCGGCTATGAGTCGCCTCAGAACAAAGACCTCTATATTGTTCGGGGCGTCATCTCTGGAAAGGAAGAACTGCGTGCATGGGTTGTCGTGCGTCTTTGGTTTGATAACCATTCGCCTAACGTCCCCGCCGACTGCTGTTACGATTCCTTCATTTTCCAGATCCGTGTCCCAACACACGATATATCGCACGTTGCTCAGCGAGTGGTTGAAGGACCCAGTCAGGAGGTGTTTGCACTCCACGTAGAACTTGGCGGCATCGTCAAATTCCAGATCTGTGGTGTCCCGCGCAAGGAGGTCGAAGCCGGCGGCGTTGTTCCAGTCCAATACACGGAAGCTAAAAAGCTCTGGCTCGATCGAAAGCAACTGGGCCAGCATCGCGACAACTCCTAGTTCCCGCTGCGGCTCGCGAATCTCGGTGCCCTTGTATTTAGCTGCGGAAGCAGACTTGGCCTGTTTGACGCGCCTTGCGTAGTCCTTCTTTTCCTGTTCGGCTGTCCTCTCTCCGAACTCAGCCTCGTCCAGCGACTCCAGCAGCGCTGCGACGCCTTCGTCGTCGAAGATCTCGCGGGCTAGCTCCAAGATCTGGTCTTCAATGGCAACTCGGATATCCGGGGGAGTCGGCCCTATCGACGTCCTATCAGCCGACAGCCGGATAGCTTGGCAGTTGAAAAAGGAGTGAAACTTTAAGAACTCAGACCCCTTCCCTGGCAGGAGCACGTTGAGTCGCTCGGCGGCGATGAAGTCCTTGCAAACCCAGATGCCGTATCGCTCCGCAACCTTGTATGCGCCGGTCGGCGCAGCATATCCCTGCCGGCGGACCATAGGGTTCTCATACTTGACGCGATTTCCTTCGATTGAGAAAACGGCCTGCCAACGGAATCCAGGGAACTTCTTCAACGTTCCATCCTTCACGAACCGGCGGCAGTAGAAATCCGTCGGGCTTGCCTTTCTTGCCTTCGCTTTTTCTCGCAGCGCTCTGCCGTCGAAGCACTCTTCCGGAAAGACGTGGCCGAAGTGAAGTATCTCTGCTCTGGCTGTGGCTTCGCTTGTGTGCGTCAGAGGATCGAACCCTAGCCCGCGAAGCCGTAATCGAACGTTTTCGAGCCGTCCTTGGGACGCGGCGTATTTCGGGAAGGTAGCCCAAAGCTGTGGCTCTATCGATCCGAATTTCGTGAACCAAAGGATATAGTCTCTGAGCTGCTCGTGGCCAAGCTTGGACCCGTCATTGTGATTATATCCGTAGATCTTGATCTCTGTCCCGGCAGGCCCGCTGGTCTGCTGAGCTGCCTCGTACTGGGGCGGCTGGCCGGCATGAATTCGCTCAAGGTGCCCTTGACTCACGGCTAGCCAGGCTGCGCCAGACGTTTTATCCGTCGTTCGGACCTCGACCCGGCGGCTGTTCAGGTATATTTTTGTCCCGAACCCCTTCTCTCCGATGAGCCGCGCTCCGTTCTCGTCGTCGGCATCGCCTTTCAGATCGGATTTTTCCGAATCGCCCAAATTGAAGAAACGCTCGAGTGTCCGCTCGTCCATTCCATGCCCGTCGTCGCTAATGGTGATTCGGATTTCCGGCTGCCCAGTTGGCCCAGCCGTCTGTTCCACGACGATGCTCAAATTTGTCGCGTCAGCGTCAATCGAGTTACTAACCGCCTCGCGCACAAACTCCAATGGGTTGGAAAAGTTGGTGATGATTTGGCGGTACGCGTTCGCCGGATTCACCGTTGCAGTCGTGGTCGGCATGATTCTTGAGTCCGGTCTGGTCCAGGGAGTGGATTGGACAAGCCTGGACCAGTATAGCACCGGGAGGACCCTCTTTCAGGCCGGGAGGCTCAGCCGTCGCGCACGTGGCCGATGTCGCGGAGATAGACGGTGGCGCCGTTGGTCTGCTTGATAGGCAGGCTGTTGAAAGCGTCGGCGGAGGGGGGCAGGCTGTTGAGGCGCACCACGAATTCGTTGGGTCCGATCTTGGCGTTGCCGGAGGGGATGATGAGGCTTTGCGCGTTGACGGCGTTGACCACGTCGTTGGCGGAGAGGCCTTGCGCGTAGAGCGATTTCAGATCGATATCGACCATGATCTGGCGGGGGCGTCCGCCGTAGGGCAAGGGGAAGCTGGCGCCTTGCACGGTGGCCATCTGGGTACGGATGAA
>Ga0302326_10024095_pt1 | contig 12382 bp, 9 predicted proteins | sample Palsa_T0_3_FD_202264 | JGI IMG/M metagenome (GOLD analysis project Ga0302326, IMG submission 202264) | Peat permafrost microbial communities from Stordalen Mire near Abisko, Sweden - Palsa_T0_3 | ecosystem: Environmental > Terrestrial > Soil > Palsa > Peat permafrost | place: Sweden: Abisko...
CGGTAGTGACGCTGAACTCCTGCGTCATGGCCGCCTTCAGGTTCTTCGGCCAAATGTAGAAAGTCGTCGTAGGTACCTGCGCTGTCGGGAAGCCATTCGATGCCTGGTAATAGATGCCCGGTGAGTAGGGCGCGGAATCCGCAGCGGGGCTCGGACTGACGCCTGTCTGTTCGAAGTCGGTATGGAAAGGCGGGTTTTGCGTGAGGCGAAGATTAGCGCCAGTGCCTTCGAGATAACTTGAAATACCATATCCGCCTCGAACTACGAAGCGCGACTGCAGTTGATAAGCGAATCCGAAGCGGGGTTGGAACTGCGTGTAGGTGGGATCGTAGAGCGCCCTGCTGTTGCCATCCACTCCGGCGTACTCAATCTGCAGCGTCTGCATGTTCACATTGGCCATTTTGTTATTCACTTCGTAGATGGGCTGATCGAATTCCCAACGGACGCCAATGTTCAGCGTAAGCTTGGGATCGACTTTAAAATCGTCCTGAGCAAAGACGCCGTCGCGCCATTGGCGCTGCCCGGTTCTTCCCGTCACGTCGCCGATCTGCACATCCTGAACGCGATCGAGAAGGAAGTCGGCGAAGGGATAAGGGATCCCGGATTCGGTGGATGGTGCAGGGTAAGGATTGGCGCTGTACTGCCCGTTATAGTTGAAAGCGCCAAGCTCTCCGTCGTTGCCGGGGTAAAAGCTGTTCTGCTCGTAGCGAAGGAACTCTCCGCCGAATTTCATCAGGTGCCGGCCCTTTTGCCATGTAAAGTTGTCGGAGTAGCCGAAGACGTTATCGATGAAGATCTCCGGCGAGGGGTTGGTCCCGAATCCGCTGGGGTAGCCGGCTCCGCTTGTTCCGTTGAAATTCTGCGCGCTGAAACCGGCGGTCTGCTGCGGATTTCCGGGAATTCCCACCACCTTGTTTCCAGTCAACCCGAAAATGCCGGTTGGATCAGTTGAAACTCCATTGTTAAAGCGGATCCTGCCATAATTTGCCGTAAACGAGTTCACCATCGACGAGGACAAGGTGTGAACCCAGTTCGCGTCAAAAAAATGGTCGGGATAGTTATTGGCGATGGGGAAATTCACGGGAAGCGGATCAGCGGTTGTGCCGTCGGCAGCGTAACCCTGCGAGTAACGGAAGGCAAGTTTGTCTCCGGTGTGAAGCTGCCAGTCGATCTTGCCGTCGCCCTGATCGTTCTGTGAGAAGCCGGCGCTGGGTCCGATGAAGTTGTTCTGTATCCCAAGGGGATCCACGCCGAGATTGACGGGATTGTTTGGAAGCGGGTAGGCCTTGAGATTGCTGAACAGATAAAGCGCCACCGGATTTGTAATCGGGATCTGATTGTTTGCATATTTCTCGGGCTGCCCCGTCGATGGGTCGATCGTCTGGGTGTCGTACAACTGCGTTGCCTGGGGTGCGAGGCTTCCCGGCGCCAGCAAGGCCGAGAGGTCTCCGGTTCTGAATGGCCCGGGCACTACGCTCGATGTGGTTTCGCCCGCTCCGTGATAGCGCATGCCTTCATAGTTCACAAAGAAGAACAGCTTGTCTCTGATGATAGGGCCGCCCAGCGTTCCGCCAAATTGAACTGTGGTGTACGGATTCTTGGGCACAGGAATGACGTTATTGTCATTGCCCCAACTGTTGGCATCGAGATTGTAGTTCTTGAGGAACCCGAACACGCTGCCATGCAGGTTGTTGCTGCCGCTTTTCATCACGGCGAGCACGGTGCCGCCGTTTACATTGCCGAATTCTGCGTTGGCATTCGACGCGATGACGCGAATCTCCGCCAGCGCGTCGGGGCTGGGATTATACCCAAGCGTGTTGTTGATGTTCTCGTTGATTTCCTGCCCGTCGAGCAGATAGTTGTTGGATTGCTGACGGTTGCCGTTCACAGCCACCTGCGTGCCTCCATCAATGTCGCGCTCGGTCGAGTCGCCTCCGCCAAAGGAGTTGAAGCCGGGTGCAACCGAACCGGGAGTGTAGACCGTCAACTGCGTGAAGTCGCGGCCGTTCAATGGAATGCTGTTGATGGTGTTCTCGGTGAATGTTTCGCCCAGTGTTGCGCTCTCTGTGTTCAGGATGGGCTGCATCTGGCCGGAAACATCCACGGTAGCAGTCGCGGCGCCGATGCGCAGGGCAATGTCGACCTTTGCGGTTTGGTCTATCTCAAGGGCAAATGGCCCGTAATCGGCAGTCTCGAATCCAGCGGCAGAGACTGCGATTTTGTACTGCCCGATCTGAAGAAAGCGGATCGAGTATTCTCCCGTGCCATTGGTCTTGGTTACCGTTGCGACAGCCGATGCGGCGTTGGTCGCAGTTACGGTGGCGCCGGACACGATTGCGCCGCTGGGGTCGGTGATGGTTCCACGAACGGTACCGGTCACTGTCTGTGCCGTGCTCTGAAGGGCTGGCAGACAGAGGGACAGCAGGATAATGGGCAAACCGCAGTGCTTCATTAGGCCTCCTCTTTCTTACTAACGATTGGAAAGAAAGTCGGCACAGGTTACACTCTTCAGCAGACCTGGGACCGAATCCCTGACATTTGCAATGGGTGAAGGTTACACGGAGGTCAACAAGAAAGCAAGATCAAATTCGACTAAAATGATCAAAAAATGGACGGTAACGGCTGCTTTGTTTCAGATGTGATTGAAATTGTTGGTCTTTTCATCGAAAAGCTGGAGCCAGCGACGCCTTGCGAATCAAGCTGAGATCGACCACCGTCGATGAATTGCCATCTGCCTCGTTCGCCACATAAAGGCTGTTTGAGCCTGGCGCAACGGCGAGAGCGTAGGGGTTTTTCCCCGCGGGCAGCGTTGCCACCACAGCCACGTTTTCTGCGTCAATCACGGTAACTGTGCCGCTGCTCGTATTCGCCACATACACCTGGTTGCTGATCGGATCGAAGGCGATCGCTTTGGGATGTTCCCCGACAGGTATGGTGGCAGTTGCGCGGCCGGTGGTTGAGTTAATCACGGTGACTGTGCCGTCCCCATAGTTTGCGACATAGAGTGTGTCGGCTTTGGAATTCACCGCGATCGCGCAAGGAATCGCTCCCGCAGGCAGGATGGAGATACCGGAAGAGTGGCCATTCACGGCGGCCAAATCCGCATCTTCGATTCGCGCTACGTAAACGGTACCAGTCGCATCATTCAGGGTTAAAGCCCAGGCGTGCCTTCCAACCGGCAAAGAGGTCATCTTGTGACTCGTGCCGTCGAGCGCCATCACTGCGCCACCGTAGCCGAGCAGGTAGATCGTCGCAGTTCGAGAGTTGATTGCAATCAGGTCGGACGAGCCGGTTTTCACTTCCACGGCTGTATTGGTTGCTCCGTCAAGAATTGTGAGCTGATCGCCGAAGGTGTGAGTTACGTAGACCTTTCCGGTCGCAGAGTCGGCTGCAATCGAGTAGGGGTGGCTGCCAATCGGAATCGTGGCCATCACCAAGTCCGACTTCCCGTCAATCACGCTCACCGTACCGTCTCCCGCATTGGCAACATAGACTCTGCCACTGGCCGAGTTAACGGCGATAGAAACCGGCGCTGCACCGACTTTCACACGATGCATTTCGCTGCCAGGGTCGGCATAGATTTGAACCTCACCTTGGCTGGAATCCACCGCGTAGACTTTCTTCGTTGCCGGACTGAAAACGATTGCTCGCGGATTGATCAGCCCGCTGGAGGGCGGCTCCAACTGCATTTGTGCCAGCGCCGCCGGGGCAAGGAAGGCGCTTATAGCGGCAACGAAGCGCCAGGTGAGAGCGGCGCGGGTTGCGTTGGACTGCGAGGCTGTGCGGGAGCAGGAATCCATGAGATACTTCACCTTGATTACTAAGTATCCTCAACGCAGGCGATATGCGCAAGAAGAGCCGGCCGGAAAGCGGCTGGATTTGCGAGGGTGAATGATGTCATCAAGACTGGAATGTGCTGGCGGCCCCGTCCGCTTGATCACCTTAATGGCGGTCGGCGTCGTGATGCAAAGTTGCGCCGGCGTCGCCATGGCCCAACCAGCGAAACCGCAATTCAAGGTAATCGCGATAGCGGAAAAAGGAGGCATTCACCAGCCGTTTGTGGACGCGGCCAAAGGATGGCTGGCACACGAGGCCATCGAGGATGGATTCACAATCGACTACATCGAAAATACCGACAAGATTGATGATGCGTTTTTGGCGCAATACAGGCTCTTCATTCAGCTGAATTACCCTCCGTATGCCTGGACACCCACGGCGGCGGCGGCCTTTCAGAAATACATTGAGCAGGGCAGAGGAGGATGGATCGGTTTCCATCACGCAACCCTGCTGGGCGAATTCGATGGGTACGCCATGTGGCCGTGGTTCTCGAACTTTATGGGCGGCATTCGGTTCACAAAGTATATTCCAACTTTTGTCACCGGGACAGTTACTGTCGAGGCGCCGGAGCACCCCGTAATGAAAAATCTTCCCGGCAAATTCGTCATTGAAAATGAGGAGTGGTATACCTACGACAAATCGCCCCGCCCCAATGTGCATGTCCTCGCCAGCGTGGATGAGAACAGTTACGCGCCGCCCAGTTCAATCAAGATGGGCGATCATCCCGTGGTGTGGACCAACGAGCACGTCAAGGCACGGAACGTCTACATCTTCATGGGGCACCACGGCGAACTCTTCCAGAACAATTCCTTCACAACGCTCTTTCACAATTCCATTTTGTGGGCGGCCAAGCAATGATCAATCGCCTTTCAAGGATGGTCGCAATTGCCCTGCTCGGGACGACGCTGGGCGTGGCGCACGCTCAGCAGGCGCCGCTTCACGTGCTTGCGTTTTACTCAACCAACGTTGAGCGCGACCATGTTGATTTTGCTTCACAGGCCGTGAAGTTTTTTGCCGAAGCCGCAGAAAGAGACCACTTTCAATTTGAGTCCACGACGAATTGGGACGATCTGAACCCTCAGCGCCTCAAAGATATTCAGATCGTTGTGTGGCTCAATGATTCAGCACACTCTGAAACGCAGCGCGCCGCATTCAAGCAATACATGGAACACGGCGGCGGCTGGTTTGGATTTCATTTTGCCGCATACAACGACAGCGGCACGCGTTGGCCATGGTTCGTTCAGTTTCTTGGCGGCGCAGTCTTCTACGGCAACAGCTGGCCTCCTCTGCCCGCGCTGCTTGATGTCGACGATAAGGCGAGCCCGATTACAAGGCATCTCCCCGCACGATTCCTTTCGCCGGCGAATGAGTGGTATAGCTGGCAGCCGAACCCACGTGCCAACAAGGATGTAAAGGTTCTGCTAACGCTCGATCCGTCCAACTTTCCATTGGGCTTCAAGGACACCCTTACCGGCGGCGATATTCCCGTTGCCTGGACCAACACGAAATACAAAATGATTTACATGAATATGGGCCACGGCGACAAGATCTTTTCCGACACGCGTCAGAACCAGATGTTCGAGGACGCTCTAATGTGGCTGGGAGGCAAGCATTGAGCGGCTTAATGCTATTGCTCCATCACACCGTACTCGAAGCGCGGAGGCAAGCGGCTACCTGTTCTCTCGACCATCGCCAATGTGAGCGCCTGCGGAACCAGAATTGAGGTAATCCCCTCCCACGGTTCTGCAACTGCATCAACCCGAACGGGAAAAAGCAATTCTGTTGGCTCACGGTCCTTTTCAGAAACAAGCACCACCTTGCCGCCGCGCCGATTGCATTCCTGGGCCAGTTTGACGCCCAGTTCAGCAACCCGCCCGAGCGCAAACACAATCGCGAGATGTGACGCATCCACATCCAGGTTTGGGCCATGGCGAAAACCGGCGCCAGTATGAGCCGCGGCGCGGTGTCCCGTCATTTCGCGAATGCACAGCGCGCTCATCACGGCCCCACCATAAGCTGCTCCACGGCCGATAATCTCAGTGTTGATTGCGCCGCGGCAAAAATTCTCAAGACTCGCGCGCAGGCCGAAGACGCGATCAAGATTCGCGGCGAAAACCTCCGTCACGGCTTCAGCATCTTTTTGCCAGGGAAGGCCAAGAATCTCCGCCGCGGCGATGATTGCGGCGGCGGTCGAGTTGGTATAAGTTTTGGTGGCGTTCCCATACTCAGGGCCGGCCAGTATGGGCAGCTTGCAGTCGGCCAGGCCCCAGCAGGTGCTCGCGGCGTTGTTGCAGATCAGGGCCAGTGTCCGGCCGCGCCCGCATTTGAATAGCTCCACCAACTCCGCGCTTTCGCCTGAGGTGGTGATCAGAATCGAAAGCGCGGCTTCATCCCATGCTGGAATTCCGTAATGCAGCCATTCGCCCGCGTCCACCGCGAAAGACAGCCTTCCGTGAGCTTGCAAATGAACGGCCCCGCTGATCGCCGAGCATAAGGAAGCGCCCATACCGATGAACAAGACCGGCCGTTTGTCAGACGCCGCAGCGTCACGTAGTTTTCCCAATGCAGACCGGATGGCCGGGTCGGCGGAGTACGCGCGAATGAGTCCGCGGAGTTTGCCTGGCTGCTCCCGGCATTCCATTTCAAGAATCTGCGTGCCTGTGGCAGAAAGCAGTTCTTCGGCTGGCGGGATGCCTGAAATCCAGCGGCGTAATCGATCTCCACTTGAATCCATCCGGCCTCCTCGCGCTGAACGAAATAGTTTTCCAGGTATTTTGTAATGAATCCTTAAAAAGTGGTTTAATTGTAGCAGAACTACATTGCAAGGTGTGAATGTGCAGTTTTGGGGGACGCTTGACTGACTCGACTTCAACTCCACGGCCAAGGGTTAGAGGCGCATTTATTTGGAAGGTGTCTCTGATCGCCGGCCTCGCGGGGATTCTCTACGGCTTCGATATGGGAATTATCGCGGCGGCGTTGATCTTTGTCCGTTCGACATTTTCCCTTTCTACCCAAATGGAAGAAGTTGTGGTAAGCGTGGTGCTTGTCGGGTCCATGCTCGGAGCGGTTACAGGCGGAATTTTCGCCGACCGCGCGGGCAGGAGGGCTACACTCGCGTGGGGCGGCGTTCTCTTTATCGCGGGCTCAATATTGGCGCCGCTTTCGCCCAATGTATTCATACTGATTATCGCGCGGACTCTGCTTGGGATCGCAATCGGGCTTACCTCGGTGACCGCGCCGGTGTATGTCTCAGAGCTTGCGCCCCCGCAGTCTCGCGGCATGCTCATAGGGCTCTACCAGTTCGCGTTGACCATGGGAATAGCGCTGGCCGACCTGGCCGGCTATTGGCTGGCCGGGGCGCAAGCCTGGCGATGGATGTTTGGCCTCGGAGCGATTCCCGCAGTGTTTTTCCTGCTTCTTGTGCTCACCGTTCCTGAGAGCCCGCGGTGGTTGGTCGCGCACGGCAAATCAAGAGAAGCGGAAGCTGTGTTGAAGTCGTATACCGACGAAGCTGGCGCGGCGCTGCTGATAGCAGATATTCGAGCAAGCCTGGCGATCACGATGGAGAAGCGCTGGGGTGCGCTCTGGACTCCCGTCGTGCGCCGGGCGCTCCTGATTGCGGTCGGCTTCACAGTTTTGCAACAGGTGACCGGCATCAACACGATCATCTATTACGGCCCGCAGATATTCGCGTTGGCGCACATCGGCTCGGATAAGAATGCCATTTTCGCCACGCTGCTCGTTGCAGTTGTGAACGTGCTTGCAACCGTGATCGCGCTGCTGCTTGTCGACCGTGTGGGACGAAAACCGCTGCTCTATTGGGGCGTTGGCGGTATGACCGTCTCGCTTTTCACGCTCTCCTTTGCGTTTCACTACCAGGCAGCTCTTGGGTCTTCGCTGGGCATGGTTGCCACGGGATGTTTGATGGTGTACATCACTTGTTTCGCATTCAGCATGGGACCGATCGGCTGGATCATCGTTGCGGAAGTGTTCCCTCTGCGACTGCGGGGACGCGGGGTTGCGGCTGCAACTCTAGGTTCGGGGGCTTCCAATTTTATTGTTTCGCTCACGTTTCTCTCGCTCATCAAGGCCGCTGGAAACACCGTGACTTTTTGTATTTATGGAGCCTTCTGCATTCTCACGCTCTTCTTTGTGCGCTTTGTGATGCCTGAAACAAAGGGGTGCGAGTTGGAGAGCATCAGCTCGGAGGCACCCCTCGCTGCACCGTGATCTGGGGACTGGGCTCCCGAGTTGTAACCCAGAATTTCCCCCATCGAGGCATCGCAAGCAAGTGACACAAGGACGACGAGTGACCATAAATTCGTATGAGATTGACGCGCAAGAATCCCCCGCCGCGCATGTGATTGGCGCGGACATCGGTGGAACCAACCTCCGCCTCGCACTCGCAGACGGCGCCGGCGCGATGCTGGGAAGGTGGTCCACCTCGACCGTAGGCGCGCGCAATGCCGAAGCGGTCGTCCGCCTGATGCGCGAAGGCGTCGACAGGTTATTGCTCGAAGCATCGCTGCCCCAAAATGCCCTTCGCGCGATAGCGTGCGGCGCACCCGGCATCACAAATGTTGATAGCGGCACTGTGATTGCCACATCGTACTTGATGGGATGGCAGGATGTTCCATTGCGCGCTTTGCTTGAAGCAGAGTTCAAGGTTCCAGCGGCGGTTGACAACGATGTAAACCTGGCAGCGATTGGCGAGCACAACGCAGGTGTAGCCCAGGGACAAGGCAACTTTGTTTTTCTCGCCATCGGAACCGGCATCGGTGCGGGCATTGTGGTGAACGGCAAGATACATCATGGCAGCGTTTGGACTGCGGGTGAAATCGGCTACATGCTTGTTCCAGGTACCTCGGAGGCTCCGGTGAAGCGCGGAGAACCGGGCGCACTGGAGGCGATCGCTGGCGGTGAGGGGATCAGGAATCAGTGGCAGAAGCGGTGGAGGGCAGATCTCACAACGCTTGGGAAGGATGCGATCGCAACCGAGATATTCGACCAAGCCCTCAAATCCGATGTGCTTGCGCAAGAAGTTTTGCAAGTAGCCGGGCGGATTTTGGCGTATGCGATTTACAACATATCGCTGATTCTCAATTCTCCCCTGTTTGTGCTCGGCGGAAGCGTGGGAATTCACCCAGCGCTCGGCGATGCGATCCGCCAGGTGCTTGAGCAGCGGCGGGATTGCGTTCAGCCAACCCTGGTGCGCAGTGCCTTGGGAGTGGACGCTCAGTTGGTTGGCGCGATCTGTTTGGCGATCGAAACCGCGAACAAGAAGTACGCCTCACCAGGCAGCTGACCTGCATTAAGGCCGTTCTCGAGTTGCCAACCAATTCGCGCAACTCAATTGCCTTGCCAATACTTGTTGAATCCCGCGTACTCCGATACGGCATTTGCCAGGATCGCGCGGCGAAGTTCGAGCACATCGACAGAACCCATTTCCTTGTACAGCACTTTGCCGTCAGGCGAGAGCAGAATAGTGTACGGCACAGCGGAGTCCCAGCCGGGGTCGAAGGCCTGTTGCATGGCCGTGGTGTCGGTGGACGAGAACAGCAGATTGCGGCTTGTGGCATGTTTCTTCTGCAAGAAGCGCAGAACGCCGGGCTCTTCATCGGGCATATTGACCGAGACGGTGACCAGCGAGAGGTCGCGATCGCTATACATTCTCAGCGTGTCCTGAATGTCCGCGAATTCCGCAACGCAGGAGCCGCACCACGTTGCCCAGAAGTCGATCAGCACCAGTTGGTGGGAAGGGTTGGCGCGAAGTTTCGCCAGGTCGGCTTTGGAGACGAGATCGACCGTAACGGGCTGCTCTTCGATCTTCTTCAATGCCGCGATTCGATCCGCGGACTTCTCACTCCACTTGGTCGAGCAGCCCATTGCACCCGTGTGTTTGACGGGGACTTCCTGGTGCGCGAGCAGAGCATCGATAGCGTTGCGCGCATCGTGGGTCTTGACCAGTTCGATTCGATAACTGTTGTCGATGCGCCCCTCATAGCGAAGATGGCGGGCTTCATCGAAGATGAACACGTGAGGAGTTGCCTGCGGTCCGTAGGCACGCGCCACCTGCTGAGTGTCGCCGTCGTAGAGATAGGTGTAGGTCAGGTGCTTATAGTGCACGCGAATCTTCATCTCATCAAGCGTGTCGCTGACGTCGGAGGAGTCCAGCTCATCGATGCGAAGCGCTTTGGGGTCGTTGGGCTGAATCGCCACCAGGGCCACTCCGCGGTCCTTATAATCGGCCGCGAGGCTTTGAATGCGCTGCTCGTACATTTGTGCGATGGGGCAATGATTGCAAGTGAAGACGACGACCAGAATGGGACTCGATTTATAGTCGCTCAAGCGATGAATATTGCCATCGGTTCCCGGCAATGCGAAGTCCGGTGCGGGCGATCCAAGAGGCAGAATCGGATGGTTCTCCGCAGCCGCGGCGGATACAGAAAGTAAGAAGACAAGAGCGAATTTCAACATTTGTTCGACCTCCGTTGGTCGTCGCAATAGCTGACTTCCTAAACTATGCTAATAATGCACAAAATGGGTGATTTGCGCAAACCATCTTCCAAGTTTTGTGCAGATGCCAAAGTCGCCAGCACCGCAACATTCACTTGGCAAGCTTATCCACTTCCGACCCCGCCAAAAGGAATGCTCCCGTGCCGAATACATAGCTTGCGGTCGCTGTGTAATCTCCGGGCGCCGCGCCGATTGGCTGGATGCAGCCAAGACGCCCATCCTCGTAAATATGAGAAACAAGACCTGCCCAGCCCTTTTCAATGACGGGCAGATACCTGGTGCGATCGAGAATTCCGTTGTTGACGCCCCAGGCGAGTGCATACACATAAAATGCCGAGCCGGAGTTTTCCGGCAGCGGATATGCAGACGGGTTGAGAAGTCCCGGTCGCCACAGGCCGTCGCTCCCTTGAATGGATGCGATCTCGCTGGCCATCTGCTGAAACTGCGCTATGTATTTAGGCCGGGATGGATAGTCGGACGGCATCTCATTCATCACGCGCGCAAGGCCGGCCATTACCCACCCGTTGCCGCGCGACCAGAAGAGCCCGTTGCCATTGGCCTCGTGCTTGCCGAGGAAAGTTGCATCGCGATAAAAGAGGTGCGCGCCGGGATCGTACAGCAGGCTGGAAGTGATCCACCACTCGCGATCCATGAAGTCGAGGTATTTGCGATCGCCGGTAATCCGCGCAAGCTTAACCAGCACGGGGGGCGCCATGAACAGGGCATCACACCACCACCAGAGCGGCTTGTCCTTGTCGTCCGGCAGTTGCATCACGGCATCCATCCGCGTGCGGATAGGGCCAAGCATCATGGGATCGTGGAAGCGCTGATAGAGATCGAGGTACGTTTGACCGATGGCCTGGTCGTCCGCGTGAGCGAGGCGCGGCCCAGGCTGCCAATCGAATTTCTTTCCCATCCGCAGCATGGCCTCCCGGTATTGTTTCCCGCCGGCTGCATCGGGTACAGCCATGAAGCCCGCATAGAGAGCGGCGTAGGTCCAATCCTGATCGAAGTCGCCTTGCGCGCGATTCAGTTGCCAGTTTGCCACTTTGCGAAGTGCATGACGAACATCGCGATGAGTCAGCTTTCCTGAAACGTCCGGAGCCAGCGGCAGCGCAGTTGCCGGTGCATCGCCGACAGTTTGGCGATGACTTGCCGCGACCGCCTGTGCTTGAAGGAAAGAGGTGAAGCAGAGAATCGCGACAAGCAACAAGGCGCACGCGCGCATGCAAAATCGAGTCAATCGGCGCAACGCAATGCGGCAAGGAGCGACGGGCGATTCCGGCATGAGCGCAAACTCAACGTAATTCATTTTGAAGACCCGACAGGGAAGCAATAATAGATCATTGCTCTTTGACCTTGATCACGAAATAAACGAACTCACCGCGCGCGGGCAACAAAAGCTGATGAGGGACAGTGGCGGGAATATGCACGATATCGCCTTTTTGAAGCGCGGTTGCCGTGCCATCGCGGACCGACGACCCCTTGATCTCTCCAGGGCTCACCGTCTTCTGATCGACAACTGTGCCTCCGGTGACGAGCGTGGCCTTGCCGCGCAGCACATAAAAGAAGTCAGCGTAGTCTTGATGGATTTCCGCGCCACCGCTCTTCTTGCGGAGGGCGATCATGGTGAAGTGGTTTGGATACTCGTTCAGCTTCACACTGGCTGAACCGGCCTGCGACGCCTGCTGCTCCAACGGTTCTGCCTTTTGGAGCAATTCGGCTGGCGTCAGATGATCGACGGTTGCGGTTTGTGCCCATGCCGCGGACGACAGCGCGACTGCGGCCAACACTGCTGTAGACGCGATGATGTTTCTCATTTCTCCTCGCTTGCTTTTGTAACAAACCTTGGGATGGTGCTCCAGGCGGGTACGCCTCAATCGTCACAGGAGGTCAGCAACTGCCAGCTTGTCCATGTCACCGTAGTCCTGGTTCTCGCCGCCCATGCCCCAGCAAAACGTGTAACTCGTGGTGCCCACGCCGGCATGAATCGACCAGCCGGGAGAGACGGCCACTTGCTTGTTGGCAA
>Ga0302326_10024099_pt1 | contig 12381 bp, 12 predicted proteins | sample Palsa_T0_3_FD_202264 | JGI IMG/M metagenome (GOLD analysis project Ga0302326, IMG submission 202264) | Peat permafrost microbial communities from Stordalen Mire near Abisko, Sweden - Palsa_T0_3 | ecosystem: Environmental > Terrestrial > Soil > Palsa > Peat permafrost | place: Sweden: Abisko...
CGCGTCGTCGTGCCGCGCGTACCCTTCAAGGCGAAGATCTCTCGCGCCGAGGCGAGGATGCGAGCGCGCGTTTCGTCGGGAGACGCCTTGACGGCGCCCTCTACCATCTTCATCGCGATTTCCCCGTGAAGACGGCATCGTCGATCGCTACGTTCGTGCGATAGTCGTCGTAGTGGGCGTCGGCAACCGCGCGAACGTGGGGAATGCGGATCACGGCGTGCTGGGCCGCCAGCACCGTCCAGGGGCCGGACGTCTGGAAGTCCTGCGTCATCGTGATGACGCCGCCGTTATAGTAGTGCCACTCCATCTCGTCGATCCGCCATGCCGACGGGTCCACCGCAACGTCCTGATGGTCGATCATGCCCCGCACCTTCTGCACAAGGCGCAACACGAGGTCCCGGTGGCCCCCGAGGTCCTTGTTCCCGACGACGGTCATGGTAAAGCGCCGCTCCCAGTTCGTCGGGTCGCCGATGTCGGAATACAGCCGGTCAAACCCTTTGGCGTAGGTGGGGACGTGCTCGAACACCACCTCGTAGTTGTTCGGCCGCTTGAAGTAGGTCGTGCCTTCGAGGTTCGGTGCCAGCCACGGGAAGCTCTGCATCGCAACGGCGACGCGCACACGTGCGCGATACGAACTCAGCGACGGATTCATCTCGACGATGCGCTGCACGATCGTCGCCGGCGTCGGCTGCTCGCCCTCCGCTCGAGCGCTGCCCGCGAGCGCGAGGACGGCGAGCGCAGCCGCGAGGATCGCGGGGGCAATGCGGGTGCGCCGGCGCCGCGGCCGGGGCTGCGGCTCGGCGATCTCACCGTCGTCGTCGCGGGGGACGTCGACCGCGAAGACCTTGTCCAGGCCGCTCACGGCTAGGGTTTGCCGGATATCGGCGCGCGCGGTCGCAAGAACCAGGTCGGCTCCCACCTCGCGGATGTCCCGGAGCGTTCGGACCAAGCACTTGATCAGGGGCGAGTCGAGCGCCGGCGCCACGTCGATCGCGACGACGCATCGCTTCGCGCCGGCCTGCGCAGCTGCCGTCACCGCGTCGCGCAGCGCCGCAAGCGCTTCCTCGTCGACGGGCGTCCGGAGGGAGTAGGCGAAGGTGGTGCCTGAGACGATGGACATGATCCGCGTGCGGTCCTCGAACGACGGCCAACCCGTCGTGAATGCCAGTGAGTGCTTGCATGCGCGAATGTATCACGAGAATCACATGAATGCAAGTACCCACTTGCAGCAATGCGGCGGCTGACCGCGGGGCTGCTTCGCCAGCTCGCCCGAGACGCCGGCTTGGCCAGCCCCTCGATCGTAATCCAGCCCGAGCAACCGCCCGGCGAGGCGGTCGTCCTCGATCCCTGCCGCCCGATGTACCCGGCCAGCATGATCAAGGTGCCGCTGGCCGCCGTGCTCACGACCCTCTGGGCGAGCGGCGACCTGCAGGCGGCCGGCCGGGCGCACGTCCTCGCGGCGAATATGACGGCGAACGACGCCGCCTCGCCACTGGTCCCGGGCTACGTGGCCACGCTCGAGGAGCTTGCGACGCTGATGCTGACGAGATCGGACAACGTCGCGACGAACGTGCTCTTCGACGTGATCGGGCGTATGCGGGCCACGAAGTTGGCCGCGGCGATGGGCCTCTCGAATACCCATTTCCGGCGGAAGCTCTCGGGCAGTCTGCCCCTGATCGACGACCCCGAAGCGACGGGCAGGAACGCGCATCCGGCGCTCGACGCCTCGTCCCTGTTCTCGGCCATCGCGAGGGGCACGTTGCCGGGGGCGCGCTGGCTCTACGCAACCCTGCTCGAGCAGGAGTGGAACGATAAGCTCTCGCGCGGGCTGCGCCCCGGCGACCGCTTCGCGCACAAGACCGGCGAGACCGACGAGGCGAGTCATGATGGCGGGATCCTCGATACCGCAGACGGCACCCGATTCGTCATCGTCGTGTATACGGCGCTCGAGGCAGGCGCCGCGTCGGATTCGCGGCTCGCGGCGTTCATGAGCGCCGTACGGCCGCTGCTCCGCTAGAGGGCAGCGAGCGGTCGTGGGCGACGAGGACCGCAGTGCGCCGCGTCTAACGCCGAGTCGCCATGCAGGGAAAGCTCGTCTGGTCGACCGCTCTCGCCGCCGTCCTCGCGGCTGCGCCGGCGCTCGGCGCGAATTCGGTTGCTGGGAAGACGGTCAAGGTCGGGGTGATCGCCGACACCTCGGGCGCCGCGGGCGCGTACGGGTCCGCGCAGAAAAACGCCTACGCATTGGCGGCCGACGACATCAAGGCCGGCCTCCTCGATGCGGGCGGCGCGACGATCGTGTTCGACGTCCAAGACGCGGCGAGCGATCCGGCGCAGGTCGTCAATCTCACGCAGAAGTTCGCAACGGACGGATCCGCGCTACTGGTCGGGCCAACGCTGTCGGCGGAGGCAAAGAAGGCCGACCCGATCGCCGTTCGCGCCGGCTTGACGATTCTCGCAACGTCGAACACGGCGGAGGGGATCACGGCGATGGGTCCATGCGTGTTCCGAAACTCGCTCGCCGAAGCGCAGGTCGTCCCCGAAGCCGTTGCCGCGGCCGTCGCAAAATGGAAACCGAAGACCGCCGCGATCATCTACGGCGACGATAACCAGTTCACGAAGACGGACTACGACATCTTCCAGGCGGCGCTGCAGAAGGCGCACGTCGAGCTCGTCGACGTCGAGACGTACCACACCGGCGACGTCGACTTCAAGGCCCAGCTCACGAAGATCGCCGCAAAACGGCCGGATGTCTTGGTCGTCGGGTCGCTCGTCGAGGAGGCCGCGAAGATCGTCACCCAGGCGAAGCAGGTTGGATTGAACGCGCACGTGATCGGGGGCAACGGCCTCAACTCTCCCAAGTTCATGGAACTCGCCGGAGGTGCCGCCGAAGGCGTCGTGATCGGCGCGGCCTACTTCATCGGGAACAGCTCTCCGGGCAATCGCGCGTTCGTGGAGCGCTACACGAAACGGTTCGGCGCGGGGCCGGACCAGTTCGCCGCGCAGTCGTACGCCGCCGCGCAGATCGTCGCGCACGCGGTCAAGGAGGGGGCGACGACGTCCGACGCCTTGTGCGCAGCGTTCAAGCGTGCCACCAGCGTGCCGACGGTTCTCGGCCCGGTCGGCTTCGAGGCCTCGCGCGACGTTCGTGCGCCCAGCGCGATCCTCGAAGTGATGCACGGCGCTTTCACAGCGTTCAAGTAGCCGCCGGCGGGCGCGTGCCGTGATCTTGCAGCAGATCCTCAATGGCATCGTGCTCGGGGCAGTGTACGCGCTCTTCGCGCTCGGCTACACGCTCGTGTTCGGCGTCCTCGACATCCTCAACCTCGCGCATGCCGCGATCTTCACCGCGGCCGCCTTCACCGCGCTCGCGCTGGCCGCGCGGGGCATGCCGCTCCCGCTCGCGTTTGCGGCCGCCGTGGCGCTCGCGGGGTTCGCCGGCATCCTCCTCGACCGTGTCGCCTTCGCACCACTGCGTGCGCGCAACGCCGGCACGCTGGCGCCGCTCATTTCGAGCATCGGTGCGGGCATCGTGATCGTCGGCATCCTTCGCGGGGTGTTCGGCCCCGACGAGCACCGCTTCGCGCTGGGGACGGCGGGAGACGCACAGCTGCACGCCGGTCCCCTCACGTTCGGCGTCATCGACCTCGTCGTGGTTGTGACCGCGCTCGTGTTCATGCTCGCCCTCAGCTACGTGATGCGCGCGACGCCGCTGGGGCGCAACATCCGCGCGGTCGCCGACGACCGCATCGCGGCGTCCCTCCTCGGCGTTGACCTCGAACGCACGATCGCGCTCACGTTCTTCATCGCATCCGCTCTCGGCGGCGCCGCCGGCATCCTGATCGGCCTCCAGTACAACAGCGTGAGCGTCGAGATGGGCTCGCGCATCGAACTCAAAGGACTAGCCGTGATCGTGCTTGGCGGCATGGGAAGCATCACGGGGGCGGTCGTCGGCGCCTTCATCCTCGGCGCCGTCGAGACGCTGTCGGTTGCCTTCATCTCGTCGAGTTACCGCGACGCCGTCGCGTTCGGCGTGATGTTTGCGATCCTGGTCCTTCGCCCGCGCGGCTTGTTCGGAAAACGGGCGCTGCGAACGGCGTGACGGCGTTCCTCGCGGCGCACTCGAAACTGATCGATCAGATCGGCATCAACGCGCTGCTCGCGCTCTCGCTGTCGGTCTCGCTCCAGGCCGGGCAACTGGCGCTCGCACAGGCTGCATTCATGGGCATCGCGGGCTACGTCGGGGCGATCGGCGCCGTGCAGCGCGGCTGGCCGCTCTGGGAATCGATGCTAGCCGGCGCGCTCGCGTCGGCGCTCGCGGCGGCCGTGCTCGCGCTGCCGATCGGGCGCCTGCGCGGAGTGTTCCTCGCGATCGCAACGGTTGGCTTCGGCGAGATCGCGCGCACCGTCGAAAACAACCTGCCGATCACCGGCGGCGCGGAAGGCCTCTCCGGCATCCCGGACGACGCGAGCACGCCGTGGATCTACGGAACGCTGATCGCCGTCGGTTGCGTGATCGCCGCGGCGTCGCGCAGCAAGTTCGCGCTGGCCGTCGCCGCGACGCGCGAAGACGAAGGCGCGGCTCGCGGCGTCGGCATCGACACCGCGCGCGTTCGCTTCTGCACGCTCACGTTCGGCGGCCTCGTAGCGGGCCTCGCCGGCGTCCTCTACGCACACGCGAACTTCTTCATCGCGCCGGGCGACTTCGGGTTCGGCCGGATGGAACAGATCCTCGTCGCATGCGTTATCGGCGGCGTCACCAGCTCGCTCGGAGCGCTGGTCGGCGCGACCCTCATGACGGTGCTCCCCGAATTCATCCGCTTTCTTGCCGACTTCCGCGACGTCACCAGCGGAGCGATCCTGCTCGGCATCGTGCTCTTCGCGCCGCGCGGCATCGCCGGCCTCTGGAAGCGCGGCGGCCGGGCATGAGCGACGCGCTCGACGCCGCCGGAATCCACGTGCAGTACGGCGGCGTTGCCGCACTGGCGGGCGTGAGCGTGCGCGCAGCACCGGGGACCGTCGTCGGCCTGATCGGGCCGAACGGCGCGGGCAAGACGTCGTTCATCAACGCGGTGACGGGAATCGTGCGGCCCAGCCGAGGGCGAGTCATGCTGGGAGTGGTGCGCCTCGACCGCTTGCCGCAATATCGGGTCGCCCGAGCCGGCATCGCTCGCACGTACCAGGGCATCCGGCTCTTCGGCGCGCTGACGGTAGCAGACAACCTACGGGCCGGCGCGTTTCGCCGCGCGCGTGAGCCGGGCAACCACGAGCTCCTCGCGCTTCTCGCCCGTGCCGGGCTCGCCGGCGTGACGCTCGCTCGCCGCGCCGACACCCTGAGTTACGGCGAACAGCGCCGGCTGGAGATCGCGCGCGCGTTGGCGGCCGAGCCGCACGCGCTGCTGCTCGACGAACCTGCAGCGGGCATGAACGCCACCGAGACGGGCGACCTCGGTGCGCTGATACGCGGCATCGCCGATGACGGTGCGGCCGTTCTGCTCGTCGAGCACGACATGGCGCTCGTGCGCGCGATCTGCGACCGCGTCACCGTCCTCAACTTCGGCGTCGTGATCGCGGAGGGAACTCCACAGGAGGTCGCGAGCCACCCCGACGTCGTCGAAGCCTACCTTGGGGCGAGCGGAGCGTGAGCGAACGCGACCTGCTCGTGGTCGACGGCTTGCGCGCGGGCTACGGCCGCATCGAGGTGCTCCACGGCGTTTCGTTGCGACTGCGGCCGCACACGTTGTGCGCGGTGGTCGGCGCGAACGGCGCCGGGAAGACGACGCTGCTGCTCACCGTCGCCCGCGTGCTTGCCATACGCGGGGGCACCGTGTCGTTCGACGGCAAGGACATCGCAGGGTGGCGACCCCACGACGCCGCGCGCGCCGGCCTCGTGCTCGTACCCGAAGGCCGGCGGGTGCTCTCGACACTCAGCGTCGAGGAAAACCTCGAAGTCGCGGCCTCGGTACGGCCCGCGCGCGAGCGCAAGGCTGCCGTCGCGGAGATGTTGGCGCGCTTTCCGATCCTGGGCACCCGCAGAAGCGTGGCCGCCGGGTCACTTTCGGGCGGCGAGCAGCAGATGCTCGCGTTCGGGCGTGCACTCGCGATGCGCCCGAAGCTCCTGCTGCTCGACGAACCGTCGATGGGGCTGGCTCCGCGCCTGGTCGACGAGATCTTCGCGCTGATCGCCGACGAGTGCTCGCGCGGCACGACCATCCTGCTGGTCGAGCAAAACGCCGCGCGAGCGTTGGCCCTCGCCGACGACGCGTATGTGCTCGATCGCGGCGCGATCGTACTCGAGGGCTCGGGTGTAAACCTCCTAGGCCGCGAGGAGATCGCGCGAGCGTACCTCGGCCGCACCGATTCGGCGCCCGAAGGGCCTCCACCGGATCACCCGGCGATCCAGAGTTGATAGGCGTCGTCGAGGATGCCGTCGAGCGCGTCGTTGCGCATCAGCGCTTTGCGCATCGTCGACCGCTCGAACATCTCGGTAAAGCGCTCCTGCTCGTGCAGGAAATGCGCGTGGAGCTCTTCATCGGTTCGGCCGAACTTCGAACAGTACTCGCGCAGGAATTGCGTCTGCGCCCGCGCTTGGATGAGTCGCTCCCACACGGCGCCCGGTTCCGCGCGAAGGACGAGCAGCTTGACGCGCAGCGCCGCCAGCCGGCTATCGATGGACTGGGCATCAGTCCACGCGAGGACGCCCGGCCGCAAGCAGTGCGTGAGGTGCAGCGTGTCGACAAGAACGAAGCACGGTGGATGCGCCGGGTTCTGCACCCCGTCCGAGAGCACTTCGAGAACGGCGACGATGCGCGCCAGGTGATCCAGATTCGCGGCGACCGTGAGCGTCCCCGAGTCCTCCGCCGAAGCGAGCGGGCCGTAGGTGTGCGTCTGCGCCAGATGGAGGAACGATCGGACCTTCCGCGCGGGCGCGGCGCCGACGTGGCGCCGGATCAGCGCATCGATGAGGGTCGACTTCCCTGCGCCGGGTACGCCTTCGACGAGGAGCGCCCCAAAGCGCGCCGTTCGTTCCACCATTGCTCACCGTTTTCAAGGGATTCTTGCGAGAGCACCGGCCGATTCGGTTCCAGCTTACACATTCCGTCTTGGGAAAAGAGCTGTCATCTCGTCCAAGAGAGGGAGCTAGTATGGACACACAAGCGCTCATGTCTGCGATCTACGCTGCTTTTAACGAGCGAAATATCGACGGCGCGCTCGCATTGATGAGCGAGGACGTCAGTTGGCCCAAGGCATCCGAAGGCGGCCGCGTCGTCGGAAAACAAGCAATTCGTGAATATTGGACGCGTCAGTGGACAGAGTTCGACCCGCTCGTGAACGTGCTTGAAGTCGTCGACCGGGAAAGCGGCGTCACCGGCGTAAAGGTTCATCAACTCGTCAAAGACCGGGAAGGCAACGTCCTTTCAGATACGGAGCTTTGGCACGTCTATAGCAGCGCGGATAGTCTCATCGATCGCATGGACATCAAAGACGGCGCCGGCACATTGGACGCTCCGTCCACGGCCTTTTCCGGGACCGATCATACGAAGTAATTCGTGAAAACATCCGGCGGAATCGGCGACGCTGTGCGACCGGCGTGCATGTACCTGGTACAATACCAAGCATCGCCATTCAAGTATCGCTCTGCTTGCGCACGAGGGCGTCCACGGTAGACGAGGCGAGCGGCGCCGCGATCGCCGGCACGACAAGGCGATTTCGAATGCCGCCGAGCGAAGCCGAACAGCCCGGCGACCGGTCGACGGCTGCGGGTCCCGGTCCCGGCTATTGGCCCTGCCAGTCCGAGAACGCCTGCGGATCGTGGAAAGGCGAGCCGGCCTCGATCGCGATGTCCGTGTGCTGGGCCAGTTCGATCTTTCGCGGATCGCCCTTGTACTGCGCGCCGTTGACGTACACCCGGATCTGGCCCTTGGGAACCTTGACACCCGCGACGTTGGTCGCGGTGAGCGGCTGGCCCCAGATGTCGAACAGTTGGCCGAGCGTGAAGGTCTTGAAGGCGGGCGACTCCACGTGGATGATTCCGTCGTTCGTGTGCGTGTGCAGCCAGTACAGGCAACCGGCGGCGACCGGCCGCCCGATGTCGGACGGCACGAGGACCGCCTTGCCGTGATCGAAGATCGCCAGGTGCTGGTGGATGTGGAAGACGGCGCCCTCCATCTGGTCGCAGCGGATTCCGTCGACTGGGGCGGGCGCGGGCGCGTCGGCCGCCGCGGACAGGGCGGGCAGCAGGGCCACGCCCGCCACGAGCGCGAGTGCGAGGGCCGTCGGGGGCGCGAATGTGCGAATGGTCTGCAACACGGTACTCCAACGTGTGAATAAGCCTGTGGAGTTCGGCGAATAGCTCGAAATTCTTGTGGATATGCTGTGATGAAGGCTCCAGGCCGCTTGCACGCGTCGTCGCCCGGCGTTACACTGCAATCACTTCAGCGATGAAGGGCGATGGACGACCGGAACGACACGAGCAATCGGTCGACAACGAATCGCAGTTTGCGCGAGCGCACCGAGCGATCGGTGTACGCGCGGCTCCTTCGAAAGGACGTCAGAGCGGCTCTCGAATCTCGAGGGCCGCCTTCGCTTTCCCGGGCGCCTCCGGCACCGCGTCGTAGCGGCGGGCAATGGCCGCGACCATCGCACGCGCGACGGCGCGCACGTCAGCGGGTGCGATGACCTCCGCTTCTTCTCCCCAGCGCAACGTCCAGCGCACGAGTTCGTTCGGATCCGCCACGTCGTACGTGATGTCGACGGACCCGTCTGCACGGTCCTCGATCGTCCGGTCACGGACGATGCGGTCGGCCCGCGCCGCGTTCGCGACGACCGGAGCGAATCGTACGGTCACTCGAGTCGGCTCGTCCGCGTGCATGATGCCGCTGATGCTTCGTGCGGCAAACGCCTCGATGTCGAAGCCGGCGGGGCGTTCGAACCGGCGCGCACCCAGGCGCGCATCGGTGACGCCGTCCAGCGCGAACACGCGTTGCGCTGCTCGTCCATGGTCGTGAGCAACCAGATACGTGCGTCCGCCGGAGACGACGAATCCGTAGGGATCCGCGATCCGCTGCGTACGTCGTCCCCGCTTGTCGACGTAGGAGAACCGAACGGTGCGGGAATCGCGCTGCGCGCCCTGCAACATCTCGAAGGTCTTCGTGAGCGCGGCGTCCGGCGTGAGGTTGCTCATCTGGATGCGTACGGCGGGACGATCGGCCGCGGCGGACGTGGGCTTGTCGGCGATTCCGATCAACTTGCTCGTCGCCTCGTCAACCGATGCGGCGAGGTTTCCCCCCAGCGACTGTGCGAGGCCGCGCATCGTGAGAACGCCGAGCAACTCCCGCTGCGAGAGGTGCAAGCGGCGCATGCCGTAACCCTCGCGGAACCGATAGGTCGAGGTCTGCCGATCGAAGTGCCACGGAAACCCGGCATCGGCGAGGGCGGCGAGATAGCGGCGAAGGCTGCGCGTGCTCGGAGGGCGCTCGCGCGAGACGTGCTCCTTGAGCCCGGCAAAGTCGTATCGGCCCTCTTCGAGGGCTCCGAGTAACCGCATCAGTAAGACGATCTTCGGTTCGGCCGAACTCGCGCTCACGATCCGTTGGTTCGGACGCCGCATCGGAGTTCCGTCCCTGCGGCGGGGATTTTCGAGGCTCCGACGCAAGAACGCCCAACTTCGCACTTCGTACCTCGTACTATCGGGAGCATCGCTATGGACGATATGCGACGCGACGGCGTTTCGCGTTCTGAATTTCTCCGCCGGACCGGCGCCCTCGGGATCGCCGGGGCGACGTCACTCGGCCTCACCCTCCCGGAGACGCGGGCCGCCGGCGCGGCACCGCTCGCGCCCCCGAAGAACGTGATCGCCGCGGGCGGCGGCGCGACCGTGAAGATCGGCCACATCGACGGGTTCTCGGGAGTGTACGCCGCGGCGTCCGAGTCGCAGCAAACCGGCCTCCAGGCGGCCGTCGACGATTGGAACCGCAAGAACTCGCGCGTCCAGTTCGCGATCGTCCGCGGCGACGACGCGAACCAGCCGGCGGTCGGCTCGAACGAGGCCAAGCGCTTGATCGCCCAAGAGAAAGTCGACGTACTGACCGGCTGTCTGTCGTCGGCAGTCGGCCTTGCCGTCTCCGCGATCTCCGAGGAGAGCGGCATCCTTTTCCTCGCGATCGGAACGCACGATACGAACATCACCGGCCCCAAGGCAAATCGGGTCTGCTTCCGGACCACGTGCTCGAACGCAATGCTGGCCAACGCCGTCGGACCCGCCCTCGTCAAGCATGGGAAGCGCTGGTACTTCATCACGGCGGACTACGCGTTCGGCAACGATGCGCACGACCGGTTCCTGAAGATCCTGCAAGCGGCGGGCGGCGTCGAAGTCGGGAACGATCGCCATCCGCTCGGCGCGACCGACTACTCGTCGTACATGACGAAGGCGCGCAACACGAATGCCGACGTGCTGGTCTTCTGCAACTACGGGCCCGACTGCCAGAATGCGACCAAGGCCGCGGTGCAGCTCGGGCTCAACAAGCGGATGATGTTCGGCGGCATCCTGTGCGGGAACGAGGTCGCGATCGGCATGCCGGTCGACGACATGGTCGGCTCGCTCTGGGGGTACCCGTGGGGACCCGAGGCCGGCGGAGCGCGCACTGCCGCGATCTACGATCGACTGAAGCCGCTGGCGAAAGACTTCCCGCCAAATTGGCGCCAGTACCTGGGCTATATCGCCGGCGAACAGCTCATCGACCGCGTCATGGCGGCCGGCACCACCGATGCGGAGAAGCTCGTCGAGGCGTTTGAGGGGCACCACTACGACGCCGGTAAGAAGACAGCGAACTACTGGCGCAAGTGCGATCATCAGGCCATCCAACAAACCTACGCCGGCGAGATCGTAGCGAAGAACAAGCGCCGTTCCGACACGGAGTTCTTCCGGATCGCATACACGGTCGGTGGCGACTTCGCTGCCGAATCGTGCTCGAACCCGGACAGCACGAAAGCCGATCAGATCATCTCCTCGCAGAAGGTCCCGGCCCGCGCCGACTACACGCCGGTCAAGACGCGCTAGCGCGGCGCTCGCACCGGTACTGCACCTCCCGCCGCGGGGGGGGCAAGGCCCCCTCCGCAGTGCATTTGGGATGCCGGTCACGTCACGGAGCCCCCGGAGCGGGAGGCCACGGCCGCTCTGATGGTTCGACGCGCACGACCACACCGCACTCGCCGGCGGAGAGGCACGCGACGACTGGAGCCGCCAGGAGCATCGCTGGCGTACGACCCGGATGACGTCACGCCGGTTCGCACGACCTGGGCGACGCCGGCCCTATGCCGTGACGATCTTCGCGGCTTCTTGCAAGCCGAGCTCCACGACCGACGTGTCGCGCATCTTGTACTTCTGGATCTTGCCGCTGACGGTCATCGGGAACCCGTCGACCAGCATGACGTAGCGCGGGATTTTGTAGTGCGCGATCTTCCCCTGGCAGAACGCGCGGATGCCGTCGACGTCGACCGTCTGGCCCTCGTGCGGAACGATCCACGCGCACAGCTCCTCGCCGAAGCGTGCGTCGGGAACGCCGATGACCGCGACGTCTTTGATCGCCGGATGCGCGTACAGAAACTCCTCGATCTCGCGCGGGTAGATGTTCTCGCCGCCGCGGATCACCATGTCCTTGATGCGCCCGCTGATGTTCAGGTACCCGTCGTCGTCCATCGACGCGATGTCGCCCGTGTGCATGTAACGCGCCGCGTCGATCGCCTTGCCCGTGTTCTCCGGGTCGTTCCAGTACCCAAGCATCACGCTGTACCCGCGCGTGCACAGCTCGCCCGGCGTGCCGCGCGGCACGATCCGGCCGTTCTCGTCGACGATCTTCACCTCGATGTGCGGATGCACGCGCCCCACGGTCCCCGTGCGCTTCTCGAGCGGATCGTCCACGGCGGTCTGCGTCGAAACCGGCGAGGTCTCCGTCATGCCGTAGCAGATGGTCACTTCAGGCATGTGCATCTCCGAGCGCACCCGCTTCATGATCTCGACCGGACACGGCGAGCCGGCCATGATCCCGGTGCGTAGCGTACGCAGGTCGAAGTCGCCGAAATCCGGGAGCGCGAGCTCCGCGATGAACATCGTGGGCACGCCGTAGAGCGCCGTGCAGCGCTCCTTCTGCACGGCGTCGAGCGAGGCTCGCGGGTCGAACGCCGCCGCCGGAATGACCATTGTGGCGCCGTGCGTGACGCAGGCCAGGTTCGCGAGCACCATGCCGAAGCAGTGGTAGAACGGCACGGGGATGCAGACGCGATCGGCGCCGGTGTAGCGGCAGCCCTCGCCGATGAAGAAGCCGTTGTTGAGGATGTTGTGATGCGAGAGGGTGGCGCCCTTCGGGAAGCCCGTCGTGCCCG
>Ga0302326_10024100_pt1 | contig 12381 bp, 12 predicted proteins | sample Palsa_T0_3_FD_202264 | JGI IMG/M metagenome (GOLD analysis project Ga0302326, IMG submission 202264) | Peat permafrost microbial communities from Stordalen Mire near Abisko, Sweden - Palsa_T0_3 | ecosystem: Environmental > Terrestrial > Soil > Palsa > Peat permafrost | place: Sweden: Abisko...
AAGGAGGACCCCTTCTATGTGCTGGCCTATATCGGCTGCCAGGCGGATAAAATGAACGAGGCGATCGGCGGGATGAATGCCCTGATAAACGACCTGCCGGCTTCGGAGCAGAATTTCGAGTTGTCCAGGACGAGCGAGAAAAAGGATATCGAGACTGAGCGCTTTACGGAAGATGGCATCGTCTTCGCCTATTTGGATGCGCAACGCAAGGGCCTCGACTATGACCAACGAAAAGATGAATATGCCGCCCTGGACAAACTGTCCCTTAACGACATCAAACAATTCCATGACCAGGAGCTGGCGGGCAAGGCGTATACTTATTGCGTCGTCGCCAGCGATAAGAAGATAAAGCTCACCGATCTTCAAAAGGTGGGCGGCGTCAGGACCCTGACCCTGGAAGAGATCTTTGGTTATTGACGGGCCGTTGCCCGGTCCTGAGCCCGGCCGTCAGGCCGGGCTTTTTCATTTATTGACCGAGGTATTCCCAGACCGCGCCGGTGTCGCTCCAGGCATAGACGTGACCGTTGAAATAAGTTGCATATTCGACCCGCATGGTAGTCGGGATGGTAGCTTTGGTGGTCCAGTTGTAGCCGATGGCATCATAGGAAAAGAGGGTCAGGGTATAGGAATCATAGACATAGCCCAGATTACCGATGGCCCAGGTGGAAAATCGTTGGCCGGGGCCGAGTTGTATGGGCTCGGGCATGGACATAGTCGGTGCGTCTTGGAGAGAGGGTGGGGTTATGCGATTGAAGACGTTGTCAAATGACGGACCGGCCCCCGACACAGCGCCGCAGCCGAGATACACCGAATTGCCGATGACAAAACTGGCAAGTGGTCCTGTTATACCCAGGGGCCCGAGAGCTGTCCAGGTGCCGGGGTCGGCCGAACCCGTGGTGGAGAATTGGTATAGGACATTGTTACCGGCCGCGGTATTCTCTCCCGTTTGCACATAGCCGGATCCGTTTAGGGCGAAGCCGGAGCCGTTGAGCATGTTCTCCGGCAATGGGGTAAGCGAGCGCCAGGCCGCCGCACTATTGCCCTGGGTCATATCGTATTCGTAGAAAGACAGCGCAGTAGTGGAATATCCGCCGCCGACATAAAGTTTGCTACCGAGAATAAAATAAGTGGGGGTTTGAATCACCTGCACGGTGGAGGGGATCGTGATAGCAGCTACCCAATGGTAATTCGTGGTATCCAATCGATAAATGGTCTGATTGCCCGTGTTGCCCCAGCCAAAATACAAGTTGCCGTTATAGGTATAGACAAGGGATGGCTGGGCGTTTGTGCTCAAGCCTGCCGTATTATCGGACAGTTGTTTCCAACCGTTGAAAGTGTTCTGTTTAACAGTGATGTTAAGTGAGACCGCAGGAGAGTTGCTGAACGGGGTCAGCGTCACCGAACCGGTTTGAACGGCGCCCGTGAAGTTGGTGTCTACACTTATTACCAACGGCCATGTCCCGGTGCCCTGCGTCGTATCCAGGTGGATCCAGGAGGCGGAGGCCGTGGCTTTCCAGTACAGGGTAGTGGTGATGGTGACCGTGTCGGAGCTGGGCGTACCCGCCAGCGTCAGGAGGACATCGTTTGGGTTTATTTGAAAGGTCGCCTGCTGTGGTGTTACTGTGGTATCGGTGGAGGTAGAAGCTGGCTTGGTTTCGTTCTTTTTACAGGCCGAAAGGGCACAACTGAGGGCAAAACAGATAAGAATGGAATAGAGGATAAGCTTGTTCATGGTTTTTCTTTAGGGTGTAGTCGCGCGCAATGTACACATTTTCTTTATGGGATGCAATGGTTTGGATGACCGGCTTTTGCGCTCACCGCCGGGAAAAAGCCGGAATGCACGGCGATGGGCGTATTTGACACACTTATGGTCATTTCTATCACGTAGGTCAAGATCCGCCGGGAAGAATTTTTTCACAAAACTGTGATTTTACAGACCTTTCTCCGAATAATTAGGTATGAACCAGGCCGATTTCCTGCAACGGATGGAGGAGAATAAGGGCATCCTTTATAAGATTGCCAATGCCTATTGCCGCAATGCCGGCGACAGGGAGGATCTTATTCAGGAGATGATCTACGAATTGTGGAAGTCGGGCGAACGGTTTGATGATCACTTTAAATTTTCAACCTGGATGTACCGGATAGCCTTAAATGTCGCCATTTCCTTTTACCGCAAGGCGAGCCGCAGCGGTCTGCGGGTCGATTTCGAAGCCAGCCTTAGCCCGGACCTGGAAGCGGGTCTTAGCCTGGAGGTGCAAACCCAGGCCGACAGCGGAGAGGAACTCGAAGAGCGGATAGCGCTCTTGCAGCGTTTTATCGGGGAGCTTGGAGAAATGGACAAGGCGTTGATGATCCTCTACCTTGAAGAAAAGCCCTATCGCGAGATCGCCGAGATCCTGGGCATTACGGAGACCAATGTGGCGACGAAGTTGAGCAGGATCAGGGACCGATTAAAACAACAATTTTTAACGGCGGGCCACGGGGACGCCGGTCTACAAAAAAACAAAATTTTATGAGCACAGATGAATTTCAGAAATTATGGAAGGCGTATGACGCGAAGCTGGAGAAGACCTCGCAAATGAACCAGCGCCTTTTTTCGGATTTGCAACAGCAGAAGACAAAATCCGTATTGCAGGGGCTGGTCGCGACAAGGGTTTTCGGGATCGTGATCGGCGGCATGTACCTGGCCTTACTTGTCCTGGCGTTGCGTTATGTTTGGTCACAGCCAGTGATGGCCGTCTCGATCGGCGTGTTCATCGGCTGTACCGTGCTGGCGATGGTCGCCTATATCCGGGATATTGTCGTGGTCCGCGGGCTTAGCTATGCGGACAGTGTGGTAGCCGCCCAGGAGAAACTGGCCGGCCTGCGCAGCTCGATCATCGGTATCCTGCGTTTTTCGTGGATCCAGCTTCCCTTTTGGGCGACATTTTTTGTCAGCAACGCGCTCCTCAGGAATGGCGGCCCGCGTTTCCTGGCGATCGAGATCCCTATCGTGTTGTTCCTTGTAGCGGTGGCCATCTTCTTATTCCGGAATATTACTGTCGCGAATGCACAAAAGAAACGATGGGTGGCCGGCATGATCCGGGGATCGGGGGCCAAGTCGGTCTCCCGGGCCATCGAGCTGTTGAAGGAGATCGAAGACTTTAAGAAGGAAGCCTAAGTGGATGATTTGCCTTTCAATGGCTGTCGCCTGCCGCATTTAAAATATTTTGCCGGCTCATCCGTCTACCTCTTTAGGAGTACTATTTTTTAACCTAAAAAAAGGTAAACATGAACTACCATCAGTCATGGGCCGCAAAAGGCCGACACCATGGGGACAGGGAACGGCACCTGTCAACCCGCACAATGGAAAGAGCTGCCGTTAACATTTACAGGACCGATACCAGCTATGAAATGCTGGTATTCGCGCCGGGCAGGATCCGGGAGCATTTTCACCTCGAAATCAGGGGGAATGAACTGCTGATCTCTTACACCCCGCCGGAGGGCTTCGCCCGACCCGATTGGGTGCATCGCGAGTACAGCCGCGGCGGCTTTGTCAGAAGCTTTGCGCTGGATGATTCGGTCGATCCGGGCCTCATTCAGGCCAAGTACGTGGATGGCGTCTTGCAGGTCAGCCTGCCGCTGGCGCCCGGTAAGGAACGGGTCTCGCACGAGATCCCTGTTAATTAAAATGCGAAAGGGGCGACGGAGGTCGCCCCTTTTTATATTTCGCTCCGGCTGACTTGTGGCGGCATGGCCGCCGTTTGGTTTTATTTCCCCTTGAAATGCGGTTTTCGTTTTTCGAGGAAGGCACTGGCTCCTTCTTTCATATCTTCTGTCCCAAAACACTCTCCAAATGCTTCCTGTTCGCGTATGAAACCATCGACATTTACGATCTCGTCTTCATCTTCGTCGCTTTCAGCAGCATCCCCGCCAAACGGATCGGCTTCCCAGCCCCCCGTGATAAGATCGATGCTATCCCCGGCTGCGATATTGGCTAATTCGATAATGCGGGCGATCGCGATGGGCGCTTTTTCATTGATGACGGAAAGCAGCTCGCGGGTCTTGGTGAGCAGTTCATTCGGCTCGACCACGATATAGTTCACAAGCCCCATCGTATGCGCTTCCGTCGCGTCGACCATCCGGCCGGAAAGCATGATCTCGATGGCGCGGCCTTTCCCCACCAACTGGACCAGCCTTTGCGTGCCCCCGTAGCCGGGGATGATACCCAGGTTGACTTCGGGCTGACCGAATTTTGCCGTCGGAACGCAAAGCCGGAAATGACAGGCCATGGCGAGTTCGCAGCCCCCACCCAGCGCAAAGCCGTTGACTGCCGCGGCGATAGGTTTTGGCGAGGCGGCGATCCGGTTGAAGATACCGTGTCCCTTGGCAGAGAGCGCCTGCCCTTCTTCCGCGGAGAGGCCCAGGAATTCCGAGATGTCGGCGCCCGCGACAAAGGCCTTCTGGCCGGAACCGGTGATAATGGCACTGCGGATATCCTTGTTGCTATAGATCTCGGTGACGGCTTCGTCCAATTCCGACATGACGTCTTTATTGATGGCGTTCAATTTGTCGGGACGGTGGATGGTGACCGTGAAAATGTTGTCGGTGAGATCGGTGAGTAAGGTTTTATACATGACTTGCGTTTTTCGTTGTTAATGGCCAAGCAGACCCAGGGTATGGCGGATACGCTGCACCGTTTCCTCGCTGCCCAGCATAGCCGCAATATCGAACACGCCGGGGCCGAATTTGCCACCCACCAGCATGACCCGTAAGGGCAGCAGGAGCTCGCCGGGTTTGATGATTGCCGCGGCGGCCATCTCTTTGAAATGGGTTTCCAGCGGGCCGGCCTCGAAGGTCTCGGTTTGCTCGAAATAAAGGGTCAGCGCTATGAAGAACGTTTGTTTGGCCGCCGTCCACTTGGGTTTGATCGAGTCGAGGTCGATGGCCGCAGGAGTCTGGTAGAAAAATCCGGCCTGTTGCACAAATTCCGGCAACAGGGTGCAGCGCTCCTTGACGAGGTCGAGGATCTTCTCGAAGCGGCTGGGGGTAGGCGGGACCGACATCAGTGCCTCGACAAAACCGGGCATGTCGGGTAACGGGGAGCCGGTGATATCGGTGAGGCCGATCGAAGAAAGCGGAACATCGGGGACGGAGTCGTTGTCAATGGGTCGCACGAGATCGTCATCGGGGATAATAATCCCTTTCTCCGCGAAGAGCGGGAGCAGGTCCTTGCTAAAAGCCGTGGCGGGCAGGCGTTTTATCCATTCGTGGTTGAACCACTTTGCCTTTTCGTAATCGAATTTCGCGCCGCCCTTGTGTACGCGGTCCATGGAGAACCGTTCTACGAGTTCCTGTAGCGTGAATAGTTCCTGGTTGGTGCCGTCATTCCAACCCAGTACGGCCAGCAGGTTGACAAAAGCGGCGGGCAGAAAGCCCGTCTCACGGAAACCCGTCGCGGTCTCGTTCGTCCTGGGGTCCGTCCAGTTCATGGCGAAGACCGGGAAACCCAGCCTATCGCCGTCGCGCTTGCTCAATTTTCCATTGCCCTCGGGTTTGAGGATCAGCGGCAGATGCGCCCACTGGGGCATCTTGTTCTCCCCGAACAGGTAACGCCACAGCAGGATATGCACGGGCGCACTCGGCAGCCATTCTTCCCCACGGAAAGCATGCGTGATCTCCATAAGATGGTCGTCCACGACTACTGCCAGATGGTAGGTCGGCATGCCATCGGCCTTTACCAGCACCTTGTCGTCAACGGTGGTAGTATTGAAAGTGACCTTTCCGCGGATCATATCGGTAAAGCTGACCTCTTCATCGGGATCCAGCTTTATCCGGATGACGTAGGGTGTGCCGTTGTCGAGCAGCTGCTTTGTCTCGGCGGGTTCGAGCTGCAGGCTGTTGCGCATTTTCTTGCGCAGCTCATGATCATATTGGGGCGAAGGATTGTCCGAAGTTTTATAATGTTCCCGCATGGCATCGAGTTCTTCGGGGGTGTCAAAGGCATAATAGGCGTGGCCCGCTTCCACCAACTGCCGGGCATATTTGTCATAAAATCCGAGGGCCTTACGCTCGCTTTGCCGGTAAGGGCCGTAGGCGCCTGGCTTTACGGGGCTTTCGTCGGGCTCCAGGCCACACCATTTCAGGCTGTCGATAATGTATTCCTCGGCGCCTGCCACATAACGGCCCTGATCGGTGTCTTCTATCCGGAGGATGAAGTCTCCGCCATGACGGCGGGCAAAAAGATAATTGTAAAGTACCGTTCTTACCCCGCCCAAGTGTAACCCTCCGGTAGGACTGGGCGCAAACCGAACCCTGACTTTTTTGCTCATAGGATGCAAAGGTACGCCCCAAATACTAAAAACATCATTTTCACGTTACACCATAGCCACTACATTACTTATCCTCGCTAACTGACTGATTGACCCGCTTAAACCGACCGACTTAAAATAACTATTCGCGTGAAATTCCTCCTCTCCTTTTGTTTGCTTTTTGTCCTGGTATCTGCCTCCGCTCAGCTGACCTACGAGACCTTGTATGTCAATTATGACAGCGCCTGGCAGTTTAAGAATTTAAAGATCATCCCCATTCGTCGCAAGGCAGCGGCCGGTATCCCGCCAGGGGGACAGGACCTGGTGCCGCTGAACCAGGCACTCAACAAGGGACTCTTGACAGTGACGGAGAGAGGTACCACTTCCTTTGACAATGTTCATTTTCTTCGCTTCAATACACATTCCAATAAACCCGTGTACATTTCCGGTGGCGAGATCGTCAGCGGCGGCCGTCAGGACCGTATGGTCATCCGTGACACCATCCTACAACCAAGTCCTAAAGACCAGTATGTTCCGGTGATGTGCGTGGAAGAGGGCCGATGGAGTGAAAAGGAAAAGAAGTTCGGCTATGGCAATTTTGCCAATAACAGCCTCCGAAAAGTATTGGACTCCGGCCACAACCAGGTGCTTATCTGGCGCGAGGTCGATCGTCAATTGCAGAGCGGCGGATTCAAGAACAATAGTCTGGCGTATCTCAGCCGTTTCCAGGATAAGAAATACCTGGCGGCAACCGACGAATATATGCGTTTCTTTGGCGAGAAGTTCACCAAGGCGGACAGCAATATCGTAGGTTTCATCGCGATCACAGGCGATAAGATCATCGGCTCGGATATTTTTGACGGCACCGATCTCTTCTACCCGCAGCTGGATCCCCTCCTGCACGGATATATCGATGAAGCCGTGGAATCTGGCGCGCCCGTTACCCTGAAAGAGGCGCCGGTAAGACGGTATATGGATGCTTTGCTAAAAGACGAGGCCAGCCAGGTAACCTTTGTCGCCGATAAGGGCAAGATCTTCCGGGACAATGGACGTGTTATCCATATCAATACTTATACGAAGGAAACACCGGTGCAGTAGAAAATTCCTAATTTGCGATATGTTCTATTTGGTAAGGACGCCCTGGTGGTTGCGCCGTATCTATTCCTCCCTTATCTGGCGGATGCCGGCGAGCAGAGAAAAAGTTCTCTATCTGACCTTTGACGACGGTCCGCATCCTGTGGCTACTCCGTTCGTGTTGGATCAACTCCAAAAGTATCGTGCCCGCGCAACCTTCTTTTGTATCGGTAAGAACGTACAGGAATACCCGCAGTTGTATAATAGGGTTTTAACGGAGGGGCACCGTACCGGCAATCATACACAGAATCATCTCAATGGATGGAAGACGGATGATACTGCTTACATGCAGAATGTGCGGGATGCCGCGAGGCATATCGATACGGATCTATTTCGTCCGCCCTATGGCCGTGTCAGGTTTCGTCAGGCTGCTTTACTAAGAGGGGCGCCGTTCTATTATAAAGTGATCATGTGGGATGTACTTAGTGCGGATTTCGACCGGGACTTATCGGCCGGGCAATGTGCGAACACGGTGATACGTTATGGGAGGCCCGGGTCGATTGTCGTTTTTCATGACAGTGAAAAGGCATTTGATCGGGTGCGCGAGGCATTGCCTGCTGTGTTGGATCATTTTAGCAGGTTGGGCTATAGATTTGAAAGTATTCCTTAGTAATAGTTATCGGCTGGTAAAAGAGGGGTGGTTTGGAGGCCGGGGACCGGCGGGTTTTTCCCGTACTGGGAAAATTTATTGTCACAAATAAAATTGGGCCTGGGTAGACACCCTGGCCCGTTTTTAATCCGTACCCTATGAAAACTGATTTAAAGGTAAATCTTTTTTTGATTTATGCAAAGTAATTTAGTCAGTCGCACTGACGAATCTACCGGATTTGGGACTTTTTGCGGGCATCTTTGCCGCAATCGGGGCATATTTTCTACATTGCTGCAATGCCCGGCAGCATGGACTTTTAGCACTGTCGCCAATGAAGAGGCACTGCATTTTGGCCGAACGGGTGCTGATTTCTTGCAGCCCGAAACGTGATGGATCAAGGGTTTTGGGGATATTTGCAATTTTAAGGTTATACCTCTACTATGCAACTGATCGACACCCATTGTCATTTATATTCCAAAGAGTTTATTCGAGACCTCGAAGAGGTTCTGCAACGTGCTGAAAAAGAGGAAGTTGGGCGTTTCTATTTGCCTGCGATCGACAGGCATTGCCAGGAGGCGTTGCTTGCACTGGAAGCTCGTTATCCCGGGAAGTGTTTTGGTATGACCGGGCTTCATCCTTGTCATGTAAAGGAGGACCATGAGGTTGAACTGCAATTTGTAGAAGGGGAATTGGCCCGTCGGACCTGGGTGGCATTGGGGGAGATCGGGTTGGATTTTTATTGGGACAGGACCTTCGAGGCGGCGCAATATGCGGCTTTTCATCGGCAGACAGAGTGGGCTTTGCATTATGATATCCCTATTGTGATCCATAGCAGGGAGTCGATGAAGGAGAGTATCGGTGTCGTCCGGGAGCATCAGCGGGGAAAGTTGCGGGGCATCTTTCATTGTTTTAGCGGTGATGCGCAAGCTGCGAAGGAGATCGTCGATCTTGGTTTTTATCTCGGTATTGGCGGCGTGCTTACCTATAAGAATTCCGGTTTGCCTGATGCGATCCGCGATATTGCATTGGAGCATCTGGTGCTTGAGACGGATGCGCCGTATTTGGCGCCGGTGCCTTTTCGCGGCAAGCGGAATGAGAGCAGTTATTTGCGTTATGTAGTCGCGAAGCTGGCCGAGGTCAAGGGCCTTTCTGTTGAGGAAGTCGCGGCCGCGACGACGGCGAATGCCCAAAAAATATTCGGAATCTAAGGGAAGAATTGGTACTTTTGCAGCCCCTCACAAAGGGGGGCGGCTTGGTGCCGTCACATTGTCTGCTGTCAGCAGACCGCTGTCAACAGACGACTGTCAACAGTCACGCAAAGGAGAGGTGTCCGAGTGGTTGAAGGAGCACGCCTGGAAAGTGTGTATACTCGAAAGGGTATCGCGGGTTCGAATCCCGCCCTCTCCGCAGATTGTTTATCTGATTTTTCTTAAAGAGCCTGTTGACGTAGTGTTGACGGGCTTTTTGCTTGTTTGGGGTGGGAGAACTTTCTCTTACTTTCCCCCATTTTGCGCCACTTTTCAGTGCGTAATTCGTGAGTCATCACAAGTCGCCTAAAAATGACTCACTGGAGAAAGCCAAAAACACTGACAGCCGTTGAGTTGCGCAGATTTAGCCTAAGTCAAAGACGTATGCAATTGCTAATTTAATCACCATTAAAAAGCATTTTGTGTATGATCTCGAAGAGTTTTGGTTTGCTTTTTTACCTGAAAAAGCCGAGGGGTTACGTCAAAGGAGAATGCCCCATTTATCTCCGAATTACCATGGATGGAGTAATGAAAGAGATGTCAATTCATCGAAACTGTGATCCAAGTCGCTGGGATTCCAAGATCGGCCGCACCATTATCAGCAAGACATCCGGTCGGCGGTCTTTGACTGAGTCATCAACACCGGACGATCCTTGTCGCGCTCTAAACGCCTATCTGGACACGCTACAAGCAAAGGTCCATGAAGCCCGGCACCAGCTACTCATGAGCGGCAAACCGATCACAGCGGAGGCCGTCCGAAACCATTTACAAGGAAGGGAAACCACCGGTGAGCGCCCTCACTTGCTGCTCGAAATCTTCCAATATCACAACGACCAGGTGAAGGCTTTGCTCGGCAAGGAGTACTCAAAAGGAACGCTCACCAAGTTCAATACGGTACTGAATCATACCCGCGCCTTCCTGCAATGGAAGTATAAAGTGGACGATATCGACATCTGCAAATTGGACTATGAATTCATAACGGAGCTGGAATTCTGGTATAAAAGCGTCCAGCACATCGACCACAATACCACCATGAAGTACATCGCCTGTATAAAGAAAATGGCAATCCGGGCGCTGCGGAACGGATGGTTGCAGCGTGATCCTTTTACCGGTTTTAGTCTGGCGCTCCGGGAAGTGGATCGCCAAGCTTTGACCGCCGAAGAATTGGAGCGGATGGGCGAGAAGACTTTTTCGGTCGGCCGGCTGGCCCAGGTTCGGGACATATTCTTGTTTAGCTGCTTCACCGGGCTGGCCTACGCCGACCTGCACAAGCTGAAAAGGTCGGAGATTAGCATAGGGGTCGATGGCGGCAAGTGGATCTTTACCCACCGGCAAAAGACTGATACAGCGTCGCGGATTCCCTTGCTTCCCATGGCAGAGGAAATACTAAAGCGTTATGCCGATCATCCCCAATGTATTCAAAAAGACAAGGTCTTGCCTGTCCTGAGCAACCAAAAGATGAACGCCTATTTGAAAGAAATAGCCGACTGCTGCGACATTACCAAGCGGCTGACCTTTCACATTGCCCGGCACACATTTGCCACTACGATCACTTTAAGCAATGGTGTCCCGATAGAGACGGTTTCCAAAATGCTTGGGCATCGGAATCTGAAGACAACGCAGCACTACGCCAAGATACTCGATAAGAAGGTCAGCCAGGACATGCAGGCGCTGAAGGAGAGGTTATCTGCCAAGTCGATCTTGCCAGGGCAGCAAGAGCAAAAAAAGCAGGTTTAAAATCAATTTTCGAAATGACCAGGATGGAGGATTTTTGGGGCTCAAAATTCGTTTTCCCCGCCCAGATATAAAAATGTGGCACATTTTGGGTAAAACCCATGAAATGCTCCAATGTCGCGCTTTAAAAGCACAAGCCAATAAAAGAATAAATCCGGCTCGAATGGGCCGGATTTTTCTCTTAAAAAATTGAGGATGCTATTCACTGTTCCATTTTCTTTGGATGGTCCTGCGGACCGTATAAATCGTAATGCTCTTGTGAACCGGATTGAACTCAATCAACTTCTTTTCGGTCCTGCCGCTGGGTTTCAGGAAGGTTACGGGTATCAAATCGCCGCGTCTAAGGCCCTGTATTATGTCTGTTTTTAAGGCTGCATCGTCCAATTCCCGAATGGGATATCTACACAAAAGATTGCCCAGGTCATAGCCGTTATAAGCCCGAAATCGCTTGATCAGGTAATTGCCTTCGAGGGTTTTTTCTGCAAAATTGAGCTGTATCCAGGCTGAATATTTGTCGCCGTTTGGCGGCGTAATTTCCGTAAAAACGGCCCGGCCGCAAAGCAAATTAAAAGCTTCCCTGAGAGTTACCAAGAATCCCTTCGCCCTATCAAAGATTTGCGTTTTGTCCTTTTCCGGATCGTCCGGAAAACACAAACTTGCCTTATATTTCTGCAAAACGAACTCCTTTGTCACCGGAGATTTAAAAAAATATAAATGGGCTTTTAGCACTGCCTCCCCCTCAAAAATTATCTGATCGCAAATGTCAAAGGATTGTGTTTCTGCGGCGATACGCGTAGTAAGATCATTTTCCGCGAGTACTTCCGGATGGATACCCAGCAATTGCATTTGATTCTTTATTTCACAAATATTGTCTTGTTCCATATACTTCTTTTTACGATTGGTTGGATAATGATGGTTTAAAATTGCCGGTACTTTCCACCGAACGGATCTACCCTTTCCTTCGATGGTTTGCATAGGTGGCGGATTTCCCGGCAACAATTATTTGCTTCTATTTTATTTGTCAAGGGTGATAACGAGCTTCTCTTTTTCCACTACAATGATGACTCGGTCGCCCTCCTCAAAGCCAAGCTCCCGCAGCCATACCCCTTGCAATCTGATTAATGGGACCCTTGTTTCAGGGGCATAAGGACCTGGCAGCCCCCCAAAGGGCTTTGGATAAATAGTGGAATAGATTTTCAGCTTCCTTATTGTTTGTTCCATAAGTTCAAATTTTGTCTTTTATTGATACAACGAAAGGTCCTGCCGGGCCATGCAGTCGATCAATTCATGGAAACGGTCGCAGATGGCAAGCAGCACCGAAGGAGTTACATTCAGCCGGCCGGCCTCCAACTTTTTAAGTTGGGAAGTGGATATGTTGGTAGCTTCC
>Ga0302326_10024102_pt1 | contig 12381 bp, 10 predicted proteins | sample Palsa_T0_3_FD_202264 | JGI IMG/M metagenome (GOLD analysis project Ga0302326, IMG submission 202264) | Peat permafrost microbial communities from Stordalen Mire near Abisko, Sweden - Palsa_T0_3 | ecosystem: Environmental > Terrestrial > Soil > Palsa > Peat permafrost | place: Sweden: Abisko...
TTTCGCCAGGAGCCCCCGGCGGTTACGAGCTCGGGACGAAGAAGAGTTACAAATTTTTGTTCATCGGCGGAACGCTCGAGCGTAAAGGCATCGACGTACTGCTTGATGCGTATCTTGCAGCGTTTACGCCGGACGACGATGTCAGCCTAATCGTTAAGGATTTTGGCCTCGGCGGTTTCTATCGCATGGTTTCGCAACGCGAGAAGATTTTCGCGGCGCAGCAGCGTGCGGGAAGTCCGGAGATCGTCTACAACGATCGTGACCTCACGACGGAGCAGCTGATCGCACTGTATCGGAGCTGCGACTGTCTCGCGTTTCCGTACCGGGGCGAGGGCTTCGGCATGCCGATTCTCGAGGCGATGGCCTGCGGACTTCCGGTCATCGTGACGGCCGGCGGAGCCTCCGACGACTTCTTGGACGATTCAACCGCGTATCGCATTCCGGCTCGGCGCCGCTCGATCGGCGATCGTATTTATGACGTCAAGCTGTGTGCGGAAGGCTGGCTTCTCGAGCCCGATCGTATGGCGCTCGCCCAAACGATGCGCCGTCTGTACGAGCATCGTGACGAAGGGCGTGAAGTCGGCACGCGCGCGAGTGCTCGCGCGCGCACCGAGTTTACATGGACACGCGCGGCAGAGCGCGTGATTGCGCGGGTTAACGCGCTTCGGTAGCGAGCGGCGACTGCTGGGTCGTAGGAGATCGATAGAGATCGCGTCGCGTCGCCGGAACCGGCGTTCGGCCTTCGATGTCGGGTTTGCCGAGCAACGATTGAAAGAGACCCATGCTCCCGCGATTGAATCCTTGCGCGCTTCCGGCCATGTAGAGTCGCCAGATGCGATAGGTGCGTTCGTCGGTGGCCGCGATCGCGGCTTCGCGATTCCGCTCGAGATTGTTCCCCCAGTCGCGCACCGTACGCGCGTAGTGTTCGCGCAAGTTCTCGACATCACGCACTTCGAAGCCGTTACGTTCGGCGAATTCGAGCATGTCTGAAATCGGGATCAACTCGCCGTCGGGAAAAACATAGCGTCCCAGAAAACCGCTCGAACGAAAACCGCGCCGCTGCGGCGTCTCATCGGCGATGCCGTGGTTCAAGAAGAAGCCCCCGGGGCGCAATGCGCGCAGGGCAGCTTGAAAGTATTCGCGCAGCCGCGAACGGCCGACGTGTTCGACCATGCCGACGCTAACGATTTTGTCGAACGTGCGCCCGCCCAAATCGCGGTAGTCGCAGAGCTCGACGCTCGCGCGATCTTCGAGTCCGGCGTCCGCGATGCGGCGGCGAGCTTCTTCGAATTGGCGCCGGCTGAGCGTGATGCCAAGGGCTTGGGCGCCAAAGACCTTTGCGGCGCGAATAACGAGCGTTCCCCATCCGCATCCGATGTCCAGCAGCCGTTCACCCGGCCGCAGACGCAGCTTGCGCAGCGTGTAATCGATCTTGGATCGCTGCGCGTCTTCGAGCGTATCGACGCCGTCGTCGTAGTAACCGCACGAATAGACGAGTTCCTCACCGAGGAACATGCGATAGAAGCTGACGGGTTGATCGTAGTGAAATCCGATCGCCGCGGCGTCGCGAACGCGGGAGTGTATCCGCCCGCGCAACTGCGGATGCGGATGCGTGTCGGTCGACGGAGCTTTCGGGAGGCGCAGCAGTCGGAGCCCGAGCGCCGCGATGCGGTGCGGCGGAACGTCGGTGAGTGCGTGGGCCATGACGTCGACCGCCGCTTCGGCGTTGCCCTCGATGTCGATGATGCCCTCGACGTACGCTTTGCCCGGATTGAGATCGAGCGGCGGAGAGAAGGCGGTACGAAGAGCCGACGGATCGTTGAGCACGAGCGTGAAGCGCGGATGTCCGGTGCCGGCGAACGTCGTGCCGTCCCATAGGCGCACGGCGAAATCCCATCGTTCGCGCGGGCCGAAAATGAGCTTCAGTATGTCGGACGTAAGCGTCGCGGCCGAGTCCTGCACGAGCAAAAGATTAGGGCCGCGCGAACGCGGCCCCTTTGGTGATTGTTACGGTTGTTTCTACTTACGGATAGCCGAGTTTGCAGGCCTTGGCGATGTCCGATGCCGGCGGGACGATCTTGTCGGCTGCCACGCGGTCGGTGATGGAGAAGATGTTGTTCTTATCCCCGCCGATACCGCTCGCGTCGCAGCTGCCGACCCACATCGGCCACATGAGCGCATGATTGTCGGCGCGGAAGTACGAGTCGCCGTCGAATATTGGCGAATCGAATTTTTTGCCTTCAAGTGCCTTTGCCACTTTTACAGCGTCGGTCGTCTTGGCGACGGCCATGCCGTTGAGCAAGAGGTCCATGCCCAGGTATCCGAATGCGTTGCGAGCCGAAGGCGGCAGACCGGTGCGTTTGAGCGTTTCCACAACGAATTCGTGGGCTGTTTTATTTTTGCCGATCACTGACGAGCCGTTGTAGTACCACTCGATTCCCCAATAGCCGACGCGTGCGTCCGGAGGAGAAGCCCAGAAGTTCTCGAGCTCCGCTAGTGGGCCGCCGGCTTTCATTTTCTTGAAAATCCCGTAGCTGGCGGCTTGCTTCATACAGTTGACGAAGTCGTTGCCGCCGAGGTTACAGACGAAGATGTCAGCGCCGGAAGCGGCAAGCTTTGGAAGATATGCGCCAAAGTCGCTCGTTCCGAGCGGTGTGAGGTCGTTGCCGATAAACGTCGCGCCGACTTGCTTCGCGATGTCCTCATAGCCGGTCATGATCGAGTGGCCGTACGCGTAGTCGGGCGTAATCGCGTACCATTTCTTGCCGTATTTCGAAAACGCGTAACCGGTGGCGTGCGTGAGCATCCACGTCGGATGACAGATCTGAAAGGTCGTCCAGTGGCAGTCTTTCATCGTGATGTCATCGCTATGGCCGCCCGTGTCCATGTAGATGACGCCCATGTCGTTGGCAGCGCCCGCGACCGAGAGTGCGGTCGCACTCGACACCGCGCCGATAAGCGCCGTGCATTTCGACTGATTGATATGCTTGCGCGCTTTTTGGACCGCGACGCCCGGATCGGCCGCGTCGTCTTCCTGAAGTAGGACGACCTCTCGGCCCAGGACGCCGCCCTTTTTGTTCCAGGCGTCAACGGCCATTTGCATGCCGACGAACTCGGATTTGCCGAGCGCAGCATAGGTTCCGGTCAGCGGATCAAGCCCGCCGATCTTGAGTTGATCCGCGGCCTGACCGATCTGCGGTAGAAACGCTGGAGCTCCAAACGTCGCCGCTCCCGCCGCGACTGCCGTCCCCTTCAAAAATCCCTTGCGCGATAGCGCAAACTTCCCCATGCAGCCTCCTAAGCTGATAAACGTTCGTCCGCACTGTGCGTTCGGACGAGTAGCCTGGCAACGTTCCGACTGCGACAAAAGTGCCCTGCGACTTAAGCCCCCTGGCGGAAGAGGTCTGCTGAGTGCGCCGTACCTCTTGGCGCAGCCCGCAGGGCAAAAGGGCGCTTTCTTCTCCTGTGCGAATACGATAAAACTGTTATTATGTCGCATCCAAATATGCGAAGAAGAACGGGAAACCGGGAGATTCATATGCGAACGTGCGAGCTGTGGCAGCCGGGGAAGCGATGAGCGATAAGCGGCCCGGCGGTGTTACGGATCCGCTCCTGTGGGATCTCATGGCGTATCTTCGCCTTCATCGTAAACGCAGCGAGTTGACGATCGAAGCCTATGCGCGCGATCTTAACGAGTTCGGCGCCTGGTTGACCAACCTCCCGACGTCCGAGTCGCCGATGGGTAGGCAATATCCCGAGCTTCGCACGGTAACATCGACGCACATCAATCGTTACATCATGTTTTTGACGGGCCCCAAGAAATATAGCGGGACGACCGTGCGGCGAAAACTGTCATCCATCAAGGCCCTCTACAAGTTCATGAAACGCGAGCACGTTCGCGATGACGATCCGGCCGCGGACATCCCGGGGCCGCCGATCGAACGGAAGATCCCGAAGCATTTGGATATTCCGGAAATCAACACGCTTCTTCAGACGCGTTCGCTTGCAGGTCGTCCGGACGCCCATCGTTTACGTGACAATGCGATCATGGAGCTGTTGTACGCGAGTGGAATGCGACGCGCTGAAATCGCGAGCGTGAATCTCTCGGATGTCAATCTGCGGGCTCGAGTCGTTCAGGTTCACGGTAAAGGCCGGAAAGAACGTCTCGTTGTGATCAATCCGACGACGGCCGAGGCGCTCGAGCGTTACATGGCGGTTCGTCCGCGAAGCAGCGATGAAGCGCTGTTTCTCGGGCGTGGAGGCAAGCGTCTGACGCCGAAGCACGTCTGGTTCATTTTCCGCGAGATCTACAAACTCAGCGGAATTCAAACCAAAGCGGGACCGCACACGCTGCGTCACTCGTTTGCGACGCATCTTCTCGAGAATGGCGCTGATCTTGAAACGGTCCGCGAACTGCTCGGCCACGAGAGCCTCGCCACGACCGGTGTCTATCTGAGCGTCGCAATGGAACACAAGAAACGAACGTACGATGAAGCGCATCCGCGCGAACGTATGGACGTTCCGCCAGCGGTCTTACGCGGGCGCAGCCGCTCCGGTAAGTGACCTGGCGCGTTCGCGCGCTTTGATCAACCGCAGCATCGATTCGTTGTACGGTGTCGGTGTCTGCGTGCGGCGACCAGCTGCGACGATTGCACCGCTGATCTGATCGATCTCGGTTTGCTTTCCTTCTGCAAGATCGATTGCCATCGTGCTGCGCGCGCCGGCAGTCGACGCGACGATCTCACGCACGTAGGTCCACGCGTCGGCGAATGGCAGCTTGATGCGCGCGGCTTGCGCGACGATTGCTGATTCGAGTGCGATCGCGCGCGCAAGCGATGAGGAATCCGCATCTTCGAGGATTGTCCCGGACGGACAATCGAGCAAGGCGCTCAACGGATTGATCGCAGCATTTGCGATCAGCTTGCCCCAAAGATGCGAGCGAATGTCGTATGCGACGCGAATGTCGAGGCCTGCGGACGCAATCAGCGCGGAGGTTTGTTCGACCGTCCCGGGCGACGCGCCGGCACTTCCGATAACCGTGCGGCCCTCGCCGACTCGCTCCGCGACACCATCGCCTTCCGTAATCGACATCTCCGTCGTTGCGCCAACCACAAGCGCCACAAAGCTTCCGAGGGCGGCTTTGATCGCTTCCTCGTTGCCGAGTCCGTTTTGCAATGAGACAATCGTTGTAGCCGGATCCAACCGTCCGCCGAGGGGCCGCAGTGCGCGCAGCGTGTCGTACGCTTTCACGAACACGAAGATCAGATCGGATTCGAAAAGCGCGGACGGATCCGTCGTGGCCCTCACCGGACGCGCGGGCCGTCCCTCGACGGTAACACCGTCGCGCTCGAGGGTCGCACACAGGCCGGCCCGGACGTCGAGATAGGTGACGTCCCCGACGGCAGCCAGATGCCAGCCGAAGAGCGAGCCCTGCGCGCCCGCACCCAAAATCCCGATTCGCCTCTTCTTCTCTCGCCGTTCCATGCGTCAACCATACCTTCGGCGCGTGCGTAGGCTCGTTCTTCGGAAGAGCGGCAACAATATAACGCCGGACGCAAAGCCTCCGATGTGCGCGAAATAGGCCGTCCCGCCGCCCTGTTCGCTCATCGAGCGATGCGTGATCGCACCCCAGCCGTGGGCGAATTGTACGGCCGCCCAGAGGCCGATCACCACGATCGCGGGCAGGCGCAAAAACAACGGAAAGCAGCCGATCGGGATCACGGTCCCGACCCGGCTGGTCGGATACATGACGATGTAGCCGCCCAAAATTCCGGCAATGGCACCGGACGCTCCGATGGCTGGGACGTGACTGCTCGGATCGATCGCAATCTGTGCGATATTGCCGATGATCCCGCACACCAGGTAGTAGACGAGATAGCCGAAGGCGCCGCACGTATATTCCATTGCCGGTCCGAACACCACCAGGAACAGCATGTTGAAAAATATGTGCAGAAAGCTCCCGTGCAAGAACATCGCCGTGAAGATCGTGAGTGCCGGAATCGGCGGGCTCGGCGCTGCGAGGACGACGCCGTGCGTAACGTCGTACGGGATCAGCGCGTACGCATCGATGAACGCGTCGGTATTCGACGCGTAGAACTCTTGCAGAAAAACGACGACGTTCGCGATGACGAGCGCGTAGGTGATGAACGGGAACGTCGGAGTACGCGTCCCCGCTCCGAGCGGGATCACGGCCTTGCCGCCGGTCCTCCGAGTAGACGATATTGCAAACCGTAAACCGTTCGGCGTGTAGCGTGCAGTATGTCGCGTTCACCGGCGAACAAGTCGATGTTGCCGGTTGCGTGCAACTTGAAGTAGCCGTCAACATAACCGTAGCGCGGATCGTAGGCGAGGCCTTCGAAACCGAAGACCTTGTTCGAAACGAGTCCCATCACGCCGAGCCGTGAGTAGAGGATACCGCCGCCGATCAACACGCCCGGAGCGACTTGTTGACGCATCGCGAGATTCCAGGTCTGGTTTTGAGAGAGATCGTTCACGCCCGCGTACAACTGTGACTCAGAGTGGGGCAACACGACGACGTTGAAGTCGCTCTGGGGCCCTTTGTCATTCGTGAGCAACGCGTTGTTGGGTTGATCGGCGGCCTTGGCTGTCAGCTCGTCGAGGCTAATCTGGACTTCGATCAGATTCTTCGCGAGATCGCCGATGCGATTGCGCAACGCCGTCGTCATGTGAAAGTCGCCGCTCTGCTGTTTCGCGGTGGATGAGGGCGTCGGTAACGGAACGTAAGGCGCCGGAGTCGGCGGCATGATCGGTGCGCTCGACGGCGGGGACGTTGCGCCGGTGTCGACGCCATACACGGAGCTCGTTCCGCCGAGTGCGCCAAGCAGCGAAGTGGCACGCTGCGTCGCGGCATCGATGTTAGCGAGCGTATCGCGCAGCTGGCCTTGCGTTTGGGGATTGTCCGCGACATTGCGAAGATCGGAGGTAAGGGCCGCAATGTTCGCAGTCGCCGTCTGGATGTGTGCAACCGTATCGGTGAGTTGCGCGCGCAGTTGCGGATTCGTCGCCATGCTCTTGAGCGAGTCCGTAGCGACGGCCAGCGAATCGGCAGTCCGATTCAGCGAGCCGAGCAGGGTGTCGATGCGGCCGCCGTTGCGGCGCACGGTTTGATCGAGCTGTCCGGTGAGATCGACAATGCTGGCGCTGGCGGTATCGAGCGAACGCTGGAGTGTATCGGTCAGCGCGAGTCCCTTATGCGAAAGCTGCTGCATCGCCCCGTTCGCCGTTTCCGCTAGTTCATTGGCGTTGGCGATCGCGGATTGGAGCTGATCCATGAGGTGCGGCTCGCGCCGAGTCAGATCGGTCATTAGCGCGTCGAACTTGGTGAGCTCGCCGCGCCCGGCTTCGAGCAGCTCTTGGATCGAAACCGGCTCCTTGCCGCGCGGCTGTTGGTCGATCGGCAAGACGTAACGCGGAAGGAGCGCGAGTTCTTCCTTCTTCTTCCGCGGGGGGATGATCGTCAGTGTGCTCGAGCCCGTCAGGGGGGCCGAGATGATGAAATCGGAGTCCCTTGGAATGTCGACCCAGCTCGCGACTTGCAAGATGACGTCGACGGTGAAATCGTCGAGCATCTGGATTGTCGAGACCGTACCTACCTGGACGCCGCTCTCATAAACGATCGCGCCCTTCGTGAGGCCGGCCGCGCTTGCGAAGTGGATCCCGGCCTGATACCCGCTAACACGCGCGGAGAAGTTCGAGAGCACAAAGTAGACCGCGAAGATCGCGACCAGGCCCAGAAGCGTAAAGGCACCGACGATAGCTTGTCTGCTCATATGGGAATTGGTCCGACCTCGCTTCCTTGCAAGAACTGTTGGACGATCGGGTTGATCGACGAGCGCATTTCCGCCAGTGTTCCTTGCGCGATGATCGCGCCCTCGAACAGCATCGCGACGTAGTCTGCCATCATAAAGATACTCTGCAGATCGTGTGAAACGACGACCGCGGTTCCGTTCATCTTTTTGCGCAAGTGCATGATCGTATCGGTCAAGAGATGCGTGATGATCGGATCTGATCCCGTCGTCGGTTCGTCGTAGAGTACGATCTCCGGATTCGTGATGATCGCGCGCGCAAAGCCGACACGCTTCACCATGCCACCGGAAAGCTCGGCCGGATATTTATCGTCGGTGCCTGCAAGTCCGACGGTCTCGAGCGCTTCGTGAACGCGGGGACGAATCTCGTCGTCCGAGAGGTGCATGTTTTCGCGAAGCGGCAGCGCGACATTGTCATAAACAGTCAAGCTGTCGAAGAGCGCCGCAAACTGAAACGAAAAGCCGATCGAGCGGCGCAGATTGACGAGTTCCCGCTCGGTCAGCTGCGTGAGATCCTGACCTTTAACGAGCACGCGTCCAACGGACGGCTTGCGCAGCCCGTTGAGAAGACGCAGAATCGTCGACTTGCCGGCACCCGAAAGTCCCACGATACACGTGATCGCACCCTCGACGACGTCGAGCGTTAGATTCTGCAACACGACACGTTCCGCGTACGAGAGGGTCACGTCGTCGAGGCGCGCGATGACGGCCATCTCAGCCGCCCCCGACGCTGCCGCCGAACAAGATGTACGACAGCAAGAAGTTTGTGATGAAGATCAAGATGATGGAGATAACCACCGAGCCGGTAGTCGAAATGCCGACGCCGGCCGCACCGAGTCGCGTGCGCAAGCCTTGATACGACCCGATCAGCACGATGATGATCGCAAACGCAAATGTCTTGAGCAAACCGAGCAACATGTCCGATAGGGTGACACCTTGGCGAATCGACGTGAAGAATGTGTCGTAATCGATGTGCGCGACCTGACTTGCGAGCCAGGCTCCGCCGAGAATAGAAACGATGTCCGCCATGATCGTCAGCACCGGCAACATCAAGAGCATCGCGACCAGGCGCGGAACAACCAGCATGCGCACCGGCGAGAGGCCGAGGGCCTCGAGGGCCTCAATCTGCTCCGTAATCACCATCGAGCCGAGCTCAGCCGCAATTGCAGCGCCGGCGCGGCCCGCCACGACGACCGCCGAGAGCATCGGCCCCAGTTCGCGAAACGACCCAAACGCGACCGCGGAACCGACCAAACTTCCGAAGCCGTAATGTACGGCTTGAACCGCTGACTCCAGCGAGATCACCATGCCGGTGAAGAGCGAGGTCAGCAGTACGATCGACCAAGACTGTACGCCGAGCAGATAGGCTTGATTGAAGGTCTCGGCAACGCGAATGCGCAGCCGGGCGATCAGTCTTGCGGACTCGCCCCCAAGCAGCGCGACTCCGCCGACGTACTCGAGTAAATCGGTCGTTTCACGGCCGACACTTTCGAGTGGATTTGCCGCCATTTAGTTGGCGAGTTCAGCGACTCCGGAAAGGACGCCTTGCGTTAGCTCGACTCGCCGCATAGCAACACCGCGCTCGGCCTGTAAATTGAACTGGACTTGATTGACCTGCGTGATCCTGCGATCGAGCTCGTCCAGCCGTTGCCGCGCTTCGCGCGCGAAGCCTGAAAAATATCGTTCCACGGCACCCGCGTACCGGCGGATCTCTTCTTCCGCCGGTTCACGCTCGGTCAAGATTGCTTCCATCGCCTTTTGGGCGGACGTCATCGCGCGGTCGCGGGTCCGAAACTCTGCGACTTGCGCCACGAGCGCGCGCAGCTGGTCGAGGTCAAGAGCCAGCGCCGGCTCTCCCTACGTCGATCGCGCGGGCTTGCGCCACGAACAGCTCTTGGATGCCGGCGGCTGCGAGATCCAGCATCGCGTCGAGTTTGGCGCGCGAAAACGGATGAGCCTCGGCGGTTCCCTGCACTTCGACCAACTCGCCGTGACTGGTCATCGCGACATTCATGTCGACTTCGGCGCGACTGTCTTCCGTGTATGCGAGGTCGAGCATCAGACGGTCTTCGACGATGCCAACCGAGGTCGCGGCGATCTGCGCGCGCAGCGGCCAGGTCGCGCCCGCGAAGTGTTTGTGTAGCGCAAGCGCGATCGCGACGTACGCCCCGGTGATCGCAGCCGTGCGCGTTCCACCGTCGGCTTGGATGACGTCGCAGTCGACCCAGAGCGTCCGTTCGCCGAGCGCCTGCATATCAGTTACCGCACGAAGCGCGCGACCGATCAGGCGTTGAATCTCGTGCGTGCGTCCGCCGGGACGGCCCCGTGTGCTTTCACGCGCGGTGCGCTCTTGCGTCGCCCGCGGCAGCATCGCGTACTCGGCCGTGATCCAACCGGTGCCGCGTCCTTTCATCCACTGCGGGACGCGCTCTTCGAGCGTAGCCGCGCAGATCACGCGCGTGCGCCCAACCGTGATGAGCGCACTGCCCTCGGCAAATTCGAGAAAGTTCGGTTCGATCAAAACGGGGCGGAGGGCGGTCGTAAGCCGTCCGTCTTCGCGGAGTTCCGTCGCCGAGGCTTGCATTACTCGACCGTAACGGTCTTAGCGAGATTGCGCGGCTGATCGACATCTTTGCCCTCGATGTCCGCAATGTGATATGCGAGCAACTGCAAGGGGACGACGTTCACAATCGGCGAGAGCAGCTCGTCGACTCGCGGCACCCAGAAGACATGATCGGCAAGGGAAGCTGCGTCGGTGTCGCCGTGATTTGCGACCAACACGATCGGCGCCTCGCGGGCTTTGGCCTCGGCGACGTTCGAGAGCACTTTCTCGCGCACGCGACCTTCGGTTACGACGCCGACGACTGGGACCTTCGGATCCAGCAGCGCGATCGGTCCGTGCTTCATCTCGCCGGCGGCGTAGCCCTCAGCGTGAATGTACGAGATTTCCTTGAGCTTGAGCGCGCCTTCGATTGCCGTCGGAAAATTGACGTAACGCCCGATGAACAGGACGCTGCGTGCTTTGCGAATCTTGCGCGCGACCTTGCGGATTTCATCGGACGTATTGAGCACGACGTCGATCGCTGCGGGTAAAAGCTTCGTGTTCTCGGCGATGCGCCGCAGGTCTTCAACGGGCGTCGTCCCGCGCACACGCGCAAGATACATCGCGAAGAGAACCATCGCGACGATCTGCGAGACATACGTCTTCGTCGCCGCAACGCCGATTTCGGGTCCGCCCCGCGTGAAGAGCGTGCCGTCGGCGATGCGCGTCAAATGCGAGCCGACAACGTTGCAAATGCCGAGGATCGGTCCGCCGGCGGCTTGCGCGATGCGACAGGCTTCGATCGTGTCGGCGGTCTCGCCGGACTGCGACATCGCGATCGTCAGCGTCCGCGGGTCCATGGCGCGATCGCCGTAGCGGAACTCGCTTGCGAGCTCCATTTCGACCGGCAATTTGCAGAGCGCGCGCAGCAGGTACATTCCGACCATGCCTGCGTGATACGCGGTACCGCAGCCGGTGATCGAGATCTTCGTCATCGCGCGCAGCAGCCCCACATCGATTTTCGTCTCGACTCCGAGCTGCACGTCGTTCGATTCATCGATACGTCCGGCTAATGTTTCCTTGACCACGCTCGGCTGCTCGAAGATCTCCTTGAGCATGAAATGCTTGAAGCCGCTCTTCTCGGCCGAGCTGGCGTCCCACGTGATCTGCTCGATCTCGCGTTCGATCGGATTTCCCTTGAAGTCCATCAAACGTGCGCCGGTCTTGGTGACTTCGACCATCTCGCCTTCGCGCAGTATGATCACTTTGCGCGTATATTGCAGCATCGCGGGCGTGTCGGAGGCAACGAACGTCTCGCCGTCACCGAATCCGACGACGAGCGGGCTGGCACCGTTGCGCGCAAAGAGCATTCGATCGGGTGCGTCTTGCGAAAGGACGCCGAGCGCGTACGCACCGTGGACGCGAGCCAGCGTCTTACGCAGCGCGTTCAGCAGATCGCCTTCCGTGGCGAGCTCGGCTTCGATCAGGTGCGAAAGGACTTCGGTGTCGGTTTCGCTTCGGAAGACGTGCCCGTTGCGGAGCAGCTCTTCACGCAGCGACGCGTAATTCTCGATGATGCCGTTGTGAATGACCGCGATCTTGCCGCTGCAGTCGAGATGCGGGTGGGCATTTGCATCAGAGGGGCGACCATGCGTTGCCCAGCGCGTGTGGCCGAAGCCGATCGACCCGTGCAATTGCTCGCCGTTGCTGAGGCGGTCGGCAAGGCGCTGGAGCTTTCCTTCGGCTTTCGAGCCACGCAGCTTACCGTCGGCTTCGATGACGGCAATGCCGGCACTATCGTAACCACGGTACTCGAGGCGCCGCAGCGATTCCATTATGATCGGGACGCTGTCGCGGTCGCCGACATACCCGACAATGCCACACATGGCTTATTTGATGCCCTCGCGCGTGCGTTTGTAACGAATTTTTCCAGCGGCGACTTCACTCAGAGCGGTCGAGACCGGCTTGTTCAGGTTGACTTTATCGGTCAGGGGCGGTGCTGCGTTGTTGAGC
>Ga0302326_10024103_pt1 | contig 12381 bp, 15 predicted proteins | sample Palsa_T0_3_FD_202264 | JGI IMG/M metagenome (GOLD analysis project Ga0302326, IMG submission 202264) | Peat permafrost microbial communities from Stordalen Mire near Abisko, Sweden - Palsa_T0_3 | ecosystem: Environmental > Terrestrial > Soil > Palsa > Peat permafrost | place: Sweden: Abisko...
GGAAGCTACACTGGTACGGAGCTAAGACTCTGTTTCGACTCGTCGCGGTCGGAAAGGCGCGGAATCCTGACAGGCACTTCGATCCTGCGCTAACGCTTGTGGAAGAGAGAATCATCTTGTTCCGTACCACGGATTCCGACGAGGCGATTGAGCAAGCTGAGAAGGAGGCACGTTCCTATTGCAAGTCGATCCAATACAAGAATATTTACGGTCAGAGGGTGCGTCTTCGTTTCTTGAACGCATCGGAGGTTTTTGAAAGCGCGGATGACATGCCGCCTGCTGCTGGGCGGGAAGTTTATTCTGCCACCGAACTTGTGGGTGATTCGATCCCTGACTCCAAAATTGTGAACAACCGATTCGGGAGGAGTGAAAAAAGTGGGGCGCAGAGGCGCTACAAGTTTATCAATGGAGCACTTTTGAGAGAGGCGCTTACCGCAACGGAGACAGATCGCGCCACGCGTGCGCGCCCAGCAGTGAAACGGAAGCAAGCAGTTTCGAAAATTAATCTGGAGGCAAAACCCAAATGAAAAGATCCGCACAAGCCAAATGGCAAGGCGATTTGAAGAGCGGGGCGGGAACGCTCTCGACTGCGAGCGGCATTCTGGCGACTACGCCTTACTCGTTCCGCAGCCGCTTCGAGCAAGGGACAGGAACCAATCCGGAAGAGCTGCTGGCGGCGGCGCACGCCGGATGTTTCACCATGGCGCTCTCGGCGCAACTCGGCGAAGCCGGGCTGAAGGCGACGAGTCTTGAGACTTCCTGCACCATTACGTTGGAGCAGAAAGACGGAGGTTTCGCGATTACGGAAAGCCATTTGGAGCTGAAAGCCAAGGTACCCGGCGCGACCGCCGAAGCGTTCGAGAAGGCGACCAAGGCCGCGGAAACCGGATGTCCGGTTTCCAAACTCTTTAATACCAAGATCACTCTCGACGCGCATCTGGAGCCTTAACCGGTTGCTGAGTGCGAATGAGCCACGCCGCACTGAGTGAACTGGCCACGGCCAAACCCGCAGCGATCCACAACACCACGCGGAAGCCGGCGACGAACGATTCCTCCACAGCCCGGCGGCCGCGCGGGTCATCAGTTTGAGTAGCGGCGAGTTTTAGACGCTGGGCGTCGATCGCGGCGCGAGCGGATGCGGGCAGCGACGCGCGACTCAAGCGCTGGTCCAAGGTGCGATTGAAAACGCTGCCGAGGATCAGTCCGAATACCGCAACTGCCAGCAGACCCGCCACGCGCGATACCGCGTTGTTGACGCCTGAGGCTACGCCAGCGTGGTCTTCGGAGACGCTGCCCATGACGGTAGTGGTCAGCGGGGCGACGCTGATCGCCATGCCGAGTCCCAAAATGACGACCGCCGGGAAGAAGGTTGCCCAGTACGATCCGCCGATGCCGGGCCTGACGAAGAGCGCGAACCCGGCGGCGGCGATCAAGGGTCCAATCACTAGGGGGCGTTCGGCGCCATAACGCGCGACCAGTCCTCCTGACCATCGCGATAAAAGAAACATAAGCAGGATGAAGGGTAGGAGCGCGGCTCCGGCCTGCGTGGCGGAGTAGCCTTGCACCTGGATCAGATCCAGCGGGAAAAAGAAGAGCACGCCGCTTAACGCTGCGTAAAGAAAAAACGTGAGTAGATTCGCACCGCTGAAATTGCGCGAGCGGAAGAGCGTCAGGGGCACCATCGGCGCGCGGGAGCGGGCTTCTACCCATAGAAATGCTGCGAGCGCGAGCACGCCGGCCACGCCCACGATGGCAATCGATTCGACGAAGGCGAATACAATGCAGCCCAGGCTCGCCGTAGCCAGCAACGCGCCGGGCCAGTCGAGATGGGTGCCCGCGCCGGTGTCGCGGCTCTCGGGCACGCGCCAGAGCGCGATCGCCAACACCGCGAATCCCAGCGGCAGATTGATGAAGAACGCCCAGCGCCAGGATGCGTGCTGCACCAGCCATCCGCCGAGTACGGGTCCAATCGCGGCGGTAATCGAGGTGAATCCGGACCAGGTGCCGATGGCACGGCCTCTCTGTTCCGGTGGAAAGTTGACGCTGATCAGAGCGAGACTGCCGGGCACGAGCAATGCTCCACCGACGCCTTGCACGGCGCGGGCGATGATGAGTTGGCGGATGTCGGGGGCGAGTCCGCACCAGATCGACGCGGCGCAGAAGAGGAACCCGCCGGCGGCGAAAATCTTGCGACGGCCGTAGAGGTCGCCCAGCGATCCTCCGGTGAGCAGGAGGGCTCCTAAGAGCAACGCATACGATTCGACCACCCATTGCAGGCCGGCGATGGTCGCCTGCAAGCTGGTCTGGATGGCCGGCAAAGCGACCCCCACCACCGTGCTATCGACGAACACCATGCTCGAACCCAGGATGGTAGCGGCCAAGATCCAGCGGCCATGATTCGCAGGGCCCTTGCCGGCCGCGTCTTGATCGAGGGGATCTGACACTACCTTATGTTGTACACTGAGGATGTTAGTGGAGGTGGGTCTTCTCGAGTAGCCTGCTCCGCATCACAAGCAATTGGCTGTCAACGCCTGAAGGCATGCTCCGCGCCGCGGGGAGGGGATTTCGCGGCCTTACTGAGTCAGTTTTCCACCTGGTTTTTCCTGACGAGTGCCGCGTCTGCGGCGAAGCTCTGCGCGAAGTCTCCCGCGTCCCGGTATGCGCGCGGTGCCTGTCCGATCCGCAGCCGCTCAGCGCCGAATTCTTCTGCGCCGCGTGCCGGACTCCGTTTCTGAACCACTTCCCGTTGGATGAAAACGGCCATTGCCCGCTATGCAGCCTGGGTCTCACGGGGTTCGACGCGGTGTATTCGTATGGGTCGTACGAAGGTTCACTGCGCAAACTGATTCATCTGTTCAAGTACGACAAGATTTATACGCTCGCGCGGCCGCTGGCGGGTTTTCTGGCGCGGGTGCTGCCGCGTGAAGAACGCTTCGACGCGGTCGTGCCAATGCCGCTCCATTGGCGGCGCGGTTGGGAGCGCGGCTTCAACCAGTCTGAATTGCTGGCGCGGGAGATCGCGAAAAAGTGGAACGTGCCGCTGAGGCAAGCAATGCGCCGCGTGAAATCGACCGCTCCGCAAGCTGGGTTGACCAATGCAAAGCGCAGGACCAACGTCGCCGGTGCGTTCGCTGTTAAGAAAAATGTCCGGCTGAATGGCGCGCGCGTGTTGCTGGTGGACGATGTGCTCACCACTGGCGCCAGCGCGGCGGCTTGCGCTCGCGCGCTGAAGCGGGCCGGAGCGGCGCATGTCGCGCTACTGGCGCTGGCGCGAACCGACCGCCGGCTGGCGCTATCGAGTTTCGAGATGACTCCAGAGGGGAACGCGAATGTGGCCACGGCCGCGTGGGCGGGGGGAATAACGTGATCGCCAATCATCACCAGGAACGCTTGCATCGTCCGGTCCTGGTTCTAAATTCGAGCTACGAGCCGATCAACGTGTGCGCGGCGCGGCGGGCGCTGGTGCTGGTCCTCAAGGGAGTGGCTGCCACCGAGGAGCACTCCAGCGCGCACGTGCATTCCGCCCGGCAGGCGGTGCCGGTGCCGAGCGTCATTCGTTTGCTGGAGTACCGCCGCATTCCCATGCAGGCGCGCTCGCTCTCGCGCAAGAACATTTTGATGCGCGACCGTTATACCTGCCAGTATTGCCACCGGACTTTCAGCACCAATGAGCTGACGCTCGACCATGTGATCCCACGCTCGCGCGCCGGCGAGACGACGTGGGAGAATCTGGTGGCCTGCTGCCACCCCTGCAATAATCGCAAGGGTAGCCGCACGCCGGACGAAGCGGGCATGCGGCTTGCGCGCGCGCCGCGGCCGTTTAGCTTGCACACTAGCCGCCATTTGATGCGGTTGCTTGGGAAGAGCGACGATCAGTGGCGGAAGTATTTGTTCTATTGAGGAGCGCCGCGCATGCCTTCGGACAGGTTAGAAGATCCGATTGCGGAGCGGCGACTAACCTTGATTTCCGATGCCGGCGAGGTTCGGGAGATCGTGGTCCGGATTGGAAAGCCGGTGCCTTCGCACGATCACGCTGACTTTGCATGCGAATGCCAGATCGCTGGAATCGGCGAAAGCAGAGTTAGGCGCATCTTTGGACTCGATGCGTTTCAATCGCTTCAACTTACCTTCCGGTTTATTTCAACCATGCTCAACCACCACCGGGAAGAAGCAGGGGGACGCCTCTTTTGGCAGGAACCCGGAGACGACATGGGATTCGCCGAAGGCGGGCCGAGCCCTACTTCCGGCAAGTAAATACCAGCGCCGGGGGGAGATTCAGAAGCACGCCACGCATGCTCACGTCGCTGAAAAATCGGCGCAGGAATCGCGCTTCGTTGAATCCGCCGAGCCGGAGTTTCGCAATCTCTAGGTGCGCGGCGTATTGGTATTGCGTCAGCGTGCCGTGCGCGACCAGGCAGCCTCCGATCTGGCGCATGATGGACATGCGGGTTCGGTGGTCCATTCCGGTTAGTCCTAACGACGACACGATCGCGTCCGCCGACTCAATGTCGTGCAGGGCCAGCAGAGACTGCAAATCAGCCGCGCTGCCGCACAGCGGAACCAGGCGAGGGTCCTGGCAGGTGCTGCGCAGATGATCGATGAACGTCTCATTGATATCCACTGCGAAGAGCTGCGCATCCGGCCGCATGCGCTTCAGGATTTCGTTGGTGACGGCTCCGGTGCCGGGGCCCAGCTCCACCACGGTGCGGGCGCGACGGAAATCGATGGGCCGGGTCAGCGCATTCGCGAGATAGCGCGAACTCGGAAACATGGAGGCCGTCTGCCCCATGGAACGGATCGATTCCTGGAAGAAGAGACGGTGCGCATTGGGAATATCCGGGCTCGGTCCCGATCCCGCCTCGGGGCCCGCATGGCGTCCGTGGGTTAACACCCGATGCTTCATGCTGGAAAAGTTCAGGTCGTTCAAGATGGCCTCTTTCGCGTTTCTACAGCGATTCCGTACCCACTAGCGCGCCCACCCGCTCAGGCACCGGCACTGCCGCGACGCCGGCCTGCTCGGGAATCTCAATTCCAGTGCTGGTTCCTTCGCCGAGCCGGCTATCGATCCACATCTTATAATCGTCCCCGAATAATACCTTAAGGCGCTCGTTCACGTTGCTGACCCCGATGCCTAACTCGAACATACGCGCCAGTTTGTCCTCGGGGATCCCAACGCCATCGTCTTCCACTAAGATTTGCAAACGGCCGTCTTCGATGCGGCTGCGGACGCGGATCACGCCGCCCGCTATCTTGCTTGAAAGGCCGTGGCGGATGCTGTTTTCGACCAAGGGCTGCAGCAGCATGCTGGGGACGAGCAGGTCGAGCGTGGCCGGATCGATATCCCGGATGAACTGTAGCTTGTCGCCGAAGCGCACCATCTCGATCGCCAGATAGGCGTCGATGAACGATAGTTCTTCACGCAGCGGCGTGAGATTTTCCTGTTGGCGCAGCAGGCGGCGCAAGATCTTCGAAAGCTTGTAGACCACTTGCCGCGCTTCCTCTGGGTTCTGGCGAATCAGCGAAGCCACGGAGTTTAGCGTATTAAACAAAAAGTGCGGATTGATCTGGCGGCTGAGCGCGGCCAGGCGGGCTTCGTTCAAGCTGAGCTGCTGCAGCTCCAGTTTGCGCTCGTAGCGTTTGCTGTTCCAGATCTTGATCGGCAGCATTACCGAAAGAAGTGTAGTGGTGTAGACCGCCACCACCAGCCATGGGCCTTCGCCGGTCCAATTTTCCTGCAGCGCGAAGACGCCTTTGGTGGGAAAGATCCGCGCCATGGTGGAGCGCAGGAATTCGGCCAGTAGAATCATCAGCACGCAGATCAAACTGAAGGCGGCCGGCCGCAGGTCGCGCTTGCGCAGAAGGCGGAACAGCGCTTGATCGGGGAACGTCAGCTTCCAGATGGCTTCTTTGTCCGGCGCGACGTCGCGCAGCAGCCCGCCCAGCACGCCTGCGGCGGCGAACAACACCATCGACATCAATTCGCCGTTGAACATTGCCGGAATTGAAATCAATACACCGGCCAGCAGTCCGGTGACGTAGCCGCCGAGCATCCCCATCACCAGGCTGCCTTCGAGTCCCAGATCGACGGCCTGATAGGAACTGCCGGTGACCACGCGCGCGGCCACTCCGGACGCGAAAATCAACGCACTCACCAGCGCCATCTGCACGCGATGCATCAGCGTCCGGTCTTCGCGCATCAACATAGATGTGAAGCGCGCGCTGCGCGTCAGCACGCTCGCGAGCGACGCCGCGACGGCCAGCTTCACCATCAAGATCACCAGGTGCTGTTGGAGCATGTGCGGTCTTGGGCTCTGGCGTCATTATAATGGAGAGACGCCCTTTACCGTGCCAGCCACCTTTAAACTCAGCAAGATTGCCGAGGCGGATTTCCCTAGCCGTTTCGGACATTTCCGCATTCTCGGGTTCCAGGGGATGGACGGCGACGAGTCGGAAGACGCCGTGGTGCTGCAAATGGGCGACATCCAGACGCCCGAGCCGGTGCTGGTGCGGATTCATTCGCAGTGCCTGACGGGAGACGTTTTCCACAGTCTGCGCTGCGATTGCGGCGAGCAGTTGGAGCTGGCGATCAAGACCATCGGCGAGGAAGGCCGCGGTTTATTGATTTACGAGCAGCAGGAGGGCCGCGGCATCGGCCTCCTGAATAAGCTGCGCGCTTACGAATTGCAGGATCAGGGTGCGGACACCGTCGAGGCCAATCAGCAGTTGGGATTTGAGGCGGACTTGCGGGGCTATCAGATGCCAGCCGCGATTCTTAATTTCCTAGGCGTGCGCGCGGTCCGGCTGATGTCCAATAATCCAGACAAGATCAGGGCGCTGGAGCGCGGCGGCGTGCGGGTCGTGGAGCGGATCCCGAGCATTGTGGATCCGGTGGGAGCTTCGGAAAACTACCTACGCACGAAGCGCGAAAAGTTGGGTCACCTCCTGGATTAAGGGGCGGAGTGCGGCCCGAGAAATGGGGTCACAGCCGGATAGCGTCTAGTTTGAAATATACTATTGGCTGTAGGCCACCAAGGAAGTGCCCGACGGGGGTGCTCCGAAAAATTGAACTGAGGAAGCGAAGAGGAGATTAGGTCTACCTCACGCGAGCTGTGCGATCGGCAGCCTGAATAATCGGTCCTCAGACCCCGTCCGCTCAACTCGATAGATTGGCGATTTGTTCGAGCGACCGAACATGGTCGGAAGTTCAAACCGAAACACTACCCACAGCCGCCCTTAACGACTACCTTTGCTATCATTGAAAGCGAAGGAGGGCACGGTATGGGACCAATCGGCATGCAGGAAATGGTCGTTATTTTCCTGGTTGCCCTCGTTCTGTTTGGACCGAAGAAATTGCCGGAGCTGGGGAAAACCCTGGCGAAGGCACTAACCGAGTTCCGTCGCGCGCAGAGCGATCTAAAAGCAACATTCGAGCGCGAAATGCAGGCGTTAGAGAAGGAAACGGATTCGCTGAAAGAAATTGCCCGGCAGGCCACTGTCGATCTCACCAATTATCCCGATATCGACCTCAGTGGATCTCCGGCAAGTTACCCTCAGCGGTCCCTTGAACCCGCAACTGTCCCACCCACCGTAAGCGCTTCCGCAATTCCGGGCGCCGAATTACATGCTGAGCCGAGCGCTCTTCAGATCCCGAGTCACGATTATGGGTCTGGAGAGAATCACCCCTCTGAAGCGGATTACGATATTGGGGTGCAGGGCACTGTCCCGCGCGGCGCTTCCGAGTCTGTGAAAACCGAGCCTGCGGCTGAAGTGAAAACCGCTGCCGATGAGTCGAATCCTTTACCGGAATTCGTGCAATCGGGCGGACACAAAGCGGCAGAGCCCGCGGAAGCGGAACTACCCAGCATCGTATAGGCGCGCAAATTTGAAGTAAGTGCGAAAGCTTTAACTATGGAAACGCCCAACGGCGGAGGTCTGTCTCCCGAAGAACGCGCACTTGTGCCTGCGGGCGCGGGGGGCGGATACGTGCCTCCGCCGCCTCCGCCACCGGAGGACGACGAAGAAGACGAGGGCATGCTGCGCATGTCGTTCCTCGAGCACCTGGAGGAAATGCGCTCGCGGATCATCCGCGCCCTGATGGGCTTCGGCGTGGCGTTTCTGCTGTGCATGATTTTCTGCTATCAACTCTGGGACTTCGTGCGGGCGCCGGCGACGGACGCTCTCACCAAGATCGGGGTGAAGCCGCCGAATCTGGTGATCAACGAGCCTATGGAAGGGTTTTCCATCATTTGGGTGCAGGTGCCGCTGGTATTCGCGCTCTTCTTGGCTTCACCCTGGGTGTGCTATCAGGTCTGGGCTTTCATCGCGCCCGGGTTGTACCAGAAAGAAAAACGCCTGGCGTTTCCTTTCGTCCTGAGCACGGCGGGACTGTTTATTCTCGGCGGATGTTTCGCGTATTTCGTGGCGTTTCGCTTTGGACTGACGTTCCTCTTAAGCATTGGTCTTTCCAACGGAGTGACGCCGCTGGTCACCATCACGCATTATTTCGATTTGTTCGTCAACGTCATGCTCGGTGTGGCGTTGGTGTTCGAGTTGCCGGTCGCCATCTTCTTTCTGACCGTACTGCACCTGGCTTCGCCGCGTTTCTTATTGACGCACTCGCGGTATGCGATTCTCGCGATCGTCATCTTAGCCGCGATCATTACGCCCACCCCGGATTTCTTCAACCTGATGCTGTTCGCCGTGCCCATGTGCCTGCTGTATTTCGTGGGTGTATTCGCCAGCTACCTGCTGGTGCTGAAGCGTGAAGGCAAGAAGTTCCCGTGGGGCAAGGTGCTACTGATCGCTTTCCTTTCGCTTGCGCTGATCGCCGCGATCGCTTACTTCGGGCTGCTGAAATTGCATTATCATCCGATCCCGCACTGGCCGTTCTTCAGGAAATAACCTGAACGTAGCCGGAAATATACATAGAATCTTCGGAACAAAACCGTACCTCGCGCGTATGAATGAATAACGCGGGCAGCAACCCGCTGTCTTAGTCGAGAACGAAAGAGAGAGGCGGAAAAATCATGATGAAGATGGCAACGCTCGTAGTGTGTCTGGGGACGGCGGCGATGGCCTGGGCCAGCGCATCCAAGTCCTACGATGTCACCTTGAACAAGCCGGCGCAGGTGAGCGGCACGGAGTTGAAGGCCGGTGACTATAGCATTGAAGTGGCCGGGGACAAAGCCATGATCCACGCGGGAAAGGTAGCGGTGGAGGCTTCGGTCCAGGTGCAGGAGGGAGACAAGAAGTACTCCTCCACCATCGTGCGCTACAGCCTGGTGGATGGCAAATATCGCATCCGGGAGATCCAACTGTCGGGCACCAAGACCATGTTGGTTTTCAATAACTGACCAGACCCTCCTGCTCCTGATCCGGGAACGCTTTAGAAACAGCATCTTAGCGTTCCCGGCCCCCTTTGCTCACCCGTGGGCCAAAATCCGCGAGAAAATACTTGACATAGATACACGCATATTATATGCTTTGAGTAGAGATCGATTACTTAGGAGAATGACAATTATGTCACTTATCAAATATTCGCCTTTTGCTGATTTTGAAGCTTTCCCGGCCGGGATGCGGTTGTTCCAGGATTCCGTGAACCGCCTGTTTGCCGAGCCGAACGGCCGCCCGTGGGTTCCGCCGGTGGACATTCAGGAGACCGAGAACGAGCTGATCGTGAAGGCCGACGTGCCGGATATGGAGATGAAGGACATCGACGTCCGCATGGAAAACGGCACGCTGACCATCCGCGGCGAGCGCAAGTTCGAAGCCCAGAAGTCGGAAGGCGGCTGGCACCGCGTGGAGCGCTCCTACGGGACTTTCGAGCGGGCGTTTACGCTGCCCGAATCGGTGAATCCGGAAGGCGTGAAGGCCGATTACAAGAACGGCGTGCTGACGGTGACGCTTCCCAAAAAGGAAGTGGCCAAGCCGCGGCAGATCAAAGTGAACGTCGTTAGCTAAGGTTGCGGGTAAAGCTGTAGTTTGTCAAAGAGGCGGGTTTCGCGAACCAAACGCGGGCCCGCCTCGTCTGTTATTAGTGAGAGAGTAATTCTATGAACTCGGTGAAGACGGTACTGCTGCTGGGATTGCTGAGCGGGATCCTTTTGTTTGGCGGCGAAGCGATTGGCGGCACGCGCGGGCTGGAATACGGCCTGCTGCTCGCCATCGGCATGAACTTTTTCAGCTACTTCTTTTCCGATAAAATTGCGCTAGCATCGTACTCGGCGCAGGCGGTCACGCCGGAAGAACAGCCGGAACTCTACCGGCGGCTGGCGCCAATCGTGCAAGGGCTCACGCAGAAGATGGGTCTGCCGATGCCTAAACTGTGGCTGATTCCGGAAGATTCGCCGAATGCCTTCGCCACGGGCCGCGATCCGCAGCATGCGTCGGTGGCTGTCACCGAAGGCATCATGCGCTTGATGAACGATCGCGAGCTCGAGGGCGTGCTGGCGCATGAACTGGGCCACGTGCTGCACCGCGACATCCTGATCAGCTCGGTGGCGGCGACGATTGCCTCCGCCATCACATTTCTCTCGCGCATGGCGTTCTTTTTCGGTGGATCACGCGACGATCGCGAGGACCGCGGCAGCGAGGCCGGCGGTTTCCTGATGATGATTCTGGCTCCGATTGCGGCGCTGATGATTCAGATGGCGATTTCGCGCACCCGCGAGTTCGACGCGGATGCTGCTTCGGTAAAGTACACGGGCACGCCAGACCCGCTGATCAACGCGTTGCGAAAACTCGAAATGGGAGTGCAGCGGGTCCCGATGGATGACGCGTCGCCCGCGACCGCGCACTTATTCATCCTGAATCCTTTTCGCGGCGGGCTGTTCCAAATGTTCTCCACGCATCCTTCCACCGAGGAACGGATCGCGCGCCTGGAGCAGATGCGGCATTCGCCCTTCATCACCGCCTAAGTAAACTGAGAGCTTGACTACCGTACCCGTGAACCGCAAAGCGGCCGACCGGGCTGCCAGCGGCCATCCCTGGATTTTTGCGAGCGATGTTGTCGACCGCGGCGATGCCGTGCCGGGCGACGTGGTGCGCGTGCTGGATCCCAAGAGTAAGTTTTTGGGCGTGGCACACTACAGTTCCACCTCGCAGATCACGCTGCGCCTGCTCTCGACGCGGCCGGAAATCATCGACCGAACATTTTTTCGCGAGCGTCTCGCTGCGGCTCTGGCGCATCGCGAGCGCGTGGTTCAAAACTCGGACGCTTACCGGCTGGTGTTTTCCGAAGGCGACTTGCTGCCGGGGTTGATCGTCGACCGCTACGGCCCCTATCTCGCGGTGCAAACTCTGAGCCAGGGGATGGACCGCGCGCGCGATGTCATCGTCGATTGTTTGCAGGAACTGTTGGCTCCCGCAGGCATTCTGGCGCGCAATGATGCCAGCGTTCGCAAACTCGAAGGCCTGCCGCTGGAGGTAGTCACACTCGCCGGTGAGATTCCGGAGAGAGTCCACATCCGCATGAACGGTTTGCAGCTCGAAGCCGACCTGCTGCATGGCCAGAAGACCGGCGTGTATCTGGATCAGCGTGAAAATTATCTCGCGGCGGGACTTTGGGCGCGCGGGCGCGTGCTGGATTGCTTCACTTCGAGCGGCGGGTTCGCGCTGCACGCCGCCGCGCAGGCGGAATCTGTCGAAGCGGTCGATTCATCGGCTGGCGCGCTGGCAACTGCGGAGGCGAATGCAATAGCCAACGATATCGGTAATATAAACTTCCGCCAGGCCGATGTGTTCGACTTCCTCTCTGGTCTGGAGCGCCGCTATTCAATGGTGGTGCTGGACCCTCCCGCCTTCGCGAAGTCACGCCGTGCCGTCGAGGACGCTGCGCGCGGTTACAAAGACATTAATTTACGCGCCCTGCGGCTGCTGGATTCGGGCGGCGTGCTGGTGACGTGTTCCTGCTCCCACCATATGAGCGAGGCGCACCTGCTGGGAGTGATTGCCGAAGCTGCGCTGGAAACAAGACGGAACCTGCGCGTTCTGGAGCGGCGCACACAAGCGGCGGACCATCCGGTGTTGCTGACGGCTCCCGAAACGCACTATCTGAAGTGCATTATTTTGCAAGAGACAGATTACTGCTGAGTCTGGCTTTCGCGGAGCCGCGCGATCTCCCGATCCAGATGAAGGAGCGCGCGTTGCTTCAGTTCCTGGAAGCGGGGACTGGAACTGGCGGCAATCTCGTGAAGCAGGCGTTTGCGCGATAGTTGGAGACCCTGAATACTCTGCTCGACTGGCGTCGGGGGAACTTGTCTCTCGCGATTCGACGCGGCAGCTTCCTGCTGCGACTCCACGGATTTGCTCTCCCATCCACGCGCCATAGAGTTCTAACTCCATTGTTACAAAAAAGATCGTTCTTTGTGTATGTCAAACATA
>Ga0302326_10024106_pt1 | contig 12380 bp, 10 predicted proteins | sample Palsa_T0_3_FD_202264 | JGI IMG/M metagenome (GOLD analysis project Ga0302326, IMG submission 202264) | Peat permafrost microbial communities from Stordalen Mire near Abisko, Sweden - Palsa_T0_3 | ecosystem: Environmental > Terrestrial > Soil > Palsa > Peat permafrost | place: Sweden: Abisko...
GCGTGACCGGGAGAGGCGGGTAGCGGGGCAGGGCGGCGTCCCATTCGGCGCGCGTACAGCGGAGGTAGACGGTACCCCGCCGGGTCTCGTTCAGCTTCGGGTGCCTGCAGGTGCCGCAGAGCCCTGGATCGGCGCCCAGCTTCAGCCACGCGGCAGCGGTCGGCTGGTCCGGCATGAGACGCAGGATATGCCGCTGCCCCGGCCGCTAGGCGTACTGGCCGAGGATGGCCAGCGGGAGCGGCCCTTCGGCCAGGACTGCCTCGTGGAACTCGCGCGCGTCCCTGCTGCCGCGCAGCTTGCGCAGGTACCAGTGGCCGAGGTGGTAAGCCAGTGCCTGGCCGGGATCGTCGAGGGCGTACCTGAGCAGTTCGGTGTCGATCTCGGCCTCGGCCATGAATCCGTTCACCCGCAGGTACGCGGCGGCTCGCTCGCGCGACCAGCCGAGCACGTTCAGCCCGGTATCGAGCACCAGCCGCGCGGCCTGAAAGCGCTCAGCGGACAACCGTCCGTACCGGTCCACCGGATCGGCGTAGAGCCCGATCTCGTCGCAGAAACCAGCCGCGTATTCGGCCCAGCCTTCGGTGTATCCGTTGAGCGCGAACGTGCGCAGCTCCGTCGGCACGCGGCGGATCGGGTGCAGCGCGGTGTCCTCCATGAGCAGGCCGATCTGCAGGTGATGGCCGGGCATCCCCTCGTGATAGATCACGCTGGCCGCCTGCAGCAGCGGCCGCTCCGGCAAGTTGGCCACGTTGTAGCAGTAATAGCCGGCGCCGTCCGCGTCCGCGCCCGGCGCGTCGTAGTAGCCGTAGGTCAGCCCGCTCAGCGCCGCGTCCAGCGGCCGCAGACGGAACGGCGCGGCCGGCAGCCGGGAGAAGTACCGCGGCAGCACCGGCAGCAGCCGGTCGATGTGCGAGGAGAAAACCCGTTCCACGTCGGCCGGGCTCTGCGCGTACATCGCGGGGTCGGCCGCTAGCTGCGCCCGGTATCCGGCCTCGTCGGTGATGCCCAGTTCGTCGCTGATGGCTGCGGTGATCCGCTCGACCTCAGCCAGGCCGGTAGCGTGGATTTCGTCGGCGCTCAGGTCCAGGCCGGTATGCAGCCTGATGAGCCCGGCGTAGCACTCGGCGCCGCCCGGATACTGCCCGATACCGGTGTCCCCGCCGCCCGCACGCCCGCCGCCCGCACGCTCGCCGCCCGCACGTCCGCCGCCCGCGCTCGCACCGGCCGTTTGCTCGCCGGCGGCGCGCTCGTCAGCGGCCAGGTCGGCGAGCAGGCGCTGGAAGGCCGCGGCCAGCCGGCCCTGCAGGATCCGCGGGACGCCGTCGGCGAGCCGGCCTGCCGGGCCGGGAGCCAGCCCGGCACGCCGGCCGGGCGGCACGACCAGCTCGGACGAGGCGCCGGCGTGGCCGCGGACGGTGGCGCTGGCCGCCGGTACGGCCCAGGCGGGCAGCCGGATGCCGCGGCTGCGCTGGCCCGCCATGGTCTCGCCCAGCTGCTCGACCACCGCCGCGTAGTCATCGAGCAGCTTCAGGTACCTGTCGACGTCGGACGCGGCGCGCAACTCGGCGGTCGCGAAGATCTCCGACCGGTAGCCGCTGAGCGTCAGGGCGTTATACGGCGTGACGGGGAACCGGTACCAGAACCGCTGCTCCTCGGCGAGCTCGTGTTCGAGATGATCTCGCAGGAAAGCCGCTTGCACTCCCCCCATCCCGGCGAGCTTGCGCAGCATAGCCCTCGCGAACGAGACGTTTTCCGCGAGCTCGCCGGGCCCGCCCCGCGGCAGCGCGTCCACCTGCCTGCCGCAGCGCAGCGCCGCGGACGGATCGCGGGCCAGGATTCGTTCCCAGACCTGGTCGCTCAGTTCGTGCACGGCGGCCGCAGGCATGAGACGCACATTAGTGCCGCCCGGCTGGACCCGGCCAGCCAGTTCTCAGCGGATGCGCAGCTCGTCGGCGTCGTACTCGGTGAAGTCCATGTTCGACGCCACCTCGGTCGTGTCGAGCGTCTGGAAGGCGGCGAAGAGTTGCTCGACACAGCTGGCCCGGAAAGCCCGTCCATGACATGGGGCGGCGAGATCTCGGCAGTGCCAGCTCTGGTCGTCACCATGAGTCTTGGCAGCCTCACGTGGCGCTCCTGTACCAGGCAACGCCCGCGCGGCGCCGGCTCGATGCTTCACCGGGCCGGCTAGGGCCGGCTCGATGCTTCACCGGGCCGGCTAGGGCCGGCTCGATGCTGGTGCGGACCGGCGCAGGCTGAACCCCGGACGGGCTGATCCACAGCGAGCGAGCATCGCTGTCGCCACGGCCACAACGATGCTCCTTCGGTTGTGTCGCCCCGGTGAGCGCGAACCTCACTGACCTCATCAAGCGCTCATGTATCGAAGCCGATCTTCGGCCGACGACGAGGCGGCGAGCGCTTCGGCCTGGCCTGATCCGCTGCTCTGGGACCTGTGGGCCGTCGCGCGATCCCAGCGCGGCCTGGACCGAGCACCTGCTGGCCAAGGTCGCGGGCACCAGCTTGTCTCGGCATCGTTGAGCGAGCGGTGCCTCAGTGATCCTGGGTTCGGGTGAGCAGGTCGCGGACGGCGGCGGCTACGGCGGCGGGGGTCTCGTAGACGGGGGTGTGGCCGGCGTCGACGAGGCGGAACTCCGCGTTCGGCAGCTGCTCCGCCAGTTCCTGGCCCTGTCGCGGTGAGCGGGCGCGGTCATGGCGGCCGTGCACCACGACGGCGGGCACGCCGAGGCCGGCCAGGCCGGCGGTCAAGTCCAGGTCGCGCTGGCTGGCCAGGACGTCGAAGACCGCTTGCTGGCTGAGTGCGGCCGCCCAGGTGAGGTACTTGGCACGGACCTGCGGGCTGAGCGGAACCCGGAACGACCGGTCGAGCACGGCCGCGCGCAGCTCCGCACCCCAGTCATCGCGGATGCGGTCCAGGATCGCGTCGACATCGCCGTGACCTTTCATGTGCGCGCCGGTATCGACCAGGACCAGGCCCAGGACGGAGCCGGGGCTGGTCATCGCCAGCTGCAGGGCGATGGCGCCGCCGGTGGAATGCCCGCACAGCAGGACCGGCCGCCCCCAGCGCAGGCTGATATGGCGGGTCACCCGCTCGGCGACCGCGGGGATGTCCCACGGGCCGGGCTGCGTCAGCCAGGAAAACGGGTCCACGGTGACCTGGCCCGCCAGGGCCAGGCGCAGCGGCTCGAACACCGCGGGCGAGCACATCGTGCCCGGCAGCGCGACCATGACGGGTTCGGCCTTCATGGCGTGACCCTAACCGCGTGAGCGGGGCAGGCCGCGTGAAGACGGTCCGTCAGGAGCCGAGCTTGGCCAGCTCGGCCTGGACAATAGCCTCGTGCTCCTGCTCATCGCGCCGCGCGTCGCTTGGCTTCCAGCGGCCGCGCAGCAGCGGGATAGTGAGCAGGAAGAAGATGATCGCGCCGAAGCAGATCCAGTACCAGGTCTTCCACTGCCCGGCGGTCTGGGCGGCGGCCTTGGTCACCGCGGCGCCGTGGGCCTTCAGGTAGGCGATCGCCGACGGCGGGACCTTGGACAAGGCGGTCAGCTGGGCCGTGTACGGCGCCAGCGTCTGCAGCTGGGGCCCGACGGCGATGACGCCGTTGATCGCGGCCTGGTTGGTGCTGATGGTGGTCAGCACGGTCAGGCCCGCGGCGCCGCCGCCTGCGGCGGCGACGGCCTGCGCGGCCAGCTTCGGCGGGATCGCGGCCGGGTTTGAGTAACTGGCCAGCTTGGCGAACAGGGCCGGGTTCGCCTCGATGACCTTGAGCTCCGGCGCGAACTTCTGCGCGTTGGCCAGCTGGGGCGCGTCCTTGGTCGCGGTGGCCACGATGGCCGGGTGGGCCTGCGCGAAGGCGAGCTGGGGGCCGTACTCAGCCGCGTAGGTGGCGACATTGGTCCCGTAGTTCACCAGCGGGTTCACCGAGTTGATCACCACCGGGATGATCAGGAACGAGATGAAGACGACCACCCGCACGATCCAGCCCCAGATGGCCAGGCCGGTGGCGGTGAGCGCGGGGTTGCGGGCCTCTACCGTCTCGGTGTAGCTGGCCATCCACGGGGTGTAGGCCACGCCCAGGCCGAACGAGCCGATCGCCAGGATGATCGCGAGCGTGTAGTAGCCGGGATGGTGGCCGGCCTGCAGCAGGTACACCACGGTCATCACCGCGGCGATTATGCCGCCGACGACCATGAACGGCTTGCGGACCCGGAACCGGTCGGAGACGATCCCGACCAGGATCACCGCGATGACGTTGAAGCCCCAGTTCCAGTTGCCCAGCCCGTTGGCGTCCTTGACCGAGAAGCCGAACACGGTGGTCAGGTAGATCACGCTGAAGGCCACGGCGGTGTAGTAGATGAGCAGCATGACCGCGACGCCGACCGCCGAGACGATGATGTCCAGCTTGAGCAGCTGCCGGAACGGGTGCTTCAGCGCCGCGTCGATGTCCGCCTCGGACAGGCCCTGCGCCCGCGCCTCGACCAGGGCGCGGTCGCGCATGGTCACCATCAGCTGGTCGCGCAGCCGCGGCGACAGCTCACGCAGCAGCAGCGCGGTGAGCACGAACACGACGAGCCCGATGATGCCGCAGATGCGGTACTCGTGGGTCCAGAAGCGGTCGTTGGTCACGACGCTGGGAATGGTGGCGCTGCCCACCACCGCGACGATCAGGCTGCCGAGCACCGGGCCGCTGGTCCAGAAGCCCATCGCCGTGGCCCGGCCCACCTGCGGGGAGAAGTCGCGGATCAGGGCCGGCGTGGCCACCAGGCAGATGCCTTCGATCAGGCCGATGAAGAAGTACTCGATGCCGAAGGACCACTTGTTGGTCGCGGCCGGGATGAGGAAGAGAGTGATCAGCCCGGTGAGCAGCAGCCCGCCGACCACCAGGTTGGCCCGGCCCAGCCGGTCGGTGATCCCGGCGACCAGCGAGCCGAAGGCCCCGATCAGGTTCCCGAACGCCAGGATCACCACGTAGAACGAGAAGCCCATGTGCAGGTTGGCCAGCTGCAGCGTGGCCACCGAGCTGCCGACGTACAGCTCGTAGTACAGCGAGATGGTGGCCAGTACCGTCAGGGCCAGGTACAAAACGCGGGGACCGGTCTCGGGGTAGGTCTCGAGTTGCCGCCGCCAGAGCCACGATCCGGCCCTCGGGCGGCTGACAACCGGACCTTCCGCAGTCACGCTCATGCTGACCCTCGCCATCGTCCTCGTCGGCGCACGCCTGGTGATCTTGGGTATCGAGTTAATTATCCGCACGCGACGTGCAAATTCAATGGGCTGCGGGCAGGAAATCGCGGCGGGGCAAATCAGCGGAACCCGGCCGCGGTGAGCAGCGCGGAGAAGGTGTCCTCGAACAGGGCGCGGGCCTGGTCCTGGGTCAGGCCGAGCTCGGTGCGCAGCGACTCCCAGTGCGACCAGATGCTGATCGCCTGCAGGCCGCGGAGCAGCTGCTGGCGCTGCTGGCCGTCCAGGGTCGCGAGCTCAGGTGCGAAGACCGCCTCGAGTTCTGCCTGCGACTTCGCCAGCATCAGGGTCTTGTTCTGCTGCAGCTGCGCGGAAAAGGGTTCGGCCAGCCGCGCGGCGCGCCAGGTCGGGGTCATGTGCTCCAGGATCCGCGAGCGCTGGCCGGTGAACTGGGTGATCCGGGCGGCCAGCGGCTGATCAGGCTCGATCCGCTCCATCAGCGACTGGAGCACCTCCTGGTCGCGCCGGATGGCCTCGACCAGGAGCGTCTCCATGTCGGCGAACTGCTGCCATACCGTGCGGAGGGAGACGCCGGCGCGTTCGGCGACGCGGGGCGCGGTGGGGCGCAGGTCGCCTTCGGCATGCAGGGCCCGCATCGCGTCCACGATCGCCCGCCGGGAGCGGTGCGAGCGGGCCGCGCGGCCGTCGGCTGGCTCGGTTCTTGTCCGCACCTGGTCATGGTAAGCCGGCCTCCGGGTAGCCATGCTGCCATCACCAGCGCGGCTGCCTGCGCTCGTAGCCGGGCTGCAGGCGGCGCATGTAGCCGGTGTCGTCACGGCTGCGGATACCGCAGCGCAGGTACTGTTCGTGCAGCCGGCCCAGGGCGTCCCGGTCGAGTTCGACGCCGAGGCCGGGCCCGGCCGGGACGGGGAGCGCGCCGCCGCGGAAGGTAAACGGGTCGCCCGCGACGACATCCTCGGTGGTCTTCCACGGCCAGTGCGTGTCGCAGGCGTACGTCAGGTTCGGGGTGGCGGCGGCCAGCTGGACCATGGCGGCGAGGCTGATGCCCAGGTGCGAGTTGGAATGCATGGACAGCCCGAGCCCGAACGTCTCGCAGATCCCTGCGAGCAGCCCGGACCGGCGCAAGCCGCCCCAGTAGTGGTGGTCGGACAAGATCACCTGGACCGCGTCTGCCGAGATGGCCGGGCGCAGGTGGGCGAAGGCCACCACGCACATGTTGGTGGCCAGCGGCATCGGCGCGACCCGCGCCACCTGCGCCATGCCGTCGATACCCGGCGTGGGATCCTCCAGGTACTCGAGCACGCCCGCCAGTTCGCGGGCGACGCCGATCGACGTGCCGGGCGTCCACGCCGCGTTGGGATCGAGGCGCAGCGGATGGCCGGGGAAGGCGCGGCGCAGGGCGCGGATCGCCTCGGCTTCGGCTTCCGGCGGGAAGACGCCGCCCTTGAGCTTGAGCGCGGTGAACCCGTACCGCGCTACCATCCGCCTGGCCTGGGCGACGATCTCGTCGGGATCAAGCGCCTGGCCCCAGTCGTCCGGGTCGGCGCCCGGATGCGCCGCCCACTTGTAGAACAGGTAGGCAGAGAACGGCACCTCGTCCCTGACGGCCCCGCCGAGCAGGTCGGCGACCGGGCGGCCGGCGGCCCGGCCCTGGATGTCCAGGCACGCCACCTCGAACGGCGAGAACACCCGGTCGGTCGCCGCGCTGTGACCGATCAGGCCCGACGCGATGGCCACGTCGGGCGCCGCGATGGCCTGGACGCGGCGGTAGATCTCCTCGGTCTGGTAGACGTCGGCGCCCTCGATGACCGCGGCCGCGGCGTGCAGCGCCGCCAGGTGCTGCTCGTCGGCGTAGGTCTCGCCGAGGCCGGTAAGACCGTCGTCAGTCTCGACCTCGACGACGGCGCGCAGCGCGAACGGCTCGTGCACGCCGACCGAGTTCAGCAGCGGCGGGTCGGCGAACGCGACCGGCGTGATGGTGATCTTCGAGATCCGCATCGCGGAGGCGTCCGGGCTGGCCGGCTATTCCTGCCGCCACCGGGCCCGGCCGAACATGCCGCCGTACATCTGGTTCCCGTACCGGTTCGTATACCCCTGCTGGCCCGGGCCGGCCTGGTCGATGGCGTTGGCGTAGAAGACCGGCGCGCCGGACGGCGGCCGGAGCAGGCCGACCTCGGACTGGTCCAGGTCGCAGCGGATCCAGCCGACAGTGATCAATGCCACCTTGTCCGCCTCGACGAACCGCAGGTCGTTGTGGCGGAACGTCTCGAGGAAACGGGCGGCGGACTGGTGGCCCATGCTGAGCTCGCGCTGGATCTTGCGCCCGGCCCAGCCGCCGCCGCCGACCCACACCACGATGCCCTCGAAGATGTCTTCTTCGTCCACCGCGAGGACATGCTCCAGGATGCCGAACTGCTTACCGTCTTTGGTCAGCACCGGGACGCCTGTGGTGACGCCCATGTAGGAGACCTGGAATTCATCGTCGTCCATACCGGGTAACGCTACCGCGAGCGGCCAAGCCGCGCCGGGCGGGGCAGCCGCGGTCGCTGGCAGGGCGTGCTACCGGGCTTGTTGCTGGGCTTGTTGAGCCGTCCGGCCCGTTCGGCATAGATGTTTTATGGGTGAGCCGCGCGGATGAGGGCAGGGGTCAGCGCGGCCATGGCCTCGGTGACCGGCGCCAGGCCGGGGCGGGCGGTGACGACGCGGACGATGACCTCGTCCAGCCCCTGGCTCAGCCGGGCGAAGGCGGCCGGCGCGGCGGCCGCGGGGCCGTAGTAGCCGACCGCGTGCAGCATCTCGTCGGGGACCGCGGCGACCAGCTCGGGCATGGCCGCGCCCTGGTCGCGCCGCTCCTCCAGTTCGGTCAGCTCCGCGTCGTAGCCCATCTCGGCGAACAGGGCCCGGTAACCCGCCTGCTTCGCCATCCCCCGCCCGGCCATGGCATAGCCGAGGACCTGGGCGCCGAACGCCAGCCGGGCCGCGGCCACGTCGTCGTCGACGCAGACCCGGATGTACATGGTCATCGGGACCGTGCCCGGATCACGGCCAGCGCGGACCGCGCCCGCGTCGATGGCCTCGCGGCTGACGGCGATGCGCTCCGGCGTGGCCCAGTTGAGCAGCACCCCGTCGGCGGTCTCGCCGGCGAGCCGGAGCATCTGCGGGCCGAGCGCGGCCAGGTACACCGGAGCCGGCGGCAGGTCAGAGACTCCGAGCGAGGCGGACCGCGGCCAGCCGGGGGCACCGGGGCTCTCTCCTGCCCGGGCGAGGAGCGGGCCGGCCGTGACCTGCTGGCCGGCCAGCAAGCCGCGGACCTCGGTGAGGTACTCGCGCATCACCGCGATCGGTCGGTCGGGCAGGCCCACCGAGGCCCAGAAGTCAGGCCCGTAGCCGCCCGTGCCAAGGCCGAGCACGAACCGCCCGGAGGAGAGCTGGGCCAGCGTGGCCGCCTGGGCGGCCAGCCCGAGGGGAGTCCACATCCGCGCCGCCGGCACGACGGAAATCCCGGTGTGCAGCGAGGTGTCCTGCGACCAGGCCGCGCAGACATGGAACGAGTCCGGCACGCCCCCGGCCGGAGTCCACAGGCTCTCGAAACCGAGCCGCTCCGCCTCCCGGGCCGCCGTCCGCAACTGATCGAACGGCAGGGCGAGCCGGGAGTCCAGTCCAACGCCAATCTTCATGATCGGTAGTATGCCGGACGCCTGCGATGACACTTATCGTCCGGGTGAGAGGGTCGGGGAATGACGGAGGAACGGACGCCAGGCTCGACGGAAGTCGCCGACCGGATGCTCCGGATGACGAACGAAGCCGCGATAGCGCTAATGGTGAGCGTCGGGCACCGCACCGGATTGTTCGACGTGATGGCGGCGATGCCCGCGGCGACGAGCGAGCAGATCGCGTCGCGTGCCTGCCTCGACGAGCGGTACGTCCGGGAATGGCTGGCGGTGATGACCACCGGCCGGATCGTCGAGCACGACGGCGCGGCCGGATCTTATTCGCTGCCCGCCGAGCATGCTGCCTGGCTCACCCGGGCGGCCGGCATGAACAACCTCGCGACCGGGATGCAGTACATCGGGCTGCTGGCGCTGGTCGAAGACCAGATCGTGGACTGCTTCCGGCACGGCGGCGGGGTCCCGTACTCGGCGTTCCCGAGGTTCCAGGCGATCATGGCCGAAGACAGCGGCGCCGTCCAGGACGCCAACCTGATCGACGTGACCCTGCCGCTGGTCCCCGGGCTGATCGACCGGCTCGGGCAGGGCATCGACGTCGCCGACGTCGGCTGCGGATCCGGCCACGCGGTCAACCTGATGGCCGCGGCGTTCCGGCGTTCGCGATTTACCGGCTTCGACTTTTCCGACGGCGGGATCGCCGCGGGCCGGCTGGAGGCCTCACGCGACGGCCTGACGAACGCGCGCTTCGAGAAACGCGACGCGGCCCACCTCGGCGAGCACGGCCGGTTCGACTTCATCACCACGTTCGACGCGGTGCACGACCAGGCCCGGCCCGATCTCATGCTCGCCGGGATCGCCGCGGCCCTGCGCCCGGGCGGCGTCTACCTCTGCGTCGACACCGCCGCCTCCAGCAAGCTCGCGGACAACCTCGACCATCCGCTCGGGCCATGGCTTTACACCGTGTCGTGCATGCACTGCATGACCGTCTCGCTGGCCGCCGGCGGCATGGGGCTGGGCACCATGTGGGGAGAGCAGACCGCCCGGCAGATGCTCGGCGACGCGGGGTTCACCTCGATCGAGGTCGCGCGGCTGGACGGCGATATCGTCAACAGCTACATCATCGCCAGCAAGGGTCGTTTATGTGGTCTTGATCGCGGCCGCGTGCACTTGCGCCAGGGCTACGTAGCTGCGGGCGCTGGCCGTTATGCCCGATCGCTCGTAGTCGGTCGTTTCGCGCCGGATTTTTCCTGGCACGCCCGCCACGAGTGATCCGGGCGGGATCACCGTGTTCTCCAGGAGTACCGTGCTGGCCGCGATCAGGGAGCCCGATCCGATACGCGTGCCGTTCATGACGACCGCGCCCATGCCGATCAGCACGTCGTCGTCGATCCAGCAGCCATGGATGACCGCGCGGTGACCGATCGTGACCCGCCGCCCGATATGAACGGGGGCGCCAGGGTCGGTGTGGACCACGCAGCCGTCCTGCAGGTTGCTCTGCTCAAGCATCGAGATCGAGTCGTGGTCGCCGCGCAGGACGGCTCCGTACCAGACGCTCGACTCCGCGCCCACGGAAACCTGACCGACGAGGGTGGCGTTCGGTGCCAGCCACGCATCGGTGACCGTCGGCCTTCGAGTGTCGTCCAGCGCGATAAGCCGACGGTCAGGTTGCATGCTGTGGCCCTTCTGGGAGGCTGGGTGGCTGCTGTTAAGTATGTCCGCCTGGTACTCGGACTTGCCGGGTGGCGGCGGCCCCGTAGTCTCGAAGCATGAGCGTTGCGACGACCTTGTTCCGGTTTGAGGATTCCTACGCCCGCGAGGTGCCCGGCCTTTCGGTGCCGTGGACGGCAGCCCCGGCGCCCGCGCCTGAGCTGCTGGTGCTCAACGAGGAACTGGCGGCCGAGCTCGGCGCGGATCCCGCGGCGCTGCGGGATCCGGCGGGCGTCGCGCTGCTGGCCGGACAGGTCCCGGCCGGGGTCCCGACGGTTGCGCAGGCCTATTCAGGCCATCAGTTCGGCATGTACTCGCCCCGCCTAGGGGACGGCCGCGCGCTGCTGCTCGGCGAGGTGATTGATACCAGTGGGCACCGCCGTGACCTTCACCTCAAGGGGTCCGGGCGTACCCCGTTCGCCCGGGGCGGCGACGGCAAGGCCGCGGTCGGCCCGATGCTGCGCGAGTACCTGATGGGCGAGGCCATGGGTGGCCTGGGCATCCCCACCACGCGAGCGCTCGCGGTGGTCGCCACCGGCGAGCAGGTCTTCCGGGAGAGGCCGCTGCCGGGAGCGGTGCTCGCCCGGGTCGCCGCGAGCCATCTGCGGGTGGGCACGTTCCAGTACGCGGCCGCGTCCGGTGACCGGGACCTGCTGCGCGCCCTCGCCGACTACGCCATCGCCCGTCACTACCCGGCGGCGGCCGACTACCTGGAGCTGTTTCAGCGGGTGGCCGAGGCACAGGCGCAGCTGGTAGCCCGGTGGATGCTGGCGGGGTTCGTCCACGGAGTGATGAACACCGACAACACGACGATTTCCGGCGAGACCATCGACTACGGCCCGTGCGCGTTCATGGACGCCTACGACCCGGCTACGGTGTTCAGCTCCATCGACGACCGCGGCCGCTACGCCTACGGCAACCAGCCGCACATCCTGCAGTGGAACCTGGCCCGGCTGGCCGAGACGCTGCTGCCGTTGTTTGACGAGAACAGCTCCGACGAGAACAGCTCCGACGAGAACAGCGAGGCCGCGGTGGAGGCGGCCACCGAGGCGCTAAGCGGGTTCGCAATGTCCTACGAGCGGCACTGGGCTGAGGGCATGGCCGCCAAGCTCGGGCTCACCGCGCCGGACAAGGAACTGGCAGCGGACATCCTGAAGCTGATGCGGCTGCAGAAGGTCGACTTCACGCTTTTCTTCCGGGCGCTGTCCGCGGGTACGGCGCGGGAGTTGTTTGCCGAGCCGGGGCCTTTCGACGCCTGGAGCGTCCGCCGCGAGGGGCTGCTGGCCGCGGATCGCACCGCTCTGACCTCGATGGAGCGGGTTAATCCTGTCTACGTCCCGCGCAATCACCTCGTCGAGGAAGCGCTCGCGCAGGCGACCGAAGGCGAGATGGGGGCGTTCCATCGTCTCGTGGACGTTGTCTCCAGCCCGTTCACCGAACGGGCGGGGCTGGAAGATTACGCTCGTCCGGCACCTGTGGGGAGCGCGCCGCACGTCACGTACTGCGGTACGTGAGCATAGTGCCTTAGCTGACTGACGCCCCCACCGGAACGGGGCTCTCGATCAGCACGGCCTTCGACGGGCGGGTCTGGCGGTAGCGCCTGGCGAGCGCGACGCCGCCGAGCGCGGCCGCGAAGCAGGACGCGCCGCCTACCGCCAGACCGACGCGCGGGTCGGTCATGGCGATGATCCAGCCGATCGCCGGGCCGCCGACCGGCGTCGTGCCCTGGAAGGCGACCTGCCAGAGCGAGATCACCCGGCCGCGCATCTCCGGCTCGGCGCTGAGCT
>Ga0302326_10024107_pt1 | contig 12380 bp, 11 predicted proteins | sample Palsa_T0_3_FD_202264 | JGI IMG/M metagenome (GOLD analysis project Ga0302326, IMG submission 202264) | Peat permafrost microbial communities from Stordalen Mire near Abisko, Sweden - Palsa_T0_3 | ecosystem: Environmental > Terrestrial > Soil > Palsa > Peat permafrost | place: Sweden: Abisko...
GCCGCCAGTTCTCGAACTCGGCCGTGATTTCGACCGGCCAGCCGACCCGCGTGTAGATAAAGGTGACGTCGTGGTCCTTGTCCGGTCCGCCGCGCACATTGACCCGATCGGTTTTGAGGCTGACGAAGCGCGGCACCGGTAACCCGCTCGACGCGGCATCGCCGCCCGCTTGCGCCGCCGCGGCGGCAAGCGTCAGCGGCAAGAGGGCCGCCGTCGCGGCCGGCATCAGCATAAAGAGGGCCGCCATTGCGGCGCGTGCCCAGACGATCATGAACCGGCCGTGACGCAGCGCCATGGATAACCCGCACGCTTCCGCAAATCCGATAACGCCGGGGGAAACCGGCGCGCTTTGTGAGAGCGCAGCCATCTGCTAGTAGAGACAAAGACGTACCGCCTCCCGGCCTTTCAGTGTCGGCGAGGCCGGTTAAAGAGACCTGAACGCAAAAGGCCGTTCACGGCCTCAGGTAGATCGTCCAGGGGGCGCGTGAAAGGCAGCGAATGGCATCGGGCAAGAAGCCGCTGGTGGTGGTCACCCGCAAGTTGCCGGACACCGTCGAAACGCGCATGCGCGAGTTGTTCGACGTCCGCCTCAATGTCGACGACAAGCCGATGAGCCCGGCGGACCTCGCCGAGGTCGCCAAAATCGCCGACGTCATGGTGCCGACAGTGACCGACCAGATCGACAGGTCGGTACTCAGCCATTCGGGCGAACGCTTGAAGCTGATCGCCAATTTCGGCAACGGCGTCGATCATATCGACGTGGCGACCGCGCTCCAGCGCGGCATCACTGTGACCAATACGCCGGGCGTCCTGACCGAGGACACCGCCGACATGACCATGGCGCTCATCCTCGCGGTGCCGCGCCGGCTGGCCGAGGGCGCCCAGGTGCTTATCGGCGAGCGCGAATGGACCGGCTGGAGCCCGACCTGGATGCTCGGCCATCGCATCTGGGGCAAACGGCTCGGCATTGTCGGCATGGGCCGCATCGGCCAGGCGGTCGCACGCCGCGCCAACGCTTTCGGCTTGCAGATCCACTACCACAATCGCCGCCGCGTGGCGCCGCGGATCGAGGAGGAGCTGCACGCGACCTACTGGGAGAGCCTCGACCAGATGCTGGTGCGCATGGACATCATCTCGATCAACTGCCCGCACACGCCGGCGACCTATCATCTGCTCTCGGCACGCCGCTTGAAGCTCATCCGCCCCGAGGCCTATATCGTCAACACCGCGCGCGGCGAGGTGATCGACGAGAACGCGCTGGCGCGCCTGATCGAGTCGAACGAGATCGCCGGCGCCGGCCTCGACGTTTTCGAGCACGAGCCCGCGGTCAGCCCGAAGCTCGTCAAGCTCGCCCGCGCCGGCAAGGTCGTTCTGTTGCCGCATCTCGGCTCGGCCACACTGGAAGGCCGCGTCGACATGGGCGAGAAGGTCATCGTCAACATCAAGACTTTCATGGACGGCCATCGCCCGCCGGACCGCGTCCTGCCGTCCATGCTGTGACCCCAGTACGTCATGCCCGCATAGCCGTTTCGAAGAACGGCGTCGCTTCGCTCGCCTATGACCCGGGCATCTATGCTGAGCACGCGCGTGTTAGACTGCACCGAAACGTTCTCACTAGCCGAAACGCACCATTGATTGCCGGTCAAGCCCGGCAAAGACGAAGAAATGACACCAAAACTGACCACCGAAGAGTTCATGGTACCGGCTCGCGATCCCGGCATCGAGATCTACGTGCGCAACAAGCGCCCGGCCGAGATGAAATCCTTCCGGCCCGAGCGCACATTGCTGTTCGTTCACGGCGCCACCTATCCGGCGCACACGGCGTTCGATCTGGCGCTCGACGGCCTGTCGTGGATGGATTACATCGCCGCCCGCGGCTACGACGTTTATCTGCTCGACATCCGCGGCTACGGCAAATCCACACGCCCGAAAGAGCTGGCGGAGAAGCCCGACGCCAATCCGCCGATCGTGCGCACCGAAACCGCGGTCAAGGACATTTCCACCGTCGTCGATTTCATCCTCAAGCGGCGCAACATTCCGCGGCTCGTCCCCCTGGGCTGGTCCTGGGGCACGTTTTCAACGCCGGCCTACGCGACGCAAAACCCGGGCAAGGTCGAGCGGCTCGTGCTCTACGCGCCGATCTGGATCGGCATGACCGGCCGGCTCGCTGTCGCCGAGGCGGGCGCCCGGCTTCCCGCCTACCGCACGGTCACGCGCGAAGCGGCACGCACGCGCTGGTATAACGGCGTGCCCGAGGACAAGAAGGCGACGCTCATCCCGGCCGGGTTTTTCGATGCCTGGGCGGACGCGACTTTCGCCTCCGATGCGGAGGGCGCGAAGATGAATCCGCCAATCCTGCGCGCACCGAACGGCGTCATGGCCGACTGCGCCGAGTATTGGTGGGCCGGCAAGGCCTATTACGATCCGGCGAAAGTCACGGCGCCGGCGCTCCTGGTCACCGCCGCCTGGGACACCGACGTACCACCGACCATGGCGCGGACTTTGTTTCCGCTGCTTAAGAATTCGCCCGGCAAGCGCCTTGTCGAACTTGCCCAGGGCACGCACAACGTCATGATGGAGACGAACCGCCTCGAATTGTTCGAGGCGGTGCAGAAGTTTCTGGATGAGGGCGGAGAAATGTGAGGGTGGGCAACACCGCATGGTGGGTTTCGCTTCGCTCTACCCACCCTACATATCGTGACTGAGACTATCGGGGTCAGAGCGGCAATGCAGGTTGGTAACGGGACTGCTTTTAGCCGGCGCGATCTTCTGTCGTTGATCGGTACGGTCGCCGGCAGCGCGGCGATGTATCAGGCCATGTCGAGCCTCGGCTTCGCTGCGGATTCCGCCTACAAAGGTCCGATTGCGCTTTCCGGCGATGTCAGAGGCGCATCCGTCCTGATCCTCGGCGCCGGTTTGGCCGGCATGACGGCGGCGCTGGAGTTGCGCAAGGCGGGCTACAAGGTTCAGGTCCTGGAATTCAATAGCCGTCCGGGAGGGCGCAACTGGACACTGCGTGGCGGCGACACGTTTACCGAGCTCGGCGGCGCCACGCAGACCTGCGAATTCGAGCAAGGACTTTATTTCAATCCCGGGCCGTGGCGGATTCCCTATCATCATCGTGCGGTCCTCGATTATTGCAAACGCCTTAACGTCACGCTCGAGCCTTTCGTCGAGCTCAATTACAATGCGCTGCTGCACGCTTCGGGCGCGTTCGGCGGGCGGCCGCAACGCATTCGCGAAATCAAAGCCGATTTTCACGGACACATTTCCGAGCTGCTGGCCAAGGCGACCGCGCAGGGCAAGCTCGATGAATCCGTGTCGGCTGAGGATAAAGAGATGCTCCTGCAAGCGCTCAAATCGTGGGGCGCGCTGGATAAAGATTATTCCTACAAAAAGAACCTGATCTCCTCCCACTTTCGCGGTTATGCCAAGGGTCCTGGCGGCGGCCTTGACGGTGGCCTTGGCGCGGCGCCGGTCGCCAGTGAACCGATCGGCCTGTCGGACATCCTGAAGTCCGAGCTTTGGGAATATCTGCGAAGTTTTGCGCAGCTTGAATTCCAGACCACGTTGTTCCAGCCGGCGGGCGGCATGGACATGATCGGCAAGGCGTTCGCCCGCGAAGTCGGCGATCTCATCCGCTACGACGCAAAGGTGACGCGTATTGCGCAGGATGACGGCGGCGTCACCGTCACCTACGTGGACGCCAAAACACCCGCCGCAGCACAACAGGTAAAAGCCGACTGGTGTATCTGCACCATTCCGCTCTCCATTCTCAGCCAGATCCCAATCGACGTGGGTGTCCGCATGAAGGCTGCGATCGATGCGGTGCCTTATGCGTCGGCCGTCAAGATCGGCTTGCAATTCAAGCGCCGGTTCTGGGAGGAAGACGAGGCGATCTACGGCGGCATCAGCTACACGGATTTGCCGATCCGGCAAATCGCCTATCCCAGTAGCGGCCTCAACCGCGGTGGCCGCGGCGTGCTGCTCGGCGCCTTCATCTTCGAGGGATCGAACGCCTACGAGTTCGCCTCGATGCCGCCAGCGGAACGGGTTTCGCACGCCGTCGCCATGGGCGCGCGCCTTCATCCGCAATACCAGGCCGAGTTTGAAAACGGCGTCGCGGTGGCGTGGCAGCGCGTGCCGTCTTCGCTCGGATGCGCCGGCTATTGGACCGATAAAACGCGGGCGGAGCATTACGACGATCTTTGCCAGATCGACGGGCGGATCGTGCTCGCGGGCGAGCACGCATCATACATTCCGGCGTGGCAGGAGGGCGCGATCCTCTCGTCGCTCGACGCCATCACGCGGCTGCACCAGCGTGTGGTCAAAACATGAGTGAGATGTTGTTACCGCGGTTGAACCACGTGACCGTCGCCGCGTTGCTGGCGCTCTCCTCACCCGCGCTGGCGGAGAACGCGGCACCGCCCTCGTCCGGGCCCCCACTGAGCACCGGCTTCAAATTCACCGAAGAAAACGGCGCGGACCTTTATGCCGGTGTTTGTCAGGCCTGTCACATGCCTGACGGCAAGGGCGCGATCGGCGCCGGGGCCTATCCGTCGCTCGCCGGCGATACCAATCTCGCGGCCGGCCGCTATCCGGTCTATGTGGTCGTCAACGGGCAGCGCGGGATGCCGCCGGTCGGCTTCATGATGAACGACGCGCAGGTCGCCGCCGTGGTGAACTATGTGCGGACGCATTTCGGCAACAATTATCCGGATGCGATCACCGCCGAGGATGTCAAAGTCATCCGCCGATGAAAGTCCGGTTGTACAAACCGTTTGACGTGCGCAATTTTATTGCAGGAGATACACTTCAATGATGCTTGGCCGCCTGTTTCAACGCCTCGCGCTCTCGCTCTGCCTGTTCGCACCAAGCCTTCTTGCGCCGGGCCTGCTTGCGTCAGCCGCGCGCGCCGAAACGCTGCCGCTGCCGGGCAATCTGACCGATCTCAATTCCGCCGACGGTGAAAAGTACTTTCTCGAAAGCGGCGCGTTCGCGACGTATTTTTCGATCGCCGACAATTTCGTCACGCAGAAGACGCAAGCCTATTGCGGCGTTGCCAGCATCGTCATGGTGCTCAATGCGGCGGGCGCGCCGGCGCCTTCGACGCCGGAATATCAGCCTTATCACGTGTTCACCCAGGACAATCTGCTCGATGAGCGTACCGAGGCGGTGCTGCCGCAGGCCGTCCTCGCCAGGCAAGGCATGACGCTCGATCAGCTCGGCGGGCTTCTCGCGCTGCATCCCGTGACTATCGAGGTTCGTCATGCCGCCGACGGCGGGCTCGACGTCTTCCGCTCCGCCGCGCGCAACTATCTCGCCGCCAAGGATCATTTCGTAATCGTGAATTATTTGCGCAAGGCGATCGGACAACAGACCGGAGGCCATATTTCGCCGCTCGCAGCCTACGACGCCAAAGAGGACCGGTTTCTTATTCTCGATGTCGCGCGCTACAAATATCCGCCGGTCTGGGTGAAGGCTTCCGACCTGTTCGACGCGATGAACACGACCGACGCCTCCAACGACGACAAGACGCGCGGCTATGTCCTGATCGCCAAGAGCGCAACGACGGCCGGCACCGCGACGCCGGCGCCCGTGCAGTGACCGCACTGCCATCGAACGGTTTGATTTTGAAGTGGGCGGCGCTGGGTTTCGCCGGTGCTCTCGCGCTGCCGCTGTATGCTCTGGGCGAGAGCCTTGCAGACCCCGCGATCGGCCGCGCGCCGGCAGTCAGCGCCGAGCACGGCATGGTGGTGGCGCAGGAAGCGATTGCCGCCCGCGCCGGCGTCGACATTTTGCAGAAGGGCGGCAATGCGATCGACGCGGCGGTTGCGGTCGGCTTCGCCATGGCCGTCACGTATCCGCGCGCCGGCAATCTCGGCGGCGGCGGCTTCATGGTGATCCATCGCTCGGGCGGCGACGACACGACCATCGACTATCGCGAGATAGCGCCGGCGGCGATCAACGCCAAATCCTTCCTCGATGCGCAGGGCAACGCCGATCCGCAGAAATCGCGCGACTCCGCGCTCGCCATTGGCGTCCCGGGCACGGTCGCGGGACTGGCGCTGGCCGAGGCGAAATACGGTTCCGGGCATTTCACGCTGGCCGAACTGATCGCGCCGGCCATCGCCCTCGCCCGCGACGGTATCGCCGTCGCCGACGACACCGCGGATTCGCTGCCCGTCGACAAGCCGCGGCTCGCGCGCTGGCCGTCCTCGGCGCAAATCTTTCTCAAAGCCGACGGCGCGGTGCTGGCGCTGGGCGATCAATTGGTGCAGCACGACCTCGCCGATACTCTGCAAGCCATCGCCAAAGGCGGACCGCAGGCGTTCTACGATGGCCCCGTCGCAGAAAAACTCGCCGCCGGCGTGCAGGCCGCGGGCGGCGTGATGACGGCCGACGATCTCAAGAGCTATCGCGCCATCGAGCGCGCGCCGATCCGCGGCAGCTATCGCGGCTATGACATCGTCTCGATGCCGCCGCCGTCCTCCGGCGGCGTCGCGCTGGTGGAGATGCTCAACATCCTGGAAGGCTACGATCTCGCCCATGACGACGAGGCGCAGGCGCTGTTCCTGATGGTCGAGGCGATGAAGCGCGCTTACGCCGATCGTGCCTGGTTCCTCGGCGATCCAGATGTGGTGCAGATACCGGTCGCGCGCCTGACATCGAAGACCTACGCCGCGGATTGGCGCGCCACCATCGACCCGATGCATGCGACGCCGGCGGCCGCCATCCGCGCCGGCGGCGAAGTCCGGCCCGAAGGCCGCAACACCACGCATTTCTCCGTCATCGATGGCTTCGGCAACGCCGTTTCAAATACCTATACGCTCAATTTCAGTTATGGCGTCGCCCTGGTCGCCGCCGGCACCGGTGTCTTGCTCAACAACGAGCTTGACGATTTCGCCGCCAAGGCGGACGCGCCGAACGCCTATGGGCTCCTCGGCGACAAGGCCAATGCGCCGGGACCGGGCAAGCGGCCGCTGTCGTCGATGACGCCGACCATCGTGCTCAAGGACGGCAAACCGTACCTCGTCACCGGCACGCCGGGTGGCAGCCGCATCATCACCATCGTGCTGCAGATCGTGACCGACGTGATCGACCGCGGCATGGATATCGCGAGCGCGGTATCGAAGCCGCGCGTGCACAATCAATGGATGCCCGACCAGGTGATCGCCGAGCCGGGTTTCGCGCCGGACGTGATCGCGGCCCTGCGAGCGCGCGGCGACACCGTCGTCGTGCAAAAGCTGACGACATCGGCCAATTCGATCGTGGTCACGCCTGGAGGCTTTGTCGGCGCCGCCGATCCGCGCACCCGCGGCGCCTTGGCGGCGGGATACTGAGAATGACTCGTCATTGCGAGGAGCAAAGCGACGAAGCAATCCAGATATAGTCGCAGAACTTGATTGCTTCGCGGAGCCTGTCATCGGGCCGGCCACTTCGGGCCGGACCCATTGGCTCGCAATGACGAAAGAAAACGTCAGAGGGGGATTGCATGAACGGGCACGGACCCATCGCCACTTTGCGGATCGGCTTGATCGGCTCGGGTTTCATCGCCAAGTTCCACCTTCAGGCGCTCGTCTCCGTCCGCCACGTGAGCGTGACCGGAATCTACAGCCCCACCGCCGCCAATCGCGAGGCGCTCGCCGCGCAAGCGAACGCGCTTGAGCTCGGTCCCTGCCGGCCCTTCCCGTCGCTCGAAGCGATGCTGATTTCCGGCGAGGTCGATGCGGTTTGGATCGGGGTGCCGAATTTCGCCCGCCTCGACACCATGCGCGAGATCCATCGGTTGGTGAAAGCCGGCTGGGCCAAGCTGATCGGCGTCGCCTGCGAAAAGCCGCTCGGGCGAACGCTCGGCGAAGCGCGCGAGATGTTGCGGCTCGCCGAAGACGCCAAGCTGTTCCACGGCTATCTGGAAAATCAGGTGTTCGCGAGCGCGGTGCAGCGCGGCAAGGATATCGTATGGCGTCGCGCCGTGCCGGTCAGCGGACGGCCCTATCTGGCGCGCGCCGCCGAAGAGCATAGCGGACCGCACATGCCGTGGTTCTGGCAGGGCCGGCGCCAGGGCGGCGGCGTGCTCTCGGACATGACCTGCCACAGCGTCGAGGTGGGGCGCTTTCTATTGTCCAAGCCCGGCGCGCCGCGCACCGATCTCAAGCTCGTCAGCGCCAGCGCCACTGTCGGCAATCTGAAATGGACGCGCCCGGAATATGTGGCGCGGCTCAAAAGCATGATGGGACCCGAGGTCGATTACGCCGCGCGCCCAGCCGAGGATTTCGCTCGCGGCGCGCTGACCTTTCGCGACGCGGAGGGCCACGAGGTCATGGTCGAAGCCACCAATTCGTGGGCTTATGTCGGGCCCGGCCTGCGCATCGTGATCGAGCTCCTCGGCCCCGAATACGCGATGGAATTTTCATCGCTCAACACCGGCCTGAAAGTGTTCCTGTCGCGCGAGGTGGCGGGCGGTCAGGGCGAAGATCTGGTCGAGAAGCAGAATGCCGAACAGGGCCTGATGCCGGTGGCCGGCAACGAGCCGGATCTTTACGGCTATATCGGCGAGGACCGGCACATGGTCGAGGCATTTCGCCACCGCCGCCAGCCGATGGAAAGTTTCTACGACGGCGTCGCCGTCGCGGAGATGTTGATGGCGCTCTACCGCTCCGCCGAGCTGGGCCAGGTGGTGAAGCTGCCGTCGCCCGAGCTGGAAACTTACGTTCCGCCGGTGGCGCGGTTGTAGCCGGCGTCACGCGGAAAGAGAGTCACGTCAGGCTTTGGTCGCGCCCAGGCCGAGAAGCTTCACCGCGTTGTCTTTGAGAATGAGCGGCCGCACTTCGGGCTTGATATCGAGCGTCTCGAAATCGCGGAGCCAGCGGTCGGGCTGAATGAGCGGCCAATCTGAGCCGAACAGCACTTTGTGCTTGAGCAGCGAGTTTGCGTAGCGAACCAGGATGGGCGGAAAATATTTCGGCGACCAGCCGGAGAGGTCGATGTACACATTGGGCTTGTGCTGCGCGACCGACAGCGCCTCCTCCTGCCACGGAAAAGACGGGTGGGCGAGAATGATCGGCATGTCGGGAAAGTCGACCGCGACGTCGTCGATGAACATCGGATTGGAATATTTGAGCCGGATGCCGGCGCCGCCGCGCATGCCGGAGCCGACGCCGGTCTGCCCGGTATGGAACAGCGCCGGCAGCTTGGCTTCGGCAATCGCCTCGTAGAGCACGTAGGCGCTGCGGTCGTTGGGGAAAAATCCCTGCTGGGACGGATGAAACTTGAAGCCGCGAATGCCGAAGTCGCGGATGAGGCGGCGCGCCTCGCGGGCGCCGGCTTTACCCTTGGCCGGATCGATGCTGGCGAACGGGATCAGGATGTCGCTGTTGGCGGCCGCCTTCTCCGCCACTTCCTCGTTCGAATATCGGCGGAAGCCCATTTCGCGTTCGGCGTCGACGGGGAAAATCACCGCGCCGATTTTGCGCGCGCGATAATAAGCCGCGGTTTCCTCGATGGTCGGACGATGGTTAGGTTGATTGAAATAAACGGCCATCGCCGCCTGCAGCTCGTCGTAGCCGTCGTCGGGATGCGAACCGCAAGGCTCCTCCGCATGGGTATGAACATCGATGGCCACCAACTCGTTGACCTTCACGAAACGCTCCCCGATCGCGCTTGGTTTCCGGCATTGGAGCATATCGATACAAATGCGTATAGCGGGACGTGGCCCACTTCGGCAGCCGGCGATAACGACGCCGGCGACACGGCGAAGCTCTGGACCGTTGCAACTGCGCGTGCGATCGTCCTGCCATTGGAACAACAAACAAGTCGCGCAACAAATAAGCCGTAGGGAGGCGTTGTTATGTTAGAGGTGCATCTCGACCCGGCCACCATCAACAGCCGCAAGGTGCTGGCAGGTTTGGAATTGCTCGGCATGCCGTACAAAATCACGCACGTGAATTATTTCGCCGGCGCCCACAAGCAACCCCCGTACATCGACCTCAACCCGAACGGCACCTTGCCGGCGGTGAAAGACGGTGATTTCACGCTCTGGGAATCCGACGCGATTCTGCAATATGCGGCGGATCAAAGCGGTTCCGACAAGCATTATCCCAAGCACCCGAAAAAGCGCGCCGACGTCAATCGCTGGATGTTGTGGGAAGCCGCGCATTGGCAGCCGAGCTGTTACGTCTTTTTTATCGAAAACGCCGTCAAGCCGCTGATGAAAGCGCCGACGGACAAAGCGCTCGTCGACAAGGAGATGATCAACTGGCGCCGGCTTGCGGGCATCCTCGATGCGCGCCTCGCAAAATCCAAGTGGCTTGCCGGCGACACCGTGACCATCGCCGACATCGCCGTGGCGGCGCCCATGCACATGCACAAGCGTCAAGGCCTGCCGGTCGACGACTTTCCGAACCTCAAGCGCTGGATCGCCGAGGTGGAAAAGTTGCCCTGCTGGCAGAAGACCCAAGGCGCGGTCGAAGCGGCGTTGACGCCGCACTGATCGTACCGCGCCTGACGCGACATGGGCGTCGGGCCTTTAGTTTGAAAGCAGTTTGAAAGTTTCAGGATCACGACACGATGACAGATCCGACGACCATCACGTCGACCTTCAACTACACGCGCGACACCGGCGTCGCGCCGGAGATTTACTTCTACGAGCCGCCGGCCGGCACCAAATGGCGCGAGGCCGGCGACGACCCGCAGAAAATGCCGGTGCACGACGGGTGGGAGCGCGCGAAATCGTTTTCGCCCGACCGCGAAGGCTTTGCGTTGCGTGAATTCCACTCACCGTTTGCGCAATGGGACGACGATGCGGCCATCCGCGCCCAGCTCTACGGCGACGTTACCGAATTCGTGAAGCGACAAGTCGGCGCCAAACGCTTGATCATCTTCGATCACACCATCCGCGCCCAGAGCAACCAGGCGCAGACGCTCTCCGAGCACTCGACGTCGCGCCGGGCACCGGTGATGCGCGTGCATTGCGACTACACCGACCATTCGGGACCGGTGCGCGTCCGCCAGCTGCTGCCCGGGGAAGCCGACGAACTGCTCAAGCACAGAGTCGCGTTCTACAATTTCTGGAAGCCGTTGCGGCGGCCGGTTGAAGAACGGCCGCTCGCCATGTGCGACGTCACCACGTCAACGGAAGCCGATTTCATCAAAGAGAAATTGCACTACCGGGACCGCGACGGCGAAATCTACGTCATGCGGCACTCGCCGCAGCACCGCTGGTGGTACTTCCCGCGCATGACGGCGGAGCACGTGATCCTGCTCAAGACCTACGATTCGGCGACCGACGGGCGCGCGCGCTTCATCGGCCACAGCGCGTTCGAGGACCCGACCACGCCGCCCAACGCGCCGATGCGCGAAAGCATCGAAATCCGCACGATGGCGTTCTTTTAGGAACGCAAAGCGGCAAGCACCTCGTCGGGGCGCTCGCTCATCAACATATGGCCGGCGCCTTCCAGCATTGTGAGGCGGCAGTTCGCCATCGCCGCGGCAACGGCTTTGCCGCTCTTGGCCGGCGTCATCATGTCCCGGCTGCCGAGGATCACGACCGACGGCACCGCCGCCTTGGCCGCGGCGGCAAGCACGTCCCGATAATCGTTGCAAGCGGAAAGGTCGGCGAACAGCACGCCGGGCCGTGCCCGTTCGAGCAGGCGTTCGCCGCCGCCCAGCATCCATAGCCCCGGCGCCAGCGATCCGCCCAAGGTCGCGCGGTAGCCGTGGCCCCAGATCGATATCATGTCCACGGCCGCGTGGTCGTTGACTTTGGCGGCGTTGAGGAGATCGTCCGAAACCCGCATCGGCGCCGCCGTCGCGATCAGGCCGAGCGCGGTGACTTTCGCGGGATGACGCGCCGCCGTCTCCAAGGCCACGAGCGACCCCATGGAGTGACCGACGAGGCGCACCGACCGCACGCCGGCCGCATCGATCAACGCCGCCGTCCAGTCGGCAAGCGCGGCAATGGACGAAAGCGGCGCGCCGGCCGAGCGACCGTGGCCGGGAAAATCGGGCGCCAGCACGCCGAACCCATGATAAGCGAAGGCGCGCGCCAGCAGCGCCCAGACCGTGTGATCGAAGCCGGCGCCATGCAGAAACACCATCGCCGGCAAAGCAGGGTCGAAATCGCGCCCGCCGCTGCCGGCGAATACCTCGCTGCCCTTGACGACGAGCCGCATCGCTTACGCTTTCTGCGCGGCGCGCAACGCGTGGCCGAAATCGTCGATGATGTCGCCCGCGGCCTCGAGCCCGACGGAAATGCGAATGAGCTCCTCGCCGACGCCGGCGGCGGCCAGCGCGGCTGCGTCCATCTGCTGATGCGTGGTGCTCGCCGGGTGGATCACCAAAGTCTTGGCGTCGCCGACATTGGCGAGGTGGCTCGCCAA
>Ga0302326_10024108_pt1 | contig 12380 bp, 10 predicted proteins | sample Palsa_T0_3_FD_202264 | JGI IMG/M metagenome (GOLD analysis project Ga0302326, IMG submission 202264) | Peat permafrost microbial communities from Stordalen Mire near Abisko, Sweden - Palsa_T0_3 | ecosystem: Environmental > Terrestrial > Soil > Palsa > Peat permafrost | place: Sweden: Abisko...
GCGGCAGCGTCGCCACTGCGCTCAACAGCAGTTTCCAATGCGCACTCACACGCATAAGCTTAGCGACATGGCTGTGCGAAATACCACTTACCGCTGGGGCGCGGTGTCCCAGCTGCTGCACTGGCTGATTGTCGCGCTCATTATCGTGCAGGTGACGCTCGCCACGATGGCGGGCAACCTGCCGCTGGGCTCGAAGAAACTCGGCCTGCTGGCGCGCCACAAGTCGGTCGGCATCACCATACTCATGCTCGCCATCCTGCGTCTGCTGTGGCGCTGGGCCAATCCCACGCCGGCGCTGCCGCCGACTCTGAAGACCTGGGAGCAAACGGTCGCGCGCGTCACACATGTGCTTCTCTACCTCTTGTTGTTTGCGCAGCCGCTGTCGGGCTGGATGATGTCCTCGGCCCGTGGGTTCCCGGTCAGCTGGTTTGGGTTCTTTCAGCTGCCGGATCTGGTGCCCAAGAGCAAGCCGCTCTACGATGCGCTCGTCACGACTCACGGGCTGCTGGCCTGCGTGCTGTACGCGGTGGTGGCGCTGCACGTAGCCGCGGCGCTCAAGCATCACTTCATGCTGCGCGACGACGTGCTACGTCGCATGCTGCCCTTCACCTCCACGCCAGGACGCAAGCCATGATGGCCATGTCACGCGGCGCGCTCCTCACCCTGACGTTGGCCGTCGCCGTCTGTCTCGGCCAGGCGGCGCGCAGCGCCGATGCCCCGGCGCTGCCGCACTACGTGCTCGATCAGGGCAAGAGCTCGCTCACCTTCAGCTTCGTGCAGGCGGGCGCGCAGAACCAGGGGCACTTTGCCCGCTTCCCGGTCACCCTGGACTTCTCACCGGACAATCCGGCTGCCGGGCACCTCGACGTCAGCGTCGAGATGGGCTCGCTCGACAGCGGCGACAAGGAGCGTGACGACACCCTGCGCGGCGAGGACATGTTCGCGGCGACGAAGTTTCCGCAGGCACACTTTTCCGCGACGCAGTTCCTGAAGACGGCGAGCGGTTTCGAGGCGGTGGGCAAGCTCACCATTCGCGGCGTGACGCGCGATGCCCGCGTGCCGTTCGCCTTCCGCAGCGCCAGCGAGAACGGTGCCAGCGTGGGTTACATGACCGGCAAGACCAGCATCAAGCGGCTCGACTACGGCGTCGGTCAGGGGGACTGGAAATCCACCGAGTGGGTCGGTAACGATGTGGGCGTGACGTTTGCGCTGCGGCTCACCGGCCACTGAAGCCCGTTGCCGCGGGGCATGCCGCGGGGCGCATGCCTGAAGTCTTCGCGGACGTCGGCCACTGCGTCGATGCGCTGCTGCAGCGCGTGGGCAGGCGCATCGTACTGGCGCTGCCGCTCGGCATCGGCAAGCCCAATCCACTCGCCAACGAGTTCTACCGCCGCGCGCTGCGCGACCCATCCCTCGACCTGACCATTATCACGGCGCTGTCGCTGCTGAAGCCGGTCGCCACCTCCGCGCTCGCCGCGCGGCTCATGAATCCGCTGACCGAGCGCGTGTTCGGCAGCTACGTCGAGCCGCAGTACGCCCGTGCGCTGCGCGAGGATCGCGTGCCGGGCAACGTGCACGTGCTCGAGTTCTATCTGACACCGGGCGCATTCCTCAAGTCCACGCACGCGCAGCAGCACTACCTCAGCGCCAACTACACGCACGTGGCGCGCGAGGTGATGGCGCGCGGCGTCAACGTCATCGCGCACCTGGTGGCGGCGCGGCGGCGCGACGGTGAACTCGAGCTGAGCCTCGCTTCCAATCCGGACGTGACCGCGGATCTCTTACCGCTGGTCGCCGCGGCACGCCGCGACGGCCGCGACATCGTGCTGGTCGGCGAAACGCATGCGCAGCTGCCGTTCATGGGTGGCCATGCGCAGGTGCGGCCCGCGTGCTTCGACTTTCTGGTCGACGATCCGCGCTACGACTTCGATCTCTTCGGTGCGCCGAACCCGCCGCTCGGGGACGGCGATCACGCCATCGGCATGTATGTCAGCACGCTGGTGCGCGATGGCGGTACGCTGCAGCTGGGCATCGGCGCGCTGGGCGAAGCCGTGGTGTACGCGCTGCTGCTGCGTCATCAGCAGAACGCCGCCTGGCAGGCCGCCGCCGCCGATCTGGGCGGCGCGCGCGCGCCACAGCTGGTGCAGGCCGAGGGCGGCGATGCGCCCTTTGCGGCAGGCCTGTTCGCCTCCAGCGAAATGTTCGTCGCTCAGCTTTTGGAGCTGTACCACGCCGGCATCCTGCGGCGCCGCGCCTATGACTGCCTGGCGCTCGAGCGCTGCGTGAGCTGCGGGCCGGGCAGCGAGCGCTTCGGCGCCGACATCCTGCCGCAGCTGGCAGCTGCAGGGGCAGGTCCGCAGCTGGATGCGCGGCAGTTCGCGCAGCTGCAGCACTACGGGGTGTTCCGCGAGGACGTGCAGTTCGATCAGGGCCGCATGCGCATGGCCGGTGGCCCCTGGATCCAGGCGGATCTTGCCGACCCCGACTGCTGCGCGGGCATGGCCGCTGACTGCCTGGGGCGCTGCCTGCGCAACGGCCAGGTGCTGCACGCCGGTTTCTTCCTCGGCCCGCGCGGCTTCTATGCGGCACTGCGCGCGCTGCCGGAGGACGAGCGCGCGCAGTTCGGCATGCGCGGCGTGGCCTTCGTCAACCAGCTGTACGGCGACGACCAGGAGCTGCGCATCCTGCAGCGGCGCTGGGCGCGCTGCATCAACACGACCCTGATGGTCACGCTGCTCGGAGCTGCGGTGTCCGACGGCCTGGCCGACGGCGAGGTGCTGAGCGGTGTCGGCGGGCAGTACAACTTCGTCGCCATGGCGCACGCGCTGCCCCAGGCACGCTCCATCCTGTGCCTGCGGGCCACGCGCACCCGCGCCGGCCGCACCACTTCCAACATCGTCTGGAACTATGGCCACGAGACCATACCGCGGCACCTGCGCGACATCGTGGTCACCGAGTACGGCATCGCGGATCTGCGCGGCCGCACCGATGCGGAAATCATCGCAGCGCTCCTCAACGTGTGCGACTCGCGCTTCCAGGAAGCACTGCTGGCGCGCGCCCGCGCAGCCGGCAAGATCGGCGCCGACTACCGTATTCCAGAGACGTTCCGCGCCAACCTGCCGCAGCGCGTGGGGCAGGCTCTGCGCACGCACCGCGCGCACGGCTACTTCAGCGAGTATCCCTTCGGTACGGACCTGTCCGCGGAGGAAATCGTGCTGGCGCGCGCGCTCAAGTTCCTGGAAGCGCGCACTGCGACGCGTTTCGGCCGCTGGCGCACCGCGCTCGCAGCGCTCGGCGCCGGTGCTGCGGCGCCCGGGCAGGCGGCCGCCCTGCAACGCATGGGACTGGCACAGCCACGCGGCCTGTCCGAACGGCTGCAGCAGCGCCTGGTCACCCTGGCGCTCAAGGCCAGCGCGAACTAAAGCGCTTTGTTCAGCGCTTGCGCCGCGCGCCGCTGCGCCGGGGCCGCGCCGCAGCCGGCCGGCGCTTGCGCCGCGCCGCGGACTTGGCAGCCTTCTTGGGCTTGCGGCGCGCGGTGGCGCTGACCTTCGCCTTGGCGCGGCGCACGCTCTTGCGCGGGGCCTTGCGCGGCTTGCGTTTGGCGGCAGCCGGCCGGGCAGCGGCCTTCGGTGACGCCGGCTTGCTGCTGGCCGCGGGCGCACCGCGCAGCTGCTCGAGGATCGACGGGTTCTCGAGCGTCGAGACGTCCTGCGTGATCTCTTCACCGCGCGCGATCGCCTTCAGCAGGCGGCGCATGATCTTGCCGGAGCGCGTCTTGGGGAGATTGTCGGCGAAGCGGATGTCGTCGGGCTTGGCGATCGGACCGAGCTCCTTGCCGACCCACTCGCGCAGCTCCTGCGTGAACCCGGCGGTGTCGCCGCTCGCGTGCTGGCCGCGGGTGACCACGAAGGCGAATACCGATTCGCCCTTGACGTCGTGCGGCTTGCCCACCACGGCCGCTTCGGCCACCTTCGGGTGGGCCACCAGCGCCGACTCGATCTCCATGGTGCCGAGACGGTGCCCGGAGACTTTGAGGACGTCGTCGATGCGGCCCATGATCCAGAAGTAACCGTCCTTGTCGCGGTGCGCGCTGTCGCCGGCGACGTAGAAGCGGTTCTGGAATTTCTCCCAGTAGTTCTCCAGGTAGCGCGCGTTGTCGCGCCACACGGTGCGCAGCATCGCGGGCCAGGGCTTCTTGATGACCAGATAGCCGCCGGCAGCGGCGCTCTTCACGGTCACTCCCTGGTCATCGACGATGTCGGCGACGATGCCCGGCAGCGGCTGCGTGCACGAGCCGGGCTTGGTGGCAACCGCGCCGGGCAGCGGCGCGATGAGAATGGCGCCGGTCTCGGTCTGCCACCAGGTATCGACGATGGGGCAGCGGCCCGCGCCGATGACGCGGTGATACCACATCCACGCTTCCGGATTGATCGGCTCGCCGACGCTGCCCAGCAGGCGCAGCTTCGACAGGTCGTACTTCTTCGGCACGTCGTCGCCGAGTTTCATGAGCGCGCGGATGGCCGTCGGCGCGGTGTAGAACACCGTCACCCCGTGCGCCTGACAGTTCTTCCAGAAGCGCCCGCCATCGGGCGCCATGGGCGTACCCTCGTACAGCACGATGGTCGCACCGCAGGCGAGCGGACCGTAGGCGACGTAGCTGTGGCCGGTGACCCAGCCGACATCGGCCGTGCACCAGAACACGTCGTCGTCGCGCAGGTCGAACACCCACTGCGTGGTGAGTTTCGCGCCGAGCAGATAGCCGCCGGTCGAGTGCTGGATGCCCTTCGGTTTCCCGGTCGAGCCGGAGGTGTAGAGCAGATACAGCGGGTGCTCGGCGTCCACCCATTCCGGCTCGCATACCGGGGCATGATCCTCGATGGCGTCGTGCCACCAGATGTCGCGCTTGTCCTGCATGGCGACCTGCTTGCCGGTGCGCTTCAGCACGATCACGCGCTGCACGCTCGGGCAACCGCTGCTGAGCGCCTGATCGGCGGCGCTCTTGAGCTCCACGGCCTGGCCGCCGCGCCAGCCGCCGTCGGCGGTGATGAGGAGCTTGGCCTGCGTGTCCTCGATGCGATCGCGCAGCGCCGGAGCTGAGAAACCGCCGAACACCACGGAGTGGATCGCGCCGATGCGGTTGCAGGCGTGCATGGCCACCAGGATCTCGGGTACCAGCGGCATGTAGATGATGACGCGATCGCCGCTGCCCACGCCCTGCGCCTTCAGCGCATTGGCGAAGCGGCACACCTGCGCATGCAGCTCGCGATAGCTGATGCGCCGCACGTCGCCGGGCTCGCCCTCGAAAATGACTGCGGTCTTGTCACCGCGCGCCGCCAAGTGCACGTCGAGGCAGTTGTAGGAGGCATTCAGCCGGCCGTCGTTGAACCAGCGATAGTTCGGTGCCTCGCTGTCATCCAGCCGCACCGTGAACGGCTTGTGCCAGGTGAGCTCCTGCGCTGCGAGCTCGCTCCAGAAGCCGACGTGATCCTCGCGCGCCCGTTTGTGCAGCTTGGCAAGATCCGCAGGCTTGACGCGCGCGCGCGCGCTGAACGCGGCGGGCGGGGCAAAGGTGCGCTCTTCGACGAGCGTGGATCTTATGTTCTTGTCGGCCATGGCACGCTCCTTCGGGTGCGGTGCGCAGCATAGCCGAATCGTCGCGCGGCGGTCTTCAGCCGCGCACGGCTGCCAGCAGGCGGTCGATGCTGGCGCGCGCCTGCCTCACAAAGCCGCGGCCGAACAGGTTCACGTGGTTGAGCACGTGGTAGAGGTTGTAGAGCTCGGCCCGCAGCGCGGCCCCGGGCGCAAGCGGCGCGGCGGCCTCGTAGGCCGCGTAAAACGGCGCGGCGAAGCCGCCGAACAGCCGCGTCATGGCAAGATCGGCTTCGCGGTCGCCGAAATACACTGCCGGATCAAAGATCACCGGCTCACCGCCGCTTGCCAGCCAGTTGCCGCCCCACAGGTCACCGTGCAGGAGCGAGGCAGCGGGACGGTGGCCGGCGAGCAGCGCAGGACACGCCTGCAGCAGATCTTCGCCGCATTCGGCAAGCTCGTCCGCGAACCCGTTGGCGGCGGCCAGCGACAGTTGTGGCCGCAGGCGTCGCTCGCGGAAGAACTGCGCCCAGTCCGGGCTCCAGTCGTTGCACTGTGGGGTGCGGCCGATGGTGTTGTCTTGCTGCCACCCATATGCGCTCGCCGTGACCGCGTGCTGCGCGGCAAGTCCTGCGCCCAGGCGGCGCAGGCAGCGCTCATCTGCGGGCCCGGACTCGATCCACTCGAGCGCGAGGAACGCTGCGCCGGCGGCCACGCCGCAGGCGCGCACCTGCGGCACCCGCAGTGCGCCGGCCGCGGCCAGCTGCGCAAGCCCGGCGCGCTCCGCCTCGAAGGCCGCGCCGCGCGCGCCGCTGCCGATTTTCACGAACAGCGCGGTGGCGCCGGCGCTCCAGCGGTAGCAGTTGTCGCCGACCGAGTCCGCCGGTGCCGGCGCGCACGGCGCACCGCTCAAGGCCGCGATCTGCCGGGCGATCGCGGCGAACGGCGCCACCTTTAGGCGGCCGGGAGCTGCGCCAGGCGCTGCCCCTGGCGGCGCAGAAAGGGGCCGAACCCCAGGTTGTCGTACAGGCCGGACAGTGCCGGCAGATCCGGGGCGCGGCGCGTCAGCCCCTGCGCCGCGACGCCGAGCCGCATGTCGCAGGAGATGCGCGTCAGGCGACGCGCGAGGTACACCGAGTCGCGATGGGCGTGCAGCTTCTGCCCGAGCGTGCTGGCGCCGCGCAGCTTCAGCTGCGCGACCGCGTCCAGGTCCGCGTACAGCTCATCGAGCGAGCCGAACGCCTTCATGAGCGAGGCGGCGGTGCGATGCCCGATGCCGGGCACGCCGGGAATGTTGTCGCAGTCATCGCCGGTGAGCGCCAGGTAGTCGGCAAAGCGCTCGGGGCGCACGCCGAAGTGGCGCTCGATGTCGTGGTAGCCGAACTGCGCACGCGCGCCGAAATCCCAGAACAGGTCGCCATCGCGCATCAGCTGGGCGAGATCCTTGTCGCGCGTTATGAAGGCCGAGCGCACGCCCTCATCGCGCATCACGGTTGCGAGCGTGCCGATGATGTCGTCGGCCTCGTACTGCGGATCGACGAACACCGCCAGTCCCAGGTGCCGGCAAAGTTCGCGGCAGCGCTCGAACTGCCATACGAGGTCGGCCGGCGCGCGGTTGCGGTTGGCCTTGTAGGGCGGGTAGATGCGGCTGCGGTAGGAGTCGTCGCGCCGCTGATCGAACGCCACCGCCATGTAGCGCGGTCGCATCCGTTCGATCAGGTCGCCGAGAAAGCGCGCAAAGCCGAACACGGCATGCACCGGGTTGCCGTCCCCGTCGCGCATATCCGGCAGCATGGAGTGGTAGGCACGAAAGACGTAGACCGATGCGTCGACGAGAAAGATCAAGGCGGTGGCTAAGCTCCCTAGCGCTGCGCGCGCCACCTTAGCAGCCGCGCCCGCCGGCGTCACGCCCGGTGCGAGGCCTTCAGGCCAGCCAGCGCTGGATGCGATCGTGCAGCGGGCTGGTGCGCGGAAAGTGCGCGAGCAGGTATTCCATCTGGTCGGCGAGCACGCGCCGCCCCTTGAGGAAGATGTATTCGGCGTAGGTCGGCGTGAACGGCACGGCGATCAGCTGCATCTTCGCCTGCTCCGGCGTACGCGAGGCCTTCTGGTTGTTGCAGCGGCGGCAGGCGGCCACGACGTTGTTCCACAGGTCCTTGCCGCCCTGGCTGAAGGGGCGGATGTGGTCGCGTGACAGCTCGCGCGAGGCAAAGCGCTGGCTGCAGTACATGCACAGGTAGGCGTCGCGCCGGAACAGCGTCTGGTTGTTGAGCGGCGGCACGTAGTCGTGGCGCGTGTTGCCCGGATTGCCGGTATGGCCGACCGTGGCCACGATGGAGTTGACCTCGAGCACGGTGCGCCGTCCGGTGCGCGCATTCACCCCGCCATACAACTCGTACAGCAGCGAGCCACACGTGTAAGCGACCTGCTCCTGATGGTAGAGTCGCGCCGCTTCCTTGTAATCGATCCATTCGAGCGGCATGCCCGCAACATCGGTGCGCAATACCAGCTGCGACAGCCCGCGTGCCGAAGTGGCGACGATGCGCAGGTCGTCCAGGAGACCGTGATCGGCTTGTTCGAGATCGATACCCAGCATGGCCGCAGTAAGATACGGCAGTTGTGTGCAACAATTCAACAGCGCAAGGTGTTAATTCGATTGAGAATTTCCATGCCTGTGACGCAGTTTACGCCACGGGCCTTGAGCGAGGTGCGTGAATGTCAGTAACGATTGGCGCGCTGCGCGAAAGCGCGCCGCAGGAAACGCGCGTCGCCCTGGTGCCGGAAGTGGCGGACAAATTCGTCAAGGAAGGCGCGCGCATCCTGCTGGAACACGGCGCCGGCGAGCGCGCGCGCTTTCCCGACTCTCTATATAAGAGCGTCGCCTGGGCGGACTCCGCCGCCCAGGTGCTGCACGGCGCCGACGTGCTGCTCAGCGTGCAGCCGCTCAGCCTCGAGCAGATCGCTCAGCTGCGCGACAGCGCGGTGGTGATCGGCTTCATGCAGGCGCACGCGCGCGGCGCCGAGGTGCGGGCGCTGCAGGCGCGCGGCATCACCAGCTTCGCGATGGAGCTGGTGCCGCGCATCTCGCGCGCGCAGTCGATGGATGCCCTGTCCTCGCAGGCGGCGATCGCCGGCTACAAGGCAGTGCTGATCGCTGCCAGCCACCTGCAGAAGTTCTTCCCCATGCTCACCACCGCCGCCGGCACCATCCGCCCGGCGCAGGCGCTGGTGATCGGCGCAGGCGTCGCCGGGCTGCAGGCGATCGCCACCGCGCGGCGCCTCGGCGCGGTCGTCGAGGCCTACGACGTGCGCAGCGCCACGCGCGAGCAGGTGAAGTCGCTCGGCGCCAAGTTCGTCGACACCGGCGTGAGCGCCGATGGCGCGGGCGGCTACGCCCGCGAACTCACCCCCGAGGAGCGCGCCCGGCAGCAGGAGGTGCTGGATGCGCGCATCGCCGCCGCCGACGCCGTCATCACCACGGCTTCCGTGCCGGGCCGCCCGGCGCCGAAGATCATCTCGCGCGCCGCGGTCGAGCGCATGCGTCCCGGCGCGGTGGTGGTGGACATCGCCGCCGAGCAGGGCGGCAACTGCGAACTCACCCGCGCCGGCGAGGTGTTCGAGCACCACGGCGTGCAGATCATCGGCGCGGTGAATCTCGCCGCGCAACTCGCCTACAACGCCAGCGAGATGTACGCGCGCAACCTGTTCAACTTCCTCAAACCCGCGCTAGCCAAGGGCGAGCTGGCGATCGACTGGAACGACGAGGTGTTCGCGCAGTCGTGCCTGACCCGCGGCGGCCAGATCAAACACGCGGCGACCGCCCAGGCGCTGGAGGGTGCGACATGACCGGTATCGTGGCGCTGTACATTTTCATGCTGGCGGCCTTCACCGGCTACGAGGTCATCGCGCGCGTGCCGGTCATCCTGCACACCCCGCTCATGTCCGGCTCCAACTTCGTGCACGGCATCGTGCTGGTGGGCGCGATGGTCGCACTGGGCGGGGCGCACACGCCGCTGGAGAAAGCCATCGGCTTCCTCGGCGTGCTGCTGGCCGCGGGCAACGCGATGGGCGGTTACGTCGTGACCGAGCGCATGCTGGAGATGTTCAAGGCGAGCGGCAAGGGCGCCGCCAAGAGGAGCCACTGATGCCGTGGGCATCGGCCGCCGTCGCGATCCAGGCGAGCTACTTCGTCACCGCGGCGCTGTTCATCATCGGGCTCAAGCGCATGAGCTCGCCAGTGACGGCGCGCAGCGGCATCCTCTGGGCCGGTGCCGGCATGGCGGTGGCGACGCTGGTCACCTTCCTCTACCCGGGCATGTCCAACTTCGAGCTGATCCTGCCGGCCATGTTCGTCGGCGCAGGGCTCGCCTGGTGGAGCGGCAAGCGCGTCGCCATGACCGACATGCCGCAGATGATCGCGCTCTACAACGGCATGGGGGGCGGTGCGGCGGCGGCGATCGCCGCGGTCGAGCTGTACCGAGGCGCGATGCCGGACTATGCCACGAGCACGCTTGCCGTCGCCGGCGGCATCATCGGCGCGGTCTCCTTCAGCGGCAGCGCCATCGCCTTCGGCAAGCTGCAGGGACTCATCACGCGCAGCATCCGCTTCAGCGGCCAGCAGCTGCTGAACCTGCTGCTGCTCGGGGCGGCGCTGGTCCTGGGCGGGCTCGTGGCCGCGCACCTGAACGCAAGCCCGGCGGTCGTCACGGCGTTCTTCGTGCTGGCGCTGGTGCTCGGTCTCACGATGACTCTGCCGATCGGCGGCGCGGACATGCCGGTCGTCATCTCGCTGTACAACGCGCTCACCGGACTTGCGGTCGCCTTCGAGGGCTTTGTGCTCAACAACGCCGCGATGATCATCGCCGGGACGGTGGTGGGCTCGGCCGGCACGCTCTTGACGCAGCTGATGGCCAGGGCCATGAACCGCTCGCTCGGCAACGTGCTGTTCTCCGGCTTCGGCGACACCGGCGCGGCGGCGAGCGGCGAGGTGAGCGGCAGCCTGAAGCCCATCGAGGCGGCCGACGTCGGTGTGATGATGGCGTTCGCGCAGAAGGTGATCGTGGTGCCAGGCTATGGTCTTGCGGTCGCGCAGGCGCAGCACAAGATCTGGGAGCTGTGCCAGCTGCTGATCGACCGCGGTGTCAACGTGCGTTTCGCGATCCACCCGGTGGCCGGGCGCATGCCCGGGCACATGAACGTGCTGCTCGCCGAAGCGGGCGTGCCCTACGACCTGATCGCCGATCTGGATGAGATCAACGCCGAGTTCGAAACCGCCGACGTGGCGCTCATCGTCGGCGCGAACGACGTGGTGAACCCGGTGGCGCGTACCGACAAGTCGAGCCCGATCTACGGCATGCCGATCCTGAACGCCGACAAGGCCAAGAACGTCATCGTCATCAAGCGCGGCAAGGGCGCCGGCTTCTCCGGCATCGAGAACGCACTCTTCTATCTGGACAACACGCGCATGCTGTACGGCGATGCGCAGAAGGCTGCCGCCGAGCTGATTCAGGCGATCAAGGCCGTCTAACCGGATCAGCCAGCGCACATGCAGCGCCGCAGTCTCTTGCAAACCATGGCGAGCGCGCCGCTTGCGGCCTGCCTGCCGCGGCTGGCGCCGGCCGCTGGCGCCGCGCAGCAGCGCGTGCGTCCGCAGGATCCGGACTGGCCGAGCGCAGCGCTGTGGCAGCAGCTGAACGGTGCCGTCGGCGGCAACCTGCTGCCGGTAGCGGCACTGTGCGGCGCCTGCCAGACGAGCCGCGACAGCGCCGCCTGCCGCGACGTGCTGGCCAACATCCGTAACCCTTTCTGGATCGGCGACCAGCCCGGCGGCACGCAGGTGTCCGGCTGGCTCGATGCCTGGACGCCGGTGCCGAGCGTCTACGCGGTCAAGGCACGCCACGCCGCCGACGTGGCGGCGGTGGTGAACTTCGCGCGCACGCACCGGCTGCGGCTGGTGGTCAAAGGCGGCGGCCACAGCTACCAGGGCACCTCCAGCGCGCCCGACTCGCTGCTCATCTGGACGCGGGCGATGAACGCGGTGACGCTGCACGAGGCGTTCGTCGCCGCCGGCTGTGCGGGCAGCGCCGCGCCGGTGCCGGCGGTCAGCTGCGGCGCCGGCGCCATGTGGATCGATCTGTACAACGCCGTGACCACCCTGGGTGGCCGCTACGTGCAGGGCGGCGGCTGCACCAGCGTTGGTGTCGCAGGACTGGTGCAAAGCGGCGGTTTCGGCAGTTTCTCGAAAGGCTTCGGCAGCGCCGCGGCGCACCTGCTGGAAGCGGAAGTGGTCAGCGCCGACGGCCGCGTGCTGAGCGTCAACGCCTGCCTTCATCCGGACCTGTTCTGGGCGCTGAAGGGCGGGGGCGGCGGCAGCTTCGGCGCGGTGACGCGCCTGACGCTGCGCACGCACGAGCTGCCGGAATTCTTCGGCGCCGCCTGGGGCACGATCCAGGCGCACTCGGATGCGGCCTTCCGCCGCCTGCTCGCGCGCTTCGTCGATTTCTACGCGCAGCAGCTGTTCAACCCGCACTGGGGCGAGCAGTTTCACGTACAGCCGGGCAATGCGCTGAAACTCTCGATGGTGTGCCAGGGCCTGGACAAGTCGCAGGCGCGGGCCACGTGGCAGCCGCTGTTCGACTGGGTGCAGGCGGCGCCGCAGGATTTCAGCGTCACGGACGAACTCGGGGCCGGCGCCAAGGCGGCGCGGCGCTGGTGGAACCTCGAAGGCAACCACTCGATGATCGCCGACGGGCGCCCGGGCGCGGCCGACTTTCATGGCTGGTGGCAAGGCG
>Ga0302326_10024109_pt1 | contig 12380 bp, 12 predicted proteins | sample Palsa_T0_3_FD_202264 | JGI IMG/M metagenome (GOLD analysis project Ga0302326, IMG submission 202264) | Peat permafrost microbial communities from Stordalen Mire near Abisko, Sweden - Palsa_T0_3 | ecosystem: Environmental > Terrestrial > Soil > Palsa > Peat permafrost | place: Sweden: Abisko...
AAATCGTTCGCATGGTGGCATCGGAAGCCCCACGCGTGCAGCCGTTCTGTCAAGGTCTGAGCAGCATACGAAATCTGTCCCACCAAGAGAACGTCCTTCCCGGAAAGATCCATTTTTCGCCTCCCGCTTCTAACACAGTATTTGTGGTTATCCGGAGGTGAGCAACGGCCGCAGACGAACCGAGTTGTGGTTCACAACGAGTGCCTCGTTCAGCGATTGCTGAACATGGTTACGATTAGGAAGTTTTGCCTTTGCAGCCGGCGTGTCCGCACAAACAGTCTATGTCTGGCGTTTTTTCCATGGCCGCGCATTCCGTGCTGCAGTATTTGCCCGACGTCGCCAGGCACGAACAGGCGGGATGTGCGCACTTTTCAGTTTTTATAGGTGTCATTTGGTCTCTCCCGGTTTCGAAGCAACAGCAACTGATCTGCGGCGGGATGTTAGATGTTGCGCAAGAGGTGTGTCTGCACGGAAAGAAACACATTTGCCGGATTATCGAATTTTGTCGTTCGTGACCGTGCGCGACGCGTCTTCGCGGACGATCGCGATTGCATCCGGGGTCTTATTTATTGGCGGTTTCGCTGACTATGGAGTCGCGATTCATTCTGAAACGTTATTTTCCGCATCGGCGTTCAAACCGTATCGGGCCGCCGCCTTTTATAGTTCGATGCGGTTTGGCAACTGAGCTGCCGGATTCTGATGCTGGTGGAGCTCATAGTAGCGGTGGCGCAGCCTGCCTCCGCCAAGCACAAAAAAGACGAGCGCCAAGACACCCAGACCCAGCAAGAATGCCATTCCGAGCCAGATTGATTTTCGTTCCGCGGGGACTGCCGTATTCGAATCAGTTTTCATTGGAGTTCCCTTTCGCCGAGTCAGGCGCCTTCCATGGGCCGGCTGTTCATACATCGCAATCCTTGACATAGAGGCAGCACACGGAATCACCGGCGCTGCCGACAGAAGTATCAACGAGCGGCGATAAACTTCCTTCACTGCCATCGTATTCCCGCAAGAAAACCGAGTCTGTGCCATGTTGGACACTTCCGCGCAATTCCCGGAGAGCGTCGCGATGCGTTCACAATGCTCGAGCAGGCTTTCCGGAGCGCCAGTGCTCCTCAATTTGCTCAAGAGTTTTGCCTTTGGTTTCAGGCACCAGCAGATAAAAGAAGATCCAAGCGCCGATGGCGATTACGCCGTACAACCAGAAAGTTCCCGCGTGGCCCAGAACTACGACCAAGGTCAGGAATGTGATGGCAACCGCCAGGTTCAACGCCCAGTTGGTGACGGTTACGGCGCTCATCGCTGCGCCGCGGACTTTGAGAGGATAGATCTCGGATATCAGCAGCCAGAAGATCGGTCCAAGGCCGAACGCGAAACAAGATACGTAGATCACCAGGCTGCCAAGCGCGACATAACTTTTGACGCTTGCTAACTGCTGGAAATGGAAAGCGGCGCCCAAGATCGCGAGACCGACAACCTGGCCGGCCACTCCAACGAGCAACAAAGGTCTTCGACCGACGCGGTCCAGCAGGAAGATGGCCAGGACGTGAAAGCACCACATCACCATGGCCAATGCCGCCCCGGCGAGAATCGCGGGGCCGGCGGCGTTAATGCCGGCAAATTTGAAAATTGTCGGGGCGTAGTATATGACCGTGTTAATTCCGGTGATCTGCTGGAATATAGCCAGCCCCAGGCCGACGATCAAAGGCATCCTAAGTGACGGCTGGAATAGCCCGCGGATTCCGTCGCTTCCTTGCTTTTCCATACTTGTCTGGATGTCCGTGATTTCCGGACTTACGTCCGATGCCGTCCGTGCGCGCTGTAAAATCCGCCTCGCCTCGTCCACCTTTGACTTGCTGATCAGCCAGCGCGGGCTGTCAGGCAAGCGCCACATTCCAATGACCAGGGCGATGGATGGTATCGCGGCGAGTCCAAACATATATCGCCATCCGTGAATGCCGGAAAACGCATAGTCCACCAGGTAGGCAATCACGATGCCGCTGGTAATCGCGAGCATGTTGACCGCGACCAACGAACCGCGAACTTTTGCCGGCACCAGTTCGGCGATATACATCGGAGAAATAAATGAAGCAATGCCGATGGCGATTCCGCTCACCACCCTGGCCGCGATCAACCATCTAACCGTTGGTGCGAGAGTCGTGCCGATGGCGCTGAGCGTAAAGATAATACCGGCCAGTATGATCATTTTGCGGCGACCAAAGCGGCCAGTCAGAGCGCCTCCGATAGTCGCGCCAATAACGGCACCGACTAAAACGGAACTGACGACAATTTCCTCCAATGTGGCCGACAGGAAAAACTGCGTCTTGATGAAGAGTATGGCTCCGGAAATAACACCGGTATCGTAGCCGAAGAGCAGGCCGCCGATTGCCGCGATTCCCACAGCGACATAGACAAAGGGCTTCACACCCTCCTTAGGCTCAGCGTTCATCAGTTTCACTCCTTGGAAACACACATCGATGGCCGCGTCTCGCGAATCGTTTTACGGCGTCGAGCCAAATCCGAGTGTGAATTCTGGCAGCCCGCTCACAAAAGGACTGTTCGGTTTTGAACAGGATGTGTGAGGAATCCCCGCGGGCTTAGCGACACATGATTTTTCTTCACACGCGGCACCAATTGACGGCGAATCGTAATCGCACTGCAATTTTTTGTTGAGATGCGGGAACTCCATCACAACTGTTGTGAGAGAAGCATTTCATAACGGTCACGAGCGCAAACGCGCCAGCATCCAACGGATGTGTTTCATTTCGAACAGAATCGAGTTTTCCAAAGACCTAAGATTTCAACTCGGAACGCTCACTATGTTTCTTGTGCGATGGCAATGTAACGCTTATGGAAGGATCGGCGAATGCAGGGCTCGCTATCCGGCCGTTGGTTGCGTCACTGTGAAAGCTTTTCGGTGATCTTGTCTACGAGAAGAGGAATCTCCGAATGTCATCGCGACACGGCGATAACGCGCAAGTTGTAGTTATAACCGGCGCGTCGGCAGGCGTTGGCCGCGCGACGGCTCGGGCTTTCGCGCGTCTCGGTGCGCGTATCGGACTTCTTGCGCGCGGGAGGGATGGTCTTGAAGCAACTCGGGCTGACGTTCAATCGGGGGGTGGCGAAGCGCTGGCGATTCCGACCGATGTTGCCCACAGCAACGAAGTCGAGGCCGCCGCTGAGGCCGTCGAGAAGAAGTTCGGCCCCATCGACATCTGGGTGAACAATGCGATGACAACAATTTTCGCGCCCCTGAAGGAAATTACGCCCGAGGAGTTCAAGAGAGCGACAGACGTCACGTATCTCGGCGCGGTGTACGGCACGATGGCTGCGCTCAAGAGGATGTACCCTCGCGATCGGGGAGTCATCGTGCAGGTGGGTTCGGCGCTCGCATATCGTTCGATTCCGCTGCAAGCGCCCTACTGCGGCGCAAAGCACGCCATCATGGGCTTTACCGATTCCTTACGATCGGAACTCATTCACGATCACAGCCACATTCATGTGACCATGGTCCAGATGCCGGCGCTGAATACGCCGCAATTCAATTGGTGCAAAACCCGCCTTCCCCGACATCCAAAACCAGTCCCACCGATCTTTCAGCCGGAGGTCGCGGCCGAAGCCATTGTTTGGGCCGCGCATCACAAGCGACGGGAAGTTTATGTGGGTGGACCGACGGTGAAGGCTATCGAAGCCAATAAGATCGCGCCGGGGTTGTTGGATCGTTACCTTGCGCGCACCTGCTACAACGGGCAGCAAACGGATGAACCGGTCAGCCCAAATCGCCCAAACAATTTGTTTGAACCGTTAGCCGGAGACCACGGCGCTCACGGAATTTTTGATGGCGAGGCGCATGACAGCAGTGCCCAGCTTTGGCAAACAACTCATCGCGATTGGCTGACGGCGGCCGGCTTGGGAGTGGTGGCACTGGCGTGCGCAGCCGTGCTCCGGAGAAAGCGATGGAACTAATACAGAGAAACACGAAAAAAAGCGAGGCGTTGGGCGCAGGCCTCCGCCGTGGTTCGCGCGAGTCTGTCCGGCGTCGCCGCGGCGTATTTGGATTGTTCCTGGCCGCGAGCGCGTCCATGAGCATTATCGCCCTTTATCAACTTGGGATACTCAAGCGTGTTCCCGAGCCGGCGTTGCCTCGATTCGATTCCGACGCAATCACAGGCTCACCGAAAGCGTATTCGCTGCTGGCTACTCCCGACGCCGTTTTGGCGTTGGGGAGTTATGCGGTGACCATGACCCTTGCTGCGATGGGATCGCCCGATCGAGCGAGCGAACAACCCTTACTTCCCATCGCGCTAGCGGCGAAGGTCGGATTCGATGCTGTTGTAGCGGCCAAATTTACTTTTGAAGAATGGCGGGATCACCGGGCCTTGTGCTTCTGGTGTCTTATCGCGACCGTGGCTACGTTTGCCTGTGTCCCTCTAGTGATCCCTGAGGCGCGCAGCGCGCTTCGCCGCATGAGGTGATTTTGCCGGCGCGAAGACACTGTATTGGTTGGCTTGGGAATGGGGGAGGCGGTCTATGAGTTCCAAAATGGCTGAAGGTCAGGTCGCGCCCGGACATCCGGGTATCACGGCACGCTGGACCTCGAGCAGTAAGAGCGGCGTGGGTACGGCGGTCAGTAGGCAGAGCCGTGTGTGGTTTACAGTCTCTCACGGAATCATCAACGAAGTTTATTATCCGAATATCGACCGAGCGGACACGCGGGACTTCGAACTACTGGTCACGGACGGTTCCAGTTTCTTCTCCGAAGAGAAACGGGATACCGAGCACAAGATTGAACCGCTCGCTCAGGGCGTCCCGGCTTATCGCCTGACAAATACATGCAAGCAAAAACGCTATCGCATCGTAAAGACGGTCGTGACCGACTCTCTCCGCGAAGTCTTGTTGCAAACGATCCGATTTGAACCTCTGCAAGGATCTCTGAAGGACTTCCACGTCTATGCTCTACTGGCACCTCACGTGAATGACCAAGGCCAAGGCAATGACGGATGGTTGGATGATTACAAGAGCATTCCCATGCTTTTTGCGCAGAGGGATGGCGTTAACCTTGCGTTGGCGTGCTCGGCATCGTTCCTCGGCAGGAGTTGTGGCTATGTTGGCAAGAGCGACGGCTGGACGGACATAAGGGAGCACAAGCGCATGACCTGGTTTTATCCGCGGGCCGGAGACGGCAACATCGCATTGACTGCGGAGATCGATCTACAGGCGTGCGGCGGGGAATTCTCCCTGGCGCTTGGATTCGGAGAATCTCCTGCGGAGGCCGGACAGCGCGCCCGCGCGACGCTGCTCGAAAAATCCGATAGCCTCGTAAAACGCTACATCGACGGCTGGCAGCGCATTCAAAATTCGTGCTTGGATTTGGGAGATGCTCAACAGAATGGCTTCGACCCATATCGCGTAAGCACGGCGGTGCTGCGAACGCACGAATCAAAACGGTTTCCCGGTGGAATGATTGCGAGCCTATCAATACCTTGGGGCGCGTCCAAGGGCGATCACGACGTTACGGGATATCACGTTGTCTGGCCTCGCGATCTGGTTCAGTCTGCCGGTGGATTGCTCGCGGCAGGCGATCCGGACAGTGCGCGGCGCACGCTCACTTACTTGATGAGCACACAAGACGCCGACGGACACTGGCCCCAGAATATGTGGCTGGATGGAACTCCGTGTTGGAACGGAATTCAAATGGACGGGACGGGGTTTGTAATCCTGCTCGCCGACGAACTGCGGCGCGCCGGCGAGTTACCCGCGGTCGATCCGTGGCCAACCGTCAGGGCGGCGGCCGGTTTCCTCGTGAGGCATGGGCCGGAATCCGAGCAAGACCGTTGGGAAGAGAATTCGGGTTATTCGACCTACACGATGGCGGTCGAAGTAGCGGCTCTGCTGGCCGCCGCGGATTTTGCCGACGAAGCAAAGGAAGGTGCGCTGGCCAAATATTTGCGCCAGACCGCCGATACCTGGAATTCCAACATCGATCAGTGGACTTACGCGACCGGCACAGAACTCGCTCATAAAGTCGGCGTCGATGGCTACTATGTCCGTATGGCTCCTCCCGAGGTCCTAAAAACTGGATCACTCCTGGATGTTTGCTTGAAACTCAAGAACCAGCCTGCGGATAAGGGCGTGTTGCCCGCAAGCGCTGTCGTCAGCCCCGACGCCCTGGCGCTTGTGCGCTACGGTCTGCGTGCGGCAGACGATCCTCGCATTGTGAACACCGTCAAAGTAATCGACTCGACGCTGAAGACGGAAGTATCGACTGGACCCGTATGGCATCGCTACACGATGGATGGCTATGGAGAGACCAAAGATGGCGGTCCTTTCATGCACGCCGGCATCGGCCGCGGCTGGCCACTGCTGGGAGGCGAACGGGCTCACTATGAGTTGGCGCGCGGCAATCATGCCGAGGCGAGCCAACTTTTGACTGTGATCGCAAAACAAACCAGTCCAGGCGGCCTCATTCCCGAGCAGGTATGGGATGCGGCCGATATTCCGCAACGGGAACTGTTCAACGGCCACCCTTCCGGCTCCGGCATGCCGCTCGTTTGGGCTCACGCCGAGTACGTGAAATTGGCGCGATCGCTGCGCGACGGGCGCGTTTTCGACACGCCTCCGCAAACGGTGCAGCGCTATCAAGTCCAGAAAGTGGCGTCGGTGCTGTCTGCGTGGCGCTTCAATCACATGGCGAAGCATCTCGTGCAAGGGACGAATCTGCGCGTAGAGCTATTAGTGCCGGCGCGCGTGCATTGGAGCGCTGACAATTGGAAAACGGCGACGGACGTGAAGACCGTGGATTCAGGACTCGGGCTGCATTACGCCGATTTGCCGACGAATAAATTGCCCGTCGGGGGGAAAATTATCTTCAGTCTCTTCTGGACAGATGCCAGCAAATGGGAAGGAACCAACTGGGTAGTCGACGTCGTGCCCAAGCACGCGTGACGATGTCGTGAATCGATTCTTGACGAACGTGCCCGATTGAGGTGAAATCGCATCGCGGGATGCATTGATGCTTGGTGGTTCTCCATTTAATCCGGCCTCCACTCTGGCACAGCCCATCACGCACTTGTTTCTCGTCTTGGGATTCGTGATGGTGGCGATCCTTTTGTTGGTAACCGTCCTTGTTCTCTACGCGTCTTTCCGATTTCGCCAGCGTCCGGGAGCGAGCCAACCCGAACAGAACTTTGGTCGCACGGGACTGGAAATTGCCTGGACTGTCGCTCCATTCCTCTTGCTGGTCTACATCTTCACCGTCACGGTCCACACGTTGCATGGAGCAGACCCTGAGGTTTCGGCTGACCGTCAGCCCGATGTGGTCATCGTAGGCCATCAGTGGTGGTGGGAAGCGCGCTACGCGAGTTCTCATGTGGTCGCCTCGAACGAAATTCATATTCCTGTCGGCAAACTTTTGCTGGTGCGCCTGGAATCAGCCGACGTGATCCATGACTGGTGGGTGCCGCAGTTGGGACGAAAGATGGATGCCGTTCCCGGTCATCCGAATCATTTTTGGCTTGAGGCCGATGCTCCGGGAACCTATTTGGGAACTTGCGCCGAATATTGCGGAGCGGAGCACGCCTGGATGCGCATTCGCGTTATCGCGCAATCGGAGGCCGATTTCGAAAGCTGGAGCGAGCATCAGCTCGAGATACCGGCGCAACCCGACACAGGTGAAGCCGCACAAGGCGCTCAGCTCTTTCAGCAACTCACCTGCGCCGATTGCCACACCATCTCCGGTACATCGGCGACAGCGAACATCGGCCCCAATCTGACGCATCTCGCCGAGCGCCAGACGCTCGCGACGGGACGCCTTGAAAACACGCCGGCAAATCTCGCCCAATGGCTTTCGGATCCCCAGGCCGTCAAGCCCGACGTTCACATGCCAAATTTCGAGATGACCACCGACCAAGTTCACGACCTCACGGCGTATTTGGAGACGCTGCGATGAGTGACACGCCTTACATTCCCGGGGCGGCGGATCTTTCCATTGCACCGGACATCGAAGCGCGATCCGGACTTTTGAGCTGGGTGGCCAGTGTCGATCACAAACGAATCGGGATTATGTATCTTCTATCGAGTCTCTTTTTCTTCGGAGTTGGAGGCATCGAGGCGCTGCTGATGCGTATCCAACTTGCCCGGCCAAACAATAATTTCCTTTCGCCCGCGGCGTTCAATCAGATTTTCACGATGCACGGCACAACCATGATTTTTCTGGTTGCCATGCCCGTGCTCACCGGGATGGCCAATTATCTGGTGCCGCTAATGATCGGCGCAAAGGACATGGCATTTCCCCGGCTGAATGCATTGAGCCTATGGCTTCTGGTCTTTGGCGGGCTGCTCCTCTATTTCAGTTTTTTCGCGGGAGGCGCCCCGGCGGTGGGATGGTTCAGTTACGCTCCGCTCAGTGAAATACCGTATTCACCGACTACTGGAGTCGATTATTACGCCCTGAGCCTCGTCGTTTTGGGAATTGCCTCGATCGTCGCCGCGATCAACCTGATCGTCACAATTGCGAAATTCCGCGCGCCCGGCTTGACCATTCGGAGATTGCCGTTATTTGTATGGATGGTTCTGGTCACACAGGTGATGATTCTGCTGGCGCTCCCCGCGCTCAACGCGTCGCTCGCCATGTTGTTGATCGACCGCCTCATGCACGGGAACTTCTTCGTGCCCGTCGCCGGCGGATCCGCCCTTCTCTGGCAGCATTTCTTTTGGGCCTTTGGCCACCCGGAAGTTTACATTGTCGTGTTGCCGGCTTTCGGTATGATTTCAGAAGTGATTCCCGTGTTCTCGGGCAAGGTGATTTATGGCTACGAATTCGTGGCGGCTTCCACTGTCGCGATTGCCGTGCTCAGTTATCTTGTTTGGGCGCACCACATGTTCGCCGTGGGACTCGGTCATCCGGTTGATTTGATGTTCGCCATGGGCAGCATGCTGATCGCGGTGCCCACCGGCGTGAAAATATTCAATTGGATCGCCACCATGTGGGGAGGTTCGATCCGTTTCACCGCGTCCATGCTGTTCGCGGTGGGTTTTCTGCTGATGTTTACGATTGGCGGGCTGAGCGGCGTTTCTTTCGCGGCCTTTCCCATCGATTGGCAGGTGACGGACACGTACTATCTGGTCGCGCACATCCATTACGTGCTTTTCGGAGGCACCATTTTCGCGGTATTTGCGGGCCTCTATTACTGGTTCCCAAAAATCAGCGGGCGGATGCTCTCGGAAACCTTGGGCAAATGGCATTTTTGGCTCATGCTCATCGGCTTCAACATGACCTTCTTTGACCAACATTTTCTGGGACTGATGGGGATGACGCGCCGTACGTTTACCTATCCGGACTTGCCCGGTTGGGCCGCGTTGAACATGATTTCTTCGATCGGAGCGGGCGTCATGGGTCTCGCCGTAGCCGTCTTCCTGTGGAACATCGCCGCCAGCCTATTGCGTGGTGAGATCGCTGGCGACAATCCATGGAACGCGTGGACTCTTGAGTGGGCGACGTCTTCGCCTCCGCCCCCGGATAATTTCAAACGGCTACCGCCTATTCGCAGCCGCCGGCCGCTTTGGGATCTCGCACACCCGGAAAATCCGGATTGGACACATGGACACTGATCGCGCTGAACGATTTGTCACCGGCGACATCAATAGGTTCGCCATGCTTCTTTTCCTGCTGTCGGAAACGGCCTTCTTCGCCTTTCTGATCATCGCCTACGTATATTTTCACAATGCTGTGACATCGGGTCCCGACGCGGCCAATAGCCTGGACCCATGGAAGAGCGGGATCTATACAGTGTTTCTGCTCACCAGCAGCTTCACGGTCTGGCGCGCAGAGAAGTGTTACAGCCGAGGGCGTCGCGGCGCATTTTTAAAATGGCTGCTAGTCACAATCCTGCTGGGCGCGGTTTTTCTCTTCGGCCAAGGGCGCGAGTATCTCCATTTGTATCGCGGGAACGTGACCGTCAACCGGAATGTTTTCGGCACCGCGTTTTTCACACTGACCGGCTTCCACGGGCTGCACGTCCTTCTCGGATTGATTGCGCTGGCAGTTCTTTTTGGTTTGGCGCTGGCCGATTCGCGCTGCAGCCAATCGTCGGCAGTCAGAACCATTGCTACTTATTGGCATTTCGTCGACTGGGTCTGGGTGGTGATTTTTTCGGTAGTCTATCTTTGGAGCCTTTTCTAGAGGCGTAGCAAATGACCGGCTGGCAACTGTTTGTTTCGGCTTGGGATTGGGAGCCTTCAGTGGTCGCGGGATGCGCGGCCCTGTTGCTGGCGTATTTCGCGTTCATGCGATTCCGATTTCCGAAAGTCGCGTGGTTTTTCATTGCTGGAATCATCGTTTTGCTTCTCGCGCTGGTATCGCCGCTGGACACGCTCGGAGATACTTATCTTTTCAGCGCGCATATGTTGCAGCACATCCTGCTGATTCTGATCGTCCCGCCTTTGTTGCTGCTGGGAATGCCGCGCGAGTTGGCGCAACGGATTCTGCGCTTCCCGCTCGCAGGCTGGCTGGAGCGAGTTTTGGGACGACCCATTCTCGCGTGGACGCTAGGTGTTGGAACCATGTGGCTGTGGCACTGGCCCTTGCTCTACAACGCAGCTCTTGCCAACGAAACCATTCACATCGTGGAGCATTTGATGTTCCTCGTCACGGCCACGATCTTCTGGTGGCCGGTGATCGGGCCGATCGAAGAATTGCGGATGGCGCCTCTCGGCGCGGTGGTTTACGTGTTCGGCGCGTGTGTGGCGCACACCGTACTTGCGATTCTGCTGACCTTCGCGCCGCTCGGCTTGTATCCGGCCTACCTGCAGCCGGTGGATACACTCCACATTCTGCCGCTGATTCGAGATCGCTGGGGACTTACTCCGGGCGCTGATCAGCAGTGGGGCGGACTTCTGATGTGGGTGCCGGCGTGCCTGGTGTACCTGTCGGTATTGTTGGCTACGCTCGCGCGCTGGTACCGAACGCCGGAGCAGGAGGAATTTGCGCCATCGCTCGCATTGCCCTCTGCCGCCACGATTGAAGGCACAAGGAAACCCGCTTGAAAGTGGCGTGGACGAGCACAGAGCCACGACGGAGAGATTCATCTGCCACGCCGTTGCTGCGGCAGCGTTCGCGGAGGTTTTCATGGAAAGTGACTTGAAGCATTCCGCAAGGAATCAGGTCGCTCCTCAAGGCGACGGCACATGGAGCGAGCCGCGTCCGCAAAATATTCCACGGCCGACCTACAGCCCGGCGGTGCTCGCGCTCGCGATTGTCTGTTTGCTGTGGGGGACGGTGACTACTTACTTGATCTCACTGCTCGGCGTGATCTTATTCGTGGTTGGTCTGGCCGGATGGATCGGAGAGCTTCGCCATGAACACGGACCCAAATGAAAATGATTCAAAGGAGCAGCCTGAACCTGTCCGGCGAGAGCAGTCTCACGACAAGGATTTGGATCGCCGCTTTTTCACCAAGCTCAGTCTCGCGTTAGTGGGTTTCGCCACTTTTCTAGTGGGGATTCCAGTTGTCGGATTCTTGATCGATCCGCTTTTTCGGCCCGCGCCAAGGCTTTGGCGGCAAGTTGGAGCAGTTGACGATTTCAAGATAGGCGATGTTTCTGAGGTCAGCTTTGAAGACACATCGGCGCTGCCCTGGGCCGGACTGACCAACAAAACGGCAGCATGGCTTTACCGCCAGGGCGAGCAGGAATTCGTGGCGTACTCGGTGAACTGCGCTCACCTCGGTTGCCCGGTGAGATGGGAGGCAGACGCCCAACTCTTTATGTGTCCGTGCCACGGCGGTGTGTATTTCAAGGACGGCAACGTCGCAGCCGGTCCGCCGCCTCGCGGTCTTACCAAATACCCGGTGCGCGTTCAGAATGGCCAGGTCGAGATTCTAACCAGCCCTGCGCCGATCACTTAGCAATTATGCGTTCCGTAGACGAATGACCGAATTGACGCGCACTCTCGCGAAGCTTTGGCAATGGTTTGATGACCGAACCGGGGCCTCGGCGGTTTGGAAAGCCACGGCCGGCCATCTGGTTCCGCCAAACACCGGCTGGGCGTATGTATTCGGCAGCGCCACACTGGTGGCGTTCATCGTGCAAGTCGTTACGGGCATCGCACTCGCGACAATCTACGTTCCGTCCACCGCGCAAGCATACAACTCCCTCCAATTCATAAGCGCTCAAGCCAAGTGGGGACACCTGCTGCGAGGCATGCACTATTTCGGCGCTTCAGCGATGGTGCTGCTGGTGGGCATTCACGTCACGCGGACCTACTTGATGGCCGCTTACAAGTACCCTCGCGAGATGAGCTGGCTCAGTGGCTCTGTATTGCTTCTGCTCATCGTGGGGATGGGATTTACCGGGCAACTCTTGCGGTGGGATCAAGTTGCTTACTG
>Ga0302326_10024110_pt1 | contig 12379 bp, 12 predicted proteins | sample Palsa_T0_3_FD_202264 | JGI IMG/M metagenome (GOLD analysis project Ga0302326, IMG submission 202264) | Peat permafrost microbial communities from Stordalen Mire near Abisko, Sweden - Palsa_T0_3 | ecosystem: Environmental > Terrestrial > Soil > Palsa > Peat permafrost | place: Sweden: Abisko...
AGATCTACGCCAAGACTGACGAGGGCGTGCGCGAACTCAAGGAGCGCAAGCTCAACCTGCCCATTGCGCTGCGCAGCGTGCTCATCATGGTCGACGGCAATCGAACCGTGGGGGAGGTACTCGAGCGCGCCCAGGCGCTGCACGTCGATGCGAGCACGCTCTCTGCACTCGAACGCGCGGGACTGATCACCAAGCGCTTCAGTGCGCCCTCCGGCACGGAACGCGCGCAGGCACCGGGCGCGCGAACAGCCGACGAAGTCGAGCGCTTCATTGCCGCGCAAACGCGGCTGTCCGATCTTATCAACGAGCACCTGGGCTTTCGTGGCTACCTGATGATGATGCGCTTGCAGCGTGCAGAGAACCTGCGCGACCTGCATGACTTTCTGCCCGATTTCGCGCAGGCGCTCGTCAAGCGCATCGGCATAGAGTCGGCCACGCCGATTGTGTCCGAACTCGAGCGGCTCATCGTCGTTCGCGGTTAGCACGCGGGCCTGGATGCGTTGCGTTGCGCGTGGCGTAACCGATTGTAACTGCTTGGCGGCGAACTGAAACTCCGCGTCAACGCACGCTGTCTATCAATCGTTGCTGGAATTGTGGACACCAGCATGAGGAGACAGCAATGAAACGTAATCTGGCCGTGCTTGCCGCAGTGTTGTTTGCCGCCGCCGCCGCGAGCGGCAGCGTAGCCGCGCGAGATGCTTTCGCCGTCTCGATCGGCGTACCGGGGGTTGCCGTTGGCTATTCGACTCCTGGCTATGGGTACGGAGTTGCGGTGCCACCGGTAGTGACCGCACCGCCCGCCGTCTACTACGGGGCGTACCCCTCCTATTACCCGGGGCCGGTCGTCTATGGTCGCTACTGGGGGTACTACGGGCCTTATGGGCGCTATCATTATTGGCATCGCTAACAAGCGATGCGCTCGCGTGCGTTGTGCTGACGCACACGGTATGAACCCGGCTAACCGTCCGGTACGAGAGGCCCTCGTGCGGACGGATGCCGTTTCGCCCTGCCCGGATTGCGATCGTTGTCGATGCGGATGAACTGAAGGCGCGAGCCGATTTGCGCGCAACGATTGACAGCACCCGGGGTGGTTCCTATGCTTGGTTCCCGAGATCAAGCGAATAGCGCCATGAACGCCCCCGCCGCTGCCACTGCCATCGCTCCGCAACTCGTCGGTTTCGACCTGATCCGGACACTCGTCTCCTACGACACCACCAGCCGCGAGTCGAACCTCGCTCTTATCCACTGGGTGCGTGATTATCTGGCCGGCCACGGCATCACTTCGCAGCTCACCTACGACGACGAGCGGCGCAAGGCGAACCTGTTTGCGACCCTTCCGGCGCAGGATGGCAACACCACCGTGGGCGGCATCGTGCTGTCGGGACATACCGACGTCGTCCCGGTCGACGGCCAACCGTGGGACACCCTGCCGTTCGAGGTGACGCAGGTCGGTGAACGACTGCACGGCCGTGGCGTCACGGACATGAAGAGCTTCTCCGCCACCGGCTTGGCACTGGTGCCTGAGCTGCTGCGCCGCGGGCTGGCGCGACCGCTGCATTTTGCGCTCTCGTATGACGAGGAAGTCGGCTGCATAGGCGTGCGCCGCCTGATCGCCGATATCGTCGCACGGGGGATCAAGCCCGCCGGTTGCATCGTGGGCGAACCGACCGGCATGCAGGTGGTCGTCGCGCACAAGGGGAAGCGGGCCTATCGCTGCCGTGTCCGTGGCCATGAAGCGCATTCGTCGCTCACACCGCTAGGTGTCAATGCGGTGCAGGTGGCAAGCGAGATCGTGAATTTTCTGGTCCAGATGGCGCGTCGCTTTCGTGACCGCGGCGGCTTCGACGCCGCCTATGACGTGCCCTACACGACGGTACACGCCGGCCTCATCCGCGGCGGCACCGCGCTCAACATCGTGCCGCGCGACTGCCAGTTCGACTTCGAGATTCGCCATCTGCCCTTCGACGACCCCGACACGCTGCTCTCCGAGGTGCGGCGTTTTGCGGCGACATTGCAGCCGGAGATGCACGCGGTCGACCCGCACACGCACATCGAATTCGACCACCTGTCGACGCTTCCCGGGTTCGACACCCACGGCGGCAGCGAGATCGCCGAGCTCGCCCGCGCCTGCAGCGGCACGCGCGAGTACGGCAAAGTCTCGTTTGGCAGCGAGGCGGCGCATTTTCACAACAGCGGCGTGGCGACGATTATCTGCGGCCCGGGGCACATCGCCCAGGCGCATCAGCCCAACGAGTGGGTTACGCTCGAACAGTTGGCGCAATGCGAGGCTTTCATGCGGCGCCTCGCCGACCGCGTCTGCGTCGCTTGAGCCCGGCGCGCTTTGGCGCGCTGCGAAGCGGCTCCAAGCCCATGGCTGTCGCTGTCCCGCCCCCGGCGCCACCGATCGAGATTGCCTTCCCGGCTCTCTCGCCCCACGCCGCGGGCAATGCCGGCATACCCTATGCATGGACCTTCGCCGGACCTCGTCCCGGGCCGCATGTCCTGGTGCAGGCGCTCACCCACGGCAATGAAGTATGCGGCGCGATCGCGCTCGACTGGCTGCTGCGCGAGAGCGTACGCCCGCAATGCGGCAGCCTGTCGCTGGTGTTCGCCAACGTTGCCGCCTACGAGCGCTTCGACGCCAAGGATCCGTTTGCGTCGCGCTGCGTCGACGAGGACTTCAATCGCCTCTGGTCTGCCGCCGTGCTCGACGGCCCGCGCGAGAGTTCCGAGCTCAGGCGCGCGCGCGAGTTGCGCCCGCTCTACGACCGCGTCGATTACCTGCTCGACCTGCATTCGATGTCCGAGCCCAGTCCACCGTTGGCCATGGCCGGCAGCCAGCGCAAGGGTCTGGCACTGGCTCGGGCGGTGGGGATGCCGCAGCATGTGGTGATCGACGGCGGCCACAGCGCAGGGCGGCGTCTGCGCGACTACAGCTTTTTCGACGACGCGGACGATGCGCGCGCCGCGCTTCTGGTCGAATGCGGCCAGCACTGGGAAGCGGCGGCACCGGCGGTTGCCCAACAGACGGTGCTGCGCTGGCTGCGCCACTTCGACATGGCCCCGAGCGAACTGCTCGATCACTACCTCGATGCGGCCCCGGTTTCGCCGCAGGAGTTCATCGAGGTCACGACCACGGTCACGATCGCCACCGACGCCTTTGCCTTCACCATGCCGGTACGGGGGATGCAGACGATTCCGCACGCCGGGACGACCTACGCCTTCGACGGCGGCACCGAGATCCGCACCCCCCATGACGGCTGTGTCCTCATCATGCCGACACGGCGGCCGCGCAAGGGCGAGACTGCGGTGCGTCTCGGCCGCTACGTAGCGTAGCGCGGTCGCGCTCTAGCGCGGGGCCGCAACCGCCGCCTCGGCCGCGCGCACGAGATCAGCGCCGATGACCGGCGCCCAACGCTCGTAAACGCTGCGCGTGGCCTCGCGAAACGGTTGCTTGCCCGACGCGGTCAAGCGCGTGACGGTTGCCCCCTGACGCGTGAGCGCTTCGAGCGCGGCGGTATCGGACTGGGCGCGCGCGAGAGCGCTCACATCGACGGCGGCATCGCGCGCGGCCTGGCGCACCAGCTCGCGGTCGGTGTCGCTCAAGCCATCCCAGAGACGGCGATTCACCGCGAAGAGCAGCAGGTCAGCCTGCGCGCCCCATACCAGCAGGTGGGTCATGCCGACGGCGTAGATGCGGGAGATGCGATAGGCTGCAACGCTGGTCACTTCGCCATCGAGGGCGCCGCTGCGCTGTGCCGCCAGCGCATTTTCAGCGCTCATGGAGGCGGGACGGGCGCCCAGTGCCAGCAGCGTGTCGCGCAGCAGCAGCGAAGCGCTGGCGCGCAGTGCAAGGCCGTTCAGGTCCGATGGCGCATGAATGGCGCGTGTGCTGGCGAGTTCGATGAAGCCGCCGCTCGCCCAGGCCAGGGGAATCACGCCGGCAGCCTCAACGCGCGCGGCGAGCATCGTCGCGACATCGCTTTGGCGCAGCGCGTCGAGCGCCTCGGCATCGGGCACCAGCCAGGGGAGCGCCACGAGGTTGAGCGCTTGCACCTGCACCGCCCAGCTCGCCGCCGAGCCGACCGCCAGGTCGATCCCGCCGTCGCGCAGCGCGGCGAACTCGCGCGCCGGATCGCGCTGCGCCAGCGTAGCACCGGGAAAGAGCGTGACTTGCAGGCGCCCCTGCGAACGTTCGCGCAGAAGGGTAGCCCAGATCTCCCCCGCCTTGCCCTCCGGATAGGCAGGCCCGAGCGCAGTCGAGAGCTTCCATTCGCTCGCCGCGGCGGGCGGCGGAGTCTCGGCCAATACCGGAAGCGTGAGCGCGAGGCCTAGGGCGCCCGCAAACAGCGAGTGGATTCTAGGGTGCACGACCCATCGGGCGCGCCCGGTCGGCTTGCGCCACCGGCACGGGTGAAACGAAGCACAAAGTGCAGGGCTAGCACCGGCTGCGCCGCGTCGAATCGCGGAAAACGCAGCCGGTAGCGCAGCGGACGACTACTTCTTGGCGGTGGTGGTCTTGTCCAGCATTTCCTGGATCTTGGCGTCGAATTGGTCGTACGGCGCCGCCCCGACCATGCGCACCCCGTCGATCTTGTCGTTGTCCATATGACCGATGACAAACGACGGCGTGCCCGTCACCCCTGCGACACCGCCTTCGGCGATGTCCTTGTCGATCTGCGCCTTGTACTTGTCCGAATCGAGGCAGGTCTTGAACGCGGGGACGTCCATCTTGACGTTGCCGGCGTAGGTCACCAGGTTTTCTTCCTTGAGCGCGGCGGCATTGACGATCATGACATGGCGCATTTCCCAGTACTTGCCCTGATCGGCAGCACAGCGCGCGGCGGTTGCCGCGATGTGTGCGTTCTCGTGGAAGGGGAGCGGGAAGTCGCGGCTGACGAAGCGAACCTTGCCGGTGTCGATGTAGTTCGCCTTGATCTGGGCGAAGGCGGTGTTATGAAACTGCTGGCAGAACGGGCACTGAAAGTCGGTGTACTCGACCATGACCAGCGGCGCCTTGGCGCTGCCCATCGAGAAGCCGCCCGGAGCGAGCGTGTAGCTCACCTTGTCGTCGGGCGCGGGTGCCGCCTGCTGCTGACCCGGCATTTGCAGCTTATCGACCGCCGCGTGGATCGCCTTGAGTTCGTTGAGCATCTCCTGCGCCTGCTCTTTGGTCATCCCGTCGGCGTACGCGAGCGATGTGCCTGCGAGCAGCACCGTCGACACCGCCAGTGTCAGGAACCACCGTATAGATCCGGTAATCTTCATTGCCTTGCCTTCCTTTCCATTCGTGACCCTTGCGGGCGGCCAATTTTTTGCGCGAAGCACTGCGACTGACTGCCTCGCCGCCAATTCGTTCCCCGGCCCTTGCGCCGAGAGCAAGGCTCGATCATAGGGCGCAACGGCGCGGAAGAGAACCTCGCCCGATTGGAGGTTATTGCGGAGGAACAGACGGTTAGCCAGTCTCTTGCGCCGCCCGCCGTGGCTGCGGCCTCATGCCACCGCGCCATCGCGGGCGCGCCGGGGCCAAAGGATCAATTGCGTGCAACGGAAGAGCGCAATCTTGCGCGCCGTCGCGCGGTCGGTTACGACCGCATCCCAGACCTGGGTCGTGCTGCCCAAATGCATGGGCGTTGCGACGCAGGCGATGGTGCCGTCGCGGGCGGTACCGAGGAAGTTCGACTTCAGTTCAACGGTCGTAAAGTTCTCAGCCCCTTGCGGCAGATGCGCGAGACAGCCGTAGCCACAGGCGGTGTCGGCGAGCGTGATGACCGTGGCGGCATGCAGAAAACCATTCGGTGCGAGGAGCTCTGTCCGGATGGGGAGCTCGGCCTCGATGCGATTCTCGGCCACGACGGTAAAGCGCACGCCGATGAGGCCGGGCAGGTGCCCGTCACCGCGATGGGTGAATTCGTCCAGGGTGGCGTCGGCACGCAGCGGCATTGGCGTTTGGGCGCACCCGAGCGGGCGACTACAAGCGCTCGGCGATCCAGGTGGGCACCGACTGCAGCGCCGCGGCAAGTCCCGCCGGATTGGTGCCACCGGCCTGGGCCATGTCGGGCCGGCCGCCACCTTTGCCGCCGACCTGCGTGGCCACGTGATTGACCAGTTCGCCCGCCTTGATCTTGTCGGTGAGATCCGAGGTCACGCCGGCGATGAGCATCACCTTGCCGCCCTCAGTCGACCCCAAGACAATGGCCGCCGACTTGAGCCGGCTCTTCAACTCATCGAGCGTCTCGCGCAGGACCTTGGCATCGGCACCCTCGATCGTGGTGGCCAAAACCTGGGCGCCGTTGACGTTGACCGCCTGTGCCGCGAGATCGCCGCCCTGGCTCGACGCGAGCCTGCCCTTGACCCGCGCGAGCTCCTTCTCCAGTGCGCGCACGTGGTCGAGCACGTGCGCGAGCTTCGCCGGCACTTCCGCTGCGGGCGCCTTGCCCGCCCGCGCCGCCTCCTGCAGCCGCGCCTCGGTTTCATGCGTATAGGCCAACGCGCCCTCGGCGGTCACCGCCTCGACGCGGCGAACGCCCGCCGCGACTCCCGATTCGGACACGATCTTGAACATGCCAATGTCGCCGGTACGCGCTACGTGCGTACCGCCGCAGAGCTCGGTCGAGAAATCGCCCATCGTCAAGACACGCACCTCGTCCCCGTACTTTTCTCCAAACAGTGCCATGGCGCCCGCCTTGATCGCCGCATCGTAGGGCAGAACGCGCACGTCCACCGGGACATTGGCCCGGATGGCGCGGTTGACGAGCGCTTCGACGGTACGGATCTCCTCGTCGCTCATGGGCTGAGGATGGGAGAAATCGAATCGGGTGCGATCCGGATCGACGAGCGAACCCTTTTGCGTGACGTGCGGCCCGAGCACCTTGCGCAGCGCCGCGTGCATGAGGTGCGTGGCCGAGTGGTTCCATGCCGAGCGCGCACGCGCGCGCTCGTCGACGCGGGCAGCGACGGTGTCCCCAATCTTGAGTTCACCGGTCTTCAGTTCGCCGTGGTGCGCGAACACCTCCGGCTGCAGTTTTTGCGTGTCGTGGACAGCGAACAGCGTGAGGCAGGTGCCCGTCTTCGACAGCTCGCCGCAGTCGCCCACCTGCCCGCCCGACTCGGCATAGAACGGCGTGCGGTCGAGCACGACGATACCAGCTTGTCCGGTCGACAGCGCATCGACCGAGCTCCCGTCACGATAGAGCGCGACGACGCGGGCATCCTCGGCGAGCGTGTCGTAACCGTCGAAAATTGTTTTCGCGCCGCGATAATCGACACCCTCGGCCATCTTGAAGCTTGAGGCAGCGCGCGCCTGCTCCCGCTGTTTCTGCATGGCCGCGTCGAAACCTGCCTGGTCCACGCTCACGCCGCGCTCGCGACCGATGTCGGCCGTAAGGTCGAAGGGGAAACCGTAGGTGTCGTAGAGGGTAAAGGCGGTCATGCCGGAGAGCGTGGTGCTGCCCATGGCCTTCGTCTCGGCGAGTGCCGCGTCGAGGATCTTCATGCCGTGCTCGAGCGTTTCGGCAAATCGCTCTTCTTCGGCATGTAGCACCGACATGACGTACCCCTGCTTGAGCGGCAGTTCGGGGTAGGCCGCACCCATCAGGCGCGAGAGTTCCGGCACCAGCCGGCTAAAAAAAGGCTGGGTCTGCCCGAGCTGGTAGCCGTGGCGGATCGCGCGCCGGACGATCCGTCGCAGCACGTAGCCGCGACCCTCGTTGCTGGGGATCACGCCGTCGACAACGAGGAAGGCGCAGGCTCGGATATGATCGGCGATCACCTTGAGTGAGGGCGAGCCGAGATCGGTTGTGCCGGTGAGCTTGGCCGCCGCGGCGATCAGGTCACGAAAAAGATCGATATCGTAATTGCTGTGCACGCCCTGCAGCACCGCCGCCAGGCGTTCGAGTCCCATGCCGGTGTCGACGCACGGCCTGGGCAGGGGCGTGAGCACGCCTTTCTGGTCGCGGTCGAACTGCATGAACACCAGGTTCCATATCTCGATGTAGCGGTCACCCTCGTCCGGCGAGCCCGGCGGTCCGCCCGCGACCGTCGGACCGTGATCGTAGAAGATCTCGCTGCACGGGCCGCAGGGGCCGGTATCGGCCATCTGCCAGAAGTTGTCTGAAGCGTAGGGCGCGCCCTGGTTGTCGCCAATGCGCACCACGCGCTCGGGCGGTACCCCGATGGTGCGGGTCCACGCGTCGTAGGCCTCGTCATCGGTTTCATATACCGTGACCCAGAGCTTGTCGGGCGGCAGCTTGAAGACCTTGGTCAGCAGCTCCCACGCATAGGCAATCGCTTCGCGCTTGAAGTAGTCACCAAACGACCAGTTGCCGAGCATTTCGAAAAACGTGTGGTGGCGCGCGGTGTAGCCGACGTTCTCCAGGTCATTGTGCTTGCCTCCGGCGCGCAGGCAACGCTGAACGTCGGCGGCGCGCACGTAATTGCGATGGTCGGTGCCCAGAAACACGTCCTTGAACTGCACCATGCCGCTGTTGGTGAAAAGCAGCGTCGGGTCGTTGCCGGGCACGAGCGGCGCCGACGGGACGATGGTATGGCCCCGCTCGGCGAAGTAATCGAGAAACTGGCGACGTATGGTTGCGACTTGCATCGAAAATCCACCCCGAAGGGGATGCGGGCCGACTGGGCCCTCACTTTAAGTGAGGGTTCAAAATCAAGATCTTAGCACAGGGACTGCCGACCGACACTAACGCGCTGCGTCGCTGCGGCTGGCGCGAATGAGGCGCACGATGGCCGCCACGGCGAAGCCGCGCGCCTGTAGGAAGCGCACCTGGCGCGCCTCCTCGCGCGCGTCGACCGGTGCGTGGCCGAAGCGCCGTTGCCAAAGCGCGCGCAGCGCGGCGTCGTCATCGTGGCCGGCTTCGGTGAGCGCCGTCTCGATGTCGGCACGGGCGATGCCTTTGGCGCGCAATGATTCGGCGATGTGACGGCGACCGAAGGACTTGCTCTTGTGCGCCACCGCGACCTGCGCGTAGCGGGCGTCAGACAGATAACCCAGGGCGATCAGCTCGTCGAGCAGAACGCGGACTTCGTCCGCGTCGCCGCCTTTGGCAAGCAGCTTCTGTTGCAGTTCGGAGCGCGCGTACTCGCGCCGCGCGAGCAGCCCAATCGCCCGGGCCCGAAGCGATGCGGCCGCCAAATCACCCGCGCTATTCTTCGGCCGCAGGGGCGCTGCGCGCCGGTCCGGGCAGCGGCACGCCGACCGCGGCGCGGATCTTCGCCTCGATCTCAACGGCGAGCTCGGGGTGCTCTTTCAGGTAGTCGCGCGTGTTGTCCTTGCCCTGTCCGATCTTTTCGCCACGGTAGGCATACCAGGCACCGGATTTCTCGATGATGTTGTGCGCGACGCCAAGCTCGATCATTTCCCCTTCGCGCGAAATGCCCTCGCCATAGAGGATGTCGAACAAAGCTTCGCGGAAAGGCGGTGCGATCTTGTTCTTGACTACCTTGACCCGCGTTTCGTTGCCGACGACTTCTTCCCCGCGCTTGATCGATCCGATGCGCCGGATATCGAGCCGTACCGAGGCGTAGAACTTGAGCGCATTGCCGCCGCTGGTGGTTTCCGGATTGCCGAACATCACGCCGATTTTCATCCGAATCTGGTTGATGAAGATCACCAGCACGTTGGCGCGCTTGATGTTCGAGGTGAGTTTGCGCAGTGCCTGGCTCATCAATCGCGCCTGGAGGCCGGGCAGCTGATCGCCCATCTCGCCTTCGATTTCGGCCTTGGGCACGAGCGCCGCCACCGAGTCGATGACGATGATGTCGACCCCGCCGGAGCGCACGAGCATATCGGCGATCTCGAGCCCCTGCTCGCCGGTGTCAGGTTGCGAGATCAGCATCTCGCCCACGTTGACGCCCAGTTTGCCGGCGTACACCGGGTCGAGCGCGTTTTCCGCGTCGATGTAGGCAGCCGTCCCGCCGGCCTTCTGCACTTGGGCTACCACCTGCAGCGCGAGGGTGGTCTTGCCCGATGACTCGGGTCCGTAGACCTCGACCACCCGCCCCCGCGGCAGGCCGCCAACACCCAGCGCGATGTCCAGCCCCAGCGACCCGGTCGAGATAACCGATAGATCGCTTTGCACCTGCGCTTCGCCCATCTTCATGATCGAACCCTTGCCGAACTGCTTCTCGATCTGGGCGAGGGCGGCGGCCAACGCCTTGGTCTTGTTGTCGTCCATTGCGTTCATTCCGTTGGCTTTGGCGTGGTGTGCGGTGCCGGTTGCGGTGCTCATGGCGGGTCCGATCGTCTGGTTGTACAGGCCAATTATGGCATAGAACGATCGTTCGATAAAGGGATTTTGACCATCTAAAGCAGGCGTTCGAGCAAGCCTTTAAGCGCGATATGCACCGACTCGCTGCGTACCGCAGCCCGATCGCCCCCTAGCTGGTGGCGCAAGGCGTCGGTCCCGGCCGGTCCGGCCCACGCAAAGCATACCGTGCCCACCGGTTTGCCGGGTGTTCCCCCGCCCGGTCCGGCGATACCGGTCACCGCGACCGACCACTGTGCGCCGCCTGGGCGCACTGCCCCTTCGGCCATGGCCCGTGCCGTCTCCACGCTGACCGCGCCAAAACGCGCGAGGGTGGCAGCCGGCACGCCGAGCATCTCGACCTTGGCCGCGTTGGAATAGGTGATGAAGCCGCGGTCGAACCAGTCGGAGCTGCCTGCCACAGCGGTGATGGCCGCGGCGACGAGGCCCCCGGTACAGGATTCGGCGCTGGCGATGCGCGCCTGGCGGCTCAACGCCGCCTGGCCGACTGCCGCAGCCAAGGCGTAGAGCGTGTCGTCGCTATCCATGGGGGACGTTTGCCGCCGGTCTAGTGCTGCTCGCCGGCGCGGGCACGATACCAGTACTCGTGCGAGGTCGAGAAGCCAAAGTGGCGATAGAGCGCGCGCGCCGGCGCGTTGTTTGCGGTTACCTGCAGGTAGGCGGTCGCTGCGCCACGCCGGCGCGCTTCGGCGAGCAACGCTGCGACCACGGCACGGCCGAGACCGCGACCGCGCCAGGCAGGCGCCGTGTGCAGGGCGAACAACCCGGCGTGATCGCCTTCGAGCTTGAGCAAGCCGCAGGCTACGACCTCGCCCTCTTCGCGGATGATGGCCCCGGCATGCGGCAGCGGGTAACTCGCGGCGCGTTCCATCAGGCGGGCAAGCGACTCACGGTCGACGTCGAGCAGTTGCGCCACCAGCGTCTGCCAGGCGAGCACGTCAACAATTGACACCGCGTCCGCCACCGTCTTCGGCTGCGGCGCCTCGGCCAAGCTCGACTGCAGCACCAAGGTCGGCTCGAAGCGTATCCATCCGTTGCGATCGAGCCAGCGATCGAGGCCCGCCGGCTTCGAAAACGGAAGCTGGCGGAATATCGCCGGCAGGCCCACGCTGGCATAGAACGCGGTGCAGAACGCAACCTTCTCGGCGAGCGGCAGGTTCGAGGCATAAAACGCGTTGACACAGCGCAGGCGCTTGGTCGGTCCCGGTCGGTAGCCGATGAGCCAGCCGTCGTAGACGATCGACTGGAACACGCTGGAGGCATTGAGCGCGCGTTCCTCGAGGCGACGTGCGAGCGCCAATGCCGCGCGCGTTCCATCATTCATCCGAATACCCGTTGCCACAATGCCAGCACGATGAGCGCGTAGAACGCGGCGACGATGTCGTCGGCCATCACCCCAAAGCCGTGATGCCACTCGCGGTCGATCAAGCGCGCCGGGGGCAGCTTGACGATGTCGAAGAAACGAAACAACAGAAACGCCAGCGCTTCGCGCCACGGATCGTCGCCGACGAAGAACAGCACCAGCACAAACGCGGTTACTTCGTCCCATACGATCGCGCCGTGATCGGTCGCATCGAGATCGCGACCGGTCCGCTGCGCCGCCCAGATGCCGAGCAGAAAGCTTGCGCCGACGCAGAGCAGATAGCCAAGGTCATTGCTGAACGCGCGCAGCGCGGCGGCGAGCGGCAGCGCCAGCAGCGTGCCCACGGTCCCCGGCGCGATCGGTGACAGGCCGGTGCCGAAGCCGAGCGCGATGAAATGCGCGGGGTGCGAGAACAGAAACCTGAGCGGCGGGGTTGTACGCATCGGATCAGGCACGAAAGTGATCAAACGCCTGCGGTAGCGCGGTCAGTATCCCACCGGATTCGTCGTGCACGGCGAGGCCGGCGCGGGCTTCGATGCGGCCGATCGGCGTAAGCGTGACCCCGAGGCTTATTGCCAGCGCCTCGAGCTGCGCGGCGGCGCGCCGAGGCGCGGTGAAGCACAGTTCGTAATCGTCGCCGCCGGCGAGGAGGCACGCGAGTGCGCGCGGCCGGTCGTTGCCCGCCAGCAAACGCGCAAGCGCGGGCGATCGCGGCAGGGTGGCAAGCTCCAGC
>Ga0302326_10024112_pt1 | contig 12379 bp, 15 predicted proteins | sample Palsa_T0_3_FD_202264 | JGI IMG/M metagenome (GOLD analysis project Ga0302326, IMG submission 202264) | Peat permafrost microbial communities from Stordalen Mire near Abisko, Sweden - Palsa_T0_3 | ecosystem: Environmental > Terrestrial > Soil > Palsa > Peat permafrost | place: Sweden: Abisko...
CTCACAAGGACCCCCATCGATCCGCTTGCCGCGCGCTCGTCATAGCCGCGGATGCTTTCGACTCCGCCCAATCCCAATTGTTCGCTCTGGAGAAGATTGGAGGTTGCCAGTTGCGACTGCAGACGGACGATCCAGCTCGTGTTGAACGGCAGTCGCGTCACGCGCGTGACGTCGGCGTCGCCGTAGACATATTGTGCCTTGGCGTCGGGCACGCCGATCTGCGTGGTGGAAGGCTGAAACGCCAGATTGGTATTCTGCGACGTCATATGACCGGGACTGAGGACGACTTCATCGAAGAAGACCGTGCGCCCGAGCGGATCTGCGATAACGGCGTTGTAGGTGATGGGAAACTGATCGATTTCCGTCGGCGTCTTCGAAATGCTGGTGCCGCCGAAGGCCAGATTGTTGTTGGTGCGCTTGTAATCGAAGCCGAACTGTATTTCCTGCGTCAGCTTGTCGGTGGCCGCGAGGTCGATCACGTAGCGCACGCTTCCCTGCCAACTGGTGCCGAGTTGCGTGAAGAAGGGCCCGAGGTCGGGACGCTGCTCGCTGTAATTGCCCATGATGACCAACTTGTCGCGCCACGGCAGCGGGATCGACCAGCTTGCCTGATGGCCCTGAAATGTCGCGTCGTGGACTGCGACGGGCACGCCCTCGGGACGAAGCCAGAAATCGTCGCTCGAGGAAAACTGATAGGAAATGTCCTGATCGAGAAAAAACGCATTGCCCCAATCGATATTGGCATTCCACCGCGCGCGCCCAGTGACCGGCGTGCCGGTATTGTCGAAGCCCGCGGCGAACCGCCAGGGAAGCCGGTCCGTCGATTGCAACATCAGATCGACCGTACCTTCGGTTTGGTTCTTCTCGGCCGCGATCTGGACTTGCCGGTACGAATTCTGATTGATCCACGCAAGGTCGTCGTCGAGCCGCTTGACGTCGATCTGGTCGCCCGGCTCCAGACTGATATCCGAGCGCAAGAGCCAGGCGCCGAACCATTTGTTGCCCTGTGCGCGCACCTTGCCGAGACGGTATTCGGTGACGACGGCTTGCACTATGGAGGCGCTGATATCCTGATCCGGGAAGCTCACGTCGACGAACGGCCGGTTATGGGTGCGATACCATTTTTCGATCACAGCCGTGATGGCCTGCATGGTCGACATACTGAACGACCGGCCGATGAAAGGCTGCAGCTGTCGAAAAAGCGCCGGATCGTCCAGCAATTTCGGACCGTCGACGCTTATACCCTGGGGAATTTTCCCGGCAGCCGCGATCTTGGTGGAAGCATCCACCAGCCGCAGACCCCTGAGCGTCAAAAGGATGATGCGCGACGAAGATACATGGGGCGGCGTCGGGGCTTCAGCGCCAACCGCCGGCGCGACGGTTGGTGCAACGCCAGCCAGCAAGACCAACACCATCGCAACCGCGAAACGCAAACGAACCCCTCGCACATGGCGACACCTCCGGGTTTCCTTATAGAACGACAGTGAATCCATCAATGGGATTGTGAAAACCGGACTCCGCCACGGGAGGATTCTGTCGACTGCGAACATCTAAGGCGCATCGTCATGTCGAAGTCGTCAAAAGCGGGCTTCGTTGTGTTCCGCGATCGCTTCGAAATGAAGTTTCAAAAGCAACCTCATCGACGGCCCGCGGTTGCCGGGCGTTCCCCCAACGTCCCCCTGCGGACCAATTCCCTGCCATCAGGGAATTTAACAGGGGTGCAAACAATTGCGCTCGCGCGCGGCGTGCATTTGGGCCAATGGCGACGAGCCTTTCCCGCGATTCAGCCGCCGCGCGTATGGACGATAACAGGGAACATCAGCGAATCATCAATCCGCATGCGGAGCAAAATGCTGCGCTGCGGCCTTCCCTATCGGGGCCGTCGAAGTCGAGTGAGAAAAAAAGATTCAACGCGGGGGTCGCAGAAGACGCGCGGGAAAGAGCCGTTCTTTGCGCGAAGCGCAAGGAAGATTCACCACAGAGACACAGAGGACACAGAGATGCCTCGTTCTCTCTGTGCCCTCTGTGTCTCTGTGGTAATTCTTATTTTGCGCTGCGCGTGAAGAAAACCTCAACGGACAATCTCCATTCCCCGCGGCCTCTGCGCAACCTTTGCGTCCCCCGCGTTAAAAATGCCCGACCGCGCGCCACGCCCCGGCGAATTGCATGACTTCACATTGTCAAAGATCGCGTGGCGCAGAGACTGCACGCGAATTCCGCCGCTGTGAAGGTGAACGATCGGGCCACTCGAAAGATTTCTGTAGACCGGATGGGCAACGAAATAAGGCAATTATGCGGTATCATGGCGCAAACGCCCCCAGAGATACCAGCCCGCTACATCCCTTCAAGAGCTGCCGAAGCCGTCGACGTAAGAAGAAACATTCTGTTTTGCTGCAGCGGAAAGCTTCGAAAGCCGAATTCATTGTAGAAGCCGATTGCGCCCTGTTCTTTGGCCTCAACCACAATGGCAAACACCGCGAGCATTTTGCCGGCACCCAGGATGCGGCGCACGGCGTCTGCCAACAGCAATTCTCCAATTCCTTGCCCGCGCACCCTCGTGTCTCGAGCCAACCGCCCAATGAGGGCCGCCGGAATAGCGTCATACCGTGGGAGCTTACGAGCGATCTCATCCGGCAAATTGTCGAGACTGAGCGTGAATGAACTGAGGATGTAGAATCCGATAACGTCCCGCGTATCATTCAGCGCGACAAACACGCGCGCTATGTTGCGCCGGTCGTCCTGACTCGCTCGTCGATGAAACCAATCGTCTAGTTCCGATTGGCCGCATGTGAACTCGGCTCGCTGGTGCTGCTTGCCGAGTGGCTCGATCAGAATGCCCAATCGTCAGCTCGTCAGATTGCGATGCCGGCGGAGGGCCGCAATCAATTTATCCGCAGGTTCGGGCGGATTCAGCACGGCGTTCAGGAACGCGTCCCGGTTGGCACCGGTAAGTGCCATGCGCTCATGTTCGTCCAGCACACGGCGTGCGCCCTCATAGGCAAGATCGCCCGCTGTTAGTCCGCTCACCGCCATTGCCCGCTGAATCAGGGCCTTGGCGGATGTGGCAACGCGCAACTCAAGCCGGTCCTTCTTGAGTTCGCGGGTTGGCTGTTTACGATGGGATGTGGCTCGCATGACAATCTCCGTTGGCATCGTGTACGGTATTTTCCCGTACATTGCAAGAACAAAGCACGAGATTTGATGCCGACAAACGCTGAGTGGCTGAGAAATTTCATTTCAGAAGTGAAAATTAGTATGTGTCCCCACTTCCATCGCATGCGCTACAGGGGCGGGTTCCACGGATCGAACAGTTTGGCGCCCGTGGCCGCAAAGTCGCCAACGTTCCGCGTCACAACCGTCATGCCATGTACAAGCGCGGTTGCCGCAATCATCGCGTCTCCCTCGGACCGCGGGTCCGGGACATGCAGGCGGGCACACCGCAAAGCGACTGCGCTATCGACAGCAAGAATACGGCCCTCGAAACGCGCAAGGATCTGATCATCGATCCAGGCTCGCAGGATTTTACCCTGCACCTCATCTTTGCGCGCGATCTGAAGCGCGCCCCGCTCGATTTCCAGAAGGGAAATCGCGGAAAGAAAGAATTGCACGGCTGGGATACTGTCAGCCCATTTTACCACATTGGGATTGGCCCGATCGGGCCGCCGCAACTCCGAAATGACGTTGGTATCGAGAAGAAACATCAGTCCAGATCGGCCGGCCGGGTCAAACCTTCAAGCCTCGGCGGATCGAATTCAAAATCCGCTTCTGCCCCGCCCTGTTCCAATGCCTTCAGCAGCGACATGTGCTCGCCGGTGAGACGCCGGTAGTCCTCTATCGTCAGCAGCACATGCGCCAGCCGGCCCCGGTCCGTGATGAAGACCGGCCCCTTGCTGGCCGCCTTTTTTGCGCCGCTGGCATCCTGGTTGAACGCACGGCTCGAAATTGTCGTAACGGTCACCACTATCTCCAAATGTAGATACGTTTCTACATCTTCTCCGGAGCCGTGTCAAGCTGAAAGAGCGCCGCGTGGCGAGTGCCGCGATAGCTGGAACATGGCGCGTAGACATTGGAAAATACGATTCGCGTCACCGCATTCGCCGTATTCGTTCAAGTCCGCTTCTCGCGAAGTTTGCAGGCGGTACGGCGAGCGAAACGAACGCCGCAGCCGAGAAGCACGACGCGCACTGAAAGTCGACGGGCGCGGCATCACCGCAGTCGCCGTCGCAATCTGATCTGACTTCACATGTCAAAGAACCAACACCGCCAGTCTGCGCGCGCGACTTGCAGCCGTGAAGGTGAACGATCGGGCCACTCGGATGATTTCTGTAGGACGGATGGGCAACGAATTGTGGCATTTGTACGATTCCGGTGGCGCGGCGCTGCCATCGCGTTGCGAAAGGTTCGGAAATGGAGTTCATGTCACGCTATTCTGCCCAAGCGCTATTCTGCTCAAAGAGATCCGCATCGATCTCCTTAACGAAGACGGTCAAGTCGTCATCGGCTGTCTGTTGTATCGCTGCTGGGTTGCACAGTACCAGGGTCTGCCTGAGCTCAACATGAACATGCAAGCGGCCGCTATCGAAAGAATTACGCTGCAATGCGATTCGTGGGAGCTCAAAAATAGTGTCGCCGAGCCCAGACAAACTTAGCGAAGTATTGTTCTCGAACCAATTCGATTGCCCGGTCGGGAATCGGTTCCGGCTATTGATCGACACGATGCCTCTTCCCCGGGCAGCGTGGTGTTTAGTTATCCTGTCGATAAATTTCCTGTTGTACATTTGCGCCGCGCCAAACGCGGACTCAAGGCGCAAGGAGCAGCGGCAATAAGAATTGTACTGTCACCGTTATTGGCGGAAACCGCATCGTCGAGCGAAGCATGGACTCTCCGCTCTGCCGCGGTTGATTCTCGAGGAAGTTTCGATATGTTTGACATTGGGCAGCATTAGGGGGCGAGATTGAGCGAGCAACCAACTGACATAAATGTGCGGAATTCATCCCGGATCGACACCGAGACATCAGACCGCGCGGAATGGCAAAAGCCGGCACTGCGAAAATTGGGCATGTCCGACGCCGAATTTGCTCTTGGCGGCGGCACTGATGGCCCAGAGCACAGCTAAGACTGAGTTCGGACGACAGCCGGGTATGTTGGTCGGAACGCCGCACATATGGAATCCTCGGATCGCCTGAATTTCGCAGGATCAGTTGGCGCAGCGCCTTCATGGTCTCAGGCCTGAAGGGGCTTTCCATCGACACGATACCTCATGACGTGCTGCGCAATTGTCGTGTCGACGAAGCCCGAGCGCCAAGCCGAAAGGGCGCCTAACCCCAGCGGCCGGTAGACCGCTGCGTGCGCAGGATGGCGAACGAACGTCTCCCCATAACCGGAGAGTCAGCAAAGCGGCGTTCCCCTTTGGAATAAGAAGCCGCGTGCCGCTCAGTTCCCCCGCAGCGCGGCGAGTTCTGCCTGCTGCTTGCGGGTGAGGCTTGCCGTGACGAGCGCGTAGGATTGCGCCACGAGACGCTTGATCTCCGTGTTCGGCACATCGGAATCGAGTTTGACGGCGATCCAGTGGCGCGGATCGAGATGCGTGCGATGGCCGACGCCTTCGTATTGCGCGCGCAGCATCTCGGCCACGTGCGTATCGCATTTGAGGACGACGTATTCGTCACCGCGGAGCGACAGCACGGCGAACATCTTGCCCATGATCTTGAACATCAGGCCAAGCGGGGCCCCGCCTTTGGGCGCGGCCACCGCCGCAGCCATCGCGCCGGGATGCTTCGCAAGAAACGTCTTCAGCGCTTTCGTGCGCACGGACAGCCCTGCGGCGGCGCGAGGCGTCTTCCTGATAGAACGTTTGGTCGCCGGCATAATGTCAAAATCTTCGTTCGGAGCGTCGATATATTACTTCAATCCCTTCCGGGCAGGCATCAAGTCCGGCTTTCCCACCTGGCATCGAAGATAGCAGATGTTCGCACGAACGCCGCGCCCAACTGCTTCGGGAAATAAATTGGCCGTCACCATATTCGAGCTCTGGTTGGCCGGGCGGTTGAGGTCACGCCCTACCCGCCCCGCACATCCTGCGGATCGGCCTCGTTCAGCAGCGCCTCGCCCCTCGCAAACCGGCGCAAATTCTCGAGAAAAAGGTCGTCGCCGCGCGCCACGAGTCCGGACCCGAGCGCCGAGGTGTGCGCCGTCAACGCGACGCGGCTATGCTGCCAGAAGGGACTGTCCGCCGGCAACGGCTCGGTGCGGAAGACGTCGAGGATCGCGAATTCGGGCCTGCCCGTATCCAGAGCCTTGAGGAGCGCATCCTCATCGACAAGACCGCCGCGGCCGACATTGACGAGCACGCCGTCCGCCTTCATTGCGGCCAGAAAACGCGCATCGACCATGCTCTCGGTCTCTTTCGACAGCGGCAGCGAAAGCACGACGACGTCCGCGCCCGGCAGATGCGCCAGGAGTTCGTCCGGTGAAATCATCGCGTCGGCGAGGTCTTGCGTTCCCGCCGCGCGCCGCACGCCGGTGATGTGCGCACCGAAGGCGCGGGCGCGCTTCGCAACCTCCCGGCCGATGGCACCGAAGCCCACGATCAGCCAGCGCGAATTCATCACCTCGCGATAGGCGATGCGTTCCCATCCGCGTTCGGCCTGCGCCGTCCTGCGGTCGGAGCCGCGCTGAAAGCGGTCGAGCACGGTCGCGAGCACGTATTCCGCCATGCCCACCGACTGCACATGGCTCGTGGTGAGCCGCGCGCCTTTCTTGACGAACTCGGCGAACACCGGATTGTCGAAGCCGGCGGCACCACTCTGCACCCAGGCGAGCGCCGGCGATGCGAGGATCGCGCCGAGATAACCGCCGATCGCCTTGTTCTGGAACAGATCGCCGTTCAGCCAGCCGATTTCGGGCGGGAAATCCTTGACATCGATTTCGCTGCCGCCGAGCAGGAATTTGCGCTCGGGCGTCATGACGATCGTCTCGACACCGGCGATGGAATCGAGGTGCGATTTATTCCGGAGGTAAGAGGGTTCGAAAATCAGGGCACGGGTCAAAGGCGGTCATCCTTGCTTGTCGCGACCCCAGTGTGCCCCTTCAACTCACCCTTGTGAACACGATCGTCTTGCCGAGTATGGCGAGGAGCACATAGGCGTGGACGTGCAGCGTGCCGTCGCCCGCAATCGACACGATCGCGCTGTAATGGCTGCCGTCGTCGGGGTTGTAAATCGTTCCGCCTTCCCAGGTGTGGTCGTCGACCTGGTGGAGACCCTGGAGAACGACAAGACCCAGTAGCGGGCGCGCGCGCAGCGCAGGGTCGGCGTTCCAGCAATCGACGCGCGGGGCGCCTTTGGCATCCTCCGGTGCTTTGAGCCAGGCAATGGTGCCGCAGAGTTGGTCGCCGCAAGGCACGATGGCCACTTCGAAGCGCTTGTTCGGATAGAGCCAAACCCCGGTCGGCGCGGGCTGCTGGGCAAGTGCTGCAAGCGGCACGAGCGCGAACATGAGGGCTGCGAGCAACATTGTCTTCATGGCGTACCCCGCTTTCGATGGCCTTGTGTTACGAATTCCCGCGCTCCTCGCGAAACGAAACCAGCGCCTGCTTTGCTTCGTCCCACAGCGCGAGCCTGACGGTGCCGAGGCTTTGCGCGAGCGTCACCCGCCCGAAGCCGCGCAATTGCGGATGATCGCGCAAGACCGCGCGCAAGCGGTAAAACGGAATGCGGCTGGAGAGATGGTGGACGTGGTGCACGCCGATATTTGCGGTGAACCATCTGAGAACCATCGGCAGGTCGTAATGCGAGCTTCCCGCCAGCGCCGCCCCGTGCAGCGTCCAGGTGCCGTCGCGGCTCCATTCGACGCGCTCGAACTGGTGCTGCACATAGAAGAGCCACACGCCGATGGAGGCGGCCATCAGCATCACCGGCAGATGCACGGCAAAGAACGCGCCGCTGCCGACAAGCCAGATCATCGCGGCAGCCAGGAGTGCGATTCCGGCGTTCGTCGCGATGGTGCTGATCCAGGGCCTGAGGCCGGCGCGCATCTGTCCGACGGGCACCCGATGCTGCAGGAAAAACAGAAAGGCGGGCCCGATACCGAACAGCACCAGCGGGTGGCGGTAGGCACGATAACAGAACCGCCCCCAGGCCGAGCGCAAACGGTATTCCGCCACCGTGAGGGTGAGGATGTCGCCCGTGCCGCGCCGGTCGAGGTTGCCCGACGTCGCATGGTGGATGGTGTGATTGCGCTTCCAGTAATCATAGGGCGTAAAGGTGAACATGCCGAGGATGCGGCCCGTCCAGTCGTTCGCAAGGCGATTGGGAAAAAAAGCGCCGTGGCCGCAATCGTGCTGGATCATGAACAGGCGCACGAGGAAGCCCGCGGCCGGAACGGCGAGCAGAAGCGTCAGCCAATAGCCGACGCCGAGCGAGAACCACATCGCCACCCAACTCGCAATCAGCAGCCCCGCCGTGACGGCGAGTTCGAAGGTGGCGCGCGACCAGTTCGCGTTGCGGTAGCGTGAAAGATCCTGCGCCAGCGAGCGCGGCGCCGCGGCGGGCACCTGGAGTTGCGATTCGGTACTCAAGCCGAAGCCCCCGCTGCAATTCGAACCAACATGACGGCGACTTCACCGGCGAACACAATCCTGCCGTCGCGCGACTGCGCTTTTTTGCCTGACAAATGAAAAACTCCGTTTGACATGTTGATCCCAGCAAGATCACTTGCGCCCGGACACACAGTAGCGTGATCCGGACGAGCACGATCGTATTTGGAAATTCCCAGCCGCGCGCATTAAAGAGCGCGAAGCAGCGGCGCGATTCCTTCGACGGGCACGCCGTGCTGTCTCCAATATGACCATTTGCGGCGCGGAATACAAGGAAATGCGAAGCAGCAATGCTGTTACAGTTTGTAGCAGATCGTTAGGCAATTAGGCGTATAATTCGGACCTCGCCACCCATACAAAACCGTTCCAATCGTTGGCACCATACCTTGCCGTAAAGTCACGCGACGAATCACGCTGAAGGCGCAATCGCGCCATAACCTTCTGCGAGCGCAGATTGTCCGCGGCCGTATAGGCCAGCACCTCGGCCAAACCGATGCGTGTAAAGGCATCTCTGAGCGCGGCCGATGCCGCCTCCGTTGCGTAGCCGTATCCCCAGGCGTGGCGCACGAGACGCCAGGCGATGTCGTAATGCGCACCGATCGGATGATCCGGGTGGAACATGACACCGGCGTAACCCAGAAATTCGCCGTCGCGACTCTCGATCACCCAGCGGCCGACGCCGTCGCGATCATGGCTTGACCTATAGCGGCTGAGTTTCGCGTCGCTCTCTGCGCGGCCGATCGGTCCGCCAAGGTCCCACATCACTTCGGGATCGGCGTTCATGGCGGCAAATGCTTCGGCGTCGCTCTCCTGCCAGGAACGCAGACCGAGTCGCGGCGTTTCGAGAATCATCCTGCTCCCGTCAAGCCCTTGAATGCATCACCGGTTGGACAACTGGATGGGATTGCCGTCCGGGTCCTTGCCGTCGCAGAGGCAGAACACGTCGCCCTCGTGCACTTTCCCGAAGCGCGCGCCTCGCGCCACCAGCTTTTCGCGCAACGCGGCGACATCCTTCGCGTGAAAAACAATCTTCGGACCCTTGCGACCGGGCGATGAGGGCCCGGAATGAAGCGCAATGCGCGCGCCGCCCGCGGCAAACTCGCGCCAGCCTTTTTCGACCGTCACCGGTTTGAGGCCGAGCACCGTGCCATAGAATTCGCTCATCTCTTCCATGCGGGCCGTGAACAGAATCACGCGTGCCAATTTCATGTGGTGTGTCTCGCTCTATCGGTGGGGCAGGAACACGAAATCGGAACCGCTCACAACGCCACCGGCTTCCCGTGAGGCGTATGACGATAGGCTTCGGCCCACGCCTCTTTGCGCGAGGACAGTTCCTGCGACGACGCGAGGCCCCGGTTTTCGACGAGCCGCTCCAGCGCGCGGAGCCAATGTTCATAGTAATGCGAACCGTCATCGGGCTCGCCGCTTGCATCGGCGGCTTTTAATTCGGCGGCCAGTGTCGCGGCCCAGTCGCTCCAGGTGAAGGCGCCCGCGGCATGAAGCTGAACCGCCAGCGCAAACGCCTGCGCCTGCCAGGGCTCGGCGAACACAGGCCCCGCCCGGTCCGCAGGCAGACGCGACAGCTCTGCGAAACGTTTCGCGTCAGGCGGGCTCAAGATAATCTTCCCAGAGATCGATATGGACTGCATTCTTTCCGCGCGCGTCTTTCTCGCCCCAGAGCTCGCGCGCTTCGAAGCGCACCTGATAGAGCGGCTGCGGCTGCTCGCCCAGCCCGTGCGCGTTGGCGTCGGGAAAGACGTGGCAACCGTGAACGCGGGTGACGGCGCCCACATGATTTCGCGCATAGCGCGGCAAGCGGGTGTGACCGGTCGGATTGATGTTGCGCGTGCGCACGCGATCGCCTTGTGCGAATTGCGGAGCACGCGTGCCTCCGCGGGTCGCGGGGCCGCCGCGGGCCAGCGTGCCCGCGACCTTTTCGGCCGTGAGCGGCGGCATCGATTTCGTCGCACCCGCCGCCGGACGTCCGCTCGCGATCTCGCCACGCGAAACGAGGCCGGCAAACCATATCTCGTAATAGCTCATGCGCAGATATTCGGCACCGGGCGTGCTTTCGCGTGCGTGGCGCGCGGCATCGATATTCCACCGGCCCCAGGCGCCCGCGGCCAATGTGAGCGCCAGAACGCGTGCTTCCCAGCGCGCATGAAAGACGGGCTCGTCGGCCTCGGGCGCAATCGGCCCCAGGCCGTGCATGCCGCCCATGTCGTGGACGCCGTTCATGATCGAACCGGGGGCTTGACGATTGCGACGCCGATCATGGCATCGCGCGACACGAGATCGGCCAGTTGTTCCTCGCTCATCGCCTCGGTTCCTGCGGGGCGCTGTGGCAAGACCAGATAGCGCACTTCCGCCGTGGAATCCCACACGCGCAGCTCGACATCGTCCTCGAGCGCAAGCCCGAACTCGGCCAGCACGCCGCGCGGATCGATCACCGCGCGCGAACGATAGGGCGCGGATTTGTACCACACCGGCGGCAAGCCCAGCACGGGCCACGGATAACAGGAGCACAAGGTACAGACGATCAGGTTGTGAATTTCGGCGGTGTTCTCCACCACGATCATGTGCTCGCCCTGCCGCCCGCCATAGCCGAGTTCGGCGATGGCGGCGGTTGCATCGTGCAACAGGCGCGCCTTGTAGGCCGGGTCGCTCCAGGCCCGCGCCACCACGCGTGCACCGTTGCGCGGTCCCACCTTGTGCTCATAGGTCTCGACGATGGCATCGAGCGCTGCGGCATCGACAAGCCCCTTCTCAACCAGCAGCGATTCCAGAGCCTTGACCCGGAGCGCCATGTCCGACGGCGGCTCTTGCCCATGATCGTAGTCATGATCGTGATGATGATGTTCGCGGTCGGCCGGCATGCGATCCTCGATGGACGAGGCCAGCTTTGCGCAGAAACGGCTGCAAGTGAAGATGTCCCGGAAAATTCGAGGATTGGTCTGCAAACCGAAGGCGGGAAACGGCCCCTCCCCGCGCAAGACAGCGCCGGGCGATTAGCGTGCGGTTGGCGTCAATCGGCTAACCTGAAAAGACGATACCCCGGCCATCGGCCGGGGTATCGGAGAAACACTCGGAAAGCCGAAGACTCAGCTCTTGAACAGGCCGTAATCCGTCTCGACCACTTCGCCGGTGGTGCGATCCACCAGCAGGGCGTCATCGCCCTCGCGAATCCAGGTGAGGCCGGACGGCGGCGCCTGCAGCGCGTAATTGTGGTAGCTCGACAGCACATAATTATTACCGAGCAGGTCGCCCTCGACACGCTGGCCGATCGCATAGCGCGTATAGGTGTAACCCGACGGCGCGACGAACGCGCCGGCATCGTAATGTTTGGTTGTCGTGATCGTACGGCGGTATTGCTTGTAGCCGTCGTTCGACTCCATGGTCGTGGTCTCAGTGGAACCGGATGGACTGGCCACCGTCGTGGTGGTTTTCTCCGTCTGGTCCTGTGCAATCGCAGTGGCTGAGCCGAAACAGACCGCAAGCGCGGCTGCCGGCAACATATACTTGTTCATTTGGATTTCCTTTGTGCGCCCTTCGCGCGCCTACTCCGGTAAACCGCGAGGGGGCAGTCCGTTCCAGAGGCCATGCGGCGGCGTCCACTGTCCGAACGGAACCTATGGGGATAACGCGATGGGGGATCAGCACAATCGCGTTCGCCCGGGTGCAACGTGTATATTTCGCGATGCTTTTTCGCGGCCGCCTCGGAGGAAATGCGGGCGAGGCTTGACGATTTGGTTGCAACGGGCAGCTATGCGCGCCTACCGGGA